>Ga0247713_1000054_pt1 | contig 81323 bp, 70 predicted proteins | sample 21E_NmetaG_FD_189936 | JGI IMG/M metagenome (GOLD analysis project Ga0247713, IMG submission 189936) | Soil microbial communities from hillslope of Landscape Evolution Observatory, University of Arizona, Oracle, AZ, United States - 2-1-E_N | ecosystem: Engineered > Artificial ecosystem >... | reverse complement strand
GCCCCTAACCCTGGAGGTCAGCTGACCGCCACCCCGGCGATCTGCTGGCCACCCACCCGGAGATCACATGGCCACCAGCCCGGAGCGCAACTGTCCGCCCACCCGGAAGTCAACATGTCCCTTGACAAGCCGGCCGCGCACCGTCGCCGCCGGCACCCCCAACCGCGCGCCGATGCGCCCATGCAACACCACCCGGTGGCCTTGGCCTCCAACGCCGCGCCGATCACCACCGCCAAGTGTTACACCCGGCGGCCCACCAACACGTCTGGCCAACACGAATGCGACCGGCCACATCCCCGGCACAACACCCGATGGACGTCCACCGGCCCCCGCCTGGTCTGCCGAGTCCACCAGCCGTCGAAGATCACCCGCGCATGCCCACACCCGGGCAGCGCTCCGGCCGCGGTGTCCCAACCCGACCCTGCCGAGCCAAGAACTCGTCGATCGGCGCCTCGACAGCGAATACCATCATCAACGGCTGCTGCTATCAGCCCACGGCCCTCGGACGCCTGGACAGCGTCGCGAGGGCCAACCCTCTTCAGGACCGTGACATCCTCGCCGTCACCCGCCCCGACCACAATCCCGTCAGTCACGCTCCGTAGAAGACACCCATCTCGTCACAACCGCCCACCTGCAGCGCCACCTACCCCGTCCGCCAACAGCGTGGTGACCGACCGCTTGCTCTTCCACGACCTCGCGGTCCGGAGCGTCCGCCCACCTCGGCGGAGGACGCCTGGCTGGCTGGGATCGCCCAGGCGACCGACACCGCCAGCCATACCGCCACGTCGCCACCTCCTGCGCGGCGCAGGACCCCGAGCCCGTCCTCCGCCGCGACCTCGAGCTCGGTTGGCGGCGGGTCGCTACGTCGGCGAGCTGCGCCGTGACGGCCGGGTGCTCGAGAACAAGCCGCGGCGGGCATCGAGGTCCTGGCAGCGTGGGCCGCGCCGAGCACGACGCGCCGCTGCACACATGACGCCGGATTCGATGGCTGGGCCCGGTTGCTGCATCACCTCAGCGTAGGGCACGAGCCGCGTCGAGCGGGTGGCTCCTCCGCCCGGGGCGGATGTGCCCAGTGCAAGATCAACACGGTGTCGGAATGTCGGTTCTGGCGCTCCCGGTGGCCCCGGAGCCCGGTTGTCTGTCGCTGTGCTGCCCGTGCGTGGGCCTCCAGTTAGGATGCCGTAGTGGTGGTCTCGGACTGCTGCTCGGGGACTTCAATGGGAGGAGAGAGACGTTCGAGACTCTGGTCCACCCCGACGAATCGACGGGTGGCAGATGCGTTTGACACCGCCGTGGTGACCGCGTGCGAGTTGCGGCGCGACTGCCGGGCGATCGAACCCGACGGAACTGTGGGAGAGAGATGACCGGGTCCGACGCACCCTCCACCCAGCCCGCCCGCGTGCGGGTGGAGGGCGGCGTGCCGCCGTCGCGCCTCGACGACCTCAACGCGGCGTGCCGGGCCATCGCCGGGGCGGACTCGCTCGAGAACCTGCTGCGCACCGTCGCTGAGTCCGCGCAGGGGCTGATCGGCACCCACCAGGCGGTCGCGAGCCGCCTCGTGCACGGCTGGGGCGAGGCGACCACGCACGTGTCGCTGTCGGACAAGTACGCGGAGTGGCGCTCCTACGACGAGCCGCCACAGGGGCTGGGGGTCCTCAACTTCGTCACCCGTGAGAACCTCCCACTGCGGTTGTCGGCCGAGGAGCTCGTCGAGCACCCCGAATGGCGCGGGCTTCGCGACGCCCCGGGGCACCCCCCCCTGCCCGACTACCTGGCCGCGCCGCTCATCAGCCGCAACGGCCGAAACATCGGCCTCATCCAGCTGTCGGACAAGGTGGACGGCAGCAAGTTCACCGAGGACGACGAGGGGCTGCTCGTGCAGGTCGCGCAGATGGCCTCGGCCACGCTGGAACACGTCGAGGGGCTCGAGCGTGAGCGCGCGCTGCGCCGGGAGCTGGAGTCCCGCGCGGCCGAAGCTCGCCTCATCGGCCAGGTCGGCATCGCCACGACGAGCAGCGACGCGCTGCCGGTGAAGCTGCAGGGCTGTGTCGAGGCGGTCGTGGAACAACTCGGGGCGGCCTTCGCGCGGATCTGGCTGCTCGACGAGCCCGCCGATGAGCTCGTGCTCGTCGCGAGCGCGGGCCTGTACACCCATCTCGACGGCGGTCACGCCCGGGTGCCGGTCGGCGCCTACAAGATCGGGAGGATCGCAGGCGACCGCCACCCCCATCTCACCAACGACGTCCCGAACGATCCCGAGATCTCCGATCCCGACTGGGCCGAGCGGGAGGGCATGGTCGCCTTCGCCGGCTACCCGCTCGTCCTGGAGCAGCGCTGCATCGGCGTCCTTGCGATGTTCGCCCGTCAGCCGCTCCCCGAGAGCAGCATGGCAGCGCTCGCCGCCGTCGCGGACGCGGTCGCCCTCGCCGTCGAGCAGGCGCGTGACGCGCAGCGTCTGGAGCAGCGGGCGGTGCAGATGCGCCGGCTCGCTGAGGTCGCCTCCGCGGTGAACGCGGCGACCGACCTCGACGCCGTGCTCGACCTCATCACCGAGGAGGCCCGCTCGCTCATCGGTGCGCACCAGGCGATCACGAGCGTCACGCAGGGCGGCGACTGGTCGCAGGCCATCACCAGCGTGTCGCTGTCGGAGAAGTACGCCGCCTGGCGCGACTATGAGGAGGAGCCGGACGGCTCGGGGATCTACGCGTTCGTGTGCAAGACCCAGCAGCCGGCGCGGCTGACGCAGGCCCAGCTCGAGGCCCACCCCCGCTGGCGCGGCTTCGGGGACGCCGCCGACCGCCACTCGCCGATGCGCGGATGGCTCGCCGCCCCGCTGACCGCCCCCGACGGAACGAACTTCGGGCTCGTTCAGCTGTCGGACAAGCTGGCAGGAGACTTCGACTCCGAGGATGAGGCCGTCCTCGTGCAGCTCGCCGGCATCGCCTCCTCCGCGGTGCACAAGACCCGCCTGTACGAGGAGCGCGTCCGCGTCGCCCGCATCCTGCAGCAGAGCCTCCTGCCACCGGCGCTGCCGGACGTGCCCGGCGTCGAGGTGGCCGCTCGCTACCAGTCCGGCCGCGAGGACGTCGGCGGCGACTTCTACGACCTGTTCCCCGTCCGCGGCCGCTCGTGGGGGGTCGTGATCGGCGACGTGCGCGGCAAGGGTCCCGACGCTGCCGCGCTCACCGCGCTCGCCCGCCACAGCACCCGCACGGCAGCGATGCTCCAGCGCCGACCCTCGAGGGTCCTCGCCGTCGTCAACCAGGCGCTGCACGACACCAGCGACCCCGAACGGTTCTGCTCCGCGGCGTACCTGCGCATCACGACAGGACGCAGCGACGTGCGCGTCGACGCCGCCTCCGGCGGTCACCCGCCGCTGCTCATCCTGCGCGCCGACGGACAGATCGAGCGGATGGAGCCCACCGGTCCGCTCATCGGCCTGTTCCCCGACATCGAGCTCAGCGACCGGCACCTCCGACTCGAGCCGGGGGACAGCATCATCGCCTACACCGACGGCATCACCGAAGCCCGCACCGGCGAGGAGCTCTTCGGCCACGACCGCCTCGTCGAGCTGGTCGGCACCCTCGCCGGCCGCAGCGCCGACGACATCGCCGGTGCGGTGTCCGAGACGGCGGCTGCCTTCGCGCAGGAAAGCGAAGCCGACGACGCCGCCGTCATCGTGCTGCGAGTCGCCCCGGATCCCATGTCCTGAGCGGGACCTTGCCGTCGCGCTGCCCGATGACGGACGATCCGCACCGGTATCAAAATGCCCGCCGGAGATCCCCGTCGGCGTCAACCGCCCACCGGCCGGGGTCGCCGCGGAGCCGAGCGTGGTCGGTGTCAACCAGGTCGCGTTCAACATCGGACAGAACGTGGGTCGACGAGGGTCACCTGCCGGGACTCGCCGCCCACGATCCACAAGGCGCGGCCGCGGGCCGCGGGTCAGCTGGGTGGCGAGGCCGGCCTGGAGCTGGTTGAGCTGGAGGGTGTCGCGCAGCAGGCACTGCTCGCCGGGCTTCTGCCGGTAGATGACCAGGTGCCGGAGTCGGCGATCACCCCTTCCGCCAGCGTCCACCGCGCCGACGCCTCGCGGCCCCGCGGGGAGGCGGCCACAGCGAGCTGCAGCCACGCGGCAGCGGCGATCATCACCAGCGGCAGCGCGGCCCGGTGCGACCGGTAGACCGCGGCGATGTCAACGACGGTCAACGGCTCGACGGTGTCGGCGTCGAGGTTGGTGTGCCCTGCGAACATCCCGCCGAGGTCGCCGTGGTCGTCGACGAGGCGGGCCATCGCCAACGCGAGCTCACGAGACTCCTCGGTGACCCGGCCGGGGTCCATGTTGAGCCGGGTCGCCACCGCCCGGTCGGGCGCGGTGAGCGCTTCAGGTCAGCATCGTCAGGGTCGCGGTGTCCCCGTGAGCGCTGATCGACGGATGCGCGTGGTCACCGGCCAGACCCCCCACCCGGGCCAGGGTCGCGCTGAGCAGGACCATCTCCAGCTGCCGGCAGGCCCGGCCGGGGGGTGGCCTCCACCAGGGCGCGGACGGTCGCGGTGTCGCGGTGGAACGGATCGGTCGGTGGGAGGTGATGGCCGGCGCCGCCGGGGTCAAGAGGGTTGAGGATCGTGCCGCCGCCGGGTCGCAGTGATCTCGAACGGCTCGGGACGCGCCTCCACCAGGACGTGACCGGCGAAGCGGCGGCGTTGCCCGCGAGGCCCACCGATGCGGCGGTACCGGTCGCGCAGCCGCCGCCGCTCGGCCAGCTCGTCGGCGGCCTGCTGGCGCCGCTCCTCGCGCAGCTGGCTGCGATCCGCCCGCCCGTCGCGGCGGCGCGCGCGGGCGCGAGTCACCCTTTTGGTGGCGGACCCTCGCCTTCGCCGTGACCGGATCACCGGGCGCCTCTGCACAGCGGCAGCGTGAACGCGAAGCCTTGGCGTTGGGTCCCCGACAGCCGGCGCAGCTCCAGCGAGCAGCGCCGGGCGGCTGCCTCGACCTGACCGACCGCGGTCTCGAGCTCGGCCGGGGTGGTGGCGGTGACGGTCACCAGCCACACGACCCGGTACACCGTGCGGCCCTCCACCAGGTCCTCCTCGCGCTGGGCGGCGTCGTGCCAGGCGCGCCGCTGCCGGGCGGAGGTCCCAAACCCCCACGTGCGCGCAGGGTCTGCTCGGACTCGGTGGACCACTGCTGGGTCTGGGCGCGGCGCTCGGCGGCCGTCAGCGGTGTGGGGACATACAGCAGGGACAGGCGGCGCTGGGCCGCACGCCGATCAGCAGGTGCTGGAGGAACTCGCCGGTCACCGGCCGACGCTGGCCGCGGCCCCGTCCACGCCAGGGTTCGGATCGCTGCAACGCACCGCACGCAGGCCGGCGTGCCGCGCACGTCGGTCTACGAGCTCGACCTCGCCCGGGAACCCGAGGGCGCCTGGCGGCTGGGCGGCTGCCGGCAGGCGCAGTGATGCGCCGGGGTCTAGCTGCCATCGCTGTCGTCGTCCTGGTGGCGCCGCTCGGCCTGATCGCCGTCACCGGCACCAGCGATGCCCGCTGGCCGATCGAATTCGACCGCACAGCCCTTGCCGGTGAGATCCCCGAGACGATGCTGTCCGCCTACCTCGACGCAGCCGAAGTGTGGGACATCGACTGGGCGCTGCTCGCAGCGATCAGCAAGCTCGAATGCGACCACGGCCGGTACCGCGCGCCCGGCTGAGGGCCGCCCGGCACCATCAACCACGCGGGCGCGCGCGGACCGATGCAGTTCCTCGGCTCCACCTGGCGCTCCTCCGCCGGACGCTACGAGCTGGACGTGGCCGGCCCCCAGCCCCCGACGGGCAGGGCTATGGCACCGCCGGGGACGGCGACGGCATCGCCGACCCGTGGAACCCCTTCGACGCCGTCCACTCCGCCGCCCGCTAACTCGTCGCGCTCGGTGGCCGAGGAGACCCGCGGGTGGCCGCCAAGAGCTACAACGCCGGCCCGGCCAACCGCAACCCAACCGCCGGCGAGGGCTACACCGCCCGTGCCGTCGAGCTGGTCGCCCACTACCACGCGCTCGCCGGCGCCGGGGGGCCGGGAACACCGCCGGTCGCGGTCGTCCAGGACGGCTACGGACTGCCGTTCGACCCGGCCGGACTGCACGCCGTCACCACCAACGAGGCCACCGCGCGACCCGGAGTGGCAGCTCGTCAAGCTGCACCACTCGGGTCGGGTCGGCATCGACATCTCCCTGCGCGTCGGCACGCCCCTGTACGCCCTCCTGGGCGGTCACGTCGTGTGGGCGGGTGAGTCCGGCAACTTCGGCTACGGGCTGGCCATTCGCAACCCTGACCAGCACGCGTCGGTCACCTACTGCCACCTGTCAGCCATCGACGTGACCGCCGGGCAGCAGGTCGTCGCCGGCCAGCCGGTCGGCCGCTCCGGTGGCCAGCCCGGAACGCCGGGGGCCGGCAACTCCACCGGCCCGCACCTGCACCCGCACATCGACACCCCTCAGGCCGCCGCTGCGCCCAGGCGCTCGCATGGGGCAATGCGCCCCCCGCTACGTGCGGGTGCTGCTCGCGAACCTGTCAGCGGTCCTCGGGGCTGCTGTCGAGGACGGGTTGATCGCTAAGAACCCGGCGAGGTCAGCTGCGGTGAAGGGCCCCGCAGCGCCCCAGGACAAGGTGATCCCATGGCCGGTCGAGCAGGTCGAGGCGGTCGTGACCGCGCACCCGGAGCGGTGGGAGGCGGTCCCCGTCCTCGCTGCGGGCTGCGGGCTGCGACAGGGCGAGGTGTTCGGCGTCCGCGTCGAGGACATCGACTCCTCGGCCGCAAGATGTTCGTGCGCCAGCAGGTCAAGATGCTGCACGGCAAGCCGGTGTTCGCTCCGCCGAAGGGTGGCAAGACCCGTGAGGTGCCACTGCCCGACGTTGTTGCGTTCGCGCTGGGCGAGAGCCTGCGCCGGTGGCCCGCCCGGGAGGTGACCCTGCCTTGACGGGAGGTCGACGGCAACTCAGTCACCGCGATGCGGGTGTTCGTCACCCGCGAGGGCGGCCCGCTGACACGCAGGCACTACAACGTGAACGTATGGAAGCCCGCACTCGTGGGGGCCGGGGTGGAGCCGACGCGGGCGAACGGGATGCACGCGCTGCGGCACCACTACGCCTCGGTCTTGCTGGACGGCGGGGTGAGCATCCGGGCCCTGGCCGAGTACCTGGGGCACGCCGACCCGGGCTTCACCCTGCGCACGTACACGCACCTCATGCCTAGCAGTGAGGACCGCGCCCGCGAGGCGGTGGACGCGGCCCTGAGTCGCCTGGCGCCGGGTACAAGTGAGACCCAGGCGGCACCCTGAGCGGAGTGTGCAGTAGACCAATGAGTCGCCCGCGACATCCACCAGCTCATCGCCTCAGCCATCGGCTCCGAGCCGGCGCTTGACAGACATAGGAGCACCATGGACCGGGTGCGGATAGCCGGGAAAAGTTAGATACTCAGGCCATCAATTAGGCAGGATGGGGGAGCGTCGGTCGGTCAGTCGAAGACCACTGGGCGGGACGCTTAGATGAAGTACTTGTACGAGTACGGCAAAGGGCCTATGCGCGGAGCCGATCCGAGCGCGTCGGCCACCTTCGACGCGTAGGACAGCGTGACCGGGAGTGTTCCGTACAGCGTCTCGGAGTTCCAGTCCATCTTGGTCAGGGCGAGCACCTCGGCCGCGAGTGGTTCCGCTGGTCCCTCGCCGGCCCACCGCCTGAGCAGAATCGGTGCGGGGATGCCTGTGCCTTCCTTGTAGTAGGGGTACCGGGACGGGATGTCGTCCACCGCACCCTGGGTCCAAAGAAGGGCCTCGTTGTCTCCCGCGTGGAGCAGCGTGCCCCTGGTCAGTGGGAACCCCTGCGCCTGCCGTCCGCGGTACCGGATTGCTCGCCACGGCGTGTGTTGCTGGACCTGGATGAGCTGGACGTCGGGGACGCCCTCGAGCGCATCAAGGCACCCATCGACTTCGCGGCGGAAGAACTCCGTCGACTTGTGGACGACTATCCGCTGGGGATGCCGGCCCGCGTGCCTGTCGGCGTACAGACCGACTGCCCTCGACACCACTGTGCGCATCTGCTGCCGTGTCAGGAACGGGTTGCGGCCATTCACGACGACGCCGTCGTCTGCGCGGACCTCATAGGCGAGGAATTCCAGCCCAGATCCTTCGGCGTCGAACACCTGGGCGCAGCAGGTCACGAAGCGAGTGTGACCGGGGACCCGCTTCAGGGTGTACGCCAGCCCGAGGAACGCCGTTCCGTCGTCGGCACGGTCCACCTTGTACGGCGTGCCGCCGGCCTTGGCGTAGCACGCCAGGGACAGGGTCCACCCGACGGAGCACGCGTCCCGCTGTCCCTGTGCGGTGCGTTGGCGGACGAGCTGGGTGGGGATCCCCAGGGCTGCTGATGTCCCTTTGACGAAGCTGTGTAGGTCGAACGGGTCGTCGTCGTCCCCGTAGAACCCCGCGGCGAGGCTGTCGGGCAGGTACAGCCAGACGATGTCGTAGTCGCTGCGCGTGTCGCGCAGAGACCGAAGGCCGTCGGCTATTGCTGCCGCGAAGACGGTGTGTGGATTAGGAGCCGCAGCCATCCTGTGGGGCAGGTCCTCGGCGAACCGGACGTGGCTGCGCTCGTCGGCCGGGGCGAGGTCGACACCAAACGCGGCGGTCATGCCAGGGTAGTCAATGAGGTAGTCGCTGCGGGTCTGTTTCGGCTGTGCCGACAGCAGCAGTCGTATGAGACTGCTCATATCGCGGCCGCTACCTGGCGGTGCGAGCGTTGCGACCCTGACGACCGGCGGGACGGCACCCGTAACCTCGTCGCTGTACGGCCCGAACTGTGTCAGTCCCCGAAGCGGGTGGACGTCGACCGCGTCGCGGTCGGACGGCGAGAACAGCAGACGCGGCTCGGGGAGTTCCCGCGTGTCGGGAAACCTGAATGGCAGCGGAGGGCTGTCTGTGACGTTAACCGGCACGGCGTGCCTCCTGGGTCGGTTCGGTGCGCGCATACGCAGTGCGGGTCCTCAGCCGAAACGATGCGTCGATACCGGCTTGGTCACCGAACCCGAATAGTGCGAGTTCGGCTCCTGTTTCGGGCGCGATCATCTTCGTCCACGCCGTGATGAGCGCGTCGGCAACGTCGTTGTATCGGTGGTCAAGGCGCCCCTTGAGGAATCGGGCACGCGGCGTGTCCGCGTCGCGGTCGTCGGGCCGGACCGACCCAGCCCGCCTCCCGGAGGGCCGTCCGCTTTCGTCTTCGACCCACACGGACGGACGTAGCACGACCCACAGCCGGTTGAACCGATGGTCGAGCCGCAACTCGACCGACTCGGCCCACCGCAGGCTGGTGCCTGGCACCGTGCCGCATACCGCCGTGCCCCCCACGAGTTGGCGGTTGAACTTCCGCTCCTCGGCTGTCGCTGCCACGGCCACGGCGGACTTGAGCGGCCCCAACAGCGCAGTCTCGGCCTTTGCGGCAGCGACAATAAGGCGGCGGTTGTCCCGGCGCGCCCGCGGGGCGGGTTCCAGCGGTGCAGCCCGAAGAATCGCACCGGTCAGAGCTGCGTACAGCAGCCCCTGCTCCATGCTGCTTGTCCTCGCGATCCTGTCGGGATCGAGCAGCGACTGTGACCAACCTGATATGCCGAACGGATCGAACGTCCTGCGGACATCCGCGTCGAGACCGAATGCCAAGACTCCCTGACGAGTACGGCACGCGACCACCGGTGCGTCCGCTGCCTCGACCGCTGCCAGCACTTCCGAGTGGCCACCTATGGTGCACTCCACCCGCCGGACCACCTTGGGGTATCCGATGACTTCGAGGGCGTTAAGTCGTACCGCGTCGCCGTCTGATGAGGTCCCGGGGAGAACGAACGGCATTTCGTGGCGAACCGGGCGGTGCGGCGTGAGCACCTTGGACACAGATGCGGGAACGGTCGACATCTCCACCAACCTGGTGATGAGCTCGCCGAATGTCTCGGCCTTGACCTTGTGTGCGTCCACGCCGCCAGCGCGGACCTCTGCAAGCAGCGCGTCGACTTGTGGCGGCGGCGGGTCGGCGCTGCGGTGGACCCAGAAGAGCCCGTGGGGAAAGGGGGTCGAGCCGGTCAGGACGCCGTGCAACGCGTCCAGCACTGATGCGTCACGCCCGCTGAACCCCGCCACGATGAGGCCATACCGCTGCCCGGCCGTGATGAGCGCTTGGCGCAACCGCTGGTCCTGTGCCTGCAGTTCGTCGCCAGTGTTCTTGAGCCGTTCGTACCGGTAGTCGCCGTGCAGTTTGACGTACAGCGGGACCCGCCCTTCGGTCACCGCGCGCACGGCGGCGTCGCCGGATTCGGGGGTTGCCGTCATCAGAGACGTGGCTGCCCCGAACCGTTCGCACGCGCGTTCAACCACCTGGTCGAAGTTCGTCGTCCACACCATGTCCACGCGGCGCGCTGCGATAAGAGCCGCGAAGCAGAGGTTCGCGTAGCCAGGCTGGGCCGCCTCGAGCCTGTCTTGCAAGTAGCGCCGCCGGTCCTCTGGGCGCGAGTACACGGCTTCCATGACTGCGGCGTACTCGTCCCTGTGCCCAGCGGGCGGCAGTCCGAGCGCCTCGACGAAGTCCTGAACCCGCTGCTTCACACCGGGTTCGGTGAAGTCGGCGGCCGAGGGGAGCCTGTTGCCCTTGGACACGTACAGGACCCGTTTGAGGTCGTCGATCATCTGCCCGGCTGTGGGGGCACGTGCTGAGACTGAAGCTCCTGCTCCCAGGAGCCACATGAGGTCGGATCCTCGTACCCCGTGGATGCGTACGAGTTCGTCAAGCTCCAATGGTGCGCCTTACCAGGATCGGGTCCAGGTGGACATAGTAGCTCGGCGGTGTCGCTTCACGCTTCCGTAATTCCACAGGAGAGATTCGTCGGCGTCTGGGCTGGCGGGAGCACACACGGTGGGATGCCCTCGGAGGCTCAGACTTCCGTCACTTGTTAACGATTCGGCGGTACCGTCGGCCGGACGGCAACAGAGCTCGGAGGGTGCATGATCGACTTCCGCGTCGGTGACGGCCGCCGGCGGGGGTGGGGACCCGACGACGACTGGGGCGCCTGGTTCGGCTCAGGCGTCCTGCGCGGCCTCGTCGAGGTCATCGACTGCTTCCTCGACGAGCCGATGCCGTTCAGCGCCCGCTCCGGCCCAGCGCGTGCCGCTCTCGGCTGCGTCCCTTGGCTCAGCCACCGAGACGTCACCGACCGGCTGTCTCGGATGCGGACCTGCGTCGTGGTCGACAAGCCTGACCGGGCGACCCGCTGGCACCGAGCGCTCCAAGAGGCTGGCGAGCCCTTCCCGCCGCAAGCCTTGCCGGGGTTCGACTCCTATGCGCCGCGTTCCCCCGAGGGAGAACCTGTCGTCGTCGGCCCCCACGGTCCCTGGCCCCCGTACGAGACCCCCGGCCTGGGTCCTGTGCGGGTCGCTGGCTTCCGCGGCGATAAGACGGCGCCACTCCTGCACGCGAAGGTCCTTGTCCTCGGCTACACGTACTGGGCTGAAGATGAGTTCTCCCGCGAGTTGATGCTGTTCCGGCCGCGGCTGGTCTGGTGGGGCTCCGCGAACTGGACTCGCGGGGCGGAGCGGCACATCGAGGTCGGCACGTACTCCGACGACGGCGACCTTCTCGACGACGCAACTCGCTTCATCAGCGACCTGGTCAAGATCTCCGAGCCGCTGGATACGACGAGCAGTTTCCCCGAGCCCGAGTTCGCCGAAGTCGACTTCGACGATGCCGCGTTCATCGAGTACCTGGACGAGTACGGCGACTGCTACGAGGAGGAAGAGGCCGACGACGCGAGGCCGTCCATCGACCAGTCGGAGGAGTATGGGTTCCTCCCAGAGGAAGCCGACGACTAGGGATGCCGCGCACCAAGCGCGTGACGAAACGGTTCGCGAGCCGGATGCAGTCCTGGCTTCGCGGTGCCCGCATGCAGGGCCTCGACCTCTTCGGGGGTCGTGACCTGGTTCGTGCAGCGCAGCATGCTTCGCTTCGCGGTGAATCGGGTGTTGCTCGGCGATGCACATGCCGGTTCCGCAGTTCGGCAATCGAGCGAACGCTCGCCGCGAACGCCTCAACCCTGGACTAGGAAATTGGCCGCCGGATTGAACTCGCGTCCACCTCAGTCAACTTTCTGGGATCAAGCTGCTACCAAGGCCATGACGCCATGGCCTGGAGCACTCCTCCCAGAACGATTTCCCCCGCCGAAACAATGGCAGCTCCGTTCGAACGGCGCTGATCCTGCAGGGTCGATCGCACGTCGGCAACTCGTGACTTGTGAACCTCATACAGCGCCGCGCTGACCTCGTTCTTGATCGCGCCCTTCAAGGTGTCAACCTCGTCTTGCAGCGCCGCGATGCTGCGCTGCCCAAGCGAATCGTGGGCGTACCGCTCATGCAGAAATCCGGCCGGATCAGTTGCCAACGCTCGCGCGGCGCGTTGGTAGCCGCGAATGGCCCACCACAGCACGCCGACTACGCCCAGGACCTCCAAGACGAGACCTATGAAGGTCAGTGCCATGTCCATCCTCCTCGCCGTAGCGTCGCTGGCCGCCGGGAGGATCTTCCCCTGGTGCCCGAGCAAATGCGGTCTGACGAGCATTCAAGTCGGTGGGCTGGCCCTCCACACGCGCAACCTGTCGAGGCTCCACGACGCGGGGCCCGGCGGCCCAGGGGATAGCGCTCTTGGTAGCAAACGACGGTAAGGTCGCCCTGGAAATCCGTCTGGGGGGTGGAGACGATCGACCTGTCACTGCTCATAGGCTGGCTCGGGCTGCTCGCGGGGACGGCGGGGGTCATTGCTTCGCTCGTCACGTACAGGCGCGCGGCTGAGAAGGCCCCCGCCTGTCTACGTGATCACTGGTCGTCCGCTTGCACGTTCCCACCCCCAACGAGGAATCGAAGTTACCTACGACGGCAAGGCGATTGACGCTGTGCACCAGCTGTTCATCGCCTTCTGGAATGCCGGCCAAGGCCCGTTGAGGCAGGAGGACATACCGCCCCACGAGCCGATCTCCTTCAGTCGGCCTGACGGCGTGACGGTCCTGGATGCTCGCCTGGCGAAGGTATCCAATGACGCCACCAGGTTCACCGTGACGAGCCACGACGACCGCACGATTGGGGTGAATTTTCACCACTTGGACGCGAGTGAGGGAGCGCTGGTGGAGGTGCTCCACGACAAGGGGTTCGCGATTCCAAGGGCCACCGGCAAGGTCATCGGCGCACGAGGCCCTATCGAAGAGATAGATACTCCCCTATGGGATGACCCAGGTGGCCACAGACCCCTCTTTGTCTCATCCTGGGTCAGTGGCGCTATCTCGGTCATCCTGGGAACCGTCGCGGTCCTTACCGGGTGGCTCTCAATTGCCACGTGGGCGCTCGTCGCAGGTGTGTTCGCGCTCTTGAGTTTCGCCGGGGCGCGCAGCTCCTACCGCAAGGACGTGAGGTTCATTGCCGAGGCGATCCGCCCCCACCCCTACAACATCCTCAGGATGTTCCGCAGTCGGGCAGTCCAGGCCGACGACTCATCGATACAGGGTTTGTAACGGGAGCAACCCGCCCGTGCCGTGACCCGCCCATGGCGTTTCGGTCGCCTGGTTGCCCAGACCAGGAGTTCGCGCGACATTTGCCCCGCTTGCCGGTCCGACGGCCCTTCCTACCGTGAATGCCGCTCCAGGTGGTGATAGCGGCCGCGTCGCCGTTTGGACAAGTGGGCGAACTCTGAACCCGCCCGAACGTTGCGATATCAGGCTGAACCATGAGCTATTGACAGCTGTGGTTAGCGGACGATGCACAACGAGGACCGCGCCCATGATCCGGCAGGCGCGGTCCTCAGTCAGCTGTCGTGTGGCCCAGATGTGGCCCAGACGGCCCTCCGACCGACATTTGCGCAGGTCAGAGGCCTGCCCTGTCAGATGTCGTAGTAGAGGTGGAACTCGTAGGGGTGGGGCCGCAGGCGGACCTGGGAGACCTCCTCGTCCATCTTGAACTCGATCCAGGTCTCGATGACGTCTTCGGTGAAGACCCCGCCCTCGAGGAGGAACTCGTGGTCGGTCTCGAGCGCGGCGAGAGCCTCCTCGAGGCTCGCGGGGACGCTCGGCAGGTCCAGCAGCGCCTCGCGGGGCAGCTCGTAGATGTCCTTGTCGACGGGGTCGGGCGGCTCGATCTTGTTGCGCACGCCGTCGAGGCCGGCCATGAGCATGGCGCTGAAGGCGAGGTAGGGGTTGCACGAGGGGTCGGGCACCCGGAACTCCACCCGCTTTGACTTCGGCGACTGGCTGATGAGCGGGATGCGGCATGCCGCCGACCGGTTGCGCTGGCTGTAGACGAGGTTCACCGGCGCCTCGAAGCCAGGCACGAGCCGGCGGTAGGAGTTCACCGTCGGGTTGGAGAATGCGAGCACCGCCGGCGCGTGCTGGAGGAGGCCGCCGATGTAGTAGCGGGCGGTGTCGGACAGCTGCGCGTACCCCTGCTCGTCGAAGAACAGCGGCTCGTCGCCGTTCCACAGCGACATGTGGGTGTGCATCCCCGAGCCGTTGTCGCCGAAGATCGGCTTCGGCATGAACGTCACCGTCTTCAGGTGCTGGCGGGCGACGTTCTTCACGATGTACTTGAACATCATGACCTTGTCCGACATGCGCAGGAGGCTGTCGAACTTGATGTCGATCTCCCCCTGGCCGGCGCTGCCGACCTCGTGGTGCTGGAGCTCGACCTCGATGCCTGCCCGCTCGAGCTCGACCGTCATCTCGCTGCGCAGGTCGGTGTAGTGGTCCATCGGCGGGACCGGGAAGTAGCCCTGCTTGTGCCGGACCTTGTAGCCGAGGTTGGGTCCTTCGTCCTTACCCGAGTTCCACGCGCCCTCCACCGCGTCGATGTGGAAGTACGACTCGTGGGGCTTGGTGTCGAAGCGGATGTCGTCGAAGATGAAGAACTCCGCCTCGGGGCCGAAGTAGGCGGTGTCGGCGATGCCCGTGCCGGAGAGGTACTGCTCGGCCTTGCGGGCGATGTGGCGCGGGTCGCGACTGTAGGACTCCCCGGTGACCGGGTCCCTCACGAAGCAGTTGAGGACGAGCGTCTTGTGCTGGCGGAACGGGTCGAGCACCGCCGTATCGGTATCGGGCACGAGGATCATGTCGGATTCCTGGATCTCCTGGAACCCCCGCACGGACGAGCCGTCGAACCCGAGGCCGTCGGTGAAGACCTCCTCCTCCATGACGTGTGCCGGGACGGTGAAGTGCTGCATCAGCCCCGGCAGATCGCAGAACCGGAAGTCGACGAACTCCACGCCCTCCTCGGAGATCCTCGACAGCACGTCGTCTGATGAGGCCAACTCGGCTCCTTTGCGTTCTCTGCGTACTCTCGGACGGTGCGCCAACACCCTACGCGGGTGCCGTCACACCGTGATTACTCCATTGTTTCCGACGTGTTACCGCTCGCCGTCGCGCCGCGCGGAGGGCACGAGGGCCGCTGCGGCGTCGCCGGACGCCCCGTCGCGCTGGCGCACCCAGACGGTCCTCTGCGGGAACGGGATCTCGATGCCTTCCTCGTCGAAGGCCGCCTTGAGGCGCGCGCGGTACTCGCGGTTGACGGGGAACTGCTTGCCCGGGACCGTCTTGATGACGATCCGCATCGTGAGCTGGTCACTGGCGAAGTCCTGCAGCCCCCACACGTCCGGTTCGTCGAGGATGAGGTCCCCCCACTCCTCGTCCCGCCACATGTCGTCGGCGACACGCTTCATGACGCGCTTCGCATGCTCGACGTCGGTGTCGTAGGCCACCCCCACGTCGAGCAGGGACCGGGCCCACTGCTGGCTCATGTTGCCGACCCGGTTGATCTGGCCGTTCGGGACGTGCCACACCGTGCCCTCGACGTCGCGCAGCCGTGTGGTGCGCAGCGTGATCGCCTCGATGGTGCCGCGCGCCTCGCCGACGTCGACGATGTCGCCGATGCCGTACTGGTCCTCCATGAGCATGAAGATGCCCGACAGGAAGTCCTTCACGAGGCTCTGCGCGCCGAAGCCCAGTGCGACACCGACGATCCCGGCGCCGGCGATGAGCGGGCCGACGCTGATGCCGAGCACGTCGAGCACCATGACGGCGGCGATGGCCCATATAGCGAACGTGGCGAGGCTTCGCAGGACCCCGCCGATCGTCTCGGTGCGCATGTTCGCGCGGGCGAGGTCGAGCGGTCCGGTCGCCCCTAGCGGCCCCCTGCCGCGCAGGGTCTCGAGCTTGGCGAGCCCCTCCTCCCTCACCCGGCGCATGAAGGCCTTGATGGCCTTGCGCATGAGCCGGTTCGCGAGGTACGCGAGGACGAGGATGAGGATGATCTGCAGCAGCGTCGGGATGATCCGTCCCGCGAGTGCGGAGACCACGACGCTGCCGCTCGTCTCGAAGACCCACGTGCAGATCGGCCCGGGCTCCTCGCCGCAGGCGCTCTGGAACCGGTCGATGTCCTCGGGGGCGACGTCGGGGAGGTTGTCGGCGGCCTGGGCGAGCAGGACGCTCAAGGTCAGGAGGGGCGCGTGCATCCGATGCAGCTCCTGGTCGGGAGACGTTGGTGCGCAGCCTAGTGGCGGGACTACCGCTCTGCTACACGAGCGTCTAGCCGGTCACGGCCCGTCGAGCCGCGGGCCGCCCTGGCCGGCTGGAAGGGGGCTGTCGGGTCGCTGCCACACGCCGGCGTCGGCCGCCTGGCGCCCGGCCCGGTACGACGAGCGGACGAGCGGACCGGCCGCGACGTGGCGGAACCCCAGCGCGCGGCCGAGCACGGCGTAGCGGTCGAACTCGGCCGGTTCGACGTAGCGCTGCAGGGCGATGTGGCGGTGATCGGGCTGCAGGTACTGGCCGATGGTCAGGATGTCGACGCCGACGGCGCGCAGGTCGCGCATCGCCTCGGTGACCTCGTCGGCGGTCTCGCCCAGGCCGAGGATGAGGTTGGACTTCGTCGCGCACCGGCGGGGAAGCCAGCTGCGGGCGCGCTCGAGGACCTCGAGGCTGCGCTCGTAGCGAAACGCCGGGCGGACATGGCGGATCAGGCGGCGGACGGTCTCGAGGTTGTGGGCGAAGACGTCCGGGCGCGCGTCGGTGACCGTGCGCAGGTGCTCCGGCCGGCCGTGGAAGTCGTCGGTGAGCAGCTCGACGCCGCAGCCGGGCGCCCGGACGCGAATCTGCCGGCAGGTCTCGGCATACAGCCAGGCGCCCCGGTCGGCCAGGTCGTCGCGCGACACCCCGGTGACGACCGCGAAACGCAGTCCCATGGCGGCGACCGTCTCGGCCACCCGGCGCGGCTCGTCGGTGTCGTAGCCGGGGGGCATGCCGGTCGCGATGTCGCAGAAGCCGCAGCGGCGGGTGCAGGTGTCGCCGCCGACGAGGAACGTCGCCTCGCGGTCCTCCCAGCACTGGAAGATGTTCGGGCAGGACGCCTCCTCGCACACGGTGTGCAGGCCCTGCCGGCGCATGCGGGCCTTGATGTCGCGGTAGTTGGGGCCGGCGAGCGGCACCGGCTGCTTGAGCCAGCGCGGCTTGCGCTCGGGGATCGGGGGGACGCCGACCACGGTCAGCCGGGTCGCGCCCTCGGGGATCACTGGCATCACGTACGCCCTCGCGGCTTCGTGGTGAGGCCCCGAGTCTAGCGAGCCGTCGACAAGGCTTGCGGAGCGAGCCAGGCGAACGGCGCGAGGTTGCGGAGGATCCCGAACGCTCCGAGCACGACGAGCGCCGTGGCGAGCAGCGCCCACCACACGCCGGCGGGCAGTCGCGGGACGGGCAGGCGGGGTCGGCCGAGTGCGCGGCCGGCCCAGGCGAGCCACGCGTAGGCCGCGAGGGGGGCGGCGAGAACGAGGAGGAGGTTCGCTCCGGCCGCCGCCGCGACGTCGCCGCGGGCGAGATGGTGGACGGCCCGCAGCGATCCGCACAATGGGCACCAGAGCCCGGTCGTCGCGTTGAAGGGGCACAGCCCGTAGCGGCCCGGGACGGAAGGGGCGGCGAGAGCGACGAGCGCGCATGCGGCGAGCGCGAGCGACCCGGACCCGAGCGCTGCCGCGAAGCCTGCCGGTGCGCGTGGCCTTCGGGCCGCGCAGTCGCTCGGGGCGCAGATCTCGGGCACGGCCGTCACCCACCCATCAGCGGCAGGAACGCGCCGAGCAACCCGAACACGAAGAACAGCACGACCCCCAGCACGACGAACGCCGCGCCGATCCACCCGACGACGATCGCAGCCGTCGCGATGCCGTCACCGCCCTGCGTTCCACCGGAGGAGCGGATCTGTCCGCGGGAGAGGTAGCCGAGGACGAGCCCGACGACCACCCCGACGACGCCGATCCCGCACATCCACAGGGTGAGCAGGCCGAGGATGCTCGCGACGAGCGCCGCGACGGCCATGCCGTTCGTGGGTGTCGTCGGCGCGCCGGCCTGCCCGCCACCCCAGCCAACAGCCGCCTGCTCCCAGGACGGCTGCTGTCCCGGACCCGCCCACGGTGGGGCCGCCTGCCCGGGCGGCGGGACCGCGCCCGGCACGAAGCTGCCCGGCGGCGGGGGCGGGGTCGCCCACGGGTCGCCGCCCCGGCCCTCCTCGGGCGGCCCCTCGTACGGCGGTGTGCTCATGCGACGCTCCTCGATCCTGGCACGTTGCCCGCAGCGTAGGGCACCCGCCTCCCGGGCGGACGACCCGCTCCTGCGGTCAGCGCTCGCTTCAGCGACGGACGCGCGGCGTCATCCCGACCTCGTCCGGGGAGGCGAACCGCAGGTCGCGGTCAAGCGCCCGGGCGAGCTCGACGAGCAGGCGGGGACCGACGTCGGCGACCGTCGTGGCCACGCCGAGGGACGCGAGCGAGCACACGCCGGCGTCGCGGATGCCGCAAGGGACGATGCCGGCGAAGTCGTCGAGGTCGGTGGTGACGTTGAAGGCCAGGCCGTGGCTCGTCACACCGTCCTCGACGCGGATGCCGATGGCCGCGAGCTTCTCGCCGCCGACCCACACCCCGGTGCGACGCCGGTCGGGCCGGGCGACGATCCCGTAGGCGGCCGCGGTGCGCACGCACGCCTCCTCGAGGGCCTCGACGTAGGCGCGGACCGCCCGGCGGGCGCGGAGGCGGACGATGGGGTAGACGACGAGCTGGCCGGGCCCGTGGTAGGTGACGTCCCCGCCCCGGTCGACGGCGACGACGGGGATGGGCCGCGTGCCGAGGACGTGCGCGGCGACGTCGGCGTGGCGCCCGGCCGTGTACACCGGCTCGTGCTCGCAGCTGAGCAGCACGTCGTCGACCGCATCGGCCCTGCGGGCGCTGACGAGCGCGCGCTGCCAGCGGAGCCCGTCAGCGTACGTGAGGCGCCCGCAGTCGACGGCGAGCATCAGTACCGGATCTCGCCGGCCCAGTCGTGGGTCTCCACGACCTCGGCGACGTCGGAGACGAACCGTGCCGCGTCGGCCCCGTCGATGAGGCGGTGGTCGTACGTGAGGCAGAGGTAGACCATGTCGCGGATGGCGATCGCCTCGCCGCCGTCGTCGGTGACGACGACCGGCCGCTTCTGGATGGCGCCGGTCGCGAGGATCGCGACCTCCGGGTAGTTGAGGATCGGGGTGTCGAGCAGCACGCCGCGGCTGCCGGTGTTCGTCACGGTGAACGTGCCACCCTCGATGTCCTGCATCTCGAGCTTCTTGTCGCCGCGTGCCTTGTCGGCGGCCTCCTTGATCCCGCGCGCGAGGCCGGCGAGGGTGAGGTCGTCGGCGCCCTTGACGTTCGGGACGAGCAGGCCCTTCGGCGTGTCGACGGCGATGCCGAGGTTGACGTAGCCGTGGATCTTGACCTTGCCCGCGTCCCAGTCGGCCTGGGCGTTCACGAGCTCGTGGCGGCGGATCGCGAGCACGGCCGCACGGGCGAGGAACACGAACGGGGACAGCGACACGCCCTCGCGGGCCTTGAACTCCTCCTTCACCCGCTCGCGAAGCCGCATGACGCGGGTGACGTCGGCCTCCTGCACCGTCGTGAGCTGCGCTGACGAGCTCATCGACTCCATCATCTTGGCGGCGATGCGCTGGCGGATGCGGGAGAGGTCCTCGACGCGCTCCCGCTCGCCCTCGCGCAGGGAGATGCGCCGCGCGGGCTGCGGGGACCGCTGGGGCGCCCGAGCGGGAGCCGCCTGGTCGCTCGGCGCGGCCGCCTGACCCCCGCCCTGGCCCGAGATGGCCGCCTCGACGTCCTCGCGGGTGATCCGACCTCCCTGGCCGGAGCCGGAGACCTGCGACACGTCGATGCCGTGCTCGGCCACCATCCGGCGCACGATCGGCGACATGAGCTGCGTCTCGCCGTTGCCCTGGCCGGCCGGCGCCGCGGCGGCCGGCGCCTCGGCGGCCGGACGCTCCTGCGCCTGCCCGGGCGCGTCGGCGGGTGGCGTCGCCTGCGCCGCTCCGTCCGCGGACTCGGTGCCCTGCGGCGCGGCTGCCTCGCCGCCGGTCGCCTGTGCGCCACCGGTGTCCTCGCCCGCCTCGGCGATGATGGCGACGACCGTCCCGACGTCGACCGTCTCGTCGACGTCGACGCGGATCTCCTTCAGGACACCCGACGTCGGTGCGGGCACCTCGGTGTCGATCTTGTCCGAGCTGAGCTCGAAGAGCGGCTGGTCGGCCTGGACCTCCTCGCCGATCCCGACGAGCCATGCGGTGATGGTGCCCTCGGTGACGCTCTCACCGAGCTGGGGCAGGGTCACTTCGGTTGCCACGGGCGTTGCTCCTCTCGTCCCTGACGGCTAGCCGTGCAGGGGGTTGCCGGCGAGCTTCATGTGCGCTTCTCCGAGCGCCTCCGTGAGGGTGGGGTGGGGATGGATGAACTGGGCGACCTCGGTCGGCAGGGCCTCCCAGTTGTAGATGAGCTGCCCCTCGGCGATGAGGTCGGTCGCCCTCGGCCCGACGATGTGGATGCCGAGGACCTTGCCCCCGTCCTTCGCCGCGAGCACCTTCACGTGTCCGCCGGCCTTCATCATCATCGCGCGGCCGTTGTGCGAGAACGGGAACGTCGCGGTGTCGTACTCGATGCCGGCCTCCCTCACCTGCTCCTCGGTGAGCCCGACGCTCGCGATCTCCGGGTGCGAGTAGGTCACGCGCGGGACGCCCGCGTAGTCGATGGCGGTCGTGGGCCGGTCCGCGAGGTGCTCCGCGACGAGGAAGCCCTCCTGGAACGAGGCGTGCGCGAGGCCGAGCGCCGGCGGCGGCAGGATGTCGCCGATGGCGTAGACCCCCTCGGCGCTCGTGCGGCACAGGCCGTCGACCGGCACGTATCCGCGCTCCACGGTGATGCCGGCGTCCTCGTAGCCGAGGTCCTCGGTGACCGGCCTGCGCCCGATGGCGATCATGAGCACGTCGCCCTCGAGCTGCTGCTCGCCCTTCGGGCCTTCTACAGTGACGCGCACGCCCCCGTCGCCCTTCTCGACCCTCGTGAGCCGCGTCGACGTGAGGGCGGTGATGCCGCGGCGCTTGAAGTCGCGGGCCAGCGCCTTGCGCGTGTCGGGATCCTCGTTCGGCACGAGGCCGTCGAGCATCTCGACGATCGTGACCTCCTGTGCCCCGAAGGCGTTCCACACCGTGGCGAACTCCACACCGACGGCGCCCGCCCCGAGCACGATGGGACGTTCCGGCAGGGCCTCCCGGTACAGCGCGTGGTCGCTCGTGATGACGGTCTCCCCGTCGATCTCCGCGCCCTCCACCGGTATCCCGCGGGGCACCGACCCCGTCGCGAGGACGAGCCCGCGCCCGGCGGTCAGGGTGCGCTCGCCCTCCCCGGTGCTCACCACCACCGTGCGCGCGTCCTTCAGGCCGCCGATGCCGGCGATCGTGTCGACGCCGCGCGACTTGAGCGTGGCCTGCAGCCCCTTCCAGTTCGCGTCGACGACGGACTGCTTGTAGTCGAGCAGCGCCGCGACCTCGATGCCGTCGTAGCTCGCGCGCACGCCGTAGTCGCCGGCGTGCTGGACATGCTCGGCCACCTCCGCCGCCTGGAGGAACGCCTTCGTCGGGATGCAGCCCCAGTGCAGGCAGGTCCCGCCCACCTTGTCCTTCTCGACGAGGGCCACCTGCAGCCCGAGGTCCGCCGCGCGCAGCGCGCAGGAGTACCCGCCCGTGCCGCCGCCCAGGACGATGAGCTCATAGCTGTCGGCCATACCGGTTCACCCCTGCTGATCGCGGTCTTGCTCGCATCCTATCGACGCGTGCAGCGCCCTTTAGGCTGCTCTTACCCGCTTGACGAGGAGCCCACCGTGCCCGTGCTGCGCCGCTCGCCGCTCGACGACCGTCACCGTGCGCGGGGGGCCACCATGACGGGCTTCGGTGGGTGGGAGATGCCGCTCGACTACGGAAGCGTCGTGGCCGAGCACCGGGCCGTGCGCACCTCGTGCGGCGTGTTCGACCTCTCCCACCTCGGCACCGTGCGGGTCACCGGCGACGGCGCGCAGGCCTGCCTGCGGCGGGCGTTCACCAACGACGTCGCGCAGCTCGCGCCGGGGCGGGCGCACTACACGCTGTGCCTGAACACCGACGGCGGCATCGTCGACGACCTGCTCGTGTACCACCTCGACGGGGGCTTCTTCGTCGTGCCGAACGCCGCCAACGCCGCCGCGGTCGGGGATGCGCTCACGGCGGCGGCCGCGGCGGCAGGCGGCTGCGAGGTCGTCGACGTGAAGGACCACCTCGCCTGCCTGGCCGTGCAGGGACCGGATTCCGCCGAGGTGGTCACCGGCACCGGGTGCGACGTCGGGGACCTCGCCTACCTCGACTGCCGCGCCACCCCAGGGGGGCTTCCCCCGGCGGGCGGCGTGCTCGCGCGCTCCGGCTACACCGGCGAGCGCGGCTACGAGCTGTTCCTGCCGGCGGAGCACGCCGCTGCGCTGTGGGACCGCCTCGTCGATGCCGGCGCGACGCCGGCCGGGCTCGGCAGCCGCGACACCCTGCGTCTGGAGATGGGCTACCCACTGCACGGCCAGGACATCACCCCCGCGACGTCGCCGGTAGAGGCCCGCCTCGGCTGGGCGGTGAAGGGCAGCGGGTTCGTCGGCGAGGAGGCCTACCGCACGGCGCAGGGGGCCGGCGCGCCGCGCCTGCTGTGGGGCCTGCGCGCAACCGGCCGCGGGATCCCCCGTGCGGGCTGCGTCGTCCACCGCGAAGGCGAGGAGCTCGGTGCCGTGACGAGCGGGTCGTTCTCGCCGACGCTGCGCGTCGGGATCGCGATGGGCTACGTCGACGCGACCCCCGGCGAGCGCGTGGAGATCGACGTGCGGGGCAAGACGGTCGCCGCCGAGGTCGTCCGCCCGCCGTTCGTCGACGCGTCGCCGAAGCGCTGAGCGGGCGCCGCCCCGCAGTCAGGCGGGCGGCAGCGCGAGCATCCGGTCGAGCGCCCCGCGGGCCCAGTACGCGGTGTCGGGGTCGACCCGGACGGGGTTCACGACCTCACCGGCGACGAGCGACTCGAGGACCCACACGAGGTGGGGGAGGTCGATCCGGTTCATCGTGGCGCAGAAGCAGACCTTGTCGTTCAGGAACGTGATGGTCTGCTCCGGGTGCTGCTGAGCGAGGCGCCCGACGAGGTTGAGCTCGGTGCCGATCGCCCACGACGTGCCGGGTGGTGCCTCGCGCACGGTGCGGATGATGAACTCCGTCGAGCCGACGAGGTCGGCGTGCTCGGCGACCTCGTGGCGGACCTCGGGATGCACGAGCACCCGCACCCTCGGGAGTCTGGCGCGCACGAGCTCGACGTGGTGCGGGAGGAACGTGCCGTGGACGCTGCAGTGCCCCTTCCACAGGATCATCCGCGCCTGCCGCAGCGCCTCCGGGTCGAGCCCGCCGCCGGGCCGGTGCGGGTCGTAGACGACGCACTCGTCGAGGGACAGCCCGAGCCGGCGGACGGCGGTGTTGCGGCCGAGGTGCTCGTCGGGCAGGAACAGCACCTGCGAGCCCTGCGCGAAGGCCCACCGCAACGCCTGGTCCGCGTTGGACGACGTGCACACCACGCCGCCGTGGCGGCCGGTGAACGCCTTGATGGCGGCCGAGGAGTTCATGTACGTCAGGGGGACCACCGCGCCGCAGCCGGCCTCTTCGAGGTCCGCCCAGGCACCCTCGACCTGGCCGATCTCGGCCATGTCGGCCATGGAGCAGCCGGCGGCCATGTCCGGCAGGACGACCGTGGTCTCCGGCGGCGTGAGAAGGTCGGCGGTCTCGGCCATGAAGTGGACGCCGCAGAACACGATGAAGGGCGCCCCGTTGGCCGCGGCGCCCGTGGCGAGCTTGAAGCTGTCGCCGCGCAGGTCGGCGAACGCGATGACCTCGTCGCGCTGGTAGTGGTGGCCGAGGATCACCACCTGGTCGCCGAGGGCGGCGCGCGCCGTGCGCGCACGCTCGACGAGGCCCGGGTCGCTCGGGTCGGGCACGACACCGGGGCAGATCGTCCCCCGCTCGCTGCCGGGGTCCGCACGCGACCCGAGCAGCAGCAGCGGCGTCGTCTCCGCCGCCTCGCGAAGGGTGGTTCCTTCGTTCATCGGTTCACGTGTCCTTGACCGCCGGGTGGCCCCTGGCGTCGGCTCTCGACCGGCCTGTCACGGCAAGGGGAGGTGTGTCAACGTAACATCTGCCCGCCCCGTCGCAGGGCGGGGCGTGCGGCGGGCGGCTCTACACTCGGTCGGCATGCGGGTCGTCGTCGCACCGGACAAGTTCGCCGGCACGCTCACCGCCGCCGAGGCCGGGGAGGCCATGGGGGCCGGATGGTCGCGGGCACGTCCCGGCGACGACGTCGTCGTCGTGCCGATGGCCGACGGGGGAGAAGGCACCGCGGACGTCGTCGCGGCCGCGGTGCCCGGCGCGCAGCGCATGTCCGCCGAGGTTGCCGACGCACGCGGCAGCGCCGTGGAGGCCGCCTGGGTGCTCCTGTCCGACGGGCGGGCGCTCGTGGAGGTCGCGCAGGCATGCGGCTTGTCGCGTCTGTCACCCGACCGGCGCAATCCCCGCTGGACGACGAGCTACGGCGTCGGCCAGCTGCTCCTCGCGGCGGTCACCGCGGGCTGCCGTGCGATCGTCGTGGGCCTCGGGGGCAGCGCGACCGTCGACGGGGGGGCCGGGCTCGCGACGGCCCTCGGCTACCGGCTGCTGCGCGGCGACGGCAACGGCGTGAAGATCGGCGGGGAGTACCTGCGCTCCCTGCACCACATCGAGCCGACCGCCCCTCCGCCCGTGCCCGTCGTGGCGGCTGTCGACGTCACCAACGCCCTGCTGGGACCCGACGGTGCGGCCGCCGTCTTCGCACCGCAGAAGGGCGCGACCCCCGACGACGTGCCCGTCCTCGAGCAGGCCCTGACCCGCCTGGCCGACATCGTCGAGCGCGACCTCGACGGGGGACCGTGGCGCGACCTGCCCGGCGCCGGCGCCGCGGGAGGGCTCGGGTTCGGGCTCGCCGCCTTCTGCGGGGCGCGCCTGGTGAGCGGGTCGGCGGCGATCGCCGACCTCGTGGGCCTCGAGGCGGCCCTCGACGGGGCGAACGTCGTGCTCACCGGCGAGGGCTCCCTCGACGCCCAGACGACCCGAGGCAAGGTGCCCGCCTACGTCGCCGAGCGCGCCCGACACCACGGCGCGCGGGTGATGGCCGTGGCGGGGCGGGTGACCGACGGTGCGGGCGCCGGCTTCGACCGGGTCGCCGAGCTCGGGCCCGAGGGCCTGCAGCGCGCGACAGAGCTCGTCGCCGAGCGCGCGGGCGAGCTCGCCGCCACGCTCGCATGAGCACCGCGCACGGCGTCGGCAAACCGTGGAGCGTGCCGGTCGCGAGGGATACACTGGCGGACGTCGTCCACCAGCGAGGTATCAGATGAGCGAAGCGCCCGCCATTTCCATTCCGCTCTCGGAGAAGCCGGTCGAGCCGATCACGCTCACCGAGTCGGCTGCCGCGAAGGTCAAGGAGCTCATGACCCGCGAGGAGAAGCCCGACGAGGTCGCTCTCCGCGTCGCGGTCCAGCCCGGCGGCTGCTCGGGCATGCGCTACGCGCTGTTCTTCGACGACCGGGAGCTCGAGGGTGACCTCGTGCTCGACATCCACGGCGTGCCCGTGCGGCTCGACAAGATGAGCGCACCGCACCTGCAAGGCACCCAGATCGACTGGGTCGACAGCCTCCAGGGCGCCGGGTTCGCCATCAACAACCCCCAGGCGCGCAGCACCTGCGCCTGCGGCGACAGCTTCTCCTAGGCGCGAGCGGCACCTCGAGGCCGCAGAGCACACGCGCCACACGAAGAGGGAGCCTGCGGGCTCCCTCTTCCGCGTCCACGCGCGTGCGCCCTGCAGCAACCGCGCCCCGGCGGGCTGCGCCCTCCCGAGGCGGTCCCGGTCAGGAGGACCGCCGCACGCGGAAGGACCAGCCGCGCCCGGCCTCCGCCTGACCGAGGTACTCGTGGCCCTTCATCCGGCACCACACCGGAATGTCGACCTTCGCGCCAGCGTCGTCGGACAGCACGACGACCTCCTCGCCGGGGCGCGCCTGCTCGACGGCCTTGGCGAGCGCGATGACCGGCACCGGGCACGGCTTGCCGAGGGCGTCGACGACGGTGGCGGGTCGGGAGGCGGACACGCTCCGGAGCGTACCCGTCTGGCGTTCAGCGCCCCGCCCCCAGGCGGGCGCGCAGCGCGCCCACGGCCGTGGCGAACGCCTCCGCGAACCGCTCGACGACGTCGCCGGCGACGTCCGGACCGAACGAGACGCGGACGTGGCCGTGGGTAAGCGCCCCCATGGCGACGAGGACGTGGCTCGGCCGCCCGGACGTCGACGCGCACGAGGACCCGGAGTGTACGGCGAAGCCGGCGCGGTCGAGCTCGGCGGCGAGGGTCTCCCCGTCGACGTAGAGCGCCGACGCGGCGACGATGTGGGGCAGGGCGTCGTTCGGGGGGCCATGGACCGCGACGTCGTCGAGGTCGCCGAGGCGCGCCCGCAGGCGCCGGCGCAGGCGATCGCAGCGTGCCACCTCCGCGGCGGCCGGGCCTTGCGGGTCCCCGGGACGCAGATGGAGCAGGGTCTCGGCCATGGCGGCGATCCCCGGCAGGTGCTCGAGTCCGGCCCGCCGACGGCCTTCGCGCTCGTCGCCGGACAGCAGCGGGCGGAAGCGGGCGCGCGGGGACCACGCGAGCGCCCCGGTGCCCCGGCCCCCACCGAACTTCGCCGCGGACACCGACACGAGGTCGGCGCCGAGCGTCACGACGTCGACGGGGAGCCGCCCGAACGTCTGGCAGGCGTCGACGTGCAGGAGGGCGTCGGCGTCGCGGCAGAGCGCGGCCGCCTCGGCGACCGGTTGGAGCGTGCCGGTCTCGTGGTTGGCGTGCTGGAGGTTCACGAGCGCCGCGCCGTCGCGCAGCGCGGCGGCGAGGGCGTCGAGGTCGACGCGCCCGTCGCGGTCGACGGGCACGCGGGTGTGCGCACAGCCGCTGGCGTCGGCCGCGGCGAGCACCGCCGAGTGCTCGACGGCGGCGGACAGGATCCGCCGCGGGCGGGCCCGGTTGGCGGTGGCGACACCGCGGACGGCGAGGTGCACGGCCTCCGTGCCACCGGAGGTGAACGCGACGCGCTCGGCGGCGACCCCGAGCGCGGCGGCGGTCGCCGCGCGCGCCGACTCGAGCAGGTCGCGGGCGGCCCGGCCCTCGGCGTGGCGGCGGCTGGGGTCGCCGGGCAGGCTCCGGGCGACCTGCGCGAGCGCGGCGAGGGCCGCCGGGTGCGCGGGCGCGGCGGAGGCGTGATCGAGGTACACCCGTTGCGTCGCCATCGGCGTCAGTATGGCGAGGCCGTCAGCACCTACGGGTACGCGCGGGTCTCGACGTCCTCGACGACGCCGCCGACCTCGACCGTTCCCGCCGGGCCGGGCCGGGTGCGCAGCTCCGAGCCCGTTCCCTGGCGGATGACGAGCGGCCGGCCGAGCACTGCGCCGAGGCGCACCGCGGCCGCTCCCGTGGCCTCGTCCTCGGGCACCCCGAGACGCGCGGCGAAGAACCGGGCGCGCACGCGGCCGGCCGTCTCGTCCTCCCACGCCCACGCGTGGAGGACGTCGGTCCCGGCGGGCGGGGCTTCGAGGGCGTCCACCTCGGCCGGGGACTCGTAGCGCCGAAGCGTCATCTCCGGCGCCCACTCGGGGCGGCCGCGGATCCAGCGACGGCCGTCGTCCTCCCATGTCGCGACGGTGCCGGCCGGCGGGCGCAGGGCGTCGACCCACGTGCCGTGCTCGGCGAGCAGCCAGGCCGTGCCGACGAGTGGGTGACCGGCGAAAGGCAGCTCAGCCGCCGGGGTGTAGATCCGCAGCCGCCCCGTCGCGGGGTCGTCGAGGAACACCGTCTCGGAGAAGCCGAGGTCGGCGGCGATCGCCTGGCGGTCCTCCTCGGGGATCTCGGCCCCCTCGAGGAACACCCCGAGCGGGTTGCCCCCGGCCCCGTCAGGGCCGACGAACACGCGGAGTACGGAAAGGGTCGGCATGCGGGGGACCCTACCGGTTGGCCGGGTCGCCGGAGCCGTTCATCCCGGCGGCGCGAGGCGGACGAGCGCTCCGGTCACGGCCACCGCGAGCAGCAGGCCGGCGAGCTCTGCCCGTACCGTGCGCTGCAGCCGGCGCCACGCCGCGGGGCCGTCGCGGTCGATGGCCGGCACGAGCCGCCACCGGTTGTGGGCGGCGAGGGCCAGGACGACCGCGACGAGCGCCACCTTCACGAGCAGCGTCCGCCCGTAGCCGCTGCTCACCAGGCCGCCGAGGCTGCCGACCTCGCGTGCCGCCAGGGCCGTACCCGTCGGCACGAGCGCCGCGACGCTGGCCGCGGCCACGGTGGAGAAGCGGCCGAGGAGCCGGGCGCCGCCGCTCGCGTCGAACGAGCCGCGTCGCATGGCGAGGACGACGCCGAGGAGCAGGAGACCGCCCAGCCACACGCCCGCCGCGCCGGCGTGCACGACCGTGACCGTCGCCGCGAGCCAGCGGGTGTCCGCGGTCGCGCTGTGGCCGGTGAGCGTGAAGCCCGCGAGCGCGACCAGCACCCCGGCGCCCGTGACGAGCGCGCCGGTCCGCGGCCGGCCGACGCCCAAGGCCACGGCGCAGAGGCCGGCCAGGCGCAGCAGCGCCGCCGCACCGAACGGCGAGGCCGCGACGGCGGCCAGGGTCCGTGCGTCGGACGCGCCGGCGAAGCCCGATCCCTGCACGACGGCCGCGTGCAGCGGCACGCTGAGGGCGCTCGCGGCCATGCCGGCGATGGCCGCCGCCCGCACGAGCCGCACGATGCGTGCCCGTTCGTGACCGCGGCCGTCGTGAACGGCGCCGACGAAGACCGCGCCGCCCACCGCGACGAGGACCCCGGTCACGAGCACGACGCGCACGAGCAGCGCCGCGGCCTCCACCGCGACCTGCGAGGCGCCCAGCGCGGTGAGCGCGACGCCGGCCACCCCCGCGGCGCCGACCACGGCGGCCCCCGCGACCGCCCTCGCCGGCATCCGACCCGAACGCCGGTCCCCCCCCGGCGCGCCGACCGGCGCCCGTCGCGCGAGCGCGCCTCGTGCCGCCGGCGCACGCACCGCCGGCGCGGCGACCTCGTGCTCGACGGCCGTCATCGCGCTGTCCGTCTGTCGTCCACGACCATGGTTCGGCAGCACGCGGCCGGGGGATTGCCCGCGCATGCGCCCCACCACCGCACACGTACCCTGTGGACATGGCTCCGCGTACCGCTGTCGTCGCTGTGGGCGTCGGCGCCCTGCTACTCGCGGGGTGCGGTGGCGCACCGGGAACGGCCGCCGAGGTTGACTGCGGTCCCGTGGAGGAGCAGCCCGACGCCGGCCATCAGCACCTCGTGGGCGACGCGGAGGCGCCCGTCGACTACGCCACCGTCCCCCCGACCTCCGGGTGGCACTTCGCCGACCCCGACCGGGTCCGCGGGGCACTCGGGATGCACGAGGCCGAACGCCCCCTCACCGAGACGGAGCAGGCGAGCGTGCTGGCCGTCGACGCAGTCGTCGTCACCTGGCGCGATCTCACCGCCGAGCAGCGCGACGCGCTCGCCGAGCTCGCCACCGGCGAGTACGCCGGGCGGGTCGCGGTGACGCCCTACGACCGCCTCGAGCCGGGCCAGGTGGTGATGACCGCCTGGCGGACGATGCAGGTCTGCGACGGCCTCGACCTCGCGGCCGTCGCCCGCTTCGTCGACGCGCACGCCGCTGCGGAGCCCGACTTCTCGATGGGCGGAGCCGACCACGGCGACGAGCACGGCCGGCATGAGTTTTCCGGCCGCTGAGCGGCTGCCCCGACCGAGGAGCGCCACGTGACCAACCCCCGCGACAGCATCCGACTCCACCAGGCGGTCGCGCCCGTCGTGGCCGCCCTGCTCGCAGGGGCGGCCCTGGTCGTCGGCGCCGGGCCCGCTGCGGCGCACGCGGCACTCGTGGGGGCACACCCCGAAGACGGGGCGACGGTCACCGACGAGCTCGACATGGTCGTGCTGGAGTTCGACGAGCCCGTCGGCTTCGCGCAGGTCCGGGTGACCGGACCCGACGGCCAGCGGGTGGACGAGGGGCAGCCGGGGGAGCGGGGGACGACGGTCGAGCAGCCCCTCGCACCGGTGCTGCCAAGGGGCGCCTACGAGGTGGCGTTCCGGGTCACACCCGACGACGGGCATCCCCTCGAGGGACGGGTTGCGTTCACCTACGCCGGTCCGGTCGGCACGGGCGACGTGGGCGACCCACCGCCCGCCGCCGGGGACAGGGCCGAAACCGTGCTGCCCGCACCCGGCGAGGCAGACGTCCGGGAGGAGCAGACCGGAGTGGAGGCCGAGGGCATGGGTGCCGAGCGGGAGGCCGACCTCGGCTACCCCGTGCTGGTCCTCGCACTGCTCGTGCTCCTCGCTGCGGCCGGCGGTGCGGCCCTGTTCGTGCGCCGGCGCGGTCGGGGCGGCTCCGGCGGCCGGGTCGCGGACGCGTAGGCGACGGAGCCGTGCCCCGCACCGTGCGTCTCGCCAGCCTCGCCATGCTCGCCGCAGGCCTGCTCGTCGGTCTGGCCGCCCCCGCGCTCGCACACGGACGGGGCACCGACGCCAGCAACTACCTCAGCCGCGTCACCGCCGCCCCCACGATCGAGGGGTTGCGGTGGCGGGTGTACGGCGGCGACGAGCTGCTGTGGGTCGAGAACCGCACCGGCGACGAGCTCATCGTCTACGGCTACGAGCGTGAGCCCCGTGACCTCTACCTGCGGATCGGGCCCGACGGGGTCTTCGAGAACCGCAACGCCGCAGCCACCTACCTCAACCGGGAGCGGCTCGGCGGCCCGGTCCCCGAAGGGATCGACGCGGAGGCGCCCCCCGACTGGGTGCAGGTGTCGACCGAGCCCCGCTTCATGTGGCACGACCACCGCATCCACTACATGGGCGTGGGCCTGCACCCGCGCGTCACGGACCCCGCCGAGCGTACGCCGATCATGGAGTGGTCGGTCCCGTTCAGTCTCGCCGGCGAGGAGCTCGAGGTCGCCGGCGAGCTCGAGTGGGTGCCGGGGCCGCCGTGGTGGCCGTGGCCACTCGTCGGTCTCGCACTCACACTGCCGGCCCTCCTGGGCCTGCGCACCGGGCCGCACGGCGACCGCTGGCCGGGGCTCGCGCGGCCCGCTGCGCTCGTCCTCGGCGCGGTCGCGGCCACGAACCTCGTGTTCCTCGTCGACGACCTGCTCGCCGTGCCGCTGCCCCTTGCGACCCGTGTGCCCGCCGCCGTGCAGACCGCGCTGTTCATCGGTCTCGCGGCTTTCGGCGCGCTGCGGGGCCGCCGGGGCGGGGACGCCGGCGCCTTCACCGCCCTCGGGGTGGGCGCGGGCGCACTGCTCATCGGCCAGGGCCTGCTGCTCCTGCCGGCCCTCGCCGCGTCACAGCTGTCGACGGTCTTTCCCGACGCCGTGCCGCGCCTCGTCATGGGGTTGAACATCGCCCAGGTGCTGCCCCTCGGTGCCGTCGCGTTCGTCGGGACGCGCCGGGTGCTGCCCGCGGACGCCGGTCCGCGCGACGAGCCCGCCGCCGTCGGCGGGTGACCTCCGGCGGTCCGCTCAGCCGAGCACGCCCCCGGCGAGACCGCCGAGGCCGAAGGTGACCGCCGCCGCCACCGCCCCGACGGCGAGCTGGCGGAGCCCCGACCGCAGCATCGGCCGGTTGGTCAGCAGGCTGATGGCCGCACCGACGGTGAACAGCGCCACGGACGCCGCAGCCATCGCCGTGAGCATCGCGGCGGCCCCCGATCCGATCACGAAGGGCAGCAACGGGATGGTGGCCCCGACGGAGAACGCGGCGAAGTTCGACGCCGCGGCGCCCCAGGGCGAGCCGAGGGCGGTCGGGTCGAAACCGAGCTTCTCGCGCGCGAGGACCCGCGCGGCCACGTCGGGGTCCCGCAGGAGCTCCTCGGCTGCGCGCTCGGCCTCGCCGGCGGGGGTCCCGCGGGCGCGCAGCAGCAGCGCGAGCTCGTTCGTCGGCTCGTCGGCGAGCTCCGTCAGGTGCGCGGCGTCGAGCGCGATCTCACCGGCGAACAGCTCACGCTGCGACGTGACGGAGATGAACTCGCCGGCCCCCATGGACAGGGCTCCGCCGAGCAGGCCGGCGAGGCCGGCGAGGACGATGACCTCGTTCGAGGCCTGACCGCCTGCCATGCCCATGACGAGGGCGAGGTTGGAAACGAGGCCGTCGTTGACGCCGAAGACGCCGGCGCGCAGGCCGCCCGACGTGCGGGCCCGCCACGAGGGGAACAGGCCCGCGACGACCCGGGCGTGCACCCGCTCGTCGACGACCATGTGCGCGGGCGCGGCGGGGTCGGCGTCGTAGCGGCTGATCTCCGACGCCTCGCCCCGCTCGAGGAGGGGGATGACCGCCCCCACGCCGAGGCGCCGCGCGATCCACGCGAGCAGCCGCGCGCGGCCGCCGACCTGATGCGCGGCGACCCGGGGCGGGTCCTCGCCGAGCTCGGTGAGCTTGGCCGCCCAGTGGCGTGCGTGGCGCTCCTCGGCCTCGGCGAGCCCGAGGAGGATGTCGCGGCGCTCGCCGTGCGCGCGCTCGGCGAGGGCACGGTACACCGCCGCCCCGTCGAGCTCGTCGGCCATGTGGCGCCGGTACCGCCGCTTCGCACTCCTCATCGCCCGCCGATGATAGCCGGGGGGCGTCGTTGCCCGGGCGTGCCGCCCGGCATCGCGTGTCGCGGCCGTGCCGGGGCGCCGCTATGGTCATCGCGTACCGCGGGGGCTCGGTGAACCGGGCTGAGAGGGCGGATGACACGGTCGCCCGACCGCATGAACCTGATCCCGGGTAATGCCGGGCGGAGGGAGGTCCCACGTCGATGTCTGCTCACGGTCCCAACCCCTTGCCTCTCCCCGACGGTGCTCCGCACGCGAGGAAGGTGTACGTCACCGGCTCGCGCTCCGACCTGCGGGTGCCGATGCGCGAGGTCGCGCTCGGGGCGACCACGGGGCGCTTCGGCGACGAGGCCAACCCGCCGGTGCGCCTGTACGACACGTCGGGGCCCGCCGCCGACCCCGACATCGTCGTCGACGTCGCGCGGGGCCTGCCACCCCTGCGGGCCCCGTGGATCACCGAGCGCGAAGACGTCGAGCGTTCGACCGGCCGGGGGCACGCCGCCTGTCGTGCGGCACCCGGTCGGCGGGTCACCCAGCTGGCGTACGCGCGGCGCGGCGAGATCACCCCGGAGATGGAGTTCGCCGCCCTCCGCGAGGGCGTGGCGTCCGAACGCGTTCGCGACGAGATCGCCCGCGGCCGAGCCATCCTGCCCGCGAACGTCAACCACCCCGAGAGCGAGCCGATGGTGATCGGCCGCGGGTTCCTCGTGAAGGTCAACGCGAACATCGGCAACTCGGCCGTCTCCTCGTCGATCGCCGAGGAGGTCGAGAAGATGGCGTGGGCGACGCGCTGGGGAGCCGACACCGTCATGGACCTGTCCACCGGCGCGGACATCGCGTCCACCCGCGAGGCGATCCTGCGCAACGCGCCCGTACCGGTCGGCACGGTGCCCATCTACGAGGCGCTGGAGAAGGTCGGGGGCAGGGCGGAGGAGCTGTCGTGGGAGGTCTACCGCGACATCGTCGTCGCGCAGGCCGAGCAGGGGGTGGACTACATGACCGTCCACGCCGGCGTGCGCCTGCCCTTCGTCCCCCTCACCGCGCAGCGGGTCACCGGGATCGTGTCGCGTGGGGGGGCGATCATGGCGGCGTGGTGCCTCGCCCACCACACCGAGAGCTTCCTCTACACCCACTTCGAGGAGCTCTGCGAGATCCTCGCCGCCTACGACGTGTCCTTCTCCCTCGGCGACGGCCTGCGGCCCGGGTCGGTCGCCGACGCGAACGACGAGGCGCAGATGGCCGAGCTCGACACGCTCGGCGAGCTCACCGAGGTCGCGTGGCGCCACGACGTGCAGGTCATGGTCGAGGGCCCCGGCCACGTGCCGATGCACAAGATCAAGGAGAACATGGCCCGCCAGCTCGCCGCCTGCCACGAGGCCCCCTTCTACACCCTCGGGCCGCTCACGACCGACATCGCCCCGGGCTACGACCACATCACCTCGGCGATCGGCGCGGCGATGATCGCCTGGTACGGCACGGCGATGCTGTGCTACGTCACGCCGAAGGAGCACCTCGGCCTGCCCGACCGCGACGACGTGAAAGCCGGGGTGATCGCCTACAAGATCGCCGCGCACGCCGCCGACCTCGCCAAGGGCCACCCCGGCGCGCAGGCGCGCGACGACGCGCTGTCGAAGGCGCGTTTCGAGTTCCGCTGGGAGGACCAGTTCAACCTGTCGCTGGACCCCGAGACCGCGCGGGCCTACCACGACGAGACGCTGCCGGCCGCACCGGCGAAGACGGCGCACTTCTGCTCGATGTGCGGGCCGCGGTTCTGCTCGATGCGCATCACCCAGGACGTCCGCGAGTACGCCGCGACCCGGGGGCTCGCCGACAGCGAGGCGCTCGACGCCGGCATGGCCGAGAAGGCCGCCGAGTTCCGCGACGCGGGCGGGGAGGTCTACCTCGCCTGAGCCGTCGCGCCCGTCAGCGCTGCGCGCGGTAGCGGTGCATGGTGAGCGGCGCGAACACGGCGACGAGTCCGGCGCAGATCAGCAGCACGACGCCGAGCTGGCCGGCCGTCGCGTTGCCGTGCATGAGCCCGCGCACCGCCGCCACCACGTGGGTGACCGGGTTCACGCCGACCACCGCCTGCAGCCAGGACGGCATGGTCGCAGGGTCCACGAGGATGTTGCTCATGAAGGTGAGGGGGAACAGCACGAGCATCGCCGCGTACATGACCGACTCGGGCGTGCGCATGAAAAGCCCGAACAGCGTCCAGATCCACGACAGGCTGAAGGAGAAGGCCAGGAGGAGCAGCACCGCCGACAGCAGCCCGACCGCCCCGCCACCCGGCCGGAAACCGAGCGCGAGACCGAGCACGACCATGATCGCCGAGGCGAGCGTGTAGCGGACCGCGTCGCCGAGCAACGCGCCGACGAGGACGGCGGGCTGCCAGATCGGCAGCGACCGGAAGCGGTCGAACACCCCCTTGGTGATGTCGGTGTTCAGCGCCGAGCCGGTGTACATGGTGATCATCGTGACGGTCATGACGAGGATGCCCGGCAGCACGAACTGCAGGTACTCGCCGGTCGACCCCGCGAGGGCACCGCCGAACAGGTACGTGAACAGCAGCAGGAACATGATCGGGAACATCGTCACGTCGAACAGCTGCTCCGGGACGTGCTTGATCTTCAGCAGCGCGCGCCACCCGAAGGTGAGCGACGCCGCCAGCGCGCTCGGGCGGGGCGGGCGCGCCCGCCCCGCCAGGACCGCCCGGAGGTCCGCGTCCCCTGGGTGGGCGCCGGTCAGCGGCGCCTCGGCCTGCCGGGGGGTCATGTCCGCTCCTCCAAGGTCGCCGCCGGCCGCCGGCCGCCTGTCGAGGTGGCGGCCTCCTCGGCGGGGTGACCGGTCAGGGCCAGGAACACCTCGTCGAGGGTCGGCTGCCCGAGCGCGAAGTCGGTGACCGTCACGCCACGGCGCACGAGCTCCGCGAGCGCACCCGCCACCGCTTCCACGTCGGCGACCGTGGCCGACAGCGCGACCGGGTCCACCTCGCGCTGCACCGGAACCCCCAGCGCGACGGCGAGCAGCCGCTCGGCCTCCGGCCGCTGACCGGCGTCGCCCAGACGCACCCGCAACGACCCGGCGCCGACCTCCGCCTTGAGCTCACCGCTCGTCCCCTCGGCGATGACGTGCCCGTGGTCGATCACCGCGATGCGGTCTGCGAGGTGGTCGGCCTCGTCGAGGTACTGCGTGGTGAGCAGCACCGTCGTGCCCTCGGCGACGAGGGCCCGCACGATCTCCCACACCTGGTTGCGGCTGCGCGGGTCGAGGCCGGTGGTCGGCTCGTCGAGGAACATGAGCTCGGGGGTGACGACGATGCTCGCGGCGATGTCGAGGCGCCGGCGCATGCCACCCGAGTAGGTCTTCACCTGACGGTCGGCCGCTTCGGAGAGCGAGAAGGCGTCGAGCAGCTCGGCGGCCCGCTCCCTCGCCTGCGCCCGCGAGTGGCCGAGCAGCCGGGCGAGCAGCACGAGGTTCTCCGCGCCGGTGAGGTCCTCGTCGACCGATGCGAACTGCCCCGTCAGGCTCACCCGGCTCCGCACCGCGTCGGCTTCCCCGACGATGTCGTACCCGAGGACGCGTGCCGTTCCCGCGTCCGGCGTGAGCAGGGTGGCGAGCATTCGGATCGTCGTCGTCTTTCCCGCGCCGTTGGGCCCGAGGAACCCGTACACGCCACCGGCGCGGACGGCCAGGTCCACGCCGTCGACCGCCCGCACTGTCCCGAAGCCCTTCACGAGCCCTGACGCCTCGATGGCCAGGTCCGTCGTCGCGCCCACCACGCTTCCTCCTTGCCGCCTGTGTTCCCCCGCGCGGTTCCCCCCGGGGCATCGTAGTCCACCGGCCGGCGCTTCACGGGGGGTGCCCGTCGGGCGCTCGGCCCTACGTGGCGGCGGCGCGCAGCGCGCGCTTGTCGACCTTGCCGGTGGCGTTTCGGGGCAGCGCGTCGACGCAGAGGATGCGGCGGGGGACGGCGTGGACGCCGACGCGCTCGGCGACGAGCCGCCGCAAGGCGTTCAGGTCGAGGGCGGCGGCGAGCCCGGGGACGACTGCGGCGCCGACCGCCTCACCGCCGAGCACGTCGGGGACGGGGAACACCGCCGCGTCGTCCACGCCCGGTGCGGTGCACAGGACCCGCTCGACCTCACGGCTCGACACGTTGGCGCCGCCGCGCAGGATGAGGTCCTTCGTGCGGTCGGTGATCCGCACGGTCCCGTCCGCCGCGACCGTGCCGAGGTCGCCGGTCGGTAGCCACCCTTCGCGCAGGGCGCCACCGGGCGCGTCGAGGGTGCCGCCGGTCACCGTCGGGCCCGCGACCTCGAGCTCGCCGGTCACCCCGGGGGGCAGCGGGCCGCCGGCGCCGCGGGCGCGGACGCGCAGCCCGGCGAGCGGCCGGCCGACCGTGCCGGGTGGCGCCGGGCGGGCGGGGTCGTAGCGCAGGGCAGTGACCGGTCCGTGCGCCTCCGTGAGGCCCCACACGTCGTACAGCGCGACGCGGGGGTGGCGGGCGGCCAGGGTCCGCGCCGTCGCGGGGGGCATCGGGGCGCCACCGTGCACAAGCGTCCGCCAGGTCGGGACGTCGACCGGGTCCTCGCGGGCGAGGAGGGTGAGCCATGCCGGCACGGCGTCGAGCAGGGTGATGCGGTGGGCGGCCATCCGCGCGAGTGCCCCGGCCGGGCGCGTGTCCGCCGGCAGGACGTTGCACCCGCCGACGAGGATAATGGTCATGGTCTGGGTGGACAGGACGCCGATGTAGGTGAGCGGCATGACGACGAGGCTGCGCTCGCCTTCGCCGAGGGTGAGCAGCTCGAGGTAGGCGCGTCCGACGTGGAGGAGGCCGCGGCTGGTGAGCCGGACGATCGTCGGGTGCCCGGTGGTGCCCGACGTCGCCACAAGCGCCACCGCCCGGTCGGGGTCGGCGGGCACCGCCGGCAGGTCACCGGGCCGGGCGCTGCCGTCGAGGGGTAGGGCGACCCGGGCCGGGGCGGGCGCGGCGTCGCCGGCGGCGGCACGCAGCCGGTCGGCGTGGGCGTCGTCGGCCACGCAGAGGGCCGGTCCGGCTCGCGCGAGGAGGGCGGCCCAGCGCGGGGGCGGCAGGCTCGCGGGCAGCAGGAGCGCCGTGACCCCGATGCGGGCGCACGCGAACGGCGCGGCGTAGAGCGGGGCGTCGGCGGAAAGGGCGAACGCCACCCGGTCGCCGGGTCGCGCACCGGCGGCGAGCAGCCCCCCGGCCGCTGCGCTCACCGCGGCGTCGAGCTCGGCGTAGGTCAGCGACCCGGCAGGGCTCTCGACCGCGGGCCGGTCCGGCCAGCGGGCCGCCGCCGCGCGCAGCAGCGCGTCGAGCGACCCTTCGCCCACGGCACCGGGCGTCAGGCGCGGTCGCCGGCGAGGCGCCAGGCAGCCGGCAGGGCGAGCGCGGCCGCGACCGCCTTCAGGGCGTCGCCGACGAGGAACGGGGCGACTCCGAGCCCCAAGGCCTCGACGACGCCGTACCCGCCGACGAAGGCGAGCCATGGGACGCCGAGTGCGTAGATCACGAGGGAGCCGAGGGCGAATGTCGCCGCCATGCCGAGCGGGCCCCGGTCCCACCCCCGCCTTGCGCAGGCGCCGACGACCGTCGCGGCCACGACGAACCCGACGAGGTAGCCCCCCGACGGTCCGACGAGGTAGGACACCCCGCCGGTCCAGCCGGAGAAAACCGGTAGGCCGACCGCCCCCAGCAGCAGGTAGGTGGCCTGTCCCGCGGCCGCGCGCGCCGGACCGAGCGCCGCGGCGGTCAGCAGGACGGCGAACGTTCCGCCCGTGATCGGCACGGGGGAGAACCCCAGCGGGATCCGCAGCTGCGAGGCGGCGGCGGTGAGCAGGGCAGCCCCGAGGACGAAGGCGACGTCGCGCGCGAGCGTCCGCGGGAAGACGTCGGCGAGGACCGGGCGGGAACCGGCGACCGGTGCAAAGGCGGACACGGCGTTCTCCTGCGGCTGCGAGAGGTCGGGCGGGCTTGGTCGCAGCCTAGAGCAGCGGCGGGGCGGGCGCCCATGGCATCATGCGGTGCGAGCCCCCGCGCGCCCCCGGGGCGCCCGCACCGTTGCCCCCTGCCAGTGAGCTGACGCATGAAGGTCCTCCTCGTCTCGACCAACCCCCGCCTGTCCCTGCAGGTCACCACCGCCGTGCTCGGTGAGCCCGACGTCGAGGTCCTCGAGGTGCGCACCCCGCAACGGGTGCTGCAGCAGCTCGACGACGAAGGCGGGTTCGGTCTGGTCATAGCCGACGCGGACACCGCGCCGACCGGCGGCTTCGCGCTGGTCCGGGAGGTGAAGGCGCGCGCGCAGATGGGCGCCGAGATGCCGCCGGTCATCCTCCTGCTCGCGCGGGAGGCCGACAAGTACCTCGCGAAGTGGTCGCAGGCGGATGCCTTCATCCTCAAGCCACCCGACCCGTTCGACCTCGCGGAGGTGGTCCGGGCGCTGCGTGACGGCAGGCCGGTGCCGGCGCTGCCCCGCGTCGGGGTCCCCCGGGGGCCGATGCCCGCGGACGTCACCGAGGCACTCGGCGGCGTTAACGTTGCCGGCGGCACGGTCGTGAGCAGCGGGCCGTGACCTCCCGATCCGGCCAGCGCTGGCCGGACCTGCTCATGCGCCTCGTCGCGGGCGAGGACCTCGACGACGCGACGACCGCGGACGCTATGACGGCCATCATGGAAGGCGAGACGACGCCGGTCCAGGTCGCGGGGTTCCTCATGGCGCTGCGTGCGAAGGGCGAGACCGCCGAGGAGATCGCCGGACTCGTGCGGGCCATGCGGCGCTACGCCCTTCCCGTGCGGGTGGAGGGCCCGCTCGTCGACACGTGCGGCACCGGGGGCGACCGGGCCGGCACGTTCAACGTGTCGACGCTCGCTGCGCTCGTGGCCGCCGGTGCCGGTGCGGCCGTGGCGAAGCACGGCAACCGGGCTGCGAGCGGGCGCTGCGGCTCCGCCGACCTGCTCGAGGCGTGGGGGGTCGTCATCGACCTGCCGCCGGCGGGCGTCGAGGTGTGCATCCGCGAGGTGGGAATCGGCTTCTGCTTCGCGCCGACCTTCCACCCGGCGATGCGCCACGTCATGCCCGCGCGCCGCGAGCTCGGCGTGCCGACGGTCTTCAACTTCCTCGGCCCGCTCACCAACCCCGCCGGCGCGCGCCACCAGACCATCGGCGTGAGCAACCCGGTCATGGCGCCGCGGATCGCGGGGGTCCTCGCCCGGCTCGACGCCGCCCACGCCCTCGTCTTCCACGGCTCGGACGGCCTCGACGAGCTCACCACAACCGGACCGTCGACGGTGTGGGAGGTCCGCGGTGGCGAGGTCGCCGAGTGGACCTTCGACCCGGCCGAGCTCGGCATCGCCCCCGCCACGGTGGCTGACCTGCGCGGCGGCGACGTCGACGACAACCGGCGCATCGCCGAGTCGGTGCTCGCGGGCGACCCGGGTCCCCCCCGCGACATCGTCGTGCTCGGCGCTGCGGCCGCGCTCGTGGCCGCCGACCGGGTCGACGAGTGGGCGGCGGGCCTCGACGCGGCAGCCGCCTCGATCGACTCGGGGGCCGCAGCGGGGGTCCTCGACGCCTGGGTCCGCGTCTCCCGCGAACAGGCGGCGCGGCCCTGCGGTTGACGCGGACCACCTCCGCCGGACCCGGGCACATGGGCCTCTGACGCCCGCTGCTCGCCTCCCGGACGGCGTCCTGGACGGCTTCGCGGGTCGTGCGTGGGCTGGACGTGGCCCCTCAGGCTGCCGGCGTCGGCGAGCTCGGCCAGGGCGGCGAGGTGCGCGACGTCGGGGCGGGGAACGCCGTGACCCAGGGCAAGGGATGAGCCGTGGAGTGACCCCACGTCGGGGGACTGGCCGTCCCGGCATGGCTGAGGGGCGCCGGCTCCGGGTACTCCTTGGGAGATGAACGAGCGCCGACCCGAGGAGACGAGCATGGCCAGCGGCCGGAGCGGCCACTCCGCGTGGCAGCGCGCCGTGTGCGGGCCGGCAAGGACGGTCTGGCTCGGCTGGGCGGTCGGGTTCACGGTCATCGCCGCGGGCGTGGTCGCGCTGGCGCCTTACGCCCTCGGGCACCTGTCCGACGTGCGCGTCGGGCTCGTCGGCAACGGCGGCGCGACGGGGCCGGCGACTGCCGCGCTCAGCAGCTCACCGGACACGGGACGGGACGAGGCGGCGCTGACGGCTATACCCGCAGGCCGCACGGGCCTTGCGTTCCTCAACCTCGACGACCCGCTCGAGCGTGCGGTGTCGGCGCTCGGCCCCCCCGACGCCCGGGTACCCGACATGAACGCCGCGTTCGCCTACACGTGGGATCTGGCGCCGGGCGTCGAGCTCGTCGTCACCGCGGACGACCATGGCATCCTGGGTCTCGCCGCCCGGGTGCCCGCCGATGGGCCGGTGCGGATCGCCGCGCACGCCGGGGTCGTCATCGGCGAGTCGACCCCCGCCGACATCGTGCGTCTCTGGGGTCAGGACCACGAGGTCGCACGCCATCCGGGCGAGGACTTCGTGCTGCGCTACATCGAGTGCGTCGGGGCCTACCCCGTCGTCGTCAAGTTCGAGCAGGGGAACGATCCCGCCGAGGTGCGCTGGGACGAACCGGTCACCGGGGTGTTCCTCGCCTACGCCGACGCCGAACCGGGCACGGCGGGCTGCCCGGTCGCCTGACCAGGCCGCGCCCGCTGCCCCTGCGCCACACGGCCTCGGCGTCGGCGAACCCCACGCCCCACAGACGCTCGAGGTCGCTCGTGGAGTAGGCCCGGGATGCGACCATCGTGTGCGTGGCGGTGACGTCGGAGACCTTCGCGATCCGCCGTCGCCCACGTCAGCGCCGCGTGCGCTTGGCGGCGAGCTCGGCGTGCGCGCGACCCGTCGTGCGCAGGCTCGCGGCGAGGCGCTGCGACTCCTGCGCCAGGACGCGCCCGCCGGCGACGAGACTCGTGAGCTCCCCTTCGCAGTGGTGCAGCACCACGCCGCGGCCGTGGAGCCAGCCGGCGACGAGGCTGATCTCCTCGGCGTCGTCGGCGGCGACGTGTGCCGATGCGTCGCCCGGGCGCGGAGCGGCGGCGCGCAGCCGGGCGACCGCCGCCTCGACCTCGCACGGAACCGTGACGGTGCTCGCGACGAGGCGTCCGTGGCGCACGAGGACGACCTCCCGTCCCCCCGCATCTCGGGCGGGCCGTGAGGCGGCGAGCTCGGCAGGGGCGGCGACCCCGGCGAGCTGGCGGGTCCGCCGGAGGGCCGCCACGAGCGCGGCGAGACGGTCGCGCGCGGCCGCGGCCTCCTCGTAGCGCGCCTGCGCCGCGAGACGGCGCAGGCGCGCGGCGAGCTGGTCGAGCACCGGCGCGGGGTCCGCGGTGAGCGCCGCGGTCACCGCGGCGACCGCCGGTGCGTAGCCGTCAGGACCGACGCGGCCGTCACAGGGCGCCAGGCAGCGGCCCATCTCCGCGAGCGCGCAGGCGGTGAAGCGCGTGCGGGGCCCGATCCGCGCGCTGCAGCGACGCAGGGGCACGGCGTCGTGCAGCGCCTCGACGACGCGATCGGCGACGCGTCGCGACCCGAGCGGCCCGAGATAGGTCGCGCCGTCGTCGCGTGGTGCACGCACGATCGACAACCGGGGGAACCGCTCGATGGTGAGCTTCAGCCACACCCCGCGACGTGGGTGCTTCGAGCGACGGTTGTACCGGGGACGGTGCGCAGCGATGAGCCGCACCTCCCGCACCGCGGCCTCGAGCGGCGTCGGGGTCACTCGGTGGTCGATCGCCGCGGTCTCTCGCAGCAGGTCGGCGATCTTGCGCCGCTCGTCCCCGCCGAAGTAGCTGCGCACCCGGGCGCGCAGGTCGGTCGCCTTGCCGACGTAGAGCGCCTCCCCCGTCGCCGAACGGAAGGTGTAGACGCCGGGGGACCGCGGCAGCCCGTCGGCCAGCCCCTTGCGCGCCCGGTACAGCGGAGCGTTGCGTACCCGCACGAACTCGACGAGGTCCTCGGCGGTCACGACACCGAACGAACCGGCGCGCTCGAGGAGGCCGTGGAGCACCTCGACCGTTGCGCGCGCGTCGGCGAGGGCCCGGTGCACCGGCAGCGTCCGGCAGCGAAAGAAGCCGGCCAGGGTCGCGAGCCTGCAGTCGCGGACCTCGTCGCGCACGAGCCGGCGCGCGAGGGCCGCGGTGCACACAACCGGATGCTCGAGGCGCGGGTAGCCGAGCCGGACGAGATTGGCGTTCAGGAACCCCGTGTCGAAGCGGGCGTTGTGCGCCACGAGCATGGCCCCGCGGCTGAACTCGACGAACGACGGCAGCACCGCCTCAATGGGGGGGAAGGCGGCCACCATGGCGTCGGTGATGCCGGTGAGCGCACTGATCCCGCGGGGGATGGCCACGCAGGGGTTGACGAGCGTGGCGAGCTCGCCGAGCACCTCCCCGCCACGGACCTTCACGGCCCCTACCTCCGTGATCCGGCTGTCGTTGGGCGAGCCCCCGGTGGTCTCGAGGTCGACCACGACGAAGGTCACCGCATGCAGCGGTGTGGCGAGGTCGTCGAGGCGGGGCTGAAAGGCAGGGGCGCGCATCGCCCGGGAGCATACTCGAACCTGCGTTCGATTAGGCGGAACGCCTGCGTTTCAGGCGGCGGTGTCCCGGCGCCGCTCCCGGCGTTCGCGGCGGAAGATGCGCCGCCGCTGCGTCTCCGTCGTGCCCCCCCACACGCCGAACACCTCGCGGGTCGCCATGGCCTGCGCCAGGCATGGCTCACGGACCGCGCAGGTCGCGCAGACAGAAAGGGCGAACTCCACCGCCTGTGGCTCGACGCAGAAGAAGACCTCGGCGTCGCGCTCGCGGCAGGCGGCGCGTTCCTGCCAGCTGCGATCGGGCATGCTCATCGGCAGGTCAACGGAAAACGCATCCGGCGGGTTCCCCGACGGCAGCCGAGCCTGCGGTCGCGCACCATCCGATGTCGAGGAGACGAGCGTGCCCCCCCACGAGCTTCCCCGAAGCGACACCGGATTCCGCATGGCCAGGGCGGGGGAGCGGCCGCGCGACCGCTTCGGCCGTCCGCTGCCGCGGGGAGCGCGCGATGAGCTGCCGGGCAGGCAGGACCCCGACGATGTGGTGACGACCGTCGACGAGGCGTTCGCCCAGGGCGCCGTGCTGTTCGATGCGGGCAGGTTCTTCGAGGCGCACGAGTTCTTCGAGTGGATCTGGAAGTGCGACGCCGTCGACCCGGCCGACCGGGACTTCTGGAAGGGCGTCACCCAGGTCGCGGTCGGGTGCGTCCACACGCAGCGGCGGAACGCGACCGGTGCCCTGACGCTGCTCGAGCGGGCGGCGGGCCATCTCGACCCCTACCCGTCGCCCCACCTCGGCGTCGACACGGCCGCGCTCGCTGCGGCTGCGCGGGCCGTGGCCGCGGTCGTGCGCAACCATGGCCCCTCGCCCGAGCTCGCGTTTCCGAGGTTGCCGCGCACGGGCTGACCGGGCGTGCCGGTTGCGCCACGCTACGCTCGACCACCAACCGCCGATCGCGACGAGGAGCGCACCAACGATGGACATGCCGGCCGGACTGGACCCCGGGCAGCGCTATCGCTGCGGCGCGTGCGGCAACGTCACGCGCTTCGACGTGGAGTCGGTGGAGCGGGTGCGCCGCTTCTGGCACCTCGACCTGTCGGGGGCCGGGGTCGCCGAGGAGGAGGAGCGGGTCGAGGTCACCGTCGAGTCGGTGGTCTGCCGCTGGTGCGGGTCGACCGACGCCATCGAGGTCGTTGCGGCTCCGCACGTGCGCGGGGAGGCCCCGACGGGGTCATGACCGCGCAGGTGGGAGCAGGGGACGAGCAGGAAGAGCCTGATCCCGCAGGCCTGCTCCTCGACCTGCCGGCGCCGCTGTGGGGCGAGCTGCTGCGCGCGCTGAGACGCGCGGTCGACCGGCTGCCGCGGGCTCAGCTGCCCGTCGCGCTCCGGCCCTACGCGGGGTGGACCCCCGAGAGCCTCGGGGCCCCGCGCCCCCGCAAGGCGATCGCCCGCGCGGTCGTGAGCGACCCCCGGCTTCGGGAGCAGATCGGCGCGGCCATGGAGGACGCTGGTGCGCTTGCGGCCGCGGCGGACACCAGCGGCACGCGCCTGGTCGAGGACCACGGTGAGGAGACCGCCGTGGCGGCGCTCGTCGCCAGGGCGCGCTGGGAGGACCTTGCCGTGGTGGCTGCTGCCGCGGCGGAGCGCCGGGCAAGCCAAGACCGAAGCGCGGCGGAGGCGTCGGGCGCACCCCACCTCGGGGAGCTGCAGGAGGCCTCGCGACGACTGCGGGCCGACCTCAACGAGGCGCGCGACGAGCGGGACGCCCACCGCCGCCGAGCCGACGCCGCGGAGGAGCGGGCACGCCGTTCCGGCGCCGCCCGCCGCGAGGTGGAGGCCGAGACCGCCACGCTGTGCGAGCGGGTGGCCAAGCTCGAGGCGCAGCTCGTCGAGGAACGCCGCCAGCGTGACCGCAGGGTGGCGCGGTTGCAGCGACGGCTGGAAGAGGCGGAGGCGCGCGCCCGCGTGGACGAGGCGCGGGCCGCGCGCGTCGTCGGAGAGCTCGAACGGCTCGCGGTCGATCTGCGGGAGGCCCTCGGCCCGCCGCCGTCGGCGGGGGAGAGGCAGGGGGTCGCGCTGCCTCCGCCCGAGGCCGCAGCGCCCGCCATCCCGCGAGTGGTCGCCGCCGCGGCGGCGGGGCGGCCGTGCCGCCTGCCACCCGGCGTGGCCGGGGACAGTCCGGCCGCGGTCGAGGCGCTCCTGCAGGTTCCCGGCCTCGTCGTGGTCCTCGACGGGTACAACGTCACCAAGGACGTCCGCGGCCGCCCCCGGGCGCGGCTCGCGGACCAGCGCCACTGGCTCGTGAAGCTGGCCGGCGGCGTCGCCGCGCGCTACGGACGCCGCCTCATGGTGGTGTTCGACGGCACCGACGAGCATGCCGGACCGCCACCGGCTGCGCGGGGCGTGGGGGTGCTGTTCACCGCCGGCGAGGAGATCGCCGACGAGCGCATCGCCGAGATCGTCGCGGACCTCGGCCCCCGCGCGCCCGCACTGGTCGTGTCGAGCGACCGGGAGGTGCAGGACGCCGCCGAGGACCTCGGCGCCAATGTCGCCACCGCCGGGGTGTTCCTCACCGCCGTCGGCGCCTGAGCGCGGGGGTGCCGTCACCGCGGCGTCCCGGAGCTCGCCTGCGCGGTGGCGAGCAGTCGCGGGGCGCTGGAGCGGTCCCGCTACGCCGTGGCTGTCACAGGGGCTGCGTACGGTGCGGGTCCAGAGCTTCCCCGAGAAAGGAGCTGTCCCGTGCAGATCGACTGCGGCGAGTGCGCCATGCAGCACACCGACGCCTGCCAGGACTGCATCGTCACCTACCTGCTCGACCGACCCGAGGGCGCGGTGGTGTTCGACGCCGACGAGCAGCGCGCGATCAGGGCGCTGCAGGACGGAGGTCTCGCGCCGAGGAGCCGGTTCGTGGCACTCGGCTGACCGCACCGGCGGCCCGCCCGTGGCACTCGGCTGACCCGCGGGCCACCGCGTCGCGCCTCCTTGCCGCAGCAGGTGGCGTGTCCCACAATGCCCGGAGGACGCCCACCCGGTAGCCGGGAGAACCTGTGAGACAGCTGCAACTGGTCGGCTACACCGCCGATCTGCTCCACCTCGTGTTCACCGACACGGACGAGGGTGGGGGACGGTTCAAGGCGCCCATCGACGAGGACTTCGTGGCGACGCTGACCGAGGTGCTCGAGCTCGTCGACCCCGACGCCGCTCCCCTCGGCTCCCTTCTCGGAGAGCGGTCGCCACACCCGCCCCCCGCGCCTGAGCCCGACGGCATCGATGCGGGGACCGGTGACGACGGGGATGAGCCGCCGGTCGGCCCGCGGGGGGTCGGACCACTGGCGGGCATGGCGGCGGCCGTGAAGTGGGCGGCCGCGGACAACGGCGAGGTTGTGGTGGGCTCCGACCGTCCGCGGCCGAGCAAGCTCGCCCCACGCGAGATCCAGGCGCTCCTGCGCGCGGGGCAGGGCGTGCGCTCCGTCGCCAAGCTCGCCGACACCGACGAGTGGTGGGTGCGCCGCTGGCTGCCCCCCATCGAGGCGGAGCGCGACCAGGTGCTCCAGGGCGTGTGGTCGTGCTCCATCGCCAAGACGCGCCTCGGTGTGAGCGCCGACCCGGTGGGAGAAGCGGTCGAGAAGAACCTCGCGGCGAAGGGCGTGCGCCCTGATGACCCTTCCGTCGAATGGAGCGCTGCACGGCGCGAAGGCGACGCGCACTGGAAGGTGATCTTGCGCTACCGCAGCCGGGGGCGCGCGCAGCGAGCAGTCTGGCACTTCAGCACCGAGACGGGTGAGCTCCTCCCGAGGAACAACCTCGCGGTGGACATCGCCTGGACGAGACCCCGCCGTGGCGCGACGCGCGCGACGGCCGATGGTGCCCGCCGGCCGTCGCGTCGCGCCAAGGCTCCGGGTGGGGTCAAGAAGGCGGGCGCGAAGAAGGTCGCCGCAAAGAAGGCTGCGGCGACGAAGGGCGAGAAGAAGGCTGCGGCGAAGAAGGCCACCGCGAAGAAGGCTGCGGCGAAGAAAGCTGCGGCGAAGAAGGCAGCGTCGAAGCGGGGCCCGGCGAAGAAGTCCGGTGTGAAGAGGACCGCCCCGGCACCGGCTGCGCAGGCCGGGACGGGCACCGGCGACAACCCGGCTTCCCGGTAGCATCGGGGGGAATGGCCGAGGTCGGAGCTCGCGCGGAGCAGCGTGCCGTCGTCTCCGGTGCGGGTCGGCTGCTCCTCGGCGCGCACCTCGTCGCCGGTGCGCTCGTGGTCGTCGGTGTCCTCGCGCAGGTGCTGCGGCCTCTCGCCCCCGACCTGGGCCCGCCACCCCCGCCGACCGTCTGGTTCGACGCGGCTCACCTCGCACAGGTCACGGCGTACCGCCAGCCGCTCTACGCCGCCGGCGTCGCCGCGCTCGTGCTGCGGCTCGCCGTGCCCTGCCTCGCGGCGTTCAGCGGCCCGGGCCGGCGCTTCGTCGACGGCGTCGTCCGCCGGGTGGGGGAGCACCGACCGGCCCGGGCCGCCACCGCCGTCGTCCTCGCCGTCGTCGTCATCACCGATCTCGTCGTCTTTCCGCTCGCGTTCTGGGCGGGCTACGTCCACGAGGGCGCGTTCGGCTTCCGGGTGCACGGGCTCGCGGGGTGGGCGAGGGACTGGGCGGTCGAGAAGACCCCGACCTGGCTCGTCGTGGCGACGCTGACGCTCGGCGGCTACGCGCTCGCGCGTCGACTGCCGCGTGCCTGGCCGCCGGTCGCGGGCGCCGCGACGGCGCTCCTTGCCGCCGCGTTCGTTCTCGTGACGCCGGTCGTGCTCGAGCCGCTCGTGTTCTCCACCGACACTCTGCCGAACGGACCGGTGCGTGCAGAGGTCCAGCGGGTCCTCGACCGCTCCGACCATCAGGTGGAGCGCATCGTCGTCGCCGACGCGAGCCGGCGGACCACGAAGCGCAACGCCTACCTCTCCGGGCTCGGCCCCAGCCGCCAGGTGGTGCTCTACGACACCCTCGTCGAGAGCCAGCCACCCGACGAGGTCGGTGCCGTGCTCGCTCACGAGCTGGCGCACCACCTGCACGCCGACCTGGTCCGCGGCACGCTGCTCGCTGCAGCGGGGACGACGGCGCTGTGCTACCTGCTCGCGGCGGTGCTGCGCAGGCGGGTGCGCAGCGGCCGCCAGCGGACCGTCGGCGACCCCCGCGCCGCCGCGGTCGTCCTCGCGCTCGTGGTCCTCGCCACCGTCGTGACCGCTCCGGTCGCAAACGCAGTGAGCCGCCGCGCGGAGGCCGCCGCCGACCTCGGCGCCCTGCGCATCACCGGCGCGCCCGCCACCTTCCAGCGGCTGAACGCGGAGCTCGCGCGCGCCAACCTCTCCGACCCCCTGCCACCACGGTGGGTCCAGCTGCTGTGGTCGACGCACCCGCCCCCGTCCGCGCGGCTGGAGATGGGGCGACGGTGGGAGGAGGGGCTGCTCAGATGAGCACCCCCCGGACGCTCTGGGTCACCAACGACTTCCCGCCGCGGCTGGGAGGGATCGAGACCTTCGTCTCCGAGCTCGTCAGCCGGCTCGACCCCGCCGGTGTGCGGGTGCTCGCCGCCGCCGCGCCGGGCGACGCCGAACATGACGCGGACCTGCCGTTCCCCGTCGAACGGATCGGGCGCCGGCCGCTCCTGCCGACGCCCGCGGTGACGCGGCGGGTCCGGGCCGCCGCTGCCGCGCACGCCGCCGACGTCGTGGTGTTCGGCGCGTCGTGGCCACTCGGCGAGCTCGCGGGTGACCTCGACGTGCCGACATTCGCGCTCACGCACGGCCATGAGGCCGGGATGGTGCGGGTGGGTCTCGGTCCGCTCTTGCGGCGGGTGGCGCGCCGTGTCGACGGCCTCGGGGTGATCAGCCGGTTCACCCGCGCGGCGCTCGAGCCGTGGGTGGCGGCCCACACCGCCGTGTACGACCTCCCGCCGGGGGTTGACACCGACCGTTTCCATCCCGGCGTGGACGGCTCCCGGATCCGGGAGCGCCTGCACCTGTGCCCCGACGACGGGCTGGTCGTGTGCGTGGGACGCCTCGTGGCCCGCAAGGGGCACGACGTCCTCGTGGACGCCTGGCCCCGCGTGCGCGCCCGCCATCCCGGCGCGCACCTGCTGCTCTGCGGCGGCGGCCCGGCAGGTGCGCGCCTCGGCCGCAGGGCCGCCGCGCTCGGAGTCGAGGGGGCCGTCACCCTCGCCGGACCGGTCGGGACGCCTGACCTGCCCGCGGTGCACGCGGCCGCCGACGTCTTCGCGATGCCCTGCCGCACGCGCCTCGGCGGCCTCGACGTCGAGGGCCTCGGCATCGTCTACCTCGAGGCGCAGGCCACGGGCACGCCGGTGGTCGCCGGGCGTTCCGGTGGTGCCCCCGAGACCCTCGTCGACGGGCGCACCGGCCTCGTCGTGGGCGGCAGGGCGCCGGCCGAGCTGGCCGACGCGCTGTCCGCGCTGCTCGGCGACGGTGAGCGCCGCCGCGCCATGGGTGCCGCCGGGCGCGCCTTCATGGAGCAGCGCTACGCCTGGCCGGTCATCGCCGAGCGCTTCCGGGGGATCCTCGAGACGATCGCCGGTGCGCGCACGCACCGGTGACGGCGCACAGCCGCAGCAGCCCCGGCGCCAACCCTGCGGGCGTGGGATCCGTTGGAGGCGTAGTCTCGCGAACGAGGAGGCACCGGCATGCACAAGGACTTCACCCTCATCCCAGACGACCAGCCCGGCGTGCTCGCCCGCCTCGGCGAGGCCGCGGGGCGAGCGGGCATCAACATCGAGGGCATCAGCGCGTTCACGGGCGAAGGCAAGGGCATCGTCCACCTGCTCGTGCGCGACCCCGAGGACGCGCAGCGGGCGCTCGCCGAGGCGGGATTCGACGTCCGTGCCGCCCGCGACGTGCTCGTCGTGGACATCGAGGACCGGCCCGGGGCGATGGGCGAGGTCTGCCGCCGGCTCGCCGCCCACGACGTCAACATCCAGCAGGCCTACATCGCCGGCGGCGGATCAGGCGGGGGCTACCGGCTCGTGCTCGCCGTCGACGACATCGAGCGCGGTCGCGCGCTCGTGTGACGCGGACGCCGCGCTGCGGTCAGCGGGTGGGGACGGCGCAGGAGCCGTCGGCGCACGCCGCCACGTCGTGGCCGCCGTCCGCGGCGGGATCATCGCCGTTGTCGGGGCCGGCGCCGTCGCCGGTGACCCGGGCGGCGTCCTCCTGACCGGTGGTGTCGGGCAGCGACTCGGCCCAGACCGCCTCGAGCAGCTCGGTGAGGACCTCCGGGGACTGGGCTCCCGCGACGCCGTAGGCACGGTCGACGACGAAGAAGGGGACGCTTGTGATCCCCAGCGCTCGCGCGGTGGCCTCGTCGGCACGCACCTCTCCGGCGTACGCGTCGCCGGCGAGGACGGCGCGCGCCTCCTCGGGGTCGAGCCCGGCGTCGGCTGCCAGCCGGGCGAGGACCGCGACATTCCCGACGGGCTGGCCCTCGCAGAGGTAGGCGGCGAGCAGGCGTTCCTTCACCGCGTCCTGCACGCCCTGCTCACCGGCGAGGTGGAGCAGGCGGTGCGCGTCGAAGGTGTTGCCTGGACGGGCGATGTCGAGGCGGAATGCGAGACCCTCGGCCGCGGCCACGCGGGTCATGCGGTCGTGCATCGCCTGCGCCTCCGGCCGCGACACCCCGTACTTGGCGGCGAGGTGCTCGACCGCCACCCCGCGCTCCCGGGGCGCTGAGGGGTCGAGCTCGAAGCTCCGCCACGTCACCTCGACGGCGTGCGCGTGCGGGAAGCGGGCCAGCGCCGCCTCGAAACGCCGCTTGCCGACAAAGCACCAGGGGCATACGACGTCGGACCAGATCTCGATCTGCATGCGCACACCTCGTGAAAACCCGGGGACTTGCTCCAACACGCCGGCGACAAGGATCCTTCCCGAGGCCGGGGCGCCGTTCACGGTCGACGGGCGACGGCGAACACCGACTGTCCGAACGGGGGCGGAACCCACCGCTCGACGGCGGCGAACGCCGGCACGAGCCGGTCCCAGACGGACAGCGCCGGTCCCGCCGCCGGCCGCATGCGGAGGATGCGCATGCCGACGGTCCAGGCGAGCAGTCCGGGGGCGTTGACGTAGTGCAGGCAGACCAGCCGCAGGCCCGCGGCGTCGAGGGCGGCGACGAGGTCGGGACGGCGGTAGCGGCGGAAGTGCCCGATCTCACGGTCGAACCGGCTCATCGCGAACGTGAACGCGGGCACGACGAGGATCACCCGGCCGCCCGATGCGAGCAGCCGGGCGAACCCGCGCAGCGCTTCGACGTCGTCGGCGATGTGCTCGAGGACGTTGTAGGCCACGACCGCCGAGTGGTCGGCGTTCTCGGTGATGGGCGCGAGAAGGGCGCGCACGCGCACCCGCGGGTCGCCGGCGAAGCGGGCGCGGAGGAGCTCGAGGCGTTGCACATCGCCTTCCGAGGCGGTGAACACCTGCACCCACGGGGCCCACTCTGCCGCATAGTCGCCGAGCCCCGAGCCGACCTCGAGCGGCCGGGGGCCGAGCCAGGGGGTGGCGAACGACGCCAACCAGCGCCGGTAGCGCACCGCCTGACGGAGGTCCTCGAGCGTCTGGCCCTGCACGGACTGGTCACCGGCGACGGTCAGCGCCGCGCCGGCCGGCGCCTGTGGGATGGTGGGCACGGCGGAGCTCGACATGGGGCGCTCCCGGTGAAAGGGGCGACGGGCGGGCTGAAAGGATAGCCGCCGCACTGGCGGCAGGGACGGCGCGGCGGCGGAGCCGGAGGCAGGCCGGTCGCCGTGGCCACGGTAGCCTGCCGGGGATGGCCGCCCGGACCGCAGCCGCTCGGGCCGCGGGGCGCCGCCACGCGCGGTCGCGCCTGCGCCCCCTCGACGGGGTCGTCGCCGTGCTCCTCGCGACGGGCGCGGCCGCGCTGCGCGCCGGTCCGCTCGGCCCGTCGAGCCTCTGGCTGGACGACGCCTGGACCGCCCTCGTCGTGCGGGCCGACTCGGTCGCCGAGGCTGCCGCCCTCGCGGTGACCGCCCCTGGGTTCGGGCTGCTGCTGCGCGCGTGGCTCCAGGCGGTGGGCTTCTCGGAGACCGCCGCGCAGCTGCCGCCGTTCGCATTCGCCGTGCTCGGGCCGCCCGCGGTCTACCTCGTCGGCGTCACGGTCGGTCTGCGCCGCACGGCCGCCGGCGTGGCCGGGCTGCTGCTGCTCGCTGCACCGGCGCACCTCACGAACGCCACCCGGGTGAAGCAGTACACCCTCGACGCGCTGCTCGCCACGGGCGTCATCGCGCTCGCGTGGCGGGTGCTCGCAGCGCCCCGGGAGGCCGCCCGGTGGGCGACGCTGGCCGCTATCGGGACGCTGGCGACGCTCGTGTCCGCCCAGATCGCGCCCGTCGTCGTTGCCGCGCTGGCCGCCGGACTGCTCGCGGCCCGGCGCGCCGGCGCGGCGCTGGGGGCGGGCCTTGGCGCCACCACGGCCTACGGCGTGCTCGGCGGCGCGTGGTACCTCGCCTACCTGCGCCCCTCGGTGAGCCCTGCGCTGCGGGCGTACTGGAGCGGGCACTACCTCGACCTGGCGGACGGGCCCCGCGCGGTCGCTGCGGGACTCGTCCAGGGGCTCGGCGGGGTCCTCGGCGCGCTCTCGGCCGTCCCGGCCCCCTTCGTCGCCGTGCCGTTGCTGGCCGCAGCGGGGTGGGCGCTGCTGCGCCGGCCGGCGGTGGCGGTGCTCCTCGCGGGTCCGCTCGCCGTGACGGTGCTCCTCGCGGCCCTGCGGCTGGCCCCGCTGGGGGGTGGACGGACCGACATCGTCCTGCTGCCGGGCCTCGCGCTCCTCGCCGCCGTCGGCGTCGACGCGGCCGCCGGCGCGGACCGGCGGGCCGCGGCTGGCCTGGCCGCGGCGGTCCTCGCGGCGACGGCGCTGGCCCGACCCGACGCCGGCTCCTACCCGAGCCACGACGTGCGACCGCTCGTGGCGCGCATGGAGGCCGCGCTGCGACCCGGCGACGCCGTCCTCGTGTACTCCGCCACGCGCTGGGCCTACGGCCTCTACACCGGGTTCGATGTCGCCTTCCCGCCCGACCCGAGGCGAGGGACGGGCTTCGACGTGGCCGTCGCCGACCCTCGCGTGCGCATCCTCGAACCCCAACGCCACACCGCCGAGCGCTACGCCGCCGACGTGAGCGCGGGAATCCGCGGGGCACAGCGGGTGTGGCTGCTCGCCAGCGGATGGCGCGGCGACCTCGCGGTGCTCGAACGCCTCATCGGCGATCGGGGCCTCGTCGAGACCTCCCGCGAGTCGCGCCCCGGGGGGCTGCTCGTGCGCTGGGAGCGCCCGTGAGGCGGGCCGCTAGCCCATGGGCGCGTAGCTGATCTCGGCCCCGTCGAAACCGGGTGCGGAGTGCAGGGCCTCCATCACGTCGCCGAGCGCGGAGTTCGTGTCGGTGGCTGACACCGTCACCTCCGCCCTCACGCACAGCCGGCCACGCTCGTCGCGCCATGGTTCGTGCAGGCTCACGTCGCCGACCGGCCACAGCGCGGCTTCGAGCAGCTCGGAGCGGTCCGCCTCGGCGGGCAGGCACGCCGACACGATGATCCGGTGCGACGTGCTCGCCCTGGCGTGATCCGAGTCGGGCACCGGCGTGCCGGCGCTGCGGACGGCGGGCGCGAGGTCCTCGGTGGCGGGGGCCGGACCGACGTCGAGGGCGATGAGCAGTGACGCGTCAGGGGCCGCCCAGGCGACGTGCGTCGTCGCGGCGCGCAGCCCCGACACGGTCGGGGCGACCGGCACGACGACGAGGTCGTCGGCTCTCGCGGCGGCCCCGACGGCGAGGTCGAGCCGCCGCGGGTCGTGGTGGACCCGGTCGCTCAGCGCCGCCACCTCGGCGGGCAGGTCCACGGTGCTCTCGCCGCTGCGCACCACCCGGACCGGTGCCCCCGTCGTCTCGTGCAGCCGGCGCACGAGCGCGGCCGCGAGCCGGATGCCGCCGGTGGCGGCGCTCCCCAGGTGATCGTCGGACACGGGCAGCAGCAACCGCGAAAAGGACTTCTCGCCGAGGCGGGCGACCGCGAGCGGCACCGCCGAACGTCCCGCGATCGAGTCGATGAGGCTGCCGAAGACGTTCTGGTGGCTGCTGCGCCCCTGCCATCCCATGACGACGAGTGTCGCCTCGCACTCCCGCGCCGTGTCGAGCACCCCACGGGCGACGGATTCGTCGACGTCGAGCATGCCACGGGCCTCCACGCCGGCTCGTCGCGCGGTCACCTCGGCGCTGACGACGAGCTCGTGTGCCGTCTCCCGCTCCGCTGCGGGCGCGTCCGGGCGCAGGACGGTCACCGGGACAACCAGCCCGTCCCGCTCCGCGAGCGATGCGGCCAGCTCCAGCAGGGTGTACGCCGATCTGGGGTTGCTGACCGGGACGAGGACGGTGGTGCCGAAGGCCATGGGGCTATTAGACAGCATGCGCCTCCCGTGGCGCCTCGCGCCGGGGGGCGAACGGTGCTTTGCCATCCGGGCCGTGGCGCGCGGGTCGGGTTGGTTGCCTTGCGGGGCGCCGCTGGCGTCTACTGGGCCGATGCTCTTCCGACCGGATGCGCGGGATTTCCGGCTGATCGGTCTCTACTCCGCCCGCGTGCTCATGGGTGTCGGGGTGGCGATGCTGCTGCCCGCCACCCTCGGATTCGCCCTCGGGGAGGTGAACGAGGCGTGGGGCTTCATCGTCGCTGCGGCGCTCGCGGTCCTCCTCGCCCGCACGGCCGAATGGGTGTGCAGGACGAACGCGGCGCTGACGACGAGTCACGGGCTCGCGGCGGTCGGGGCGGCGTGGCTGCTGGCCCCGGTGTTCGCGGCCGTACCGCTCCTGCTGTCCGGTCACTACGTGTCCTACCTCGACGCCTACTTCGAGGCGATGAGCGGGTTCGCCACCATCGGCCTCACCCTCGCGAACGACATCGACCACATGGCAAGGAGCGTCAACCTGTGGCGGCACCTCATGCAGTTCATGGGCGGGCAGGGGATCATCATCGTCTTCCTCACCCTGTTCGCGCGCGGCGGCGGGGCCATCGGCGCTCTGTACGTCGGCGAGGGCCGTGAGGAGACCATCCTGCCGAACGTCGTCAGCACCGCGCGGTTCATCTGGCGGGTGGCCCTCACCTACGCGGTCGTCGGCATCTTCCTGCTCTGGGCGGCGCTCGTCACCGCGGGGATGACGCCGGGCCTCGCGCTCTACCACGGGACGAACCTCTTCATGGCCGCGTTCGACACCGGGGGGTTCGCGACGCAGTCCTCGTCGGTGGGCTTCTACCGCTCGCAGGTCGTCGAGGCGGTGCTCATGCCGATCATGGTCGCCGGGGGGTGCAGCTTCGCGCTGCACTACTGGCTGTGGCAGCGACGCGGCCGGGAGCTCGTCCGCAACCTGGAGTCGCGGGTGCTCGCCACCTCGATGCTGCTCGTGTTCGCCGTCATGTGCGTCGGGGTGGCGCGGATCGGACTGTTCGCCGACGTCGGCCCGCTGTTCCGCCACGCGTTCTTCCAGACCGTCAGCGCGCACACGACGACCGGGCTCGCGACGGTGCCCGGTCGGCTGTACCTCACGGACTGGGGGGTGCTGGCGCCCGGGATGCTCGTCATCGCCATGGCGCTCGGCGGCATGGCGGGCTCCACGGCAGGAGGGATCAAGGCGCTGCGCGTCGGACTCGTCCTGAAGGGGCTGAGGCGTGACCTCCGCAAGCTCCTGCTGCCCCATGACGCGGTCGTCGTGGAGACCTACCACGCCGGGCAACGGCGGATTCTCCGCAACCCCCAGGTGATGACCGCCGTCGTGGTGCTGCTCCTCTGGCTCGTCCTCTACCTGGCCGGGACGCTGGTCGGGCTCTTCTACGGTTACAACCTCCAGGTGGCCCTGTTCGACTCCACCGCCGCGGCGAGCTCGGGCGGGCTGTCGGTGGGCGTCGTCCGCCCCGACCTCGAGACCCCCCTGAAGCTCGTCTACATCGCCCAGATGGTCCTCGGGCGACTCGAGTTCGTCGCGCTGTTCGTGCTCCTCGGCTACCTCGTCGCGATCGTCCGGGGCAGGGCATGAGCCTCCAGGCGCCGGCCCGTGCAGTGAGTCGCCTCGGGGTGCTCGGTGGCGCCCTGGTCCTTGTCGCCCTCCTCGCAGGCGTCGTCGGGGTCGCCGAGGCGCTGCGTCATCCGCACGCCGACGTCCAGACCGCGACGCTCGCCGAGATGGGCGACGTCCGCGACGAGGTCGTGTGCCCGGACGCGCCAGCCGCTGCGGACGACGGTGCGGTCGCGGTGGGCTCCGGTGAGCTCCATGACTGCCCGGCGCTCTACGACGGCCTGCGGGTGCGCTACGAGGGCGAGGTCGTCGGCGCCTTGCTGTCCCGACGTGGCGTGGCGTGGACGCAGCTGAACGACGACGACTACGCCGGTGTGCTCGGCCCGCTGCCGGCGCACCGTGTCTACCGGGGCAGCAACGCAGGGGTCGGGGTCCTCCTGCCCACCGGGGTCGCCGAGGTCGTCGAATGGGTGGGCGGTCCCGCCGCTCGTGGCGACGTGCTCGTCGTCACGGGGACCTTCCACCGCGTCGACCCGGCCAGCCGGGAGGTCGCGGTCATACGGGCCGACTCGGCGGTGACGTCCCGCCCCGGGGGGCCCGCCCCAGCCGAGCCGCTGCCCGCCCGGCGGGTCCTCGGCATCGTGCTCGGGATCGCGGCCGCGGGCGTCACGGCGGGCCCCTGGCTCCTGCGCCGATGGAGCCGTTAGCTCAGGGGGTCAGCGTGTGGTAGTCGGCCTGGATGGCGTTGCGGTCTCGTGGTCGTGGTGGCCGGTTGCGTTCCGACCGTGCGACGATGAGGTTGCAGCGCCGTTGCAGCCGTGCGGCTCCCGTGACTGGACGCGGCGCCGGCGTGCGCATCCGGTGGGGCGTCTGGAACGCCCCACGTGGGGAAAGGGAGCCTCATGGTCTCGCACCCGCACCGATGCTCCTACATCCCGCCGCACGTCCTCGATCGTGTGGCGCGCCGCGCCGACGAGCCGGCGAAGGCCGCCGCCCGTGCGACCGCTCAGCAGAGCCAGGCGACCCGGCGCGCGCGCGCCGGCGCGATGCTCACCGTCCCCCGCCTGCTCGCCGCCCGGGCCGGCGTGGCGGCAGAAGCGGCGGGGGCACGGAGGGTGTATGACTGCAAGGGCCAGTGGGAGCAGCAGGTGGCCCTCGCGCGCAAGGAAGGCGACGAGGAGGCCTCAGGCGACGTCGACGTCGACACCGTCTACGAGCACGCCGGGTTCGCCCGCGAGTTCTACCGCGCCGAGCTCGGTCGCAACTCCATCGACAACCAGGGCATGGACCTCGTCTTGAACGTGCACTACGGCGAGGACTACATGAACGCGCTCTGGGACGGCGAGCAGATCCTGTTCGGCGACGGCGACGGGGAGATCTTCTCGAGCCTCGCCCGGTCCCTGGAGGTCACCGCCCACGAGCTCACCCACGGCGTCGTGCAGTTCTCGGCGAACCTCGAGTACTACAGCCAGTCGGGCGCGTTGGACGAGAGCATGGCCGACGTGCTCGGCGCGGCCGTCACCCAGCACGCCGAAGGCCAGGACGCGGGCCAGGCTGACTGGCTCATCGGCGACGAGGTCATGGGCCCGACCCTGTACGGCGAGGCTCTGCGGTCGGTCAAGGCGCCGGGCACCGCCTACCACAACACCTTGCTCGGCAGGGACCCCCAGCCCGCGCACATGGACGACTACTTCACCGGCACCGAGGACCACCAGGGGGTCCACATCAACAGCGGCATCCCGAACCGGGCCTTCTACCTGACCGCTTCGGACGTCGGGACGCCGGCCGCGGGCCGCATCTGGTACGCCGCACTGCACCGGTTGTGGCCGACGGCGGACTTCAACGACGCCGTGGAGGTCATCGTTGACACCACCCGGGAGCTGACGCGCGACGAGCAGGCGCCGAAAGGCGCGGCGCAGGTCGTGCGAGCCGCCTTCCGGGAGGTCGGTCTGCCGCGCTAGCAGGAGGGGGTGAGCGGTGCAGATCGACTTCGAGCTGCGTGGCGGGTACGGGGGGTTGTTCGCCACCAAGCCCCTCGTGCACCGCGTCGCCACGACCGACTTGCCGCCGGGGGAGCGCGAGCAGCTCGAGGACCTCGTCCGGCGGGCGGGCCTCCTCGAAGGCGGGGTCCCCCCACCGGCGTCCCCGGCCGGCGGCGCGGAGGCGGCGGCGGAACGGCCCTCCACCGGGGCACGCCGGGCCGACACGTTCACCTACCGCCTGTCCCTGCGCGGCGGCGGGCGGTCGGGGACCTACACCTACGACGACGTGACCGTCCCCCCCGCGGTGCGCCCGCTGCTCACCTGGCTGCAGAAGCGGGCCCTGTCCGCCCGCGGGTGAGGCGGGCACCGGCACCGCGGGGCCCGGCTACTCGGGCGCGGACTCCTCGAGCTCCAACCCCCGGGTCTCGGGCAGGCGGTGGTACAGCGCGGCGATCAGCACGACCGGCACGCTGATGGTCAGCGCCGCCGGCCCGAAGGCGTCGTAGGCGTCGACGAGGATGCCGAAGGCGAGGAGCCCGAGGACAGCCCCGACGATGTTGGCGGCGGCGACCCACCCCGCCGCCGTCCCCCGCTGGGACGTCGGGAACAGCTCGGCGTCGAGGGCGCCCGCCGCCGGAGCGTAGGCGGCGGCGGCGCCGATGCCCCCGACGTAGCCGAGCGCCACCCCCGCAGGCTCGCCGCTGTAGGTCAGGACCCCCGCCGCGGCGGTGAGCGCCATCGCGACGCCGGCGCTCAGTCGGCGGCCGAAGCGGTCAGCCGCCCACCGGCCGATGACCAGGCCGAGCAGGCCGGTGGGAGCCGCGGCGACGAAGAGCCACGCCATGGTCGCCGACGTCATCCCGAGGATGCGCTCGCCGTACAGGAACAGGTTCGTGTTCACCGGCCCGGTGACGAAGCCGAACCCGACATGCAGGAGGAAGAGCAGCGCGAGCCGTCCCCGCAGGTCGCGGCGGACGGCGCCGAGCCGCGGGCGGCTCGACGGCGCGCGGGCCCGCAGCCCGGCGAAGCGGCTCGGCTCGTCCAGCCAGCGACCGAGCAGGGGCACGAAAAGCAGCGGCAGCGCGGCCATGGCGAACAGGCCGCGGAATCCGTACGCGGGCGGGATGACGGTGCGCACGAGCGCGGTGAGGCCCGCGCCGAGGGCGTAGCCGGCGGTGATCAGGGCGATGGCCTTCGAGCGGTCGCTGCTGCGGGTCTCCTCGGCCGCGATGACGGTGGCGAGTGCGTTCGTCGCCGACAGCAGGGGGCGGGCGAGGGCGAACAGCGCGACGAACCACCAGAAGCTGGGGCTCGCGGCAGTGGCCAGCGTCATGAGCAGCCCGGTGCCGCAGCACCAGAGGATCACACGTCGCCGGCCGGCGCGGTCGGCGAGGCCCGCGAGCGGCAACGCCGCGAGGGACGCGAGGCGGATGAAGGCCAGGCCGGCGCCGAGGGTCGTCCCGGTGAGCCCCGCCATGTCGGCGACCGAGCCCGCCGGCTGCGGCTCACCGAACGCCGCGGCGACGTCGCCGAGCGCCACGGTCACGCCGAAGCTCGCGAACCCCGACGCGACCGACAGCCCCGCCGCGGCGAGGATGGCCGGATGCAGCCAGCCTCGGGTGCGCAGCAGCGTGGACATCGCACCTCTGTTCGTGAGTAGGACAGCGGGGTGGCACTCTACGCAATCCCGACCTGGAAGCGACAAGGAGCACAACCGTGGTCAACGTCTGGCCTGGGCATCCCTACCCCCTCGGCGCGCGCTGGGACGGTCGAGGGACGAACTTCGCGTTGTTCAGCGAGCACGCCGAGAAGGTGGAGCTCTGCCTGTTCGACCGCGCCGGGTACGAGCTGCGCATCCCCATGGCCGACCAGACCGCGTTCATCTGGCACGCGTACCTTCCGGGCATCCAACCGGGGCAGCGCTACGGCTACCGGGTGCACGGACCCTACGAGCCCGGCGCCGGGCACCGGTTCAACCCGGCGAAGCTCCTCATCGATCCGTACGCCAAGGCGATCGACGGGATGATCGACTGGAACGACGCGGTGTTCGCCTACCCGCTCGGCGGCTCCGACCTCGAGCTCAACAGGGCCGACAGCGCCCCCCACGTGCCGAAGTGCATCGTCACGAACCCCTTCTTCGACTGGGGTGACGACCGCCACCCGCGCACCCCAGAGAACCAGATGATCATCTACGAGACCCATGTGAAGGGCCTCACGATGCTCCACCCGGACGTGGAGCCGGAGCTGCGCGGCACCTACGCGGGGCTCGCGTCCCCGCCGGTCATCGACTACCTCACCTCGCTCGGCGTCACCGCCGTGGAGCTGCAGCCAGTCCACCACTTCGTCCACGACCACTTCCTCGTCGAGAAGGGGTTGCGCAACTACTGGGGCTACAACTCCATCGGGTTCCTCGCCCCGCACGCCGACTACGCCGCCCGGGGAACCCGGGGCGAGCAGCTCTACGAGTTCAAGGCGATGGTGAAAGACCTCCACGAGGCGGGCCTGGAGGTCATCCTCGACGTGGTCTACAACCACACCGCCGAGGGCAACCACGAAGGCCCCACGCTCGCGCTGCGCGGGATCGACAACCGCAGCTACTACCGGCTCGTCGATGGGGACGAGCGCTTCTACATGGACTACACGGGGACCGGCAACTCCCTCAACGTCCGCCACCCCCACGTGCTGCAGCTGATCACCGACTCCCTGCGCTACTGGGTGACGGAGATGCACGTCGACGGGTTCCGCTTCGACCTCGCATCTACGCTGGCCCGCGAGCTGCACGACGTCGACCGCCTCGCGGCCTTCTTCGACATCATCCAGCAGGACCCTGTCATCAGCCAGGTCAAGCTCATCGCGGAGCCCTGGGACGTCGGTGAAGGCGGGTACCAGGTCGGCAACTTCCCGGTGCTCTGGACCGAGTGGAACGGCAAGTACCGTGACACCGTTCGCGACTACTGGCGCGGCCACACCTGGGGCGTCGGGGAGCTCGCGTCGCGCCTGACCGGTTCGAGCGACCTCTACGCCCACAACGGGCGGCGGCCGTACGCGTCGATCAACTTCGTCACCGCCCACGACGGGTTCACGTTGCGGGACCTCGTGAGCTACAACGAAAAGCACAACGAGGCGAACCTCGACGACAACTCGAGCGGGGAGGACCACAACCGCTCGTGGAACTGCGGTGTCGAGGGCAAGACCGACGACCCGAAGGTGCTCGCGCTGCGCGACCGTCAGCAGCGCAACTTCCTCGCCACCCTCTTCCTGTCGCAGGGGGTGCCCATGCTGCTCGGCGGCGACGAGTTCAGCCGCACGCAGCAGGGCAACAACAACACCTACTGCCAGGACAACGAGCTGTCCTGGTACCACTGGGAGTGGGACGACCAGCAGCGCTCGCTGCAGGCCTTCACCCGGTTCCTCATCGGCTTGCGCAAGCGTCATCCGGTCTTCCGCCGCCAGCAGTACTTCCGGGGCGAGGAGCGCGGGGGCATCAGCGACCTCGACTGGCTGAAGCGGGACGGGTCGGAGATGGCGGTCGAGGACTGGTACGAGGGCGAGCTGCAGGCGCTCATGTTCTTCCTCAACGGCCGGGCGATCCCCACCCGTGACGAGCGCGGGCGACGGGTGGTCGACGACAGTTTCCTCGTCCTCATGAACGCGAGCGCGGACGACCTGGCGTTCACGGTGCCCTCGGAGGCGTACGGCAAGCGCTGGAGCGTCGTGTTCAACACCGCCCGGCCGCAGCTGCGGGAGGGCGACGCGCACCGCGACGCCGGGGAGAAGCTCGACCTGGCGTCGCGCTCGATGAAGCTCATGCGCCGCCTCGACGACGCGCGGGACGACTGACGGCTCCGGGCTGCCGATGACCGTCACGCCACGCGCCACCTACCGCCTCCAGCTCGGCACCGACCTCGACTTCGCCGCGGCCGGGGAGCTCGTCGACTACCTCGCGGCCCTCGGCGCGTCGCACCTCTACCTGTCGCCCCTTCTCGCGGCCGCGGCGGGCAGCGCCCACGGCTACGACGTCGCCGACCCGACCCGGGTCTCCGACGTCCTCGGGGGTGAGGAGGGGCTCCGCGCGCTGTCCGACCGCGCCCGCGCGGCAGGGCTCGGCCTCGTCGTCGACATCGTCCCCAACCACGTCGGCGTCGGCCCCGACAACCCCCTGTGGGAGGCGCTCCTCGCGGAGGGGCAGTCGGGCCCGGCCGGCCGCACGTTCGACGTGGACTGGGCAACGCCGCTGCCCGGGGCGGCGGGCAAGATCCTGCTGCCCGTCCTGGGCGAGCAGTACGGCGCCGTCCTCTACGCCGGCGAGCTCGAGGTGGTCGACGCCGACGGTGAATGGCGGCTGCGCTACTACGATCACGACTTCCCCCTGTCACCGGAGGCTCAGGAAGCCCTGGACCGCTCGGGAGACGGTGAGCTGCTCGCTGGTACCCCCGGCGAGCCGGCGACGTGGACGCGCCTGCACGCGCTGCTCGAATCGCAGCACTACCGCCTCGTCCACTGGCGAGTGGGTGACCGTCTGCTGAACTACCGGCGTTTCTTCGCCATCAACGAGCTCGCCGCGGTGCGGGTCGAGGACCCGGCGGTCTTCGAGGCCACCCACGAGAAGGTGCTCGCGCTCGTGGGGGAGGGCGTCGTCGAGGGGCTCCGCGTCGACCATCCCGACGGGTTGCGCGACCCTGCCCGGTACCTCGAGCGGCTCGCCGAGCGGACCGGCGGCGCATGGATCGTCGTCGAGAAGATCCGCGAGCGCGGCGAGCCCCTGCCGGACTGGCCGGTGGCGGGTACAACCGGCTACGAGTTCGCCAACGACGCGCTCGGGCTGTTCGTCGACGGGGGGGCCGAGGCGGTCCTCGACGCGCTCGACGCCGAGTTCGGCGCGGCCGCGGTCCCGTACACCGCACAGGCGTGGGCGGCCAAGCGCGAGAAGCTCGCGACCGACCTGCAGGCCGACCTCCGCCGGCTCGGCCGCGTCCTCTGGCGGGTGACCCAGGAGCACCCCGAGGTTCGTGACGTCGACGACGCCCTGTGCCGTGCGGCCCTCGCCGACGTCATCGTCGCGATGGATGTCTACCGCAGCTACGTCGACCCTCGGACCGGACAGGCGAGCGCCGACGACGTCGCGCGCGTGCGGGGCGCGGTCGATCGAGCCCGCGGCTTCGGGCACGCCCCCGCCTTCCTCTACGGGTTCCTCGCCGACGTCCTGATCGGACGCGCCGGCACGACGCCGGATCATCTCGAGGTCCTCGGCCGGTTCCCGCAGCTGTCGGGTGCGGTCATGGCCAAAGGGGTGGAGGACACGGTCTTCTACCGCTACGTACGGCTCTCGGCGGTCAACGAGGTCGGCGGGGACCCCGGCGAGCTCGGGCTCAGCGTCGCGGGCTTCCACGGCGCGAATGCCGAGCGCGCACGCTGCCATCCCACCGGGATGCTCACCACGTCGACCCACGACACGAAGCGGGGGGAGGACGTGCGACTGCGGATCGCGGCGCTGTCGGAGCTGGTCGAGGTCTGGGAGCGTGAGGTCCGGCGGTGGCGGGAGCTCAACGCCGGCTGCGTCGCGTCGACTCGCGCCGGTCCCGCCCCCGATCCTCAGACCGAGTACCTTCTGTACCAGACGCTGGTCGGCGTATGGCCGATCGAGCGCAGCGGGGTCACCGGGCCCGACCTCGTGGAGCGCGTCGGCGACTACGCGGTGAAGGCCGCACGTGAGGCCGGCCGGCGCACGACCTGGACGAACGCCGACGAGGCGTTCGAGCAGGGTGTGCGGGCCTTCGTCGCAGCGGTCCTCGACACGGAGAGGTCCCCGGCCTTCGTCGAGGGGCTTGCCGCCGTCGCCGGCCGGGCGGCGGAGATAGGGATGGTGTCCGGGCTCGGGCAGACCCTCCTGCGCTGCACTTCACCCGGCGTGCCCGACACCTACCAGGGCAACGAGCTGTGGGACGACAGCCTCGTCGACCCCGACAACCGCCGACCCGTCGACTTCGCGCTGCGCAGGCGGCTCCTCGCCGCGCTCGACGGCGGCGCTGACCCGTCCGAGCTCCTGCGTGAGCGCCGGGACGGCCGGGTGAAGCTCTGGGTGCTGTCGCGGGCGCTGCGGGCCCGGCGCGAGCACCTTGCGGCTGTCGGCGCGGATGGGGCGTACGTGCCGCTGGTCGTGTCCGGCCGGTGGGCCGACCACGTCGTCGCCTACGCGCGGGTCGCACCGGACGGCGACGCCCTGCTGGTCGTGGTCCCCCGGCTTCCGGGCCACGTCATGGGTGAGGGCGGCCAGCCGCCCACCGGCGCCATTTGGGACGACACGAACGTGGAGCTCGGCGAGGACCTGCAGGCCCGGCGCTGGACGAGCTTGCTGACCGACGAGCGCCACGGTCCGAGCACGCTGCTCGCCGTCTCCTCCGCGTGCGCGACCCTACCCCTCGCCCTGCTCGCGGCCGAGCGCTAACGGCTGATCGTCTAGGGGCGACCGATCTCGCGGGTCGCGTCGGAGCGGTTGCCGAGCTTGGCCAGGCCACGGCTGATCACGTAGGCCATGACGGCCCAGGTCGCGAAGCGCCAGCCGTCGGCGCGGGGCAGCGCGTCGCCGTCGACGTAGGCGGCGAGCAAGACGAAGACGACGAGGATGACGGTCATCCAGAACTCCGTCGTCTTGATCGCCGCGCGGACGGGCCCACCGCCGCCGGGCTTGGGGATTCGGACCGTGAACTCCTCGCGGTGGCCGGTGGACGGCCGCCCGCCGGGAGCCGGCCGGTCGATGGGGTTGGTGTGGGTGTCGCTCATCTCGCCCTCCCTCGTGCCCCCGGATTGCCTATCCAGAGCGATGCTATTCCACAGAAGGGGCGCTCCTAATCGAGCTCGGTGGAGTGCGGCTTCAACCAGCCCTGCGTCACCGGACAGGGCAGCGCGCGTCTTTGAGCCCGGGTCGGGTGGACCGGAAACTACCCGGCGGCGACGCGCTGCCACAGGGCCGCGGCGGTGGGGCCGACCGTGAGGCTGCCGGTCACGGCTCCTGACCCGGAAGCCTCACCGTCGCCGTCGTAGCGGGCGTCGTCGGTGTCGAGCAGGCGGCGCCAGGTGCCGTCGGGGACCGGCAGCCTCACCGGCTCGGATCCGAGGTTCGCGGCCAGCAGGGCCGGTGCGCCGCGGGGATCCCCGCGGACGACGAGGAGCTGCTCGTCGGTGGACCGGAGCACCTCGACGAGGTCGCGCCGGCCGTTGCCGAGCGCCGGCACGGTGCGCCGCAGGTGCAGCAGGTCCGACCACAGTGCGCGCCGGGCATGCCCCGCGGGGGTAGTGGCGGCGCTCCAGTCGAGCACGCTCGCGTCCCGGGTCGCGGCGTCCTGCGGGTCCGGCACATCGGTTCCGGCGAAGGCGGCGAAGGCGGCGAACTCCTCCACGCGGCCCTTGCGGACGGCCTCGGCGAGCTCCGGCTCGGGATGGCTGGTGAAGTACTGGAACGGGCGGGTCTCGCCGTACTCCTCACCCATGAACAACATCGGCGTGGTCGGCGAGGCGCAGAGCAGGACGACGGCGACGCGCACGCGGGCGGGCTCGACGAGGGTCGTCAACCGGTCTCCCGCCGCGCGGTTGCCGACCTGGTCGTGGTTCTGCACGCAGGTCACCAGCCGGTGCCCCGGGACGTCGCCGAGGGGTGCGCCGACGGTGCGTTCGCGGTACCGGGAGTAGCGACCGTCGAACAGGAAGCCCCGCCGGTACGCGCGGGCGACGTCGGGCAGCCCCGAGTAGTCGGTGTAGTAGCCCTCGTGCTCGCCGGTGACCGCGGTGTGGATGGCGTGGTGCAGGTCGTCTGCCCACTGCCCGTGCATCCCCTGGCCGCCGGCCTCGCGTGGCCGGACGGTCGCCGGGTCGGCGCGGTCGGACTCGGCGATGAGCTGGCGTGGGCGCCCGGTGGCGACCTCGAGCGCGTCCACCGCGGCCGACAGCTCGCTCAGGATGTGGACCGCGGAGTTGTCGACGAGGCCGTGCACGGCGTCCAGGCGCAGCGCGTCGACGTGGTAGTCGGCGAGCCAGGAGAGCGCGTTGTCGACGATGAACGCGCGGACGGGGTCGCTGCCCGGACCGTCGAGGTTGAGTGCGTCCCCCCACGGGGTCGTGTAGTGACCGGTGAGGTAGGGACCGAAGTCGGGCAGGTAGTTGCCCGACGGGCCGAGGTGGTTGTAGACGACGTCGAGGACGACGGCGAGCCCGGCGGCGTGCGCCGCGTCGACGAAGCGCGCGAAGCCGGCGGGGCCGCCGTAGGGCTCGTGGACGGCGTACCACGCGACCCCGTCGTAGCCCCACCCGCGTTCGCCGTTGTAGGCGTTGACCGGCATGACCTCGACGTGGGTGACGCCGAGTTCGGCCAGCGCGGGCAGGCGGGCCTCCGCCGCCTCGAAGGTTCCCTCGGGGGCGAAGGTGCCGACGTGGAGCTCGTAGACGACCGCGGCGGACAGCGGTGGCGCACGCCAGCCGTCGTCCGTCCAAGTGAACCGGCGGGGGTCGAGGACGCGGGCCGCCTCGTGCACACCGTGCGGCAGCCAGCGGCTCGCGGGGTCGGGACGGGGCGGTCCGCCGTCGAGGCTGAAGCGGTAGGGCTGGCCGTGCGTGGCGTCCACGCGCAGGGCGAACCAGCCGTCGCCGCCGGGCTCCATCGGCGCCGTCGTGGCGTCGCGGAGCAGCGCCACGTGGTCGGCGTGCGGGGCCCACACGCGAAAGGTCGTGCTGCCGTCGTCGTGGGGCAGCGCTCCGTGTCGGGGGGCGTGGATGTCGGGCTCCTTGATGAGGGTTCTCGGGGGGGCTTACCCGGTCAGCGGTCCTCGGAACGCCGCCTGGAGGCACCGGCTAGCGGCGGCCGTGGCGTTCGCGGCGTTTGCGGAACCGGTCCGGCGGGACACCGGTCCGCACGTGCTCGGGTGTGCGGGTGGTCTCGCCGCGTGCCCATGCCACGATGGCCTCCGTCGCGTCGGTCTCCGCCGCTTGCCGCGAGGCGGCCACAAGCGCCTGGTCGCCCGGGCGCAGACGCGTGTCCCCGCGCGGCACGATGGCCCGGTGGCCACGCACGAGCGCCGTGAGCAGCATCCCGGCTGGCAGCGGCACGTCGCGCAGGCGCTTGCCGCTCACGAACAGGTCGTCGGTGATGTCCACCTCGATGAGGTCCGCGTCGACGCCCTCCAGCGGGAGCGCCTCGGCGACCGGAGCCCACACCCGTGCGCCCTCGACGAGGCCCAGCAGGCGTGCCACCGGCCCCACTGTGGCGCCCTGGACCGCCGTCGAGACCAGCACGACGAAGAAGACGATGTTGAACACCGCCGCGCCTTCGGGGTAGCCCGCGGTGAGCGCGAAGGTGGCGAGCACGATCGGCACCGCCCCCCGCAACCCCGCCCAGGCGACGAGGGCCTGTTCTCGCCAGCTGAACCGCTGGCCGAGCAGGCACAGCACGACGGCCAACGGCCGGGCGAAGACGATGAGAATGCCGGTGATGGCCAGCGCCGGCAGGACGACGGGGGGCAGCTGGGCGGGGAAGACGAGGAGGCCGAGCACGAGGAACAGCGTGATCTCGGCGAGGTTCGCGAGCCCTTCGTGGAACAGGCGGATCCCGCGCCGGTGGCGGGGTACCCGCATACCGACGATCACCCCGGCGACGTACACCGCGAGGAAGCCCGACGCGCCGATCTCCGCGGCGGCGCCATAGGTCAGGCCGGCGAGCCCGAGGGCGAGGATGGGGAAAAGGCTCTCGCCGCTGAGGTCGAGGAAGCGGAGGGCGGCGCTGCCGAGCCAGCCGCCGACGAGGCCGACAGCCAGGCCTCCGGCAAGCTGGGCACCCAAGAAAGCGGCCCACTCGAGCGTCGTGGGCTGCGCCACCCAGGCCTGGAGGACGCCGATGGTGAGGACGATCGCGACCGGGTCGTTCGTTCCCGATTCGACCTCCAGAAGCGACATGATCCGGCGCGGCAGGGGCGCCTTGCGCAAGACCGCGAAGACCGCCGCGGCGTCCGTCGATGACACGACCGCGCCGATGAGCGCGGCGGTCAGCGGCGTCGTGCCGAACACGGCCCATACTGCGGCCGCCGTCACGGCGGCGGTGATCACCACGCCGAGCGTGGCGAGGAGCAGCCCTGGCAGGGCTGCGCGCCGCAGGTCGGTCGGCTTCGTCGTCAGTCCCCCGGCGAACAGGATGACGAGGAGGGCCACGATCGCGACGTGCTGGGCGATCTGCGGCTCGTCGAGCTCGATCCAGCCGAGACCGCCGATCAGCATGCCGAGGGCGAGGAAGAGGATCAACCCCGGCACGCGGAGCCGCGCGGCGAAGCCCGCGCAGAGCACCCCGCCGACGAGCAGTGCCGCCGCGACCAGGACGCCGGGATCGGTCAGCAGGTCGGTGGCCACGCCGCGAAGGTAGCCCACGGGTGGCCGCGCAGGTCAGTGGGGCCGCAGCCAGAGCGTGGCGAGTGGGGGAACGGTGACGACCGCCGACGCGGGCATTCCGTGCCACGGCACGTCCTCGGCGAGCACCGTGCCGAGGTTGCCGACGTTGCTGCCGGCATACCGCTCAGCGTCGGTGTTCAGCACCTCGCCGAACTCGCCCACGAACGGCATGCCGAGGCGCACACCATGGCGGGGGAGCGCCGAGAAGTTCCCGACGCAGACGAGCGGGGGGACGCCCTCGCGCCCCCAGCGCACGAACGACAGCAGGTTGTCGTCCGCGTTGTTCGCGTCGATCCACGTGAAGCCGTCCGGGTCGGTGTCGCGCTGCCAGAGGGCCGGCTGCTCGCGGTAGACGGCGTTGAGGTCGCCGACGAGGCGCTGCAACCCGGCGTGATCGGCTTCGCCGAGCAGGTACCAGTCGAGCTCGCGTTCCTCCGACCACTCCCGCCACTGGCCGAACTCGCCGCCCATGAACAGCAGCTGCTTGCCGGGGTGCGCCCACATGTAGGCGTAGAGGGCGCGGAGGTTGGCGAACTTCTGCCAGCGGTCACCGGGCATCTTGTCGAGCAGACTGCGCTTGCCGTGGACCACCTCGTCGTGGGACAGGGGGAGGATGTAGCTCTCGCTCCACGCGTAGAGCAGCCCGAACGTGAGCTGGTGGTGGTGGTAGCGGCGGTGGATCGGCTCGCGGGCGAAGTAGTCGAGCGTGTCGTGCATCCAGCCCATGTTCCACTTGAAGCCGAATCCGAGCCCGCCGAGGTGGACCGGACGCGACACGCCCGGCCATGCGGTCGACTCCTCGGCGATCATGAGCACGTCGGGGTTGCGCCCGTACACGACGCGGTTGAGCTCGGAGAGGAAGCTCACGGCTTCGAGGTTCTCCCGGCCGCCGTAGGCGTTCGGCACCCACTGCCCCTCCTCGCGGGAGTAGTCGAGGTAGAGCATCGACGCCACCGCGTCGACGCGCAGGCCGTCGACGTGGAGGTCCTCGAGCCAGAACAGAGCGTTGGCGATGAGGAAGTTGCGCACCTCGTTGCGCCCGAAGTTGAACACGAGCGTGCCCCAGTCGGGGTGCTCGCCCTGGCGGGGGTCGGCGTGCTCGTACAGGGCGGTGCCGTCGAAGCGCGCGAGCGCCCACTCGTCCTTCGGGAAGTGGGCGGGGACCCAGTCGACGATCACTCCGATGCCGCGCTGGTGCAGGTGATCGACGAGGTAGCGGAAGTCGTCGGGGTCGCCGAAGCGGGCCGTGGGAGCGAAGTAGCCGGTGACCTGGTAGCCCCAGGAGCCACCGAAGGGGTGCTCGGCCACGGGGAGCAGCTCCACGTGGGTGAAGCCGAGCTCGGTCACGTGGTCGGCGAGCGCCGGCCCCATCTCGCGGTAGCTCATCGGCTGCGCGTTGTTCCTGCGCCACGACCCGAGGTGGACCTCGTAGATCGACACCGGGCTCTCCGACGCCCGGTGCTCCCGCCGCGTCGTGAACCACTCCGCGTCACCCCACTCGTAGGTCGAGCGGTGCACACGGCTGGCGGTGCCGGGGGGGACGTCCGTGGCGAACGCGTAGGGATCGGCCCGGGTCACCAGGTCCCCCTGCGCCGTGACGATCTCGTACTTGTAGTAGGCGCCGGGGCCGACCTCCGGCACGAACAGCTCCCAGATGCCCGAGGAGCCGAGCTGGCGGAGAGGGTGGAGCCGGCCGTCCCAGCTGTTGAAGTCCCCGACGACCCGGACGCTCTGGGCCGCCGGAGCCCAGACCGCGAACGACGTGCCCGCCACGCCGTCGACCTCACCGACGTGCGCGCCCATGCGCCGCCACAGCTCCTCGTGGCGGCCCTCCCCGGCGAGATGGAGGTCGACCTCGCCGATCGTGGGCCAGAAGGCGTAGGGGTCGTACATGTCGTACGTCTGCCCGCCCGGATACGTCACCCGCAGCCTGTACGGCCCCTTGGGCGGCTCGGCCAGGAGCGCCTCGAAGAAGCCGGCGTCGTCCCGGCGTTCCGCCTCGACCGGGTCGACGCCCTCGACGTGCACCTCGACTCGTTCCGCGTCGGGACGCCACACGCGGACGGCGGCACCCTCGTCCACATCGTGGATGCCGAGCACACGGTGCGGGTCGCGGTGGGTGCCGGCGACGACCGCCTCGACGTCGGCGGGGTCGGCGTGCCAGTCGGTGGGGGTACGCGACGCGCGGGCTTGTGCCATAGCAAGACTCCTACCCGCTGACGGCCGGTCCAGCACACGCAGGATGCCCCCCACGGGGATCGCCACCCACGTCGGACGGTTGGCGAGCTCGTAGCCCAGCTCGTAGACCGCCTTGTCGAGCTCGAAGGCGGCGAGCTGCGCCCGGAGCGAGGACTCCGGGGGCAGCAGTCGCTGGTGGTCGACGGTGGCGAGGTAGCCGGTGAGGAACTGCTCGCGGGCCGCGTCGCGCCATGCTGCCGCCTGCGGTGCGAGCGGCTCGGCGACGCCGGCCGCGGCGGCGGCGTAGTCGAAGGAGCGCAGCATTCCGGCCACGTCGCGCAGGGGCGCGCTCGGAGCGCGCCGCTCCGCGAGCGAGCGGACCGGCTCCCCCTCGAAGTCGAGGATCTTCCAGCCGCCGGCGGGGTCGCGGAGGACCTGGCCGAGGTGCAGGTCGCCGTGGATGCGCACGGCCGCCCCGGCGGCGGTTGCCGGCCCGAGGTCGCCGAGGCGGTGCAGGAGCTCCTCGCGGCGCTCCAGCACGGGCGCCGTGGCCCCCGGGGCGAGGCGGGCGGCCGTGGCGAGCACGTCCTCGGCCTGCCGGCGCATCGTCGCGGTCCACGCGGCGGCGTCCCCGGCGGAGCGGCCGGCCCCGAAGGCGTCGGCCAGGGCGCCGTGCATACCGGCGATCGCGGCACCGAGGTCGGTGAGCGTCGGCAGGAACAACGAGGTGGACGGGTCGGCGCGGCGCGCCACGTCGGTGACCGCGAGGTCCCATCCCTCCTGGCCGCCGGCCACGAAGTCGGACAGCACACCGAGCGCCGTGCTCCCGCCGGGACCGACGAGCTCGATTGCGCCGTGCTGGCGGGGCACGGCGGTGAAACCCCGCTCGGTGAGGGCGCGCGTCACCTCCACGTCGGGGTTCACGCCAAGCTCGACCCGCCGGAAGATCTTCAGGATGTACCCCGTGCCGAACACGACGGAGGTGTTCGACTGCTCCGCCGCCATCCGGCGGGGCGCGCCGAGCGTGAGCCGGGTGCGGTCGACGGGGCGACCGACGATGGTGGCACCGGCGTCGGTCGGGTGCTCGGCCGCGGACACCGCGAGCTCCCCGAGCAGCGCCGCGGCCGGGGGCACCGCCGTGGCGTCGGCCAGCCCGGTGCCGTCCAGGACGAGGTGCTCGGGGGTGTCGGGGAGGGGTTCGGCGAGCGGGACGTGATAGCGCTCGACGTGCTCGTCGCCGAAGTGCACGTCGACGAGCACGTCGAGCATCTGCGTTCCCTCACGTTCGAGCACGGCCGCGTCGGCGAGCCCGACGGTCCGCAGGACGCGGGCCTTGCCTGCGAACCACCGCTGGACCGGCAGCCACGCCGCGAGCGCGGCGGCCAGCCCCTCGGCCTCGGCAGGCGTCACGAGCCCGGCTCCTCCACGAGCTGGAACCAGTAGAAGCCGTGCGGGCCGAGGGTGAGGAGGTAGGGCAGGTCACCGATGGGCGGGAAGTGGGTACCCCCGAGCAGCTCCACCGGCACACGACCGTTGAAGCGCGACAGGTCGAGCTCGACGGGCTGGGCGGTGGCGGACAGGTTCGCCACGACGAGGATGGTGTCGTCTCCGGACTCCCGGAGGAAGCCGAGCACCTTGTCGTTGGAGGACTTCAAGGTCGTGAACAGGCCGACGCCGAAGACGGGGTGCTGCTTGCGGACGTTCACGAGGTTGCGGACCCAGTGCAGCAGCGAGTTCGGGTGGCGCTGCTGCGCCTCGACGTTCACCGCGGGGTAGCCGTACACGGGGTCGAGCACCGGTGGGGCGTAGAGGGCCGCGAAGTCCGCGCGGGAGAAGCCGGCGTTGCGGTCGGGGTTCCACTGCATGGGCGTGCGCACGCCGTCGCGGTCGCCGAGATAGATGTTGTCGCCCATCCCGATCTCGTCGCCGTAGTACATGATCGGACTGCCCGGCAGGCTGAACAGCAGCGCGTGGAACAGCTCGATGGGACGCCGGCCGTTGTCGAGGAGGGGAGCGAGCCGGCGGCGGATCCCGACGTTCATCTTCATCCGGGGGTCGCGGGCGTACTCGCTGTACATGTAGTCCCGCTCCTCGTCGGTGACCATCTCGAGCGTGAGCTCGTCGTGGTTGCGCAGGAAGATCCCCCACTGGCAGTTCTCGGGGATCTCCGGGGTGGACTCCATGATCTCGACGATCGGCCTGGCCTCCTCCCGGCGCAGGGCCATGAACATGCGCGGCATGACGGGGAAGTGGAACGCCATGTGGCACTCGTCGCCGTCACCGAAGTAGTCGACGACGTCCGCGGGCCACTGGTTCGCCTCGGCGAGCAGGACCCGGTCCTCGTACTCGGCGTCGACGACCTTGCGCAGGCGCTTGAGATAGGCGTGGGTCTCCGGCAGGTTCTCGCAGTTCGTCCCCTCGCGCTCGAACAGGTAGGGCACGGCGTCGAGTCGCAGGCCGTCGAAGCCCAGCCGCAGCCAGAACCGCACGACGTCGAGCATCGCCTCCTGCACGTCGGGGTTGTCGTAGTTGAGGTCGGGCTGGTGGCTGAAGAAGCGGTGCCAGTAGTACGCGCCGGCTTCGTGGTCCCACGTCCAGTTCGAGTGCTCCGTGTCCACGAAGATGATGCGCGCGTCGCGGTAGCGCTCATCGGTGTCGCTCCACACGTACCAGTCGCGCTTGTCCGACCCCGGCTGGCGCGACTCCTGGAACCACTGGTGCTGGTCGCTCGTGTGGTTCATCACCATGTCGGCGATGACGCGGATTCCGCGGGAGTGAGCGGACTCGAGCAGCTCGCGGACGTCGTCGACCGTGCCGTACTCGGGCAGCACGGCGTAGAAGTCAGCGATGTCGTAGCCTCCGTCGCGGAGAGGGGAGTCGTAGAACGGCAGGAGCCAGATGCAGTCGATCCCGAGCCACTCGATGTAGTCGAGGCGCTCGATGAGACCGCGGATGTCCCCGGTGCCGTCGTGGTTCGAGTCGTTGAAGCCACGGATGAGCGCCTCGTAGAAGAGCGCGGTCTTGTACCAGAGCGGATCTGGTTGCACGGTCACCCTGTGATCCTCGCCTGACTCAGAGCGGACGCAGCCGCAGGACGTGGGCGGACTCGACGGTCGGGTCGAGCTGCACGAAGTTGTCGGGGCCGTGCCAGATGTAGGCCGTGTCGGTCATGAGGTCGTGAGCCTCGAACGGCCCGGCGTGCTCGAGCCCGAGCTGCCAGAGGTCGAGCCAGGTCCAGCCGGCCTGGGTGTTGTGCGGGTCGAGGTTCACCACGACGAGCACCGCTCCCTGACGCTCGTCCTCCACCTTCGAGAAGCACAGCAGGGCGTCGTTGTCGATGTGGTGGAACCAGATGTTGCGGAGCTCGGCGAACGCGGGGTGCGCTCGGCGTATGCGGTTGACCCTCGCGATGTAGGGCGCCAGGGAGTCGGCGCGGTCCCAGTCGCGCGGGCGGAAGCGGTACTTCTCCGACTCGAAGTACTCCTCGCTGCCCGGCTCGAGCGGCTCAGCCTCGCAGAGCTCGTAACCCGAGTAGATCCCGTACGCAGGGGACAGCAGCGCGGCGAGCACGAGGCGGAGCTTGAAGGCGGCGCGGCCACCGGTCTGGAGGAACTCGGTGAGGATGTCGGGCGTGTTCGGCCAGAAGTTCGGGCGGTAGTAGTCGGCCATGTCGGTGTGGGCGAGCTCGCTCACGTAGGTGGTGAGCTCGTGCTTGGTGTTGCGCCACGCGAAGTAGGTGTAGCTCTGGCTGAACCCGAGCTTCGCGAGCGTCTGCATCATCTTCGGGCGGGTGAACGCCTCCGCGAGGAACAGGACCTCGGGATGCTCGGCGTGGATCTCCGCGATGACCCACTCCCAGAATCGCAGGGACTTCGTGTGGGGGTTGTCGACGCGGAAGATGCGCACGCCATGCGCGATCCAGTGGTCGAGCACGCGCTTGAGCTCGGCCCACAGCGCTTCCCAGTCCTGCGTGTCGAAGTTGATCGGGTAGATGTCCTGGTACTTCTTGGGCGGGTTCTCGGCGTACTGGATCGTCCCGTCCGGCCGGTGCTTGAACCACTCGGGATGCTCGGTCACCCATGGGTGGTCCGGTGAGCACTGGATGGCGTAGTCGAGGGCGATCTCGAGGCCGTGGCCGTCAGCCTCGGCCACGAAGGCGTCGAAGTCCTCGATCGTGCCCAGGTCGGGGTGGACGGCGTCGTGGCCGCCATCGGGGCTGCCGATCGCCCAGGGGACTCCGGGGTCGTCGGGGCCGGGCCGCAGGTCGTGGGGCCCGCCGCGTCCCTTGCGGTTCGTGCGGCCGATCGGGTGGATCGGCGGGAGGTAGACGACGTCGAAGCCCATCCCGTCGATGGCCGGGAGGCGCTTGGCCGCCTCGGCGAACGTGCCGCTGCGCTTCTCCGTGGCCCCTTCTGACCGGGGGAACATCTCGTACCAGGCACCGAACCTCGCAGCCGGGCGGTCCACCCACACGCTGAGCTCCGGTTTGCTCATGGAGGCGTCGAGGCGCTCGGGATGGCGTTCGAGCAGGGCGAGCAGGTCGGCGTCGCCCGCACGGGTCACGCGCTCGACGAGGCTGCGGCCGCTGCGCAGCACCGCGACGGTCTCGTCGAGCAGTTCCGCGAGCGCCTTCGACACCTTCGCCCGGCGGCGCTCGAGCAGCTGCGCGCCCTCCTCCATGTCGGCGTCGAGGTCGGTCTGGCCTGCCGCGTGCTTCTTCCTGACCCCGTCCAGCCAGGTCGCGTAGTAGTCCGTCCACCCCATCACCTGGTAGCGCCAGGTGCCCATGCGATCCACGGGGAAGCGGCCGTACCAGCGGTCGTTCGTGTCGAGGCGCGCGGGTGCCTCACGCCAGCGGACGTCGTCGGGTCCGCGGTAGCGCACCGCGACGGCGATCTTCTCGTGGCCTTCGCGGAAGACGTCCGCGCCGACGACGACCTTGTCGCCGACCACCGCCTTCGCGGGGTACCGCCCGCAGTCCACCGACGGACTGACGTGCTGGATCTCGACACGCCCTTTCACCAGCCGCCCCCTTCGTGGCTCGCCAACCCCTGGGTCCTACCCGGGTGTGCAGACCCTATACGTGGAGGGGCGGAGGCCGCCCGGACGCGGCCGGTTCAGGCGGCCGGCGGAATCGGCCTCGACGGGCTCGTTCTGCCCGTGCTGAGCGCGGCGGTGAGGACGCGGATGCGCCCCCGAGCCGCGAGAACGTCGACGTCGTTGACGGCGAGGCCGAGGCGCTCGGCGATCTCGGCGGGGGGAAGCCCGGCTGCGACGAGGCGCAGGACGTCCTTGCTCGAGCTCTCGGGGACGACGGCGAGGAGCTCCTCCACCGCCTCCCATGCGACCACGAGGTCTGCGGGGTCCTCCGTGCGCGGGTGGTGCATCCCCCAAGGGTAGGGCCCCTCGGGCGCCTGCGTCGAGTGGCGCTGGTCCGCCCGGTCGGGACGGCGTCGCAGGGCGACGGGGTGGCCCTGGCGGGATTCGACGTTCGCGGCCGGCGGTACAGTGCAGGCTTCCCCGTTCCCTGGTGAAAGAACGACGCACGGTGATCAAAGCACTCCGCACCTTCCGGGTGCGCCCGTCGTTGCCCGCCGAGCTCGAGCCGCTCGGGGTGCTCGCGAGCAACCTGCGGTGGGCCTGGCATCCGCCCACGCAGGAGATGTTCCGCTGGGCCGACGCGAACGTCTGGGAGGCGGTCGGCGGCAACCCCGTCGAGCTGCTCGGCCGGCTGTCGCCCAAGCGGCTCGCGGGCCTTGCCGGCGATGCGGCGTTCGTCTCCCGCGTCGCGGAGCTGCACGCCGACCTCCGGCGGTACATCACCCAGCCGCGATGGGCGCAGTCACAGCCGACGCCGCCGCCCCGCATCGCCTACTTCTCGCCGGAGTTCGGTCTGTCGCACGCCATGCAGACGTACTCGGGTGGCCTCGGCGTCCTCGCCGGGGACCACCTGAAGGCAGCGAGCGACCTGGGACTCGACCTCGTCGCCGTGGGGCTGCTCTACCGCCACGGCTACTTCCGCCAGCATCTCGACGCCGACGGCTGGCAGCAGGAGCGCTACCCCGACCTGAACCCCTACCGCCTGCCGCTGCGCCGGCTCGAACGGGGAGAGGAGCCGGCGGTGGTCGAGGTGGAGCTCGGCGCCAACACCGTCGCCTGCCAGGTGTGGCTGGCGGACGTCGGACGGGTGCGCCTGCTGCTGCTCGACACCGACCTGCCCACGAACGCCCCCCACGACCGCACGGTCACCGACAAGCTCTACGGCGGCGACGTCGAGCACCGCCTGCGCCAGGAGATCGTCCTCGGGATCGGCGGCGTGCGGGCGCTCGACCTCGCCCGTTCGCTCGGTGAGGCGGCCGAGCCGCCCGAGGTGTTCCACTCCAACGAGGGGCACGCGGGGTTCCTCCAGCTCGAACGGATCCGTCGCCTCGTCACCGACGGGGGCCTCGCCTTCGACGAGGCCCTCGAGAGCGCCCGCGCGTCCGTGCTCTTCACCACCCACACCCCGGTCCCGGCCGGCATCGACGTCTTCCCCCGCGGGCTCATGGAGCGCTACTTCTCGTGGCTGGCCGCGGACTGTGGCATCGACATGGACCGGTTCATGGCCGTCGGTCAGATCGAGGGCACCCCGCCGTACTACGACTTCAACATGGCGATGATGGGCCTGCGGCTGTCCGCGCGCGCCAACGGCGTATCCGAGCTGCACGGCCGCGTCTCCCGGAGCATGTTCGGGCCACTGTGGCCGGGCATCGGCGAGGACGAGGTTCCCATCACGTCGGTCACGAACGGCGTGCACGCTGCGACCTGGGTCGGCCCTGAGATGACGGCGGTCTACGACCGCTACCTCGCGCCCGACTGGGCGCACAACCCCGACGCGTGGGAGCGGGTCACGGAGGTCGGTGACGACGTGCTGTGGCGTGCCCGCGGGCGCGCGCGCGAGCGCTTCGTCCAGCGGGTGCGCGGCTGGGTGCGTGAGCAGGCCGAGCGACGGGGGGAGGCGCCCTCGTCCGTCGCGTGGGCGGCGCAGGTGTTCGACCCCGACGCGCTGACGATCGGGTTCGCCCGGCGGTTCGCCGAGTACAAGCGGGGCACGCTGCTGCTCCGCCAGCCCGACCGCCTCCGTGCCCTGCTCACCGCCACCGACCGTCCGGTGCAGATCGTGTTCGCCGGAAAGGCGCACCCCCGCGACGACCTCGGCAAGGACATCATCCGCCAGCTCGTCCATTTCTCCGCCGACGAGGAGCTGCGTGGCCGCATCGTCTTCGTCGAGGACTACGACATGGACGTGGCGAGCGTCCTCTACCAGGGCGTCGACCTGTGGCTCAACAACCCGCGCCGGCCCCACGAGGCCTGTGGGACGTCGGGGGAGAAGGCGGTGCTGAACGGCGCACTGCACTGCTCGACGCTCGACGGCTGGTGGGACGAGATGTACGACGGTGAGAACGGCTTCGCCATCGGTGCCGCCGCGAGCCACCACGACACGAACCAGCAGGACGCCGCCGATGCGCAGGCCCTGTTCGACCTGCTCGAGCGGACGGTCGTGCCGGCCTTCTACGACCGGGCCGAGGGCCCGCTGCCACGGCGTTGGCTCGCCCGGGTCCGCCGGTCGCTCGCGACCCTCGGGCCGCGGGTCCTCGCGACGCGCATGGTCACCGAGTACACCAACGACCTCTACATCCCCATCGCCGAGCGGGCCCGCCGCCTGACGGCCGACGACCACAAGCGCGCCCGCCAGCTTGCGGCGTGGCGCTCGCACGTCGCGCGCGCGTGGCCCTCCGTCGGTGTCCGGGCGGTCGAGGGCGACCAGGGCACCGCCGGCATCGGCGACCGGCGCGAGGTGTCGGTGCTGGTGGCCCTCGGTGAGCTCACCCCCGACGACGTCCAGGTCGAGCTGCTGCACGGCCCGGTGCGGGCCGACGGAGGGCTGAAGCATCCGACCATCACGGCGATGCTCGCCGAGGGTGAGGCCGGCGGCGGCCTTCATCGCTACGGGGGCGCCTTCACGTGCAGGGTGTCGGGAGAGTACGGCTTCACCGTCCGGGTCGTGCCCGCCCACGACGACCTCATGACGTGGGCGTCCACCGGGCTCGTCGCGTGGGCGGGTGACGACAGCCCGTGACCTTCGGGCACTTCGGCGCCACACCGTGGTGGCGGTCGTCGGTGGGCTACGAGGTCTACCTGCGCTCCTTCGCCGACGCCGACGGGGACGGGGTCGGGGACCTCCGCGGGCTGCTCGGGCGGCTCGACCATCTCGCCTGGCTCGGCGTCGACGTCGTCTGGGTCACGCCCTTCTACCCGTCCCCCATGCGCGACCACGGCTACGACGTCGCCGACTACCGCGACGTCGAACCGGTCTTCGGCACCCTCGCCGACGTCGACGCGCTCGTGGCCCGCTGCCACGACCTCGGCATGCGCCTCGTCATCGACCTCGTGCCGAACCACACCTCCTCCGACCACGAGTGGTTCCGGCAGGCGCGGTCGAGCCGTGACAACCCCTACCGCGACTACTACGTCTGGCGGGACCCCGCGCCGGACGGCGGTCCTCCCAACAACTGGATCAGCAACTTCGGTGGTCCGGCGTGGACCCTCGACGAGGCGACCGGCCAGTACTGGCTCCACCTGTTCCTGCCCGACCAACCCGACCTCAACTGGGACAACCCCGCCGTCGCGGAGGAGTTCGACGGGATCCTGCGCTTCTGGCTCGAACGGGGGGTGGACGGATTCCGCATCGACGTGGCGCACGCGCTCGTGAAGCATCCCGAGCTGCTTGACAACCCCCCGGCGGCCGAGGGGTTGGGCCACGCGCTCGTCGAGGACGCGGCGACGCTCGAGCGGGTGCACGACGTCGACCAGCCCGGCGTGCTCGACGTCTACCGCCGGTGGCGCAAGGTCGTCGAGCCCTACGGCGGACTCCTGCTCGGCGAGGTGTACCTGCTCGACATCGACCGGCTCGCCCGCTACGTGCGCCACCAGGACGGGCTGCACCTGTCGTTCTGGTTCAAGCCGCTCTACCTCGACTGGGATCCCGCGGCGATCCGCGACGTGCTCGAGCACGCCGCCGCGGCGGCGCCCGGCCACCTCGCGTGGGTCCAGTCGAGCCACGACCGCGCCCGTGCGGTGACCCGGTTCGGTGGGGGCGCTGTCGGCCGTGCCCGCGCCCTCGTCTTCGCGACCCTGCTCACGGGGTTGCCGGGGGTGCCGTTCGTCTACCAGGGAGAAGAGCTCGGGCTCGAGGACGGCGAGATCGGGCCCGAGCACGCGCAGGACCCGGTCGCCCTGCGCGGGGGCCCGAACGCGAAGAGCCGTGACGGGTGCCGGACGCCGATGCCGTGGGAGCCGGGACCCGGCTACGGGTTCACGACCGCGCGACGGCCCTGGCTGCCCTTCGGCGACCGGACCGACGCCGACACCGTCGCGGTCCAGCGCGCCGACCCCGACGCGATGCTGCACCGCTACCGGACGCTCGTGCACCTGCGACGCTCGCGCACCGACCTCCACGACCGGCCCGTCGAGTGGCTCTTCGAGCGGGGACCGGTGGTCGCCTACCGTCGCGGCGACACCCTCGTCGCCGCCAACTGCGGCGACCGTCCCCACCGGACGGCGCTTCCGGAGGGGACCTGGGAGGCGGTGTTCGCCACAGACCGGCGCGGCGAGGGCCGCACGGTCGACACGGAGCTCGCCCTCGGCCCGCACGAGGCGATGGTCCTCGTCCCACGGGAGCCCGGGTCGCGCGGCGGGTAGGTTGTGCGCACCGAGAACGAGCAGGAGACGACCGCACGATGTCCGACGACAGCGCACGGCTGCTACCGGAGGAGGAGATCCTCACCTTCGACGACTACCTCGCGGCCGGCGGGGGTGAGGGGCTGCGCAACGCGCTCGAGCTGTCGCCGGAGGAGGTCGCTCAGCGGGTCCTCGACTCGGGCCTGCGCGGGCGGGGAGGGGCGGGGTTCCCGACG
>Ga0247713_1000053_pt1 | contig 81676 bp, 88 predicted proteins | sample 21E_NmetaG_FD_189936 | JGI IMG/M metagenome (GOLD analysis project Ga0247713, IMG submission 189936) | Soil microbial communities from hillslope of Landscape Evolution Observatory, University of Arizona, Oracle, AZ, United States - 2-1-E_N | ecosystem: Engineered > Artificial ecosystem >... | reverse complement strand
AGGTGGCCCCAACGGGATTCGAACCCGTGCTACCGCCTTGAAAGGGCGGCGTCCTGACCTGGCTAGACGATGGGGCCGGAAGGCCAAGGGTACCGCCTACGGGATGACCCCCGGTGTGTGCGCCATCACGTTCACCACGTGCACGACGGCCGCGGTCATCTGCTTCAACACGGCGCGACTGATGTTGTCGAGGTCGTCGCATGCGAGGTGATAGCAGGCGTCTTCGCCGGTGCCGGGGATGCCGCCGAAGGCCTCGACGTCCGAGTTCGTCTTGAGCATGTTCGCCCCGGTGAACAGGCCCCCCACCGGGATCCCGGCGCGCGCGAACGGCGCATGGTCGCTGCGGCCCTCGAGGGGGATGCCCTCGATCGCAAGGCCTCTGTTTTGGAACCAGGCGCGGAACTCATCCTCGATCGCGATCGAACCGTCGGGTTCGCCCTCGCCCTCGTAGACATATCGGACGAAGTTGGGTGACGCCACCATGTCGAAGTTCAGGTACGCGGCGATGGACTCCCGCTCTTTCTCATCAAGGTTCTCAACGTAGTGGATCGAGCCGCGGAGGCCGTACTCTTCGGCCGCCCACCACCCGAACCTCACGCCGTTTCGCAACTTCTTGTCGGCGAGTGTTTCCGCGAGCTCGAGGATCACGCTCGATCCGGACGCGTTGTCGTTGATGCCGGGGCTGCCGACTGCGCTGTCGAGGTGTGCGCCCACCACGACGACCGAGTCACCGCGGCCGCCGGGCGTTTGTGCGATCACATTGCGCGCCCGTGCAGGTTTGGTGAAGGCATCGACCCTTATCCGCACCGACCGGGCGTCTGCGAGCCGACCCCCGAGGCCGTAGGTGATCCCGAGCGCGGGAACGCTCACCTCCGAGGACTCGCCGAGGGTCCCGCGCAGAGGACCCACTCCCGCTTCCTCCTCGAGCGGGGTGAAGAGGACCCCGGTTGCTCCCGCGGCTTCGGCGTTGGTCGCCTGTTCGACGTAGGGGCAGTCGGCGGCCGCCACCAGAGCGATGCTCCCACGCGCAAAGTCGTCGAAATCCGAAGCTGCGCACCCGCCCGGTACTCGCATGACCGCGCCGTTCACGTCCCCCGATCCGGAGAACAACATCACTTTGAACGAGTTCCTGCCGGCGCGCCGACCGTTCACAAACAGCTGCGATGGCGAGCGTTCGACGAACGCGGTGAACGAAACGCGCTCGGTCGTCACGTCGTAGCCGGCTCGTTCGAGACGTTCGATGACGTAGTCGGCCGACGCGTCGTATCCCGGCGTTCCCGCGGCGCGCTCCCCTCCATGGTGCCGGGCGATGTCCGCGAACGCGTCCAGATGTTCTACAACGCCTGCAATCGTTGCGTCGGTGCGGCGCTCGGACGGCCTCGGGTTCGTGGGCCGGGAGTCTTCCGCCCGCGACGGTGGTGGGTCCGCATGGGGTTGCGAGTCGTCCCGCAGGAACACCGCAGCAGCTCCCGCGATGAAAATCACGAGGCCGAGAACTGCTATCAAAAAGCCGCGGCGCGCCATCGCGCCATATTGCAGGACGATCGGCTTTGTGCATTCAGCGGGTGAGCTTGGTCCACTCCCACTCGAGCGTTATCGGGAAGTCGTAGAGGCTGAGCCCGCTGATCCCGGCGGCGCGGGAGCCGTCGATGAACGCCTGCACCTCGCGTTTGGTGGCCCTCCCCGCGATCCCACCGATCGCATGCACGGCAACGTCGTCGCCTGCTTCGCGACGAATGATCGTCACGTTGCGCTTCGCATAACGATAGGTCGCGCGGTAGCCGTCGACCCGGTAGGTGTAATAGCCCATGGGAAGGATCGCGTCGTAGATCGCGGCGGTCTCCGCATAGGGGTAGCCGGGCCAGTAGACCTGTCCCGCGGGGTCGGGGATGATCGCACCCAGCTCGTAGTCGGCTCCCACGTAATCGCGAATTCTCTGCGAGAGGCTCATGGCGCGACGGCTGCGCTCCGAGACGTCCCGAACCTCGGTTGCCTCGATGTCGAGGGCGAACGAGTCGAACTTGTTGCCGGTTGCGGTGGTGAAATCGACGGCGGCGCGGGTGCGGCGGAAGTCCTTCCTGAGGTTGGTGAACGACGGCAGATACCAGGCGACGACCTTGATGCCCTGGAGATGCGCCTGATCGATGAGCCGCGCGGTCACGTCGGGCTTGTAAATCGGGAAGCTCTTTTGCCAGTTCGATGTCTGCAGGTACAGCGTGCGAACGCCGCGCTCGGCCATACGATCGATTGCTTTCTCGGGGTACTTCCACGGGCTTACGTCGAACATGTCTATCCATGTGCCGAGGCCCTGGTAGGCGCCGGGCTCCGGGAGAACGATCTCCGGCGGTGCCTTCTCGACTTTCGGCTCCGGCGTGACCGGAGTGGCGAGCGTGCCGGTGGGCATTGTGAGCAGGGCCAAGAGCGCGCCCGCGACAGACAGCAGCTTGTGGTGAAACATCCCCGTCCCCTCGTCGGCATTCAACAACTGCGGCACCCACCCTAGAGGTGCCGCCGACAGAATGCCCTACGTAGACCAGGAAGGGAAGCAGATTCCTCATGCCGCGGCGTCGGCCAAGCGCCGGCGGCGACCGGGCGCGCCCGTCCGTTCTCAGCGTTGCTTGCTCCGCATCGCCTTGGTGAGCGCCCGCCACTTCCGGCTTTCATCCGCCTGTGCCCGCTTGTCCTGCTTCCGCTCCAGGTACGCGAGCTCCCGTTCGAGCTTGCGGTAAGCGGCGAGCCGATCGGCATCCAACGTGCCGTCGGCACTCGCCTGCCGAACCGCACAGCCGGGTTCGGTTCGATGAGCGCAGTCGGCGAACCGGCAACCGGCCGCCAGGGCGGCGATGTCGGCGAACGTGGGGTCGAGACCGGTCTCGGCATCCCATAGCTGCAGCTCTCGCATCCCCGGGGTGTCGATGATGAGGGCGCCCGACGGGAGAACGAACAGCTCGCGGTGGGTCGTCGTGTGACGCCCCTTGCCGTCGTTCCGGATGCCCTTGACGTGCTGGAGATCCCGCCCGGCGAGTGCGTTCACGATCGTCGACTTTCCGACCCCGGACGAGCCGAGGAGCGCAAGCGTCACGCCCGGCTGCGCATAATCGGTGAGCTCGGAGAAGCCCTCTCCGGTGATGCTGCTCGTCACGACGACGTCGGTGCCCGGTGCAACGGTTTCGACCTCGAGCGCCCGCAGCGCAGCGTCGTCGCAGAGATCTGCTTTGGTAAGAACGATGACGGGACGGGCGCCGCTCGAAAACGCGGTCACGAGGTAACGCTCGATGCGCCTCGGGTTGAAGTCGCTATTGAGCGCGGACACGAGGAAGACGATGTCGACGTTGGCCACGAGGACCTGTTCTTCGGTCTCATCGCCCGCTACCTTGCGCGCGAACTTCGTCGACCGCTCCAACACCGCGTGTATGCGCGCGTTCTGTCCGTCGTGTTCGATTGCGATCCAGTCGCCTACTGCAGGCATCTCTCCGGCGGTTGCTTTGTGAAGGAAGCGTCCGGTCGGGCGGGCGTTTACCTCGCCGGAAGCGGCGAGACCGACGTACACGCCGCGATGAACCGCGACTACGCGTGCCGGCTCAAGACCTTCGATTGCGATGGAGTGAAATTGCTCTTGCCGCGCGTCGCTCCATCCGAGCGCGCGCAGCGACATGGCTTCCAAGCGAGGTGCTCCTCTCTCAGCAGGGAACGAGTGCGCGTGTCAGCCGGGACGGCTGCAGAGGTGGTGCGATGAAGGTGCGCACGAAGTGCGCGGGCGAGCAGCCGGTCGGCTAGTTGTCGAGAACTTCTCTCTTGGTCGCCATGCTCATCGCCTCCTTCGATCGCGCACTCCGGAGGAGTACTCGGATGCGGCTCTCTGATAAAAGCAGATGTGCGCCGCCGGCGCAAGATGATGTCGTGAACGGGACAGCTCGTCGTGGGTGAGGTCATCCGTTTTGGCGGAGGCAGGGGAGCGGCCACGGGCTATTTCTCTGCGACGCTGCCGCGCGCCGGCCCCGGGGTGCTTGTGCTTCACGGCGCGCCGGGAATGACCGCGGAAGTCATGGCGCTCGCCGACCGGCTCACAAGCGACGAGCGCTTCTCGGTCCTCGTTCCGGATCTTTATGCCGGAGCCGTCCCCTGCGATCCCGCCGAGGCGGATCGCCTCGAGGCGGGTCTTGACCCGCGCCGGGTGAGCGCGATCCTTCGCGACGCGGCCGAGCACCTGACCCTGAACTGGCACCCGCGCCTCGGCGTCGTCGATCTATCGGCGAGAGCCTCCCGGGCGCGTGAAGTGGCGCAGGCCGGAACCGTCGAGACGATCGTGGTGTTCGACGTGCCGGGCCCGGAGCAGGAGGTGTCGGACGCGCCCGTTCTCGTGCTGGCGGACGAGACGCCCGCGTCGGCGTGGCGTCAGATGACGGATTTTCTCCGGCATTACCTGTCCTGATAAGGGGAAAGGAGTCAGTGACAGAAAGTTCTCGGGTGAGGGGAGAACGCGCAGATGACGGGTGTCATCCGACGAACGATCGGTCCCCTTATCGGCGTCGTCGTCTTCGCGTGCCTCACCCTCGTCCCTCGGGCCGAAGCTGCTCCCAACGGCTATGTCGAGATGAGCGACGGCACGCTCATCGCGGTGAACATCCGGATGCCGAAGGGCTACGTCGAGGGCCGCCGGTACCCGACCATCTTCGAGATGTCGGGCTACGACGGTGGATCGTCCGACGGCACGACGCCCGGCAACTACGGCGGCGAGGGGAGCCGAGGCCTCACCAAGGTCTTCGAAGAGGACTACGTCACGATCCACGCGTCGGTGCGCGGCACCGGATGCTCGTCGGGCGAATTCGACTTGTTCTCGTGGCGCAGCGCGCTCGACGGGCGCGAGGTGGTCGAGTGGATTGCCAAGCAGCCATGGTCGAACGGCGACGTCGGCATATACGGCCACTCCTACGGCGGGATAACCGGCTTCATGGTGGCGGCGACTCGCCCGCCTCATCTGCGGGCGGTGTCGGTGTCGGGACTCATCGACGACCTCTACCGCGGCATCGTCTACCCGGGCGGGGTCAGCAACTACGGTTTCCCGCTGGCGTGGACCGGGGTCATCCGCAACCTCTACGACGTGGGGGGCGGGACTTTTCCGGGACTGGCGGCGGGCGACGAACGATGTGCGCGCAACGTCGCGACCCACCGCAGGACGATCCTCAACGACCCGATCGTTCAGGGTTTGTCCGAGACCGACAATGCGTGGTTCCAGGCGCGCTCGCTCATCAACTACGCCGAGCGCATCCGCGTCCCGGTCCACATCACCGGCGCCTACCAGGACGAACAGACGGGCCCGCGCGGCCCCTACCACCTGTTCGAGGCGCTCGACGCACCGGCGAAACGGTTGTTGATGACCAACGGCGACCACGGAACGCAGACGAATCCGGAGGAGGTGTGGAGGGACCGCCGGGCGTGGCTCGATTACTGGTTGCGCGGCGGGGCCCCCGGCTACCCCCCGTCGTCGGTGACGACGTTGCTCGAGATGTCGAACGGCCGCTCCAACGGTCGCAAAGATTCGCGCACGTTCCCGCTCGAGGACACGAGTTGGACCGACTTCTATCTCAAGGGAGGCGGCGGGCTAGACATCGAGCGGCCGGGGAAAAAGGTGGCGTCGAGCGCTTATCTCTCCGGAAGCCCGCGCCAGGCATGGTCCTATCAGGCGGGACACACCGCCGGCTCCCCGGTCACGACCGCGTCCGCCCCCGACGAGCTCGAGTTCGCGTCGCGCGAGTTCCGGAGCCCGACCGCAGTGATCGGACCCGCAACCGCCACCCTGTTTGCGTCCTCGACCGCCCCCGACACCGAGCTGTTCGTGCAGCTGATCGACGAGGCGCCCGACGGGAGCCGGTATTACCTGCAGCGCGGGATGCTCAAGGCGAGCCACCGGGCCTACGATCCGGCGCTCAGCGACAAGCGAGACGGCGTGGTCTACCGGCCGTACCGCCCCCACACCAACCCGACCGAGATCGAGCCCGGCAAGACGTACCGCTACCTCGTCGAGATCTTCCCGCTCGGGCACGTCTTCCGTCCGGGGCACCGCCTGGTCGTGAAGATCCACACGCCGCCGATCGTCGACAGCTACTACGCCTACGTCCCCAAGCGCCCGGTGGGGATCAACACGGTCTTCTACGGCGCCAAGCACGCGTCGAAGGTCACATTGCCGGTCGTCTCCCTTGCCGGTGTCGACCTCGGTCCCGCACCGAAAGCGTGCAGCCTCGACAAAGTCAGGTGCGTTCCGTGATCAGATTTGCGATGCGTTAGGGCTCTGTGAGCAGGTGCGGGGATCTCACGAGCGCAAAGCCGGCCGCTCCCGCTAAGAGCAGAAGCGCGCCGCCCAGCAGGTAGACGACCTCGACGCCGACCGCGTCTGCGAGCGCGCCTCCGAGCGCGATGCTGAGCAACCTGCCGCTCTGCCACACCATGTCGAAGAACGCGAACACGCGGCCCCTCAGCCGGTCGTCGACGTTCTTCTGCAGCGTCGTGTTGTAGGTGACCATGCCCACGCTGGTCCCGATGCCGTAGACGGATAACGCCGCGAGCGCGGGTGCGAAACTTCTCACCGTGGCGAGGGCGACATCCACGAGCCCGCGCACGATGTAGGGCCCAAACAAAAGCAGTGGGCGCCGCACCTCCTGCACCAAGCGTTGCAGAACCAGCGGGCCCAAGGCAGCACCTATTCCGATCGCCGACAGAAGCCATCCAAAGCGCGCCGCGTCGAGATCGAGCCGGTCGCGCGCGAGCACGACCAAGAGCGCGCTGGTGGCGCCCGCCGACAATGCCGCGAGGAACTGGACGAGCGTGAGCACCGCGAGGAAGCGCGTCGTTCGCACGAGGCGAAGGCCCTCGGTGACGTCGTGCCACGATCGACCCCGGACCGGCTCTGCTCGCGATATCGGAAGGCGCACGAGGAAGCCGGCGGAGACGACGAAGGTGAGCGCGTTGAACGCGAACGCGGTCGACGGGCCGCCGAATGAGACGACCGCGCCCGCGAGCGGCGCCATCGCGATTTGCGATATGACGGCCGCCGACCACAACGCCGAGTTGGCGCGGACGAGGGCCGCGGGTGCTACCAGCGACGGCACCACGCTCGCCGCCGCCGGATTGAAGAACACCGACAGCGCCGACAGCAGGAACGCCGCCGCGTAGATGACGACCAGGTTGTCGGGGAACAGGGCAAGCGCTCCTGCGACCGCGGCGCGCCCCAAATCGGCCGCCACCATCACCTTTGCTCGCGGGAGCCGATCGACGACGACGCCGGCGACGAAGCCCAGCAACAGCACGGGCACGATCTCGAACGCCACCGTGGCGGCCACCTTGAGGCCCGAGCCCGTCAACCGGTGGACGGTGATGACGAGGGCGACGAAGTTGAAGGTGTCACCCCAGCGGCTGATCGTCTGCGCCAGGAACAAACGCGTGAATGGATTGCGCCCCAAGAGGGGACCCGCGGGAGTTTTCACGTCCGTACCGTACCGAGGACTTCGTTTAGCCAAGCGAGCGCGAGCCAAACCCGTCCAATCCATCTGCCGCAGTGGTGCCGAATGTGTCCGAGGCCACCACAACGGGGTCGCATCGATCAAGGAGGCGCTTATGCAGTCAGGAACCGCGCTACGAACGCCGAAACGGCTGATAGCGGGCGGGCTTGCCGCCCTGGTGGCTATGGGTCTCGCCGTGTCGTCGTTTGCCCCCACGGACGGGGACGCGTCGAGCCACCGTGAGGCTCCATTCACGGCCTCCGAGCCTCAGATCGACAACACCGACGTCTACGCGTTCACGAGTCCCGACAACCCGGCCACCGTGACGTTGATCAGCAACTGGATCCCGTTCGAAGAGCCGGCCGGCGGACCGAACTTTTACCCGTTCGCGGAGAAGACGCGCTACGACATCAAGATCTCTAACGATGGTGATGCGGATCCCGAGATCATTTACCGGTGGGTCTTTACCGACCACTACCGGAATGCCGAAGAGCAGTTCCTTTACAACACCGGGCAGGTCACGTCGCTCGACGACCCGGATTTGAACTTCTTCCAGACCTACAAACTGAAGAAGGTTCGCCCGGGAAAGAGCTCGACCACGCTGATTCGCAACGCGGTTGCGGCCCCCAGCGATGTCGGCGCCGCATCGATGCCGAGCTACGAGGACCTCCGTAACGAGGCCATCGAGACCGTTGGTGCCGGCAAGACCTATGCCGGTCAAGCAGACGATCCGTTTTTCCTCGACCTGCGCGTCTTCGACCTGCTGTACGGCGGCGACTTCAGTGAGGCCGGAGACGACACCCTGCGAGGGTTCAACACGAACACGCTCGCGATTCAGGTTCCCAAGACCGAGCTTGCGCAGGGCGGAAACGTCGCAGACAACTCGGTGATAGGCGTATGGAGCACGGCTTCTCGCCGCAGCGCCAAGATCTCCAACCGGAAGACGGGTGAAGTCTCGTTCGCCGGGAAGTTCGCACAGGTCTCCCGGCTCGGTCACCCTCTGGTCAACGAGGTCGTCGTGCCGGTCGGGCTCAAGGACTACTTCAATGCGTCAAAGCCCACCAAGGACGCGCAGTTCCTGGATGCGGTCAACGAGCCCATTCTTCCCAAGGTGGTAGAGGCCGTCTACGGCATCGAAGAGCCGGATTCCGACCCGAACAAGCCCGGAATTCAGCGAGACGACTTGATCTCGGTGTTCTTGACCGGTATCGAGGGCCTGACTCAGCCGAGGAACGTCCAGCCGAGCGAGATGCTCCGCCTCAACCTGTCGACTCCTCCCTGCGAGGAAGGTTCGTGTGGCGAGTACTCCCGACTCGGTGTGATCGGTGGCGACAACGCCGGTTTCCCGAACGGACGGCGCCTCGGCGACGACGTCATCGATATTGCCCTGCAGGTCTTCGAAGGTGAGTTGATCGGCAACCCCAACGACCTGGGCGACGGAGTCAACGATAACGAGCGTCCGTTCACGTCGACGTTCCCCTTCGTTGGTCTGCCCCATCGTGGATCGGACCCCAGTCCGCACCAGGACTAACGAGCCAGTGTTCAAGCCGGGGAGGTTCGGCTGCTTTAGCGGAACCTCCCCGGCCTCTGGAGATGCCATGAGAAAAACATCAGGACTTATCGCTGTTGTCTCCCTGGGGGTCGCTCTGTTTGTGGGAGGCGCCCTCGTTCCCCGCCTGCGCCCCGATCCGCTCGAACCGGTAGCGGCGATAGATCGGGAGGCGCTGTTGGATCCGGCGATAGCGGCGAGCGACGTCGATGAGACCATCAAGTTGCTGCAGCGACGTATCGAGGGGGGCGGCCCCAACCTGGCCGCGGATCAAGCGGCTCTGGGTCTGGGTTACCTCCAGAAGGCGCGCATTCAAGCCGACCCGGCATCGCTCGACGACGCGGCGAGGGCTCTCGCTTCGTCGTTGACGACGCAGCCGCGCGATAACTTCTCGGCCACACTCGGACGGGCGATCCTCGCCGGATCGAGGCACGATTTTCACGGTCAGCTCGAGTGGGGACGGCGGGCCGTCGCGATCAATCCCTACAACTCGCAGGCGTTGGGAATCGTGGGCGACGCCCATCTCGAGTTGGGTTCGCTCAACAAAGCGATTGCGGCCTACCAAGAGATGATCGATCTCCGCCCCGACCTTCCGTCGTTCGGTCGTATCTCGTACAGCAGCCAATTGACCGGGAATACCTCGGATGCGATCGCTGCGATGGAGCGGGCGCTTGGTTTCGCCGGTACCTCTCCGGAAAATGCGGCGTGGGCCCACTGGCAGCTGGGCGAGCTGCACATCACCTCTCAGAACTTTCGGCGCGCCGAAGAGCATCTCGAGAAGGCGCTGACCCTCGTGCCGGACTATGGCCCCGCCGTTGAATCCACCGCTCATCTCACTGCCGCTCGAGGGGACATTCGAGGAGCGAGGAAGATCCTCGCATCCCTGGTCGAGGACTTTCCCCTTCCCGGGAATTTTGCGTTCCTCGGTGAGCTTTACCTGCTCGAGGGGAGGCGGGAGAAAGCCCAAGCTGCATTCGAAGAGGCCGATCGGCGTCTCGGAGAGTACGCAGCACACGAGGTACGGCCGGATGTGGACTTCGTGACCTTCTGGGCGGATCGGAGGATCCATCTCGAGCGGGCGCTGCGGGATGCTCGCACGCTGTACTCACAGAGAAAGAGTGCCGCGGTATCCGATTCGCTGGCGTGGGCGCTGTACGCGAACGGGCACCACGAGAAAGCGCGACGCTACGCACGAGAGGCGATCCGAAGGAGCGTCAACGATGCGGGCTACCATTATCACGCAGGGATGATCGAGCGAGCGCTGGGCAACGAACGCGCCGCCCGCGCCCTCTTCGATGAGGCCCTAACGATGGACCCATCATGGTCGATCCTCGAATCCCACCGCGCCCGCAAGATCCTGGGGCGTCGTTGATCAAGATGCGTTCCCTTCGTTCGGCGCCGTTTGCGATCAAGAATTGGACGGTCATCCTGTCGGTTGCCGGTGTGCTGGGCGCGTGCGGGTCGACGCCGGAACCGTACGCGACGGCAGATGCGGTGGCGGCGGGGATGAACGACGCCGGTGTCGATTGCGAAGGCTTCGCCACCACAGAGGCCCCGCAAGAAGTGCCGAGGGAGCATGAATCACTGGTAGAGGAGCAGGGCGTGTGCGCCGTCGGCGGCGAAACGATAACGATCAGGACGTTCGAGGACGAAGAAGCTCGCGACGATTGGGTGGCGGTTGGAGGAAAGGTCGTCGGCTCCCTTGCGGTGGGGCCGAATTGGGTCGTTGCCGGTCGCTCCGAGGCACTGATTGAAGACATTGCCGAGGCTCTGGATGCCGTTCCGCCCGACGAGGCGAGCTCGCTCTGATACTGGGTTACCGAGCAGCTGGTTGCTCGCCCGGTGATGCGGCGATCTCGGTGGGCCCAGCTTCGGTGGGCCGCCAGGGACTCGAACCCTGCCCGCCGGATTAAAAGTCCGGAGCTCTGCCAGATGAGCTAGCGGCCCTGCAGACAGCCTACGGTGGCCTGTGGGCTCCCCGCGCGGGAGAGGGCACACATATTGCGAGTTCTACGGAGACGATTCGCCCCTTTTTCTCCCGAAAATGGCGGCTCCCCGCGCGCCGAGATGTGTTTGACTTCTGGGTAGATGTGGAAGGCCTCTAGGAAACCGATTACTTGAGGGAACGTTCGGACGAGGAGGCAGGCATGCGCACGAAGAAGAGGGGCCATGCGCTCGCATTGACCGCAGGCGCACTCGCCGCAGCATTATTCGGGCTCACCGCCACCGCGGTCGCCGACACGGTCGATACCGCGCGTGGCTTCGCCTTCGGGCTCGAATTGACGGGTCCGGCGGCGATCTCGGCGCGCCCCGTGGCCGAGGCGCTCCTTCCGGACGGTCCCGAGACATCCGAGGACACACTGCTGAATATTCCGGCCGATCCGGCCGTCAACTCGGCGACATTGCACGTCGAGGGCGCTGTGGCGCCCGAATCTACGATCGAGGCGACCCTCCAGGATGAACTCACCGCAGAGTTTCCAGATGCACCGCCTACTTGGAACGCTCGCGGGTACGCGATCACCGAGGATCTCGCCGCGGTCAGCAGCACCGTCACCGCCGACGTAATCGAATCCGAATCGACTGCGGCGTGCGTAGATGGCGAGGTCGTCTATGGCTCCGCCGCGCGGATCGTTAACCTCGCGGTGGGAGCGACGAATGTTCCCGTTTTGAATCCATCCCCCAACCAGGTGGTGTTCGACCAGCTTGGGATCAGGATCGTCTTGTGGGAAACGAACTGGGATTCGGCCACCGGGACACTCGCAGACGGCGACACGGTGTTTACCAATGCGCTTCACGTCACCGCTCCCGGCGGTATCGATCTGGTCGTGTCGCACTCGGAAGCGTCGGCTACGTGTGCGGGCGAGCGTCCGAGGCCGCCGCGCCCGGAGCCGGAGCCGGAGCCACCCGGCGTGCCGCAGGCACCACCGGCCGCTCCCGTTCAGGGGCAGCCGAGCTTCACCGGGTGACGTGCATGCGTTGTGCGAGCTGAGCAGGTTCAACGCGCTTCGACCGTTCTCGGCGTAATCGGCCTGACGCTGCTGTCGACGGCGAGTCTGAGACTCGCCGTCGGTGGCGCGACGCCTCCGCAGCGGGGCCAACCGCATTCACAGGCGGGCCAGGCCGCGCGACCCACGCCGACTCCGCCCCCGGATCTGCCCGATCACCTGATCGGAGTTGCCGATGTCGAGACCGTGGAGGCGCGCAGCGCGCCCAGTGAAGATGCCGAGGTGGTCGCGTCCTTTCCTCAGATGAACAGCTATGGGGCGCGACAGTCGTTCTTGCTCCTGAGCGAGGAGCGGAGTCCGAGCGGGGATCTTCCCGCCGGCAAGAAATGGGTCAAAGCGTTGCTTCCGGTGCGGCCAAACGGAACGACGGCGTTTCTGCGCACGGACGATCTCGAGATAGTCGGCACCGATTTTCGGATCCTGGTCGACCGGCAGCATTTCCGACTGACGGTGTTCGAGAACAACGACGTCGTGATGAGCACACCGGTCGGCATCGGGACCGGCGCGACTCCGACCCCGGTCGGCAACTTCTATTTGACTTCTCTAGTGGAGCCGCCCACGAACACCAGCGTGTACGGGAGCTACGCCTATGGTCTGTCCGCGTTCTCGGAGCAGCTGACCGACTGGGTGGGCGGAGGTGTCATCGGCCTTCACGGGACCAACGACCCGACATCGGTGGGCCGCGAGGTGTCTGCGGGCTGCATCAGGATGCGCAACGAAGACATTGAGCGGCTCGTGCCGATGCTTCCGCTCGGAACGCCGATCGAGATCATCTAACCGGCGCGAGCGGGTTGGCGATCGCGCGGAGTCACCGTGAGGCGCATGCCGTCGACCGCAGTGACGACGACGCGTTCTCCCGGATCCAGCCCCTGCGAACAACGAGCGCTCCACAGTTGTCCTTTTACGAGCACCTGCCCATCGGGTCTGCACGCCGTGTGCGCTCGTCCCGTCGAGCCGACGAGTGCTTCTTGCCCCGTGATCGACCTTCTGCCGCGCAGGTTGAAGTAGAGCCAGATCTCGAACCCTTGCCATGCAACGAGCAAGAAAATCACGACGTAGCGCCACGGAGGGTCGAGGTACTTGAATGCGAGGAACGTCCCGATGATGACTTCCACGTTCAGCCTCGGTCGCGCGGACGCGGTACAAGACGGTACCCGACGTTGCGAATCGTCTCGATCAGCGCTTCGTGCTCGGAACCGAGCTTTGCTCGTAATCGGCGAATGTGCACGTCGACGGTTCGGGTTCCCCCGTAGTAGTCGTAGCCCCACACCTCGCGCAGGAGCATGTCGCGATCGCATACGCGGCCGGGGCGCTGCGCCAGAAACTTCAGCAACTCGAACTCCTTGTAGGTGAGGTCGAGCGGTGACCCGTGAACGTAGACCTGGTAGTTGTCGGGGTTCACGGTCAGATCACCCACCTTGAGAACGCCGGCGTCGTCGCCGTGGCCGGTTTTTCGCGCCACGAGTGAGAGGCGCGCCGAGATCTCATCGGTCGATGCGGTGTTGATGATGAAGTCATCCGCGCCCAATTCGAAGCGGAAGCTGGCCACGACGCCCTCGTCGACGACCACGATCAAGGGCGGCAGACCGATCTCCCACACGAGCGACAACCGGCGCGTTCCCTCCTCGGCGGCGTCCGGATCTTCCGTCGCGTCGATCAGGAGGAGATCGGGATGTATCGGGATGAGGTCCTGTGATGTCGTCGTCTTGAGCGGGATCACCCGGACGCTATAGGGCGCCAGCGGAAAAGCGGGGAGGACGTCGCGTATGTCTCCCGCCTGGTCCGACAGCAACAGCAGTGAGGGCGGCATCTCCCTATCGTCGCCTACTCTGCGCCGTCTGTGTATTGGGAATCTCGCCACCGGTTCGTGATCGGAAGCCGGCGATCCCGCCCGAACGCCTTGGCCGTCACCTTGATGCCCGGGGGGGCTTGGCGGCGTTTGTACTCGGAGCGATCGACGAGCCGGATGACCTCCTCGACGATGTCGCCGTCGAAACCCTCCGCGAGAATCTCGGCCATCGATGCATCCCGCTCGACGTATGCCTCGAGAATCGGATCGAGCACCTCGTAGGGCGGCAGCGAATCCTGGTCTCTCTGCCCCGGTCGCAGCTCGGCGGACGGGGGCTTTGTGAGAACGCCCTCGGGGATGACGTGGGACACCGAGTTGCGCCATCTTGCCAGCGCATACACGTCTCGTTTCAGCACATCCTTGAGGACGGCGAACCCCCCTGCCATGTCGCCGTAGAGGGTCGAGAACCCGACGGCCATCTCGCTCTTGTTGCCGGTAACCACTACGAGATGCCCGTAGCGGTTCGAGATGAACATCAGGAGGTTGCCGCGGATGCGGGCCTGAATATTTTCCTCCGCGAGCCCCGGCGCGGCCGCCCCGAAGACGTCGTCGACCATCGCGAGGAATGCCTGGTACGGCTGCTTGATGGGGACCTCATGGCAGGTGATCCCGAGCGCGTCGGCGAGCGCGAGCGCATCCGAGACCGAGTGCGCAGAGGAGTTCTCCGACGGCATGGCAACGCCGTTCACCTTCTCCGCGCCGAGGGCGTCGACCGCGAGCGCAGCGGTGAGGGACGAGTCGATGCCACCCGAAAGCCCGATCACTACGTTGGAGAAGCCGTTCTTGCGAACGTAGTCGCGCAAGCCGATCTCCAACGCGCGGTAGATCTCCTCCGGCCCCCGCGGGAGGGTCGCAAACGGAGGCTCGGCCGCGGGGCCCTGGGCGCGCCGAAGCTCGACGGGGGTGCGGGTGACGAGCGGATCGTGCGACGTTCGGGCCGCGCCCGGCGGAACGTCGACGATGCAGAATGCTTCCTCGAACTGGGGAAGTTGCGCGATGACGTCGCCGTCGGCGTCAAGCACAAGCGACCCGCCGTCGAACACCAGCTCGTCTTGGCCTCCAACTGAGTTGACGTACACGATCGCGGCGGCGGCGCGCCGGGCACGCTCTGCAAGCATCTGGGTTCGCTCGTCGAGCTTTCCTCGATGAAACGGGGATGCATTGATGTTGACGATCACCTGCGCGCCGGCATCCCCCTGCACGACCGCCGGCCCATCCGGGAACCACGCGTCCTCGCATACGCAAACCCCGAGTGTCGCGTCGGGCGCATCGAGCAACAGGTGACCGCGGCCGGGGGTGAAGTAGCGGCGCTCGTCGAAGACCCCATAGTTGGGCAACATGTGCTTGTGATAGACGCCCAGCACCTCGCCGCGGAAACAGAGGGCGGCCGCGTTGTAGAGCCTGTCCTTCGTCCCGTCGACGAAACCGACCACCGCAAGCACGTCGCTCGCCGCGGCCGCGATGTCGCCGAGCGCCTCCCGATTCACCCGGACGAAGGAGGGCTTGAGCAAAAGATCTTCGGGCGGATATCCGGTGACCATCAGCTCGGGCAGGGCCACAACCTGGGCCCCCTCGAGGTGTGCCCGCCGTATCGCATCGATAGCGATCGCAGTGTTGCCGTCGATGTCGCCCACGGTCGGATTCACTTGCGCCAGTGCGATCCTCATCACCTTCTAAGCCTACGCGGGCATGGCCCGGCTCGGCGCGCCGTGAAACGCCGACGAAACACACCCGGCGTAGGCTGTCCCGATGGAGAGACAACAGGACTACGTGCTTCGCACCGTTGAGGAGCGTGGGATCCGCCTCGTGTGGCTGTGGTTCACGGATGTTCTTGGGTTCTTGAAGTCGTTCGCAGTGACGTCGGAGGAGCTGGAGGCCGCCTTCGAGGAGGGAATCGGCTTCGACGGCTCCGCGATCGAAGGCTTCGCGCGGGTACAGGAATCGGACATGCTGGCGCGCCCGGACGCGAGCACGTTCCAGATCATGCCGGCCCGTCCCGAGCATCCCGACGGCGGCGTGGCCCGAATGTTCTGCGACATCCACAGTCCCGACGGCCGCCCCTTCTGGGGAGATCCACGCTACGTATTGCGGCGCAATCTCGAGAGGGCCGCCGAGCGCGGCTTCACGTTCTACGTGCATCCCGAAATGGAGTTCTTTCTGTTCGAAAGTCCGCAGAATCCCACCCCGATCGATGCGGGTGGTTACTTCGACCTCACGACCAGTGACGTCACGAGCGAATTGCGGCGCGACACGATCAACGTCCTCGAGCAAATGGGAATCCCGGTGGAGTTTTCACACCATGAGGTGGCGCCCAGTCAGCACGAGATCGATCTTCGCCACCAAGATGCACTCACGATGGCGGATTCGGTGATGTCTTACCGGCTCATCGTGAAGGAGATGGCGGCGCAGCGAGGCATGCATGCGACGTTCATGCCGAAGCCGCGCACCGACCTTCCCGGCAACGGGATGCACACGCACCTGTCGCTTTTCGAGGGTGATCAAAATGCATTCCACGACTCCAGCAACGAGCACCATCTCTCGAAGGTCGCGCATGCCTTCATCGCAGGACTCCTGCATCATGCACGCGAGATAACGCTCATCACGAATCAATGGGTGAACTCGTACAAGCGGCTGATCACCGGCGAGGGGTATCCGGTGCAGGAGGCGCCGACGTTCGTTTGCTGGGGCCGCCACAACCGCTCTGCGCTCATCCGGGTGCCGATGTACAAACCTCGCAAGGAGCAGTCGACACGGATAGAGATCCGTTCACCGGATCCCGCGTGCAACCCCTATCTAGCGTTTTCGGTGATTCTCGCCGCCGGCCTCAAGGGCGTCGACGAGGGATACGAGCTGCCGCCGGAAGCGACCGACAACATTTACGAGATGACGGAACAGGAGCGGCGCGCCAGGGGCATCCTCAGGCTGCCGGATGATCTCAACGAAGCCATCCGCGAGATGGAGGGATCGGACCTCGTGGCGGAGGCGCTGGGAGAGCAAACCTTTGAGTACCTGCTTCGGAACAAACGAGCCGAATGGGATCGATACAAGTCTTACGTCTCGCCCTACGAGGTAGAGCGCTACCTTCCGGTTCTCTAGCGGGGCGGCGGCAGCGGGTAGCCAACTTTGAGGTGCGAATCTTCGCTCCGGTAGCCTGACGCCGTGGATCCAAACCTCGACGAGTTGGGCGCGCGCGCGGCGGCGCTGGTTACCGGAAGTCGATCGCTTGCGGAGCTGCTTCGGCGCGACCCAGAGGCGGGGTCGCTCCTCGGGGAGGAACACACGGGAGTGCAGGACGCTGCGGCGCTGGGGAGGACCTTGTCGTCTGCGCTCGAGGCACACGGCGTGGCCGGAGTACGTCGGGCGCGCCGGCGCCTTCTTCTGCAGATCGCCGCGTTCGACCTCGCCGGGGAGATCCCCTTTGAGGTTGTGGGGGCAGCTCTCTCCGACTTGGCCGACGCCAGTCTCTCGGTATCTCTCCGGGCGGTCGAGGCACCGCCCGAGCTGGCCGTGATCGGGATGGGAAAGCTCGGCGCGCGCGAGCTCAACTACTCGAGCGATATCGACGTGATGTTCGTCACGTCCGGAGACCTCGGTTCATCCACGCGCGCCGCCGAAGCACTGATGCATGAGATGACCGCGTTTTCGCCCGACGGGCAGATGTACCGGGTCGATGTCGACCTCCGTCCGGAAGGCAGAGCCGGGGCGTTGGTACGGACGGTCGATGGGTTCGTCGAGTATTACCGGCGGTGGGCAAAGCCGTGGGAGTTTCAGGCACTCATCAAAGCGCGTGCATGCGCCGGGGCGCCGGAGCCGGGTGCGGCCCTGATCGAACGGGCGGAGGAGTTCGTTTACCCGGCCGAGATCTCCCCCGAGCGCATTGCCGAGGTTCGACGGATGAAGGAGCGGGTCGAAACCCACGCGGCTCAAGCGGCACGTAGATCCCGCTCGCTCGAGACGGACGATGTGAAACTCGGCCCCGGCGGAATTCGTGACATCGAGTTTGCGGTTCAGCTCCTACAACTGGTTCACGGGGGGGCCGACGAAGATGTGCGCGCCGCCGCGACCCTGGATGCGCTTCGCGCGCTGACTTCGGCCGGCTACATCGCAGAAGACGACGGCGCCGGTCTTGCGGTCGCGTACCGATGGCTGCGAACCGTGGAGCATCGCGTTCAGCTGTGGCAAGAGCGCCAGGTGCACCGGCTGCCTTCGGATCCAGACGAGCGAGGACGCATTGCGCGCGGGATGGGATTTCGGGCCACCCCCGGCAGGAGCGCGCTCGAGGAATTTGACGCCGCACACCACGCCGTCGTCGCCGACGTCAGACGTCGTTTCGAGAAGCTGTTTTATCGCCCGATGATCGAGTCGCTTGCGGAAGCGGGTCCGAGGACGCTCTCTGAGGCAGCTCTCAAAGAACGACTGCGACTTCTCGGGTTTCGTGACGTCGAACGAGCGGCTCGAACGCTCGGCGACCTCGTCTCCGGACTGTCGAGGCGGGCGAAGCTGTTTCGCGTGCTGACGCCGGCGTTGTTGCGATACCTCTCTTCGACACCCGCGCCCGATCAGGGGCTGTTTTCCTTTCTGCGACTCGGCGAAGCGTTGGAAGATCGAATCGAGATAGCGGGGGCTTTTCGGGACAATCCGCCGGGCATCGAGTTCCTCGCCCGCGTCCTGGGCAGCGGGAAACTCCTTGGGGAGCTTGTGGGGCAGGTCCCGGAGGAACTTGCGAGCATTGCCGATCCGCGCGGCCCCACGCCCCCGAAGGAGCGCGACCGGCTAGTTCGTGAGGCGGTGGGTTCGTTGAGTTGGCGCGCTTCGGACGATCGGCTCAACGGGCTCCGGCGGTTCAAGCGGCGTGAACTCGTACGCATCGCGCTGGCCGACCTTGCCGGAATAGCCGACAGCGCGGCAGTCGGACGCGGGCTCTCGCATCTCGCGGAAGCGTGTCTGGAGGCTGCGCTCGGAGAGGGTGCACGCGGCTTTGCAGTGATCGGCATGGGCAAGTTGGGGGCCGGGGAGCTCAACTATGCCAGCGATATAGATGTCATGTTCGTTCACGAGGTTGGCTCCGCCGAGGCCGAGACGATCGGCGAACAACTCGTCAGGGCGATCGGAGATATCACCCCGGAAGGGCACGCCTTCAGGATAGACATGGCTCTGCGTCCCGAGGGCAAGGCGGGGCCGCTCGTCCGCTCCTTCGATTCATACCTCGAGTACTACGAGAGGTGGGCGAAGCCGTGGGAGCACCTTGCCCTCATCAAGGCGCGCTTTGTTGCCGGCGATCGAGAATTGGGTGAACGGCTCGTTGCCGCGACCCGAGACTTTGCCTACCCGCAGAAGCTCGATTCGGCCGCGCTGGTCGAGATTCGCCATCTAAAGGCGCGTATCGAGCGCGAGCGAGTGCCCCGCGGAACGGATCCGCGGCGCCACCTGAAGCTTGGCCCCGGCGGTGCGTCCGACGTCGAATTCACGATTCAGATCCTTCAGTACACCTACGGCCGAAAAAGTCCCGAGGTGCAAAGCCCGGGGACGCTCGAGGCGATCGAGGCGGCCGCCGCGGCGGGGTTGCTGGCACCAGACGAAGCCGCTCGTTTGATGAGCGCGTACGAGTTCGTGTCGCGACTCCGCAACCGCCTGTTCCTGTTGCACGGGCGGAACGTCGATGCCTTACCGGTGAAGCCGGAAGATCTCGAGGCGCTCGGCATTGCGATGGGATACAAGGATCAGCCTCGCCAGGAGATCGAGGAGGAATATCTGCGTGTGACGAGGCGCGCCCGGCGCATCGCGGAATCAGTTATCTACGGCTGACCGCGCAATCGGAAGAGCATCACTTCACCGCTTCCAAGAGGTCCTCGACCGGCGCGATGTCGGCGGCCGTGCGGGCGGAATGATGGAACAACACGGTTCCTCCGGGCGCCACCACAAGTGATCCACCGAGCTGGAACTGATCGACTTTGGACAGCGTTTGCCCCGTTCCTCGAATCATCGACTTCATCCACGGGAGCCAAACCTTGGGTCCGAGGACATCCATCGCCGACCCGCGGCGGATCGAAAGCGCGATGTAGGACTCCTTTTTTCGATCGACGAGCAGGGCGAAAGGAATGTGGAATGCCTCCTTGAATGCGGCCGCCATCTGGGGCCACCCCATGCCGATTGCCACTACTTCGGCATCGTTTTTCTGAAACTCCCCGTACCTGTCACGCAACTGCATGACGTGCCCGCGGCAGAACGTTCAGCCGTAATGTCGGAGCCACGTCAGCACGACGGGGCGCTCGTCCCATAGATCCCCGAGGCGGACCTCGTGGCCTTCTTCATCGAGCAGGACGATGCCGGCGATGGCTCGAGCCGCTGCGTCCATGAGGATGATCGTAAAACTCAGGCGCTGAGGGACGTATCGGCCGTACGCAGGCGTCGGCACAGCTCCTCGAGCATTTTGAGCGCGAGCGCCGGCTGCGCCTTCAGCACTGCGCGGAAACTCCACGCCGGAATCGACAGAGTCGTCACCGGCGTTTCCGCCACGACGCTGGCGCTGCGGGGCCCGCCGTCGATGAGGGCAATCTCGCCGAAGAAGGCGCCTGAGCCGAGCCTCCGCCGCGTGCGTCCTCCCACCCGTACCGAAGTCTCTCCCTCGATGACGACGTGAAGACCGACGCCCGTCTCTCCCTCCTGACAGATCACCTGTCCGGCGTCGAATTTCACTTCCTTCATGATGGCCGCGACGGCATTTAGCTCGCGCTGCGTGCACGCCGAAAACAACGGGATGGTTCTCAGCCGGCTGGTCACGTCGGTCTTGGTGCGCTTTCCAGGCATCTCCGCTCCTCGTCTCGAACGTTGGGAGGATTCTGTATCCCGGCGCCGTTTTTGGGAAGGCCTTCCGCCCCCGTTACTCTCTCGGGGATGACTTCGTCACATGATCCTCGGACCGCTGCCAGAGCTCGCATGCTCGCTCGCACACGCCTCTTTGGGGATTTGGATGATGGAACGCGCTTCGAGCTGGCGGGTCGCGCGGTAGAACGATCCTTCCAAAAAGGGGAGTTCATCTGCCACGAAGGCGACATCGGCGATTCGCTGTTCGTCGTGATGGAGGGGCTCGTCAAGGTCTTCGTGACCTCGACGCTCGGCGACGAGATGGTGTTGGTCACGCTCCTGCCCCCAGAGGTGTTTGGTGAATTGAGCCTCGTCGACGGCGGCCCGCGATCCGCTTCGGCAGAGGCTATGGAGCCGACGCGGCTCCTCGTGCTCAGTCGTCCGACGTTTCTGGTGATGCTGAAGGAGCATCCGGGATTGGCGGAGGCGTTGTTGAAGTCGCTCGGCGACCTCGTTCGCCGCCTCACCGAGCAGGCGAGCGACTTGGTGTTCCTCGATCTTTACGGGCGCGTCGCAAAGCTTCTCGTCGGCTTAGCCGAGGAGCGGGGAGCGAAGACCGAGGACGGCGTCGTGCTCGATTTGCCCCTCACCCAAACCGACCTCGCGGGGATGGTCGGCGGAAGTCGACAGAGCGTCAATCAGATCCTGCGTGCCTTCGATCGCCGCGGATACGTCGAGCTCAGAGGGCGAACCGTCGTAATCAAGCAACCCGATCTGCTCCGTCGGCGCGCCGGGCTGTAGAGGCGCCGCAAGAGAGCTACTCGGGCGTGCAACTCTTAGCGCCGCGGCGGGGCAGACAGGTAAAAGTGAGGTTAGTAGGCGCGGCGGCCGCGTCGTAGACGATTCGACTGTACATGGGCCTGCTGGCGGGAAAGACGGAAACCATGAGGGAAGACTCGACCGCCACGTTTACCTTGCGAAGCACCGCCTCGACCGTTGCCTGGCCGGCCGGGACCGCGACGTCGACGGCCGCGAACGGCTGGTGCATCGCATCGCAGGCTTGCGACACGTCGTCGTAAAGACGGACGTTTACGGTGCCCGACTGGCCGATCGTGTGAAAGGTGAACGTGACGGTTCCGGTGACGCGCCCGGCGGCGGCGCCGACCCAGGTGGGCGCGAACCAGTTCCCCGCGCAGTTAATGGGGGCGGGATCGCTGAAGAAGAGAACCGACTTCGGAACTTGGCCCGCGGGTTCCTCGGGATCCATGGGTCGGTAGGCGACGTCTCCGCCGGTCACCGCGGCGATGGTGTCGGTCGACATCTCGGCCTCGCCGAGCGGACCTGCGCCGTGCGCGTAGAGCGTGGTGACGACTCCCCGCGGCTTGCGGGCCTCGACAGGTGTCGTAAGAAGGAACGCAACGACGACCCCGAACGCGAGGATCCTTTTCACTCGGCAGCACCCCACTTCGCCCAAACGGTGAGGTGCTCATCCTTGCATATACAGAGCAAGCAGGCGAGATGCGGGCAGCATGCTCGTGTCGGGAGGGCTCGAAAGGAGGAATTTGCGCCGGGGAGTTCAGGATTTGGACGTCGACCGGCCGAACGGAGTTTGGGGACGAGGTTGCAGCCGACCGTCTACGTAAAGATCCACGCGTTCGTTGAAGAAGGCGGCCAGCCCCGTTACTTTCTGCGCCTCGGGAAGGGGAGTTCGGTAGATCCACACCACATCCTCGTGCAACTCTCCATCGATTTCCACCGACCAGTAGTTCGCCATTCCCTTGTACGCACAGTGACTGGTCTTCTCGCTAGGTCGGAGAAGATCCATCCGCACATCCGTGAGCGGCAAGTAATAACGGGGCGGGAGAGTTGTTTCGAAGAGGATGCGAGGCTGACGCGAATCGGCGACCGTGACGTCTTTGAGCTTGACTTCTACATGGCGGGAACTCGTCAGGATGTCGATCCGCTTGTAGGGGTCGCGCGGATGTGTGTAGATCGGTTCGTCCTCTTCGAGCCATTCGGTCAGCGCGCGCCATTCGAATCGAATGAGGTCACGGAGTTCCTCGGTCGGCGACACCGGGTAGCGCCTCGCGGCATTGTGGACGAGCGTATCTCCAGTCTTCACATCAAAGCATTCGGCATCGCCTAAGCGATCGGAGGCTTTGTCTTCCTCAGAATGCACCAGGGTGGCGTGAACGTCTTCCGCGGGGATGTAGTAAGCGGGGTAGTAAGGGACTTCCCAGATCAACCGCGCGTGGACCGTGTCGAACACGACGTCGCCCCCGATAAAGCCCCGCACGCGCTTCTGCGTCTGTTCGATCCGGAGGTTTTCGACTGGTTGCATCGGCATTGCCTCAACAATCCCTGGGATAGTTACTCGGTAACGCTACAGGTCGTCGCCGACAAGCATCGTCGGGCGCGCGCCGTACTGCTTGGCGATCCCCACCGCATCCTTGCCGGCGGCCATCATCTCCGGGCTCTTCAACGCGTCACGCAGCGCATTTGCAGACTCGAAGGTCGCTTCGAATACCAGGTGGTAGGGGGCAGGGTCCCCGGTCGCCGTTCCGGAAATCTGCGTCGTCGTCATCGACTCCACGCCGGGCCACTTGTGGCAGAGCGGGATGTGAACCTCCCGGTAGTGCTTCTCGAATCCAGGGATGTCGTCGGGATGACCCCACAGCGCGATGAACTTGGCCATCTAATGCCTCCTCGTCGAGAGCGTAGAGGGAATTGTCGCGCCGTCGGCGCGCCGAGGGCCCGGCAGAGCGGTCGGGCCTCGATATTCGCCTCCGGTCGAGCTTAGATGTCGTAGTAGAGATAGAACTCGTACGGGTGCGGCCGAAGCCGGAGCTCGTCGACCTCATGGACCCGCTTGTAGTCGACCCAATGCTCGATAACGTCGGCGGTGAACACGTCGCCTTCGAGGAGGAAGTCGTGATCTCCTTCGAGTGCATCGAGGGCCGCGTCCAGTGATGCGGGGACCTGCGGAACCTCTGCCAGCTCCTCCGGTGGCAGTTCGTAGAGGTCCTTGTCGACGGGATCGACCGGCTCGATCTTGTTCCTGATGCCGTCGACGCCGGCCATAAGCAACGCCGAGAAGGCGAGGTAGGGATTGCAAGACGGGTCCGGGCACCGGAACTCGATGCGCTTCGACTTCGGTGACTTCGAGTACAGCGGGATCCGCACTGCGGCGGAACGGTTGCGCTGGCTGTAGACGAGGTTGACCGGAGCTTCGTAACCGGGAACCAGCCGCTTGTACGAGTTGGTGGTCGGCGCACACAACGCCAGGAGCGCAGGTGCATGTGCCAAGAGACCTCCGATGTAGTACCGAGCCGTGTCCGAGAGCTGCGCATACCCGAGTTCGTCCCAGAACAGCGGCTCGCCGTCTTTCCACAGACTCTGGTGCACGTGCATGCCGGAGCCGTTGTCCTGGAAGATCGGCTTCGGCATGAACGTGATCGTCTTGCCGTACTGCAAGCCGACGTTCTTGATGACGTACTTGTAGAGCATGAGGCGATCCGCCATCGTCAGGAGATCGGCGAAGCCCATATCGATCTCGCCCTGTCCGGCCGTACCAACCTCGTGATGATGAACCTCGACCGGTATGCCGAGATCTCGGAGCGTCACCACCATCTGGCTTCGCAGATCCTGATAGTGATCCATTGGGGGGACGGGAAAGTAGCCTTCCTTGTAACGAGGCTTGTAGCCCTTGTTGCCGCCGCTCTCCTCGCTACCCGAGTTCCACACGCCCTCAACGGCATCGATGTAGTGGTAGCTCGAGTGCTGGTTCTGGTCGAAACGGATCGAGTCGAAGATGTAGAACTCGGCTTCGGGACCGAAGTACGCGGTATCGGCGATGCCGGTGCCCTTGACGTAGTCGGCGGCCTTCTTCGCGATATAGCGGGGATCGCGCGTGTAGTGCTCGCCGGTAAGCGGATCTTTTACGTAGGCGTTGATGATGAGGGTCGGATGCGCGCGGAAGGGATCCATCACCGCGGTGTCGGCATCCGGGACGAGAATCATGTCGGATTCTTGAATCTCCTGAAATCCTCGAATCGAGGAGCCGTCGAATCCGAGTCCCTCCTCGAACGCTTCCTCGGTGAATTCGTCGAACGGGACGGAGAAATGCTGCATGAGACCGGGGAGGTCGGAAAAGCGAATGTCTACGAACTTCGCTCCGTTCTGCTGCCCCAGCTTGAGGGCATCCCCTGGTGTGGCCGCCATCGGTCCTCCTATTCTGGCTGCGTGACCGTCGTTTGGGTAACGTGTTCGGAACAGGCTAAGGAGGAGCGATTTCCCCGCCGTTTCCGGCGTGTTACGGCGGCGTTACGGACGCCCCCGCCGACATAGCAGAAGTCACGTGTCCCGGAGCCATGCGGACAGTCTCTTTGCCTCCTCGGCGTATGCGTCCCGCAGCCCGTCTACGATCCACCCCTCTACCTTCCCGCCGTAGAACGGAACCTTTACCTGGACGGTTCCCGTGACCCTGCGATCGGTGCCGCCGCCGACGCCGTCGAGCCTGATCTCGCCCTTCGCACGTAGGAGGTCGCCCCCTACCTCGGGAAGGATTCGCCACTCCCACGTCGTCCTGTCCGGATACCAGACCGCCTCCTCGACCCACGAGGGCGCGGCGTCCCCGAGGATCCTCTTCGCCGGGCCGGAAATGTTCATGTCGACGACGCAGTGGACCCGCCGCCGCACCCGGCCGTCGTCGATCGGTTGTTGGTCGAGGACGCGCCTCTCCGAGAGGGGCCCGAGCCCGGACAGGGAGTTCTGGTAGTCGACGTCGAGGAGCGCGCGGACGACCTCGTCGCTCCGGGCCGGAATCAGATGGGAGAACTCGAAGTCCACGACGAAGGAGGATAGCCGCGGCGGCGTAGCGTCAGCGGTTCAGCACGAGCCGATCTGAATGTCGTCGACCCGGGCTTCGATGCGATCCAGGGGAGTGAGCTCGTTCCACGAGATCTCGGCTCCGCCCGCGATGGCGACTTTGGAGTCGCTGTGCCCTCGCCAGGCGACGAACACGCTGGTGGTGCTCACCCGCGCGTCGAGACGCTGCGGCAAGACGATGAGCTTCTGCGAGATGGACGCGTCTTCGAGGGCGTTACCGCCGGCGGTGACGTCGAGGTGGACCCGGACTTGCCGGTTGGGCCTTCCCGCGATCGGCTCGGAGGGGGTAAATCCTTCAATCGTCGTGCCCTGCGGGAAATCGAGCGCCAGCGACAGACGGTCCGCGCACAATCCGTTTTGCGTATCGAGCGTGAACTGGAGCCATGCCACGCCGTATGCCCGCAGCAGGTCGGTTTCCGAAAGGCGATCGAACGCGAACAGGAAAAAGCAGCCGTGCGTGCGGACGTAGACGCGGCCGTCGCCCCGCACGGTCTCCGAATAGCACGGATCCGCAACCGGTTCGAGGGGTCCGCTGGTCCGGGGTGGGCGTGATGCCCTCAGCTGGGGGGCGGCGTTCGCCGGTCCGGCCGCGACCAAGAGAACGAGCGCAAGAGCTAGGGGAGCGATGTGCATGCAAGAGATTTCGCCGACGTCGACGCCGCTCCTGCGGTCAATGAACGAGGCCTCGCCTGAACGCCTCGGCAACCGCCTCCGTCCGATCGTGAACCCCAAGCTTCCGAAAGATTTGCTTCAGGTAGGTCTTGATGGTTTCCTCGGATACATGCATACGTTCGGCGACCTCACGTGTCGACCGGCCGTGGCTCAACTCCTGAAGCACAGTTAGCTCGCGGTCCGTGAGGGCATGAGGATCCTTGCCGGAGATCCGTCCGAAGATTCCTTCGGTCACGTTCGGATCGAGCACCGAGCGACCGGCGTAGACATCGCGGATCGCCTTGGTGACCGCTTCGCGCGATGCACCCTTGGAGAGGTATCCGTCGGCGCCCGCCTTCACCGCCTCCGCGACCGTTCCGGGATCGGTGAACATCGTGAGGATCAGCACCTTGGTCTCGGCTTTCTCCTCCTTGATCCGCCGCGTCGCCTCTATCCCGCTCATCGGCGCGCCGAGGTTGACGTCCATCAGCACGACATCGACCTCGTTCTGCTTGACCGCGTCTAGTGCCGACGGACCCGAGTCGACGACGCCGACGAGCTCGATGTCATCGGTCATCGACAACATTGTCTCGAGGCCCTGTGACACGAGCTTGTGGTCCTCGGTGATTAGGACGCGCAAGGTCATGGTGCGACGCCTCCGGGAAGGATCGCCTCCACGCGCGTTCCTTCACCCGGCGAGGATTGCAGGGCGATGCTTCCACCGACTCGAGCCGCCCGCTCTTTCATCAGTCTCATCCCCACGTGATCGGCACCCGCTTCCTCACTTGCATCGAACCCCGCGCCCTCGTCCTCCACGACTATGTGGACGCGCCCGTCGTCATCGTCGCTTATCTTGACAGTGACTGTATTGCTTTGCGCATGTTTCAGTGCGTTCGTCAGGCCTTCTTGCAATATCTGGAATGCGGCCAGCGCAACCGGAATGGGCGGTTCCACCGTGATGCTCCCCTGAACGCGAACGTCGGCTCCCCATAGCGTCGCCACCTGGTCGGCGAAATGGGTGATGGTCTGCATCAGCCCACCCTCTTCGACCGTCGACCTTCGCAGGTCGACAAGCGATCCCCGCAATGCGGTTATGGCGTCGTCGACCGCATGGCGCGCCGCCTCCACTGCCTTCGCCGCATCGTCACGCCGCCCCGCCTCGATAAACGCCGACGCGTTGCCGCACCCATACACGGCGGCCGCGAGCAGCTGGAGGGGATGGTCGTGGATCTCTTCGGCGATCCGGTGACGATCTCGCTCGCGTTCTTGAAACACTTGCTCGGTGGCTTCGAGGAGGCGTCTTTGCTGTTGCTGAATGCGCTCCGATAGTTCTTGCTGCGCGCGGGCGCCGAGAAGACTGAGCCGCGCGAACAGCAGCGGAATGATGAACAGCACGACGAAGCCGCCGATTCTGAGATACACCGCGGCAATGGCGGCGCCAAGCGCTGCCAGCGCCGCTTGCAAAATCCAGAACCCCCCGACCGGCTTGGGAAGAAGGATCTGATACGACCGGCGCAGGCCGACACCTCGGTCGCGGTGAACCATGACGCCGACGAGTCCCAGATTCACGCCGATGTGAACCAAGACACCTGCGGAAATCAACAGCGTTCCGTTGGGAAAATCGAAGTTGGGTTTCCCCGCAGCATGCATTACTGCCGATCCTGCGCCCGCCGCGAGCATGAGTTGCGCTCGGTTGAAGAGCCCCCGCCACACAGGGATTTCCCGACGCACCTCCCTCATGTCGAACGCGCTGAGCCCGGTGATCAGCATTGCGGCCGCCGGGGAATAAAGGATTTCGACCGCGATGTGGATGGGGAACCCCATGGTTACTTCGGTTCCGAAACCTAAAGACACAGGGAGCAGCTGAACCGCAGCAAGAGCCGCAGTCCACAAGAGGAACGATTGAGGGGACGGAAGGTCGTCGCCTCGCAGAAGTGGCAGCACGACCAGACCCGTGGTGAGCGCGACGACAAACCACGCGTAAGGCCGAGCCCTCGTCTGCACGAAGCCATGGTAAAGCGCGCCGAAGACCGGCCAGGGGCGGGAGGCAGGGGGGTCGATCGACCCCCCGCACTCTTCTTAGTAGCGCCAGCTGGCGCCGGCGACGGAGAACAGGGCGACGAGCGCACTTGCGAGCGTCATGAGTCGAACCTTCACGTGAACCTCCCTTCGAGACAGAGAAGCGTCGATTGACTAGGGCCTAGTAGCGCCAGCTGGCGCCGGCGACGGAGAACAGCGCGACGAGCGCACTTGCGAGCGTCATGAGTCGAACCTTCACGTGAACCTCCCTTCGAGACAGAGAAGCGTCGATTGACTAGGGCCTAGTAGCGCCAGCTGGCGCCGGCGACGGAGAACAGCGCGACGAGCGCACTTGCGAGCGTCATGAGTCGAACCTTCACGTGAACCTCCTTTCAAGTGCTGGCGGGTTTTCGTCTGTCTCCGGTGGAACCCGGGGACATGGGGCAAAAAGCCACACTCCGCTGGGTGGTTCCCGCTTGGCTTGAGCGACCGGGCGGCCGCGTGGGTGGTGCCTCTCCGCTGAATACCCGGACGGGGGAAGAACTCTCCCAAATCGGGTGTATCGGTTGACTCTACAGACTGCTACACAAGCAGGCAATGCCCAAACCAGAGATTGCTTCTTCGGGATCCGATCAGACCGCGTCGGTGTCGCGCATCGAGGAGAGGGTTTTCTCCCGCCTCGAGAAGGAAATCGCTCGCATTGCCGGAATCCACGGCGCCCAGATCGCATCGGAGGACGGAGCACCCACGGCCATTCACGTCGTTGCCGATCGTTCTCGCCCGCCGAAACAGCTGGTTCGAGATGTTCAGTCGTTGGCCGCGGCCGGCTTCGGCGTGTCGGTGGATCACCGCATCATTTCGGTGGTCCAGCTCGATGATGCAGAACCTGAGTCTCCGCGCCGGCGCGGTCGGGCGGTACTCGATCGGGTGATCGTCGGCCGTGAGGCAGCAGGGGCGTGGGTGCGGGTCGGGCTGTCGTGGCCCGACGGATCTTCAACCGACGCGACGGTGTCTGCCGGAGCTAGTCCCGACAGCCGCGCGCGCGCCGGTGCCGTCGCGGTGGGCCGTGCCGTGGCTCCCGTGCTGGCTCGTTCCGACGCGGCTCTCGAGGTTGGCGGCGTCGTCGTTCAGCGTCTCGGTGTGATCGACGTGGTCCTGGCGCACGGCATCTACATCGAAAAGGGGGCGGAGCTTCAACTCGTGGGGTCCGCGATCGTCGAAGAAGACGCCGCCTCCGCGGGCGTTCAGGCGATGCTGCAGGCGATCAACCGCCAGTTTTCCTAGGCCCGGGGCGGGGGCGGCTTCCGGCGCTCCGGGTGGGTGCGAACGTAGACGAGGCGGGCGAGGCCGAGGTACAGCACCAGGTCGCCGAGGCTCAGCACGCTTTTTGCTCGGGGCACCGGGAATTGGTCGCCCAGCCACGGGAGCAGCGTGTCTTCCGAAACCGGCTCGTGCTTTAGCTCTGCGTTCCTGCGCGGAGGGGGCAGACCTGCCATTTCGGCGGCGCCCGGGGAGACCGGCATCGCCCCGTTGGCCCCGATGACAACAAGGTTGAGGACGAGGCCACCCAGGGCGATACGCATGCCGGGCAATCGGCGGTTCGCCACAAGAAAAAGCGCGATCAGGCCGTTCGATAGGAAGACAACCGCCAGCATTCCGGGCCGTCCGAGCCATGGGGGGTTGACCAAGTCGGTCCCCAGCTGGAGGAAGAGTCCGGCGAAGATCAGCCAACTCCAGCGGAAGGACGTCGCGGCGAGAGACTCGAGCGACCCTCCCCGCACGACGCCGAGCACGGCCCCGCCGACGAGTACGACGACGAGAGTGAGCACGCCCAGAGGATAGAGGGGGGATGAAAATGCGGGCTTAGGCGCCCTCGGCGCACGCGCCGAAGCCGTACGCCCGCGCCCAGCCGTTGGCTCGAGTCGTGACTTCGGCGACGCGGCGTTCCGCCCGCGCAGTCGTCACGGGATTACCCGAGCGGATTGCGGCGAGATAATTCTCCGCCGCCGCTACCGAGCGGTCGAAGCCGCGCAGCACCTTGCGAAGGTCGCGCCGGTCCTGTTTGGGTGCGTCGAGGGCGCGCAAGTCGTCGAGCAGATCTCGGGTGATTGCGATCCCCGCGGTCACGTACGCAACCGCCTCGAGCTGCGTGGTTGGGAATGTGAGCGCCTTGATGCGAGTCGTTGCGCGACGGCACAGCGCGTCGGCCTGGTTGATAAAGCCGGCCTTAGCGTCGCCCGCGGGGGGAGCCGCAGCGTCGGGCGCCGTAGGCGGGGGGGCGGTGCTCGGGCGAAATGCGGCAAAGGCGGCGGCACCCGTGGCGAGCACGAGCAGGGCCGCCACCATGGCGATGATGCGACGGTCGGCCATGTACCACCAGCTGGGCGCGACGACGACGGGCAGGTGTCGACGAGGTGGAGCCTCGGGAGGAGCCGTCGGTGTCGCCGCGTGTACGGAGAGCGTGTCACGAACCGGCCGGGGCAGGGCAGAAGATGCCGCGCCGACGGCAGGAACTCCGGGCGTCGCAGGGGGAGCGGGAGGAGGCGGGGGCGGCGGCGCGCCGAGCGCAGTGGGGCGCGGCGGAGCAGGAGGTCCCCCCGTCATGTTGTGGTCCACTTCTTCTCCTCCCCGCTCGGTCGCGAAAGGAGTATCGGGCGCACCGCCTGAAACCTTGAGACGGAGGCCGGAGCCTGCGGTCAATCCCGATCCAGTGCGGAACGAAGCCCGTCGTCGAGCACCGGGTGCGCAAAGGAAAAACCGCTCGCCTCGAGCCGCGTTGGGAGAACGCGCTGGCTGAGGAGGAGGATCTGGTGGGCCATCTCGGGGCCGAGCACCGCCTTCAGCGCGAGCGCCGGTGCCGGAAAGAAGGCGGGGCGGTGCAAGGCACGACCGACGGCCGCGCCGAACTCGGCCTGCCGCACGGGCGCCGGTGCGACGAGGTTGACGGGGCCATGAAGCGTCTCCTGCTCGATGCACCAGATGACGGCACGGACCTCGTCCTCGAGCGTGATCCACGGCCACCACTGGCGCCCGGATCCGAGACGCCCACCGAAGCCAAGCCGAAACGGGAGGAGAATCGGCGGCAGGGCGCCGCCGCGCCTCGACAAGACGATCCCGCTCCGGATGTGCACCACCCTTATCCCGGCAGCTTCGGCCGGTTCGGTAGATGCTTCCCATGCGCGGCATACCCGGGGGAGGAACTCGTTGCCCGCGGGACTGGTCTCGGTCAACTTCTCGTCGCCGCGATCGCCGTAGAAACCCACGGCCGATGCGCTCACCAGCACCGCCGGCGGTCGGTCGAGGCCCGCGATTGCCTCCGCGAGCAAGTACGTTCCACGGACCCGGCTGTCGAGCACCCTTGCCTTGTGCTGCGCATTCCAACGGCGCGCCGCGATTCCTTCGCCGGCGAGGTGTACGACGACGTCCGCTCCGGCGAGTCCGGCGCGATCGAGCTCGCCCCGGGCGGGATCCCAATGCACCGCACCCGGACCCGGCGCGCCGCGAGTCAGGCGGATGACGTCGTGGCCCTGGTTTAGGAGCGCTTCGGCGAGGGCGGTGCCGATGAAGCCGGTCGCTCCGCTCACGACGATCTTCATGACGTCCCTCCTCGTTCTTCGGCGCGCCGGGCGATCTGTGACGCAGGCCGGCCCTCTTGCGCAACGGACTTGCGGCGGTAGCATGCCCGCCGTGGAGTCGGTCATGCTGATTGCCAATCCCTACGCCGGCACGGTGTCGCAGTGGGGAAAGGAAGTTCTCGTCAAGGCGCTCCACGCCGATTTCAAGCTCGAGGTGGCGGACACGACCGCCCGCGATCATGCGACCGAACTCGCCCGGGACGCGGCCGACCGAGACTTCGACGCGGTGCTCGCGTTCGGCGGCGACGGCACCGTGAACGAGGTCGCCGAGGGAATAGTCGGCACCCGCACCGCGCTCGGCATCCTCCCGGGCGGAAGCACCAATGTAATGGCCCGGGCGACCGGGATCCCGACGAATCCGGTCGACGCAACCGGCTATCTGGCGCGCCGGCTGCGCGCCGGGTCGGCGCGCCGAATCAACATCGGGAAGCTCACGTTTCCCGCGACCGGGACCACCCGCCATTTCCTGTTCGCGGCTGGGATCGGGCTCGATGCCGAAGTGGTGCGGCGCGTCGAGCGGTCGCCGAAGCCGCGGCCCGGGCGTCACGACTGGTTGTGGGTCCGCCATGCCCTTCAAGCCGCGTGGACCGGTTACCGGGGCCGTGACCCGCTGCTCTCGCTGTCGGCGGACGGTGCCGACGCCGAGAAGGTCATGCTGGCCATTTGCTGCAACGGGCGCCCGCTCACGTACTTCAAGAACGTCCCGGTCGAGGCATGCCCCGAGGCGAGGCTCGACGGAGGGCTCGACGTCATCGGGCTCAGGCGCATCCGCACCGCGACGATCCCGCGGGTCGCATGGTCACTCCTCGTCAGCCATACGCACGTCCGCTGGCGCAACACCTTTTATCGTCATGACGCTCACACGGTGGACATTGATGCCGAGCGCCCACTGCCGGTTCAGGTCGACGGCGACTACATCGGTGAGCATGCGAAGGTTCACATCGAACTCGTGCACCGGGGGCTCGATCTGTTGATCTAGGCCCGTGGGCTGCCGGCGGCGGAAGGAGCGGCGCGCCGCATCGCTTACGCTTGAGTAAGGCCGTAGTCGGCGTCGCATCGCGGCGGCGCGCCGAGGCAACCTGAGGGAGAGATTTACTTTATGAGCATGCCCACCAAGGACCAGATCTCCGAGGTGCTGGGTGAGATCCAGGATCCGGAACTCCACCGCGGGCTCAACGAGCTCAACATGGTCCGGAACATCGGAATCGAGGGCGCCAACGTCTCGGTCCTCGTCGCCCTGACGATCCCGGGCTGCCCGCTCAAGAGCTACTTCCTGGAGGTCATCCCCGCCAAGCTCAAGGAGCGTTATCCGGCGATCATCGACGTCGAGGTCGAGCTCACCTCGATGACGGAGGGGGAGCGGCAGGCGCTCCTCGGCGGGATCCGCAAGGAATCCCCGGCGCCGTTTGCCCGCAGCGACTCGACGACCCAGGTGATCGCGGTCGGCTCCGGCAAAGGCGGCGTCGGCAAATCGACGACGACGGTCAACCTCGCCGCGTCCCTCGCCAAGCTCGGACACTCCGTCGGGCTACTCGACGCCGACGTCTGGGGTTTCTCCATCCCTCGCATGCTGGGGATCCACGAGCGCCCGACCGTCGTCGACGACATGATCATGCCGCCCGAGATGTTCGGCGTGAAGGTCGTCTCGATCGGCCTGTTCACCACCGAGGACAACCCCGTTGTGTGGCGCGGGCCGATGCTCCACAAGGCGCTGCAACAGTTCCTCTCGGACGTCCACTGGGACGAGCCCGACTACCTGCTCGTCGACCTTCCTCCCGGCACCGGCGACGTATCCATTTCGATCGCCCAGTTCCTTCCCGGGGCCGCGATGGTGGTCGTCACCACTCCGCAGGCGGTGGCCGAGAAGGTCGCCCAGCGCGCCGGATTCATGGCGGAGAAGACCGGGCTGCGGGTCGCCGGCGTGATCGAAAACATGAGCTACTTCCGCGGCGATGACGGCAAGGAGTACGACATCTTCGGAACGGGCGGCGGCCAGACGCTCGCCGACAAACTGGGCGTCCCGCTCCTCGGGCAGATCCCGATCGATCCACAACTGCGCGAGTTCGCCGACATCGGGGCGCCCATCGTGCTGCAGGCGCCCGACAGTGAGGTCGCCCAGAGGCTCGACGAGGCGGCCAAGGAACTCACGAACCTGCTGCCGCCGAAGCCGAAGGTCGCGAAGCGCATCAATCTTCCGCTGGTGTCGGGGCCGATGGCAGGAGCCGGCGGCCACCACCACCACCACTAGCCACGGAGGAGGCGTTCGGTGGCGACGGTAATCGGGCGGCAGTCCTCGCTCGACTTGGCCGACCGCATCGGCGGCAGCGTCGACGAAGTCGGGGCCGACGAGCGCGCGGCATCGCTCGCAAAGCGCTCGATCAAGAAGGACTCGAAGCTGTGGGCGCTCGACCTTGCGCTCAGGTGCTGCGATTTGACGACGCTAGAAGGTATGGACTCGCCCGGGAAGATCCGTCAGCTTGCGGCCAAGGCGCGCCGGCCCCAGCCCGGCGACGATTCGATTCCTCCGGTCGCGGCGCTGTGTGTTTACCCCAGGCTCGTGAAGCCTGCGGTGGAGGCACTGGCGGGTTCGCCGGTGAAGGTGGCGTCGGTCGCGACCGCGTTTCCGTCGGGCCAGGCCGATCTCGACATCCGGTTGCAAGAGATCGAGCGGGCGGTCGGCGACGGCGCACACGAGATCGACATCGTGATCTCGCGCGGCGCGTTTCTTGCCGGCGACGATGAGGCGGTGTTCGAAGAGGTTCGTCGCTCGGTGGAGGTGGCCGGGGACGCGCACGTAAAGACGATCCTCGAGACGGGGGAGCTCGGCTCGTTCGACCGGGTTCGGCGCGCCGCTCTGATCGCAATGGCCGCGGGGAGCCACTTCATCAAGACGTCTACGGGAAAGGTGTCGCCGGCGGCGACGCTGCCCGCGTCCCTGGTGATGGCCGAAGCCATCCGTGATTTTCACGACGAGACCGGACGGAAGGTCGGCCTCAAGGTCGCCGGCGGCATTCGCGCCTCGAAGGAGGCGCTTCGCTATCTGGTCGTCGTCCACGAGACGTTGGGCGACGAGTGGCTCGACCCGCAGTGGTTCCGCATCGGCGCGTCGAGCCTCGTCAACGACTTGTTGATGCAAATAGACAAGCAGCGAACCGGTCTTTACTCCGACCCCGACCGCTACACGCTCGACTGAGCCTCGTTTTCTGGACCGGTGTGACCGGTATGCGGACGTGGGGGTCCAGAAATGGCACGCTTACGGCGCGCCGGGCCTCCGCGGTGGGACAATAGGCGCATGAGCAAGTGGGAGTATGCGCCGGCGCCGGAATCGACGGAGATCGTCTCGATCGACGACACCTACGGTTTGTTCGTCGGAGGTGAATTCGTGGAGCCGCGCGACGGCTCCTACTTCAAGACGATCAATCCGGCGACCGAAGAGGTACTGGCCGCGGTCGCGGAAGCGGGCGAAGAGGACGTCGACGCGGCGGTCGCGGCCGCTCGCAAAGCGTTTGGAACGTGGTCCGCCTTGAGCGGAACCGAGCGCGCCAAGTACACGTTCCGCATCGCTCGGATCGTGCAGGAGCGGGCGCGCGAACTAGCCGTTCTCGAGTCGATGAACGGCGGGAAACCCATCAAGGAGAGCCGCGACGTCGACGTCCCATTGGTTGCCGCCCACTTCTTCTATTACGCTGGATGGGCCGACAAGCTCGACTATGCCTTCCCGGGACGGAGCGCATCGCCGGTAGGTGTGTGTGCTCAGATCATTCCGTGGAACTTCCCCCTGTTGATGCTGGCGTGGAAGATCGCGCCCGCGATCGCGTGCGGGAACACCGTCGTCCTGAAGCCGGCGGAGACGACGCCTCTGACGGCGCTCACGTTCGCCGAGATCTGCAACCAGGCCGGTCTTCCGCCGGGGGTGGTGAACATCGTGACCGGCGCGGGCGCGACCGGCGCGCTGCTCGTTAACCATCCCGACGTCGACAAAGTTGCGTTCACCGGATCCACCGAAGTGGGCAAGGAGATCCAGCGATCGGTGGCGGGATCGGGAAAGCGCCTCACGCTCGAGCTCGGCGGGAAGGCGGCCAACGTCATCTTCGACGACGCTCCCCTCGACCAGGCGGTGGAGGGGATCGTCAACGGCATCTTCTTCAATCAGGGTCACGTCTGCTGCGCCGGAAGCCGGCTCCTTCTTCAGGAATCGGTGGCCGACAAGGTCATAGACAAGCTCAAGAGGCGCCTCGGAACGCTTCGGCTGGGCGACCCTCTCGACAAGAACACCGATGTGGGCGCGATCAACTCGCGTGACCAGCTCGACAAGATCAAACGTCTGGTGGGCGTAGGTGTCGATGAAGGTGCGGAGCTGTATCAGGCCGCATGCGACATTCCCGAGAAGGGATTTTGGTTTCCACCAACCGTGCTTACCGGCGTGAGTCAGTCGCACCGCGTTGCGCGCGAGGAGATCTTCGGACCGGTTCTGTCGGTGATGACGTTCCGAACCGAAGACGAGGCGATCGAGAAGGCGAACAACACTTCCTACGGTCTTTCCGCGGGTGTGTGGACTCAGAAGGGAAGCCGCATTCTCATGATGGCCGACCGGCTTCGAGCCGGCGTCGTGTGGGCCAACACCTTCAATCGCTTCGATCCGACGAGCCCATTCGGCGGATACAAGGAGTCCGGCTTCGGACGTGAGGGCGGCAGGCACGGCCTCGAGCCCTACGTTCGTCTCGGCGCGCCGCGATGAGCGAGCGCCTCGAAGTTCGCAAGACCTACAAGCTCTACGTCGGGGGATCGTTTCCGCGCTCCGAGTCGGGCCGTTCGTACGAAGTCAGAGACGCGCGCGGAGCGTTTCTTGCCAATGCGGTGCGCGCGTCGCGCAAAGATGTAAGAGATGCGGTCGCGGCGGCGAGGAAAGCATCGGAACGGTGGGCGGGCGCAACGGGATACAACCGCGGTCAGATCCTGTACCGGATTGCCGAGATGATGGAGACGAGACGGACCGACCTCCAGCGCGAGGTCGATGCCGCCGAAGGCGGGCGCGCGCGCGAGCAGGTTGACGAGGCGATCGATACCTTCGTCTACTACGCGGGTTGGACCGACAAGATCGCTCAGGTCGCCGGGAACCTCAATCCGGTGGCGGGCCCGTACTTCAACATCAGTGCTCCCGAACCGACCGGTATCGTCGGAATCGTGGCGCCCGAGGCGCCGTCTCTCGTAGGGCTTGCCGAGCGACTGGCGCCCGTGATGTGCGGTGGGAACACCGCCGCCGTCCTCGCTTCCGAGATGCATCCGCTTCCGGCCATTGCGTTCGCCGAATGTCTTGCGACCGCCGACGTGCCGGACGGAGTCGTCAACATCCTGACGGGAATGAAGGCCGAGCTGGTTCCGGTACTTGCCGGGCACCTCGATGTGGACGCGCTGGACGTGACCGGAATCCCCGATGAGCTGCGGGAGGATGCCGAACGAACTGCGGCCGAGAACGTCAAACGTCTGGCGGCGAGCAAGGGACGACCCAGTCCCTACGAAGTCACCGCGTTCACGGAGACGAAAACCGTCTGGCACCCGAAGGGAGCATGATGCAGTCGCGCCAGGTCTTGGTAGCACGTCTCCCCCGAACGGGTGAAATTGCTCTTTCTGCGCGCGGCACAAAACCGCTTGTTCTTGAGGCGTAGCAACAGTTTTTCCGTGTGAGGCGCGATTGGGGGCGGTTGCAACCACTTTCGTTGTTCGGTATTGGTGGAGGCGAGGGCACGAGAATTTCCTCGAGTCCGAGGGGCCGGTTCTCGCCGAGTGCGCGAATCGGTTAGCCGGGGGGCGGAGATCCCCGCTCTGCCTCCCGGTTTCCCGCTAGTGCAGACGCGCGATCACGCCGCGCAGTAAGGCTTCAAGACGGCCCGATGCTCTCGCTCCTGCTTCCTTCACCTCTTCGTGACTCAGCGGCGCCCCGCCGATTCCGGCGGCCTTGTTCGTGACCACGGAGATACCGAGGACTTGCAATCCGAGGTAGCGCGCCATGATCGCCTCGTTAACGGTCGACATTCCGACCAGGTCCGCGCCGAGGCCCTTCAGCATGCGAACCTCGGCCGGGGTTTCGTACGTCGGGCCGAGCAGCCCCGCGTAGACGCCTTCGCCCACGGCGGAATCCAGTGCCTTCGCGATGTCGCGCAGCCCCCGGTCGTATACCTCGGTTTGGTCGAGAAAGCGCGGGCCGACGGTGTCGTCGTTCGTGCCGAGGAGCGGGTTGGTTCCCGACAGGTTGAGGTGGTCGGAGATGAGGCACGGGGCGCCCACCTCGAGATCGAGCCGGATCGCGCCGGCGGCGTTCGTGAGGATGACGGTGTCACAGCCGGCATCCGCCGCGGCGCGCACCCAGTGCGTAACCGTGCGCGCATCATGGCCCTCGTAGAGATGGACGCGTCCGGCGAACACAAGCGTGCGAACTCCTTCGATCTCTCCGTGATACAGCGCTCCTTCGTGTCCCGCGACCGAAGATAGGGGCATGCCTCGAAGGCTCGAATAAGGAATGGGTTTCCCGCCGACGAGGGATACGGCCACATCACTCAGACCGGATCCGAGCGCAACGGCAACTTTGAAATCGTCCCGCCCGGTTGTGTCCTTGATGCTCACGCGCGGATGCGTTCGATGACGATCGGGCGCGGCTCGGGTTCGGAGTCGCTTATGTCGATCGCGCCGCTCAACGCTGCAAGCGCCGGTTCGAAGCGAGCCGGATCGTCCGCATGTAGCTCGAGAATCGGTTCACCGTCTTCGACCGCGTCGCCCGGCTTCTTGAGGCAGACGATGCCGGCTGACGCGCTTACCGGGTCTTCCTTCTTCGCGCGTCCCGCACCGAGGCGCCACGCGGCGATACCCACCCCGCGCGCGTCGAGACGGCCGACGAAACCCGAGCCTGATGACCGGACCGCCCGGCGCTCCGGCGCTTCAGGGAGCGACGCATCCGGATCACCACCTTGGGCGCGCACCATCTCACGCCACTTCTCGAGTGCCGCGCCCGACTCGACTGCGGCACGGGCATCCGACTCGACGCCTGCCAGGTCGAGCATTTCCGCCGCGAGGGCAAAGGTGACGTCCTCCAGATCGGAAGAGGCCTTCCCCTCTAGCATCTCTACCGACTCGACGACTTCGAGGGCGTTACCGGCGGTGCGGCCCAGTGGTGTGTTCATGTCGGTCAGGAGTGCAGAGGTCTTTACGTCGTGTGCGGTGCCTATCCGAACCATCGTCTCCGCCAGGCGGCGCGCCGAGTCGAGGTCGGGAAGGAACGCACCGGAACCGACCTTTACGTCCAAGACGAGAGCATCCGTTCCCTCCGCGATTTTTTTGCTCATGATGCTCGATGCGATCAGCGGGATCGATTCGACGGTCCCGGTTACGTCCCGAAGTGCATACAGTTTGCGATCTGCGGGAGCGAGATCCGATCCCGCCGAGCAAATCACGCATCCCACGTCTCGCACGATGCGGATCATCTCGTCGGCTCCGAGGTTCACGTTGAAGCCGGGGATCGACTCGAGCTTGTCGAGCGTGCCGCCGGTATGCCCCAGCCCCCTGCCCGACAGCATTGGATCGGCGGCACCGCACGCGGCGACGATGGGAGCGAGCGGTAGCGAAACTTTGTCGCCGACGCCGCCGGTCGAATGTTTGTCGACAGTGGGCGCCGTGACCGACGAGAGGTCGAGGCGCGTCCCGGACGCGATCATCTCGGTCGTCCATGCCGTCAGCTCGTCGCTTTCCATGCCACGCCACACGACGGCCATTAGGAGCGCGGCGGCCTGATAATCGGGAATCGACCCGTCGGTGTATCCCGATATGAAGAAGCGGATCTGCTCGTCGGAGAGTCGTCGTCCGTCCCGCTTGGCACGGATGACGTCGACCACGTCCATTAGTCGTCGCGCCGCTCTTCGAGATCCTTATCTGTGAACGCGCTGGGAAGGAGCGAGTCGAGGCGGCGCGGGCCATCGGCGGAGTCGATGAGGCAGTCGCCGCCTCCGTGTTCGATAAGGAGCTGCCGGCAGCGACCGCATGGAAGCAGGGCCTCGCCGTCTCCGGCGGCGATTGCCACCGCAATGAGGCGCCCTCCGCCCGAATCGTGAAGGTCCGATACGAGGCCGCACTCGGCGCAGAGCGTGAGGCCGTAAGACGCGTTTTCGACGTTGCATCCGGTGACGATCTCGCCGTCGTCGACTACTCCCGCGGCGCCCACCCGCAACCCGGAGTAGGGCGCGTACGCTCGATCCGCCGCCTGACGGGCCTCGTTGCGCAAGTCGTCCCACGGGATGGCTTCGGTCATCGGCGACGAGCCTATTCCTTTACGTACGGCTGCCCATCGGCCGCGGGTGGGCGCGCCCGCCCGACAACGCCGGCAACCACGAGGATCGTGGCGAGATACGGAGCCATCGAGAGGAACTCGGATGGGATCGGAACGTTGAGGATTGCCAGTTTGTTCTGCAGGGAATCGGCGAACCCGAAGACAAGAGCGGCGCCGAACGCCCCGATGGGGTTCCAGCGGCCGAAGATCATCGCCGCCAGAGCGATGAAGCCTTTCCCGGCAGTCATGTTCTGATCGAAGCGGCCGACCGACCCCAGTGTGAGATAGGCCCCGGCGACACCGGCGACGGCACCGCCGAGGATGACGTTGCGGTAGCGAACACGAAGAACGTTGATTCCCACCGTATCGGCCGCCTTCGGATGTTCCCCCACGGCGCGTACGCGGAGTCCCCAGCGTGTCCGGAAGAGACCAACCCACACAAGCGCGATCAAGGCGAACGTTATGAAGACGAAGATGTTGTTGCGAAACAGCAGCGGGCCGACGAGCGGAACCTGGGACAGGAGCGGAATCGAAATCGGACTGAACGTACCGGGGCTGTTGAGGTCCGGGTAGTCGACCAGGATGCGGGCCGTCAAATAGGACGTCATTCCGAGGGCGAAGATGTTGAGGACGGTGCCGGCGACGATCTGATCGACGCGGTACCTGATCGCCAGAAGAGCGAGGGCTCCACCCAGCAAAGCTCCCGCGCCGGCGCCGCCGATGATCCCCATGGTCAAGCTGTCCGAGGCGCTGCCGACGATGACCCCCATGAACGCAGCCGTCAGCATCATGCCTTCGATCGCAATATTGATCACGCCACAGCGTTCGCATAGAAGGCCGGACAACGCTCCGAGCGTCAAGGGGATCGAACGGAGCAAGGTGCTCTGCAACATCCCGAACAGGTTGAGCGAAGAGCCGCGCGCCGCCCACGTGAGGAACGCGAAGACGAAGCAGCCGACCACGACGCCGAGTACGAGCAACGTTCGCCCGCCGAAGCCACGGGCCAGCTGGATGCCCCCGAGGAACATTGCGATGAACCCAAGCAAGTAGCCGGTCCCGGACGCAGGAAGGGCGAGCGTCGGAAGCTCGGCAAACTGCTCGGTCCCGTTGAGCCCGAACGCCGCCGATCCGTCGCCGGCGCTGCCTGCACCGAACAGCCACGCAATGAGAACGCCCAGGACGATGAACGCGACGCCCATGGTGCGCGTTCGCGCCTCGCTCCGACCTCTGGAGGCGCCGACGGCGATCGTGCTCACGAGGCCCAGCTTTTCGTAAAGGTCTCGGGTTCGGCGATGCGTTCCGCCCTGATGCGGAACAGCGCGCGTACGAGCGCCGGGGCCGCGATGAAGACGATGACGAGAGCTTGAATGACCACGATAATGTCGATCGGGATAGAGGTGTCAGCCTGCATGCGGAGGGCCCCGGCGCGCAGCGCGCCGAACAAGAATGCGGCGCCGACCACGCCCGCCGGATGGCTGCGGCCCAGGAGGGCGAGGGCGATTGCATCGAAGCCGAATCCGAAGAAGCCCGGCGTCATGTATTTCCGGATACCGAGGATCTGCGTGGCGCCGGCAAGACCCGCGAGCCCGCCGGCCAGCATCATCACGATCACGTACGTGGCTCCGACACTCATCCCGGCGTACTTGGCGGCATTCGGGTTCGTTCCCACCGACCGAAACTCGAAGCCGAGGGTTGATCGAAAGAGGAGCCACCACAGCCCCCACGCGGCGAGAAGCGCCAGGATTATGCCTGCGTGTATCCGGTACTGATCGCCGAGCAATTGTGGCAACTCCGCGGATTCCGACACGATCTTCGAGATGGGATCGGAGCGGTTGGGGCGTAGGAACGCCTCGGTCTTGAGGAGGAAGTTGACGATGCTCAACGCGATGAAGTTCAGCATGATCGTGGTGATGACTTCATGGGCCCCCGTCCGCGCCTTCAAGAAGCCCGGGATGAACCCCCATAGTGCGCCCAGCGCGAATCCGCCGATCAAAGCGAACGGCAGATGGACGATCATCGGCAGCTCGCGAAACGCGAACCCGATGTAGGCAGCGCCCACGGCTCCGGCGAGGATCTGCCCTTCTCCACCGATGTTGAACAGTCCGGCGCGGAACGCGAGCGCGACCGAGAGGCCGGCGAAGATCAACGGCGTTGCCGTGACGATGGTCTCCGAGACGGCCCGGGTGCTGCCGAGCGATCCCACGAAGAGCGCCCGGTATGCGCCGGACACCAACTCCCATGAAAGGCTCAGCGCCCGTGCAGGGTTACGGCCGAATGAAGCCCACGCACGCAGCGTCTCGGGGTCGGTGAAGACGATGACGATGGCACCGACGAGTAGTGCCGCAACAAGGGCCAGAGCGGGAACGAGCACTGCTTTCGCGGCTGCCTTCATTCCGCGGTCGCCTTATCGCCCGGCAGGGCGCCCTCGCCCCCGCCGTCACCATCGGAATGACCGGCCATCAAGAGGCCGACCCGCTCTCGTGTTGCGTCGTTTCGGTTGAGGACGCCGACTATGCGTCCCGCATACATCACCGCGATGCGGTCGGCAAGCGACATGATCTCGTCGAGCTCGGACGAGACGAGCAACACGCCGGCTCCCTCGTCGCGCTTTTGCACGATGCGCCCGTGGATGTACTGGATCGAGCCGACGTCGAGCCCCCGGGTCGGCTGTGACGCGATCAGGAGCCGGTCTGCGTGGGTGAACTCGCGCGCCACGATCACCTTCTGCTGATTTCCCCCCGATAGATTTGCTGCCGGGACGGCCGGTGACGGCGTGCGGATGTCGAACTCCTCGATGAGCTTGACGGCGTGGTTCGCAATTGCGTCGCGGTCGATCCGCAGGCCCTTCGCAAACGGCCGACGGTGATACCCGTTGAGGACGAGGTTGTCCGAGACCGGGAAGGCACCAACGAGTCCATCCCTCTGCCGGTCTTCGGGAACGTGCGCCACGCCTGCGGCGAACAGTTTGCGGGGCGACTGCGAGGTTATGTCGGAGCCGGCGAGACGGACCCGTCCCGACACGATGGGGCGCATTCCGGTGACGGCTTCAATGAACTCCGTCTGGCCGTTTCCCTGCACGCCGGCAACCGCGAGTATTTCCGCCGCCCGGACCTCGAGCGACACGCCGTCGACGACCAGGTGCCCACGGTCGTCGACGACTCTTAGGTCGTCCACCGTAAGGATCGGCGTGCCGGGGGCCGCCGGTTTCTTATCGACCTCTAGTTTCACCTCACGCCCCACCATCATCCCCGCCAGCTTGTTCTCGCTCGTTTCCGCAGGTCTCGTGGTGCCCACCACTTCCCCGCGCCTCAGGACGGTGATCCGGTCGGCAATCGCCATGACCTCTTTGAGCTTGTGGGAGATGAAGATGACGGAATGGCCCGCGTCCTTGAACGTTTCGATGATTCGCATCAGGTCGTCGATCTCGTTCGGCGTCAGGACCGCCGTCGGCTCGTCGAGAATGAGGCAGTCCGCCTTGCGATAAAGAGCCTTGAGGATCTCAACCCGTTGCTGAATGCCTACCGGAAGATCTTCGATCAACGCGTCCGGATCCACCCGCAGTCCGTAGTCCTCCGACAGCTGCTCGATACGGGCGCGCGTCCGCTCCTGCTCGAGGAGATCGAACCTCTTGGTTTCCTCGACTCCCAGCATGATGTTTTCGGCGACCGTGAAAACCGGCACGAGCATGAAGTGCTGGTGCACCATGCCGATCCCTGCCCTGATCGCGTCGGCCGGCGATGCAAATGTAACCGGTTGGTCTTCGATGCGAAGTTCGCCCGCGTCCGGCGAGTAAAGGCCGAAGAGGATGTTCATGAGCGTGGACTTGCCGGCGCCGTTCTCGCCGAGCAGCGCCAGGACCTCGCCGGTGTCGACGACGAGGTCGACGTCTTTGTTCGCGACGACGCCCGGAAACCGCTTCGTGATCCCGCGAAGTTCGACCTTCATGGGACTCTTCTGCGTTTCCCGGGCGCCGCTTGTACGCTGGTGTGCGGTTAGCCGCCGACCGTTAGCTCTCCGGAGATGATCTCCTCGCGGATCTGCTCCACCGCTTCGTTCAACTCCGGAGGAACGTCGTCTTCGAACTCGTGATAGGGCGCCAGGCCCACACCCTCGTTCTCTAGCGTGCCGGTGTAGAGCCCGCCGGTGAAGTCGCCGTTCACCGCCTCCTCGATCGCCTCGAATACGGCGACGTTCATGTTCTTCATGACGCTGGTGAGGAAGAGATCGCAGAATTCGCTCGCGCTCTCGCACCCGTCGGTGTCGACCCACACGAGCGAGCCCGTCCCCGAGTCGCGCACGGCCTCGGCGGTCCCGAGTCCGACCGGGCCTGCAACCGGCATGATGATGTCGGCATCTTCGTCGAGGAGCTGCTGGCCGAGCTGGCGACCCTTGTCGAGGTCCTCGAATGAGTCGGCGAAGAGCCCGTTCTGGCTTTCGGAGTTCCACCCCTTGAGCGCGACCTCGCCGCCCTCTTCGGAGTTGTAGTGCTCCATTCCCGCCTCGAACCCGTTCATGAAGATCGTGACCGGGGGAATGTTGATTCCGCCGAACGTACCCAGGGTGCCCGTTTGAGTCATACCGGCGGAGAGGTAGCCCGCCAGGAAGGCGGCCTGATCGGTGGCAAAGGTGAGTTCCTTCACGTTGTCGTAGGTGATGTCCTCGCCCTTGTCGGCGTCGAAGAAGTCGACGTCGACGATCGCGAAGTTCTGGTCGGGATTCGCCTCGGCCGCAGCCGCGGTCGCGTCACCGAGGAGGAACCCGACGGTCACGATCAAGTCACACTCCTGGTCGATGAACGTCTGGATGTTCGGCTCGAAATCGGCATCACTCGTCGATTCGAGGACCTTGATCTCGACGCCGAGCTCGTCCTCGGCCTGTTGCAGACCGGCATAGGCGGTCTGGTTGAACGATTTGTCGTCGACGCCGCCGGTGTCGGTCACCTGGCAGGCGAGGAAGTCGGCCCCGGCGGCCTCCTCGGTGCCGGTGCCCGTTCCCTCATCCGCCGGTTCCTCTTCGGCCGCACAGGCCGCGCCGAGCAGCGCGAGCGCCGTCATGGCCGCCAAAATCCAACCCGACCTACGATTCTGCAACGAGGGCCTCCCTTTGTGCTCCCCTATCCCCGCACGGCGCGCCCGGACGCATCGGCGGGGGTGGCCCGACGAGCCACAGGCGAAGCATAAGAGGTAACGGCGCCAACGGATAGGGTCTCCCGACATGAGGATCTACACCCGCAAGGGTGACGACGGCACCACCGGGTTGCTCTACGGCGGCCGGGTCGCGAAAGACGACGCTCGCACGCACGTTTACGGCACGCTCGACGAGGTCGTCTCCGCGCTGGGCCTCGCGCGTGCGAGTCGGCTGGTTCCCCAAGCGGAAGCCGTTGCCGTGCGCATACAGCGCGAGATGTTCGTGGTCGGGGCACAGCTTGCGACCGCGGACGAGAATCAGGGCAGGCTCGAGCCGAACGTGTCGAAGGTCACACCTGAGATGACGGCGCAGGCGGAGGCGGATATCGATGCCCTCGTCGCCGAGCATCCGCTTCCCAACGAGTTCATCCTTCCGGGAGCGACGATGGCGTCGGCGGGGCTCGACCTCGCGCGCTCAACCATCCGGCGCGCCGAGCGTCAGGCTGTGACCATGGCCCGGGACGGTCTGGTGGCGGATCCGGAGATCCTTCGGTATTTAAACCGGGTGTCGGATCTGTTGTTCGCGCTTGCCCGCTACCACGAGGCGTCGTCCGGGGCGCGGGCGAAGCCCAGCCGGCCGGAGCGAGAAAACTGAACGCATTCCGCTTCTGTCCTTGGTGCGGAGGCCCGCTCGAAGACGTGGGCGACGAGGGCGGCCGTCTGTGCCGGGTCGATAATCGCACCTGGTACCGGAATCCGGCACCCACCGTCGGTGCGGCCATCGTGAGAGGGGGACGCGCGCTCGTAACCGTGCGGGCGAACGACCCGGAACAGGGACGTATCGACGTGCCCGGAGGTTTCGTAAAGCTCGACGAGAGTCCGGTAGACGCGTTGAAGCGGGAGGTCGAGGAGGAACTGGGGATCACGATCGAAGTGTCCGACGACGATTTCTTGCAGACGTCCAAGCCGCATCCATACGGTGATCAGGGCGACATGAATCTCGCCCTCGGTTTCGCGGCGCGTCTCGTCTCCGGGGAACCACACCCCGCGGACGACGTTTCCGACTTCAGATGGGTAAGGGAGCAGGACTTAGATCGGCTCGACTTCGCGTGGGAACACGATCGTGCCCTCGTGAGAAAGGCGCTGCGACGTGAAGAAACGTGACGTCAAAGAATCCTCCCAGCTCGACGAGCTCGACCTCGTTCGCCTTCTCTCGTTTGCACGGGTCGGAGTGGGGCTGTTCGTGGGCCTCATGCCTCGTCGCGCAATTCACCTATGGCTGGGAGAGGCGGCGACCCCGGGGCTGCGCCATGCGGCGCGAAGCGTCGCCGGTCGCGATATCGCTCTCGGGCTCGGGACTTTGGTCGCGCGCGATAACGACGGCGACATCGCCCGCTGGCTCGAGGCGCAGGCGATGTCGGATGCAACCGATGCACTGGCGACCGCAGCCGCGTTCAAGCACATGCCCCGCGGCCGCCGGTGGCTGCTCCTGGCGATGCCCATCGGCGCGACGATCCTCGGACTCAGCCTCGCCGCCGATTTCGACGACTCCTAAGCGTTTTCTGGACCCGGGTGACCGCCATCCGGTTATGCAGGTCCAGAAAACGGGTGGAGCGGGCACTTCCTGGTGGTCGGCGCGCCGCGGCGGTACGCTCCGGCCATGTCGTGGCCGTTCGCACGCGAGCACGCGGAGCTCCGCGCGTCGATCCGTAGCTTCGTCGAACGCGAACTCGCGCCCCGCGCCGACGAATGGGAGGCGGCCGGCGACTTTCCCGACGAGGTGTTCCGTCGCATGGGAGAGCTGGGCTATCTCGGCCTGTCGTACCCGGAGAAATACGGAGGCGGGGGAGGCGACTATCTGTGCCAGATCGTGCTCGCGGAGGAGATGTCGGGATGTGGTTCCGGCGGTGTAGCGATGGCGGTTGCAGTGCAGACCGATATGGCGGTTCCACCGATCCTCAAGTTCGGCACGGAGGAGCAGAAGAGGCGCTACCTCGTCCCGGCCGTCAAGGGCGAGAAGATCTTTTGCCTGGGAATCTCCGAGCCGGACGCAGGGAGCGACGTCGCAGGTATTCGCACCGTGGCGAAGAAGGTCGAAGGCGGCTGGGTCGTAAACGGCCAGAAGTTGTGGATCACCAACGGGCGGCGCGCCGATTGCATGACGCTCGTCGCGAAGACCGACCGCGATGCGGGGCATCATGGCATCTCTCTGTTCGTCGTCGAGTCGACGACTCCGGGATTCGAAGTTCGCCGGACGCTCGACAAGCTGGGTATGCACACTTCCGACACCGCGGAGATCTCCTTTACCGACATGTTCCTTCCCGACGATGCGCTGCTTGGTCGTGAGGGCGAGGGCTTCTACAACATCTCGTGGGAGCTGCAGGGGGAGCGGCTGGTGGGCGCGGCGGGGGCGATCGCGGGTGCTCGGCGCACGCTCGATGCTGCGGTCGCATACGCACGGCAGAGGGAAACGTTTGGGCAGGCGATCGGAAAGCATCAAGCGGTGCGTCACATGCTCGCCGAGGTCGCGACCGAGATCGAGGCGGCGCGGCAGCTGGTTTATCTGGCGGCGTGGAAGGTCAACCGGGGTGAGTACCCGGTACGGGAGATCTCGATGGCCAAGCTGCTCACCGGCGAGACCGCGTGGAAAGCGGCCGACACTGCCATGCAGGTCTTCGGCGGTCACGGATACGCCATGGAGTCGCCGATCCAGCGAGCGTGGCGGGATGCGCGGCTGATCCGGATAGGTGGCGGGACCGATGAGATCATGCGGGATGTCATCGGCCGCATGGAGGGCCTGTGACCGGCAACGAGCGTTTCGCAGCCGTTGATGCCCGGTCGCACCACGCGCTCTTTTCGGACGAGCACGAGCAATTGCGCGCCGAGGTGCGCCTGTTCGTCGAGAAAGAGTTGCTGCCCCATGCCCCTCGATGGGAGAAGGAAGAGGCGTTCCCCCGTGAGGTATTCGAGCGTCTGGGGGAGTTGGGCCTCTTGGGCCTCAAGTTCTCACCGCGATTCGGCGGCGAAGACGACGTGGTTGCAGATGCGGTCGTCACCGAGGAACTTGCCCGTTGTGGATCGGGCGGCGTTGCCGCCGCGATCGGCGCGCACAAGGACCTGGCGGCTCTATACCTGGCGCGTTTCGGCACCGAGGACCAACAGGAGCGATGGCTGCGGCCGTCGGTCGAGGGACGGTTGATCGGCGGATTGGCGCTAACCGAGCCTGATGCGGGAAGCGATCTGGCAGCTTTGAGGACGTCGGCGCGCCGCGACGGGGACGATTGGATCCTGTCCGGGACCAAGACTTTCGTTACGAACGGTGCGTGGGCGGACTTCCTGATCGTCGGCGCCAACACCGGTTCGTCGTCACGGGATCGAGATCTGACGCTGTTCGTCCTCGATCCGGATGCGGTGGGCGTGTCCCGCCGGCGCATCCGGATGCTTGGCTGGCGTCCGAGTCAGACCGGCGAAGTGCACCTCGATTCGGTGAGGATCCCGGACTCGCACCGTCTCGGCGAGGAGGGTTCGGGCTTCTACGCGATCATGCGCAGCTTGGGATGGGAGCGTCTCGTGATGGCTTTGGGGGCAGTGTCGGGTGCCTCGCTGACGTATGACATAGCGAAGAAATATGCATTGGCGCGGACTGCGTTCGGTCGCCCGGTCGCCAAGTTCCAGGTGTGGCGGCACCGCTTCGCCGAGATGGCGTCGAAGATCGAAGCCGCGCGTGCCCTCACGTACAGCGCCCTGCGTCTGGTGGCCGAAGGAGAGGAGGCACGCGAACAAGTTGCCATGGCGAAGCTCTATTCGAGTCGGGTGGCGCTCGATGTCGCCGACGAATGCGTGCAGATCCACGGCGGGTACGGCTACGTCACCGAATTCTCTGCCGAACGAGCGCTGCGCGATGCTCGGCTCGGGCCGATCGGCGGCGGGACGTCGGAGATCATGAAGGAGATCATCGGCCGCGGCCTCGGCATCTAGTGATCTTCGTCGAAGGTGACCCTTACGAGTGCAGACAGTTCCCGTCCGATCGCCGTGATGCCCTCTTCCGTCTCCACCGTCATCGGCCCCTCCATGGGCGCGAGGTCTTTGACGCCGAGCCGGACGCCCGGGCGGATTCCGATCTTGTCGAGGTACGGGAGGACGTCCTCTTTCAACTCCGAGATCTGAGCGACGACTCCTCCGTCGCCGGGCTCGACGTCGCTCAGACGGCGGAGGCGGCGGAGATCCACGGGGCAGATCGGGTGCCCGTGCGGGCAATAATCGGGATAGTCGAGTGCCTTCGCCATCGCCTCCTCAACGCGGGCCGACAACGCGTGCTCGAGCTTGTGGGCCTCGCCGTGGACCTCGTACCACGCCATCCCCAGGCGGTCGACGAGGAGGCACTCGATCAGGCGGTGACGCCTCAGCATCGTGTGGGCGAGGCGGCGGCCCTCGGGGGTGAGCCGGATCCCGCCGCCCTTCTCACGGGTGAGGTAGCTCTCGTTCGCGAGGCGCTTCAACATCTCGGAGGCGCTCGGTAAAGACACCTCGAGAATTCCGGCCAGGACCGTGGCCGTACAGCGTTCCCCGTCCTCCTCGAGCCGCTTTATCTCTTCCAGGTAGTCCTCCACCCCCCGCATGGCGGCAGTTTACCGGGGCCGGGCTTCGTCACGGCGGGGGGTGGATGCATTTGTGCTCTTGTGCTACCTTCCCGCGCGGTGTTTCCAGGACGAATGAACCCGGCGGCCCGCCTGTGCGCCGCAGTCGTCCTCCTCGTAACGACGCTCATATCCGCGTTTGCAAGCGTTGCGTCCGGCGGGGAGTCTTCCGACGACCTCAAGGCCCGGATGAACGAGATCCAGGCCGAACTCGACGCGACCACCGCCCGGATCGAGGATCTCCGTTCCAAGGAGGACGCGCTCAAGCTGCGGGTCGCGCAGACCACGACGCGCATCGCGTCCGTTCAGGAGAAGAAGCGGCGAATGATGGGCCGCGTCGTCGAGGCGGCTCAGGAGCTCTACAAGTCCGGGAGCCTCGGCGCCCTCGAGGCGTTGATATCGAGTGAAGATTTTGGCGACCTCGTCGGGAACGTCGAGCTCCTGTCACAAGTGTCGGAACGGGATCAAGGGACCTTCGTCAGGTTCGCTCGCACCCAGGACGAGCTCACCGTTCTCGAGGAGGACCTTCGAGCAGCCAATCAGGCGCTTGCAGCCGTGCGCGAAGACCTCACCGCCGAAGCCGACCGCCTCCAGGCGAAGTTCGACTCCACCGAGGCCGCCTACGAGGAACTGCTCGCCGCGGCTCGCCGGCGGGCGGCGGCCGAAGCCGCGGCGCGCGCGTCTTCCGCCCCGTCCGCTCCGGCCCCGGCCCCGGCCCCGGCGTTCGTCGCACAGACCTCGGGAAACATGGCGTGCCCGGTCGCCGGGCCGGTTTCCTTCAGCGACACGTGGGGCGCTCCTCGTTCGGGAGGGCGATCGCACCAAGGTGTCGACATGATGGCGAGCTACGGCACCCCTGTGGCCGCGATCACGAATGGGTCGATCACCTATGCGGGGTACGGGTCGAGCGCCGGGAACTGGCAGATTCTCTCGGGCGACGATGGTCATCAGTACTGGTACATGCACAATCAGTCGAACATCGTCACCGGCGGCCGCGTGCGGGTCGGGCAGCAAATAGCGACCGTCGGGGATACCGGCAATGCGACCGGAATCCCACACCTCCACTTTGAGTACCACCCGGGCGGAGGCGCGGCGGTTAACCCGACGCCGCTCGTTTCTTCGCTTTGTTAAAGGGTTCGCAGTGCACCGCCGCGGTATCGTGATCTGATGGCTGAAGAGAAGCGACGGCTCGTCGAGAGAATTCTGGACGTGTCTTACCTCGAAGATCTCGCGCAGCGCTCCATCGAAGACATCAAGACGATGCGCGACGAGTGCCGCGCGACCGAAACGGAGCTTTCCTTTGAGCGACGTTTGTGTCAGGCGCGCGTGGAGATCCTGCGCGCCGAACTCGAACGGCGCGCGCACGGGGGCGACGAGGACCAACTCTTGTCGCGCCTTCCTCAGATCCTCGCAACCGAGCCGGGCCGCCCGGAGGTGCCGCTTCCGGCGAGGGCGCCCGACTTCTCGGTTCCGCGCAGTGCCGACGTCCCGCGACGCCGCGTCGAAGAAATAGTGGGCGAGCAAACGATCGCACGGCTGCCGAAATTGTCGGTCGACGAGGTCAAGAGCGTGACGGCGAACCTAGAACAGTATGAGAAGACGGTGTCTTCACGACGACGGCAGGTGCAGCAAGTCCTCGACGCGGTGCAGGAAGAAATCGTGCGGCGATACAAAAGCGGCGAGGCGGATCCGACGGCAGCGCTCGGTTAACGGTGGGTTAGAGCTGGGTAGCTAGCCTTCGTCTTCCTGCTCGTTTTCGCCGCCGGCGTGCCTGTCGTCGTCCTTCTTGTCGTCGTCCTTCTTGTCGTCCTTCTTGTCGTCGTCCTTGCCCTTTTCCGGATCGTCGTCTTTCTTGCCCTCATCTTCCGGCTCCGGTTCCGAGTTCTCCGGCGAACCGCCGCCGCTCTCGTTGCCACCCCCGGACGGCTTCGACGGCTTGTCCTTGTCCTTGTCGCCACCCCCGGAAGGTTTGTCCTTGCCACCCCCGGACGGCTTCGACGGCTTGTCCTTGTCCTTGCCGCCACCCCCGGAAGGTTTGTCCTTGCCACCCCCGGAAGGTTCGTCCTTGTCCTTGCCACCCCCGGCCGGCTTCGACGGCTTGTCCTTGCCACCCCCGGCCGGCTTCGACGGCTTGTCCTTGCCGCCGCCTCCGGATGGTTTGTCCTTGTCCTTGCCACCCCCGGCCGGCTTCGACGGCTTGGTGGCGGTCGACGGCTTGTCGTTGCCGCCCCCGGCCGGCTTCGACGGCTTGGTGGCGGTCGACGGCTTGTCTTTGCCGCCCCCGGACGACTTGGGCTCCTTATCGTTCCGCCCCGCTTTCGGGGCCTTGGCTCCCCCCGCGGGCTTGTCTTTGGCCTTGCCATCCTTCTTTGATTTGCGCTCGCCGTCGTTCTCAACATCGCCGTCCGAGCCGTCGACGCTTCTGGGATCGGCCGTCGGTCCGCCGTCTTGCCCACCGCTTGCCGTGTTGTCGTCTTCGCCGTCCTCCGACCCACCGCCGGAACCGGTGCCCGGCGCGATTGGGCGGGTCGATGCCGCGAGACCGTCGGAGCGACGAACCGGGTCCACGAACGGCGCCGGGCCGTCGCCGCCGGCGGGCCCTTCTCCAAGAGCGACGAACGTATCTGCATCAGCGTCATCGCCGGCGACCGATGTCGATCCCGGGACCGCGCCGGGGGCCACAACCGCAGCGACGGCGGAAGAGATCACGTCGCCCACGTCATCAGACGGGGAGGGCTCGTCGGTGCCCGGAAGTTCGATTCCGGGCTGCGACGCTGCGGGCGCGCGCAGGCGCAAGCCTCCTGCGACACCGTCTCCGAACCCGATCGACACTCCGAGCGTGACGAAGAGCACGAGGGTGCCCGTCAGCAGGACCGCCAAGGCGGCCTGCAGGAGGGCGCTGCGAGTGTTGTTGTCCCGTTCGTTTCGCACATCTGGCTCCGCTGTGGTCGGTTGGTCTGACTCTACCCCATCTGGCCGTGTTTGTCGCTGTCCGCTGTTAGACGACCACGATATGTAGTTGTGATCCGTCCTACCCCTTCTTCGGCAGATGTACGCACTTTCCTTTAGCGCGTACGGGGCTTGTCTTGCGCTTGCAGATGTTATACAAGTGGGAATCGCAGCTAGCAGCGGGTTCAGGAAGGCGTGGCATGACGAACGGACGCATGAAGTTGGGCGAGCTGGGCTCCTTTATACGCGAGCAGCGACGCAATTCCCGGTTGTCGCTCCGGAACCTCTCGGACCTAGCCGGTATCTCCAACCCCTACCTGTCGCAGATCGAGCGAGGTCTCCGCAAACCTTCGGCGGAGATCCTCCAGGCGATCGCGAAGGCACTCCGGATCTCGGCCGAAACGCTTTACGTGCGCGCCGGGATTCTCGACGAGGAACGGGACCAGGATCTTGAGGGGGCCATATTGAAGGACCCCTCGATCACCGAGCGGCAAAAGCAGAACCTCATCGACATTTACCGCTCGTTCAAGGAAGCAGCGGGCATGTCGGCGGCACCTTCTGCCACCGTTCAGGATCTGGTCGAACAGAAGGAAGAACGCGACATCTGAATACTTGACCGGAGGTTGCGAAGGTTTCCCGAACGAATGAGGAGGTGAACATGACGAACGGTCACGATGTGATTTACGGGGTCGTCGGAGTCGGCGACTTTGTGATCGAGAAGGTGCGAGCTGCTGCGAAGCTGGCGGATCGAAAGGCAAATGCAGAGATCGTCGACGACTTCGTCGCCCGCGGCAAGGCGCTCGTCTCGAAGGTAAAACGAGCACAGCCGACGAAGCAGGCGATTCAGCAAACCAAGGTCGCTCGCTCGCAGATCAAGGCCGCCGCGACGAGCGTGACGAAGGCAGTGCGCTCGAACGCGCAAGCGACTAGATCCGCCGCAGGTAAGGCGGTGAAGGCTTCTTAGGACGCATGTGCCCGAAGGATTGGAGCCCGCCCGTCGGCGGGCTCTTTTCTGTGGAGCATCAAGCTGCGGCTGCAGGGAACAACGACTTCTTGTGATGGTTAACACTACGGTGACGCCGCCCGAAATGCTCGACGTTCACGTCGACTGCGACGAAGGCTGTTTCGAGCTCCCCGCATGGCGCGACCTGCTGACGCGCGATCCGCGTCGGCACGTCTTCTCGACCCCAGAATGGCAACGTTTGTGGTGGGAAGAGTTCGGCGAGGCCAAGGATCTGTTCCTAATCACTATGACGCGTGACGATGAGGTGGTTGCCCTCGTTCCGCTCTATCGGAAGGATGAAGAGGGGCGGAAGGTTCTGCGTTTTCTCGGCGGTATCGATTTGACCGACTATCTGGGACCGATTTGCTCGGCAGAAGATCGGCGAATAGTTGCCGAAACCCTATGTGCGTGGTTGCTCGGCACCGACGTGGGGTGGGACGAGTTCGATGCGCACAACATGCCGGTGCCGTTCGGCTTCGCCGAGTTTCTGGTCGAGCGCGCAGATGCGGCCGGTCTTGGACTCGCTCTCGAGCAAGAGGATACGTCTGCAGTGCTTCCTCTGCCCGGGACGTGGGACGAGTATCTCGCGTCACTTGACTCGAAGGAGCGGCACGAGCTCAAGCGCAAGCGTCGTCGTCTCGCCCGCGAGCAGCCGGATGCCTCCTTCCGCACGGCGACGCCCGACACGTTTGAGGCAGATCTAGAGACGTTCATCGACATGCACCGCGGAGCGGAAGGGCTTAAGGGGCATTTCATGCGCCCTGAGATCGCGACTTTTTTCAGGCGGGTGGCTCGGTCGTTCATGACGCTGGGGTGGCTCAGGCTCGATTTTCTGGAGATCGGCGGGACCGCGGTGGCTGCGGCGTTCGGATTCGAGGTTGAGAAGGTGCTCTATCTCTACAATTCTGCCTTCGATCCCGACGCGCGCCGGCTCTCTCCGGGGCTCGTGCTCGTGTCGGAGCAGGTTAGGGGGAGCATCGAGCGCGGGCTGCGAACCTTCGACTTCCTCCGCGGTCCCGAGCGCTACAAGTATCAGCTGGGGGCTCAGCCGGTGCCTCTCAACAACGTGCGCCTCTTCCCCAAGGCTGCTTCATGAGCGAAGGGTCCGTGACGTTGCGGGTTGCGGTGGTGGCGTATCACGCGAGTCCTCTCGCCGAGCCCGGTGCGGGCGACGCCGGGGGCATGACGGTGTACGTCCGCTCAATCGCAGAAGAACTAGCTAGGCTCGGCGTGCATACCGACATCTTCACCCGCGCGATTGCCGGCGCTCCTCGCATTTATCACCTCTCGCGAAACGTTCGGGTCGTCGCGATCGAAGCCGGTCCCCACGCTCCCGTAGCGAAGGAGCGCCAACATGAGTTCATCGAAGATTTCGTAGCCGGGACGCGTGCCTTTGCGGCCGCACAGCGGGTGCGCTATGACATCATCCACTCGCACTACTGGCAGTCCGGCGTAGCCGCCGCCCGCCTCGCACGCGCCTGGAACGTTCCGCTCGTTCACTCTCATCACACGCTCGGTCGGGTCAAGAACGCGCATCTCGCGCCGGGCGACGAGCCCGAGTCGCCCCCGCGGTTGGAGGGTGAGGCTCAAGTCATATCTGCGGCAGACGTTTTGGTCGCCTCGACGGATGAGGAGTGGAAGCAGCTCGCGTGCCTCTACGGCGCGCCGCACGACCGCGTGAAGACCCTGCACCCGGGAGTGGATCACGAACTTTTCACACCCGGGGATCGCGATGCCGCCCGGGCCTCGCTCGGGCTCGCAGACGAAGCCGTACTTCTCTACGTCGGCAGAATCCAGCGACTCAAGGGGATCGACCTGGCGATCGAAGCCGTGGAGGAATTGGTGCCGGCGATCGAAAGGCCGGTGCGGTTGCTCGTTGCCGGAGGCCCGAGCGGACCCAGCGGCGAGCTCGAGCTCGCGCGACTCCGACGGCTGGCCCGTACCCGGGGGGTTCATTCGGCAGTGTCTTTCATCGGGGCACAGCCGCACGACCGGCTGCCGGATTACTACCGTGCAGCGGATGTCGTGGTTGTTTGTTCTCACTCGGAGTCGTTCGGTCTAGTCGGCGTCGAAGCGCACGCGTGTGGGACGCCGGTGGTGGCGACTGCAGTCGGGGGGCTTTCTTACATCGTGCGGGATGGCCAATCCGGATATCTGGTTTCCGACCGTGACCCGTCGGTGTTCGCGGCGCGCCTCAAGCAGCTTCTCGGTGACGGCGAACTGCGCAGACGGTTTTCTGCAGGAGCGATTGAGTCGGCGCGCACGTTTTCGTGGACTCGCACCGCCCGTTCGCTTCTCGAGCTGTACGAGTGTCTCGGCGTCGAGGGTCTGCCCGAAGCCTGCACATGCTGATGACCGCGGCCGAGGTCGCGCAGAAATGTCATCGGGGCGCGAAAAAACTTTCCTCGCCGTGACCTGCCCGTTTGCCGCTTGAGCAGCACGTTCGCGCTGTTGACGCCCGGGGGCCGTCGTCGCTATCGTCTCGATCGTTCCGAGGGGTTGCGATGCGCTCGTAATTCCCCGGCGCGCCAGGCCCCAGAAGCTGAAGTGAAGCCGGATCTCGTGTGTGGGGAAGTGCACGAGGGGCGGTTTCGTCCGAGGTTTCTGGGGCCTTCGGCGCGCCTCGATCAGCCCCGGACGAGCGCGCGCAGAAAGAAGCGGAGGTTGGCGGGACGCTCGGCCATGCGGCGCATGAGGTACGGGTACCACGCAGAGCCAAACGGGACGTAGCAACGGACGCGATGGCCCGATTCCGCAAGCTCCCTCTGAAGGTCGTGGCGGATCCCGTACAGCATCTGGATCTCGAAGCCGCTCCTGTCGCGTCCAAAGCGCGCCGCGCTTCGTCGCGCATGCTCGATGAGACGCGAATCATGAGTGGCGATTGCCGGATCGTCACCACTGCGGAAGAGCCAGTCGGTCAGGAAGCGGTACTGCGCGTCGATCTCCCTATCTTTCTGCAGCGCGACCACGTCGGGTTCCGCATAAGCTCCCTTGACCAAACGGACGCGAGGCCGGAGCTTCACCATCGCCTCTAAATCGATCGGCGTGCGCCGGAGGTAGACTTGCATAGCAAGTCGAATGGTGTCGAAGTCTGGTTTCAGGACCCGGTACACGTCGAGCGTGTCTTCCACGTATTCGGACTGCTCCATGTCCATCTCGATATAGGTGCCGATCGCCTGCGCTTCTGCAGCCAACTGCCGGACGTAGTCGATGCACTGCCCCTTGTCGAATGCGAGTCCGAGCTGCGTGAGCTTGATCGAAACCGTTGTGTCGATGCCGGTCGCAACGATGCACTTCACCGAGTTCAGGTACTCGTCGAACGCTTGAGATGCACCCGACGGATCGGTCACGCCTTCGCCCAGCAGATCCAGGATTCCGCCGATTCCTTCTTTGTTCAATCGCTGGATCGCTTCCACCGCGTCGTCGAGGCGGCCCCCTGCCACGAAACGGTCCACGACCGGACGGGTGAATCGGCCCTCGGTGACGAGATGCTGCACCTTGTGTTGTTCGGATGCCCACAGCAGTGCACGACCGAGCAAAGCGGCTCCTTCATTTTCGGCGACGGGGCGGGGGACCTGCAATCATAGGCACCGTCATGCCAAGGCTAGCGGTGCTCGGATGCGGAAAGATGGGCGAGGCCCTCGTTGCGGGGCTGCTCGCGTCCGGCTGGTGTGCGCCGGGTGACATCATTTGCACGGCGCGCCGCGACGAACGCCTTAACGAGTTGGCCGAGCGTCACGGGGTCGAAGCGACGAGGGACAACGCGGCCGCGGTCGCCGGAGCCGACGTCGCCGTGCTTGCGGTCAAGCCGCAGGACATCGAGCCCCTTCTTACCGACATCGCTACCCACCTCACCCCGAGGCAGACCGTGCTGTCGATATGCGCCGCGATCTCCACCCGGTTCATCGAGTCGCGGCTCGCCGCCGACGTTCCCGTCGTACGTGCGATGCCGAATACGCCGTCCATCGTCCACGAGGGAATGGCCGGTATCGCGCCCGGCCGCCATGCTGCTGCCGAGCATTTGGAAAATGCCCGCCAGGTCCTCGCCCACGTCGGCCGGGTGGCGGCCGTGCCCGAGACGTCGCTCGACGCGGTGACGGCGATATCCGGTAGCGGTCCCGCCTACTTTGCGCTCCTTGCCGAGGCGATGATCGAAGCCGGCATCCTGTTGGGTCTTTCTCGCGAGATCTCCACCGACCTCGTGATCCAGACAATGCTCGGGTCCGCAAAGCTGCTGCGGGACGAGCACATGCATCCGGTCGAGCTGCGGGAAATGGTCACCTCGCCGGGGGGCACCACGATTCGGGCCATTCGCGTCCTCGAGCAGGCGGGCGTGCGGGCCGCCTTTCTCAACGCCATCCAGGCCGCCATGGAGCGCAGTCAGGAGCTCGCGCACGGGGAGCCCGAGGCGTGAGCGAGCCGGTCACCGAATTGCTGTTCCAGCGAGACGCGTACGAGCGGGAGTTCGACGCGACCGTCGTCGCCGCCGACGGCATGCGAGTCGCGCTCGACCGGACCGCCTTCTACCCGACCGGCGGCGGGCAGCCTCACGACACCGGCGCGCTAACCGCCGGAGAGCGATGGTGGCGAGTCGAAGCGGTGAAACGAGAGGGGCGGTTGGTGTGGCACACGCTCGATGCCGATGCGCCCGAGGTCGGAACAGAGGTGCAGGGCGCGGTCGACTGGGAGCGCCGCCACGCGCTCATGAGGACCCACACCGCGCTCCACATCCTCTGTGGGGTCATCTGGCGCGACTACGGCGCCAAGGTGACGGGGGGAAACATGGAGCCGGGGCGCGCCCGTATGGACTTCGAGTTCGAGAACATGAGGGCAGAACTCGTCAAGGAAATCGAGGACAAGGTGAATAAAGAGATCTCGGCGGCGCGTCCGATCTCGGTCGAGTTCCTCGAGCGGGACGCCGCCGACAAGGATCCCGACCTCATCCGGACGAAGATCAACCTGCTTCCGAAGGACATCGGCGAGGTGCGGGTGGTCACGATCGACGGCCTCGACCGGCAGGCGGACGGCGGGACCCACGTCGCCTCGACCGACGAAGTGGGAAAGTTCCGGATCACCAACTACAAGTCCAAGGGCAGGGCCAACAAGCGGGTCGAGATCGAGGTCTCCTGACCCCCCACCGCTTTTGTGGACCTAGATGACCGGATAGCGAACACCACCGTCCAGAGATCGCAGCCGACGCTCTTCCCCCGGGCTCGTAACCTTCTCCGGTGGCCGCGCGTCTAGGAGGCATGAGTTTGGGGGTGGCCGTGGCGGAGACGGCGCAGGGCCGGCTTGCGGAGCTGTACCTGGCTCATGCCGCCGGCGCGGCGCGCCTCGCATACCTCATGACCGGCGACCGCGACCTCGCCGACGACATCGCACAGGAGGCGTTCATCAAGCTCGCCGGGCGTTTCCGGGACCTGAGGAACCCGGACGCGTTCGGCGCCTATCTCCGGACCACCGTGATCAACCTCACCAGAGGACATTTTCGGCGCAAGCGAGTCGAGCGCGCGTATCTCGACAAGCAGCGGGGACGCTCCGAGCGGACCGAATCCATCCCCGACGTCGAGGGCCGCGACGAGATGTGGAGCGCGCTGCAGCAGCTTTCGCACCGGCAGCGCGCGGTGATCGTCCTCCGTTACTACGAAGACCTCTCCGAGCGGCAGGCGGCGGACGTGCTCGGCTGTTCCGTCGGTGCGGTGAAGTCACTCACGAACCGGGCTGTGGAATCCCTGCGTGAACAGATGAAGGTGGCCAAGCGATGAACGACATCGAAAGAGACCTCCGGTCGCTGCTGCGAAACAAGGCGGATGAGGTTGGTGAGCCGGACGTCTTCCCACACGCGGTCCTGCGGAGGGCGCGCCTCCGGCGCGCCGTGACCGCATCGCTGCTCGCGATGTCGTTGTTCGTGGTGGGCGCGGGAGGGCTCGAGGCGTCGCGCGCCTTGCGCTCGGCGGGAGAGTGGCGCCCCGCGTCGCCGGTCGAGCGGTTGGTCGATGTCGCCGAGCTCGATGAAGAGATGTCCCCCGCCGGACGTGTCGAGGTCATCGCCGAAGGTGAGAGCGAGAAGGGCCCCTTCACCTACCTCGGGTGGCCGGCCGAGGGATACGACGTGTGCCTGCAGTTCGTTGTGAACGGTGAAGCGCAGCAGACGTCGTGTTTTTCGCCCGAGCTCCCGCCGGGCCCGCTTCACCTGTCGGCGAGCCGCAGCAGCGGGTGGGACGACCGGCTGATCGACGGCATGGTCGATCCGGGCGTCGAACGTCTCGAAGCTCGGATGTCTCAAGGCATCCGCATCGACGTCCCGATCCATCCCGGGCCGCCCGGGCTGAATGCCGACGGCCGCAACTTCGTCGTCGGGTTCGTCCCCGGCGCGCTCGAGGGGGAGTTGGTCGCATTCGATGCGCGCGGTCAGCGCGTGGGGTCGTTTGCCCTCCCTTATATCAACGAACCCGATCCCGCCGACGACCCGCGCCTCGACGAGCAGGTCGAGAAGGTCACGCTCGCCGCCGGCACCCTCGCCGGCTCGAACGGTGTGGCGTGGCGCTACCGCGCGTGGCGGACCCCAGACGGAGGCCTGTGCACCGAGGTGCGGCTGCGGGGCCGGGCCGGCCCGGCGTTCGACGAGGGGCAGAGCCAGTGCCTCATGCCCGACCAGGTCGATCGTCTTGGGGACGACGTGATCGCGGTCGAGCGCTGGCTGTGGCACTCGGGGGCGGCGTTCGTGGCCGGGTTTGCTTCGTCGGAAGTCGAGGAGATCGCCGCCGGGCCCGTCGGCGGACCGCTCTATTCCGGCGACGCAGACCTTCGCCTCATGCCCCTCGAAGAGGCGCTCGGCGACGACCTGAGCGGGTTCCGGTTCGTCACCGCGTGGCTCCCCGACCGGGGCCCCGCGGAGATCATCGCCCTGGGGCCGGCGGGAGCCGGCGATCGTCGGATCGGGTCCGCGGTCGTCGATGCAGAGAGCCCGGAGGTGACGACGCTTACACGAGGCGAGATGTCGTTCGAGCGGTGTGGGCGGATGGGGGCTCCGGAGATCGCGCGGGCCTTTCGCCTGTTCGGCTCGCAGCCGGCGAAGCTGGCCGCGATGCTCGAGGCCGTGCTCGCCCCGACCCAGATGTGCTCGGTCGGCGAATCCGCGGTCACGGCTCCGGCCAAGCCCAAGAGGCTGCGGCGCGACTGAAGCGGTACCCTCCCGCCTGTGGAGGTGATCGTTCGCGACGTCGCCGAAGACGATTTTCCTGCGCTGTTCGCGATCCTCGAAGAGGTTGCGGCCGAGCGAATCTGGATCGGGACCGAGCTGCCCCTCGACCGCGACGGCCGCTACCAGCGGTGGCGAGGTCTTACGGGCGATCCGCTCGCGTTGATGCTGGCCGCCGAGGTCGACTCCGAGGTCGTCGGCTGGCTGTCGCTGGTGCCGAGGGGCGCCGCATGGTTGGGGATGACGATCGCGGCGCCGTGGAGAGATCGGGGCATCGGGAAGGCACTGCTCGAGCGGGCGATCGCGTGGGCGAAGGATGTGGGCCACTACAAGATCTCCCTCGAGGTGTGGCCGCACAACACCGGTGCCCGCGCCCTCTACAACACGTTCGGCTTCGACGAGGAGGGATATCTCCGCAAGCAGTGGCGGCGCGCCAACGGCGAGCTGTGGGACTCGGTGATCATGGGTCTCGTGCTCGAGGGCGACCACTAGGATGGATCGGTCCGCGTGGCGCGGCAACTGCCGCCCGATGGAGGCTTTCTGACATGCGTACCGACTACGGCAACTACATCAACGGCGAGTGGGTCGAGGCGGCGTCGGGCCAGACCCTTACGAGCATCAATCCGGCGACGCATTCCGAAGTCGTCGGCACCTTTGCACGTTCCGGCGCCCCCGACGTCGATCGTGCGGTCACGGCCGCGCGCAACGCGTTTCGGCAATGGATGCTCACGCCTGCGCCGGAGCGCGCCGACTACGTCCTGCGCGCCGGGCTCCTTCTCGAGGAACGCAAGGAGGAGATCGCGCACGTCATGACGCGCGAGATGGGCAAGACGCTCAAGGAGTCGCGCGGCGACATCCAGGAGGCGATCGACTTCGCCCACTACATGGTCGGCGAAGGGCGCCGCCTGTTCGGCGAGACCATCCCGAGCGAGCTCCGCAACAAGTTCCAGATGACGCTTCGGCACCCGATCGGCGTCGTCGGACTGATTACTCCGTGGAACTTTCCCATCGCGATCCCGACGTGGAAGGGGTTTGCGGCGCTCGTTGCCGGATGCACCGTTGTGTTCAAGCCGGGCGAGGACGTCCCGCTGTGTGCTTCGGTCCTCACCGAGCTGTTCGACGAGGTCGGGCTTCCTCCGGGCGTCTGGAACACCGTCCACGGGCTCGGCGAGGAGGCGGGAGCTGCGCTGGTGGATCATCCGGGAGTCGCCGGCATCTCATTCACCGGGTCGCTCGACGTCGGACGCATGATCAACGAACGCGGCGGCCGGCAAATGAAGCGGGTGTCGCTGGAGCTGGGGAGCAAGAACGCTCAGATCGTGATGCCCGATGCAGATCTCGACCTTGCGGTGGAAGGGGCGGCGTGGGGTGCGTTCGCCACATCGGGCCAACGATGCACCGCAACGAGCCGCCTCATCGTCCACGACGACATCCGTGAGGAGTTCACCGAACGGCTTCTCGAACGCGTCGCCACCATGAAGGTAGGAAACGGCCTCGAGCCGGATGTCGAGCTGGCGCCGGTGATCAACGAGAAACAGAAGAACCGCATACTCGAATACATCGCGATCGGTCAGGCCGAAGGAGCGAAGCTGCTGTGCGGCGGCGACGAGCTCACCGGGGATGAATACGACGACGGGTTCTTCGTCGCACCCGCGGTGTTCACCGAGGTCTCCCCCGACATGCGCATTGCGCAGGAAGAGATCTTCGGTCCGGTCACCGGGATAATTTCGATCTCCTCCATCGATGAAGCCGTCGAGGTGGCGAACTCGACCGAGTACGGGCTGTCGTGCTCGATCTATACGCACGACATCACTAATGTCTTTCGGTTCGCGCAAGAGGTCGAATTCGGGCTTGCTTACGTCAACGCGCCGACGATCGGCGCCGAAGTGTCGGTTCCGTTCGGAGGAATGAAAAACACCGGGAACGGCCACCGGGAAGCCGGCCCCACCTCGCTCGACTTCTTCACCGAATGGAAGACGGTCGCCATCGACTTTTCCGGAAAGTTGCAGAAGGCGCAGATCGACAAACAGTCGGAAGTGTGAGCGAGCGGGTAGCGCTCGTCGTCGTCGACGACATCGCCAACAAGTACGATTTCGGCGCGAGCCACCCGCTGCGCCCGGAGCGGGTTTTGCTGACGTACGAGAACATTCGCACCCTCGGTCTCTCGGCGCGCCCGAACGCGAACGAGGTTTCGGCGCGAATCGCCCGCGACGACGAGATCCTCGCAGTGCACGACGAGGACTATGTCGATGCGGTAAAGGGGGTGGAGTCGGGGGCGGTGTCGCGCGGACAGGCGCTGTTGTTCGGTCTCGGAACTTCCGACAACCCGCTCTTCAACGGGATGCACGACGCATCGGCTGCGGTTGCGGGAGCATCCATCACGGCCGCGGACGAGGTCGTTTCGGGGCGCGCCGAGCATGCATTCAACCCGGCAGGAGGGCTTCATCACGCGCGGCGCCGCGAGGCATCCGGCTTCTGCATCTACGACGATCCTGCGGTCGCGATCGCACAGGTTCTCCGGGCGCATCCGGGGTGGCGGGTGATGTACGTCGATGTCGACGTGCATCACGGCGACGGCGTGCAGTGGATTTTCTACGACGATCCGCGCGTGCTGACGGTGTCGCTCCATCAATCGGGTCGTTATCTCTACCCCGGGACCGGCTTCGAAGACGAAATCGGCGAAGGAGACGCGCGTGGAACCGCCGCCAACCTCCCGCTGCTGCCGTTCACCGGAAACGACGACTACCTCTACGCCCTCCGGTCGCTGGTACCGCCGCTCGCGGCCGCGTTCCGCCCGGACGTGCTCGTGACGCAACTGGGCGCCGACACTCACCACGGCGATCCGCTTGCCAACCTCGGGTTGACGATGGCCGCGTACCCGGAGATGGCGCGCCTGCTGCACTCGGTCGCGCACGACGTTTGTGGGGGACGCTGGGTTGCCACCGGCGGGGGCGGATACCAGGCGGAGACGGTGGTCCCGAAGGTGTGGACGATCTACTTCGCCGAGATGGTCGGTGCACCGGAGACGATCCCGCCGGAATGGATCGAGGACCGGGACCCTGCCGAGATGTCACGCCCGATGCGCGAGGAGATCGAGAAGTCGGTCGTGCAGGTACTCGATGCGTGCATCCCGCGGCTCGAGTCGCTGTCGTCCGGGGCGCAATAGGCTCCCCGGCGTGAACCAAGTTCATCGCATCGTCGGCTACTCGATCCCTGCAGGGTTCCTGTTGCTCGCGCTATGGGCGCTCGTTGCGTTCGTGCGCAACCGCAATCCCGGGGGCGGGTTTTGGAATCTCCTTGCGGTCCTACAGGTCGTGATCGCGATCCAGTTCGTGGTCGGGAGCATCATGTTCTTGAGTGGCCGGCGCGCCGGCCCGACGGATCCGCTCGGGTTCCTCCACTATTTCTACGGTGCTTTCTTTCCGGCGGCGGTGCTCTTCTACACGCACCGCAAAGCGCAATCGGAAAGGTGGCGCCAGATCCCGTGGGCGGCGTTCGGCCTCGCCGCGTTCGTCAACTTCGGGCTCACCGCGCGCGCCCTCATGACCGGGCTCGGCCTCGGGTGAATCTCGTCGATCTCCTCATCTTTCTCCTGGTGATAGCGGCCGCCGTGCGGGGATGGCGGCGCGGACTCGTGGGTCAGATCTTCGAGTTCGGAGGAGGATTCTTGGGCCTCGTCGTCGGCCTCGCGGCCGGGCCGCGGGTGGCAAGTGCAGTCACCGAGCGACCCGGCCTGCAGGGGGCGCTGATCTCACTCATCACGGTGTTCGTGCTGCTCTCCATCGGCCAGACCGCAGGGTTCTTCGTCGGCCACCGCTTCGGTGCGGCAGCCCGCAAGGCGCGCCTCGGAGGAGTCGACTCCGGGCTCGGTTCCGGGTTCGGAATCGCAATCACGATCCTGTCCTTCTGGCTCATCGGATCGCTGCTTGCGGCGGCCCCGGCGCCTCAACTCGCACGCGCGTTCCAGCAGTCCAAGATCCTGCGCGGCGTCAACACCGCCCTGCCCGACCCTCCCAACGTCCTCGCGCTGATCCGGCAGTACTTCCAGACCTCGGGCTTCCCCCAGGTATTCGCGGGGTTGCCGCCGCCGCTCAGCGAGCCGGTCGACCTCCCGCCGGGACGGGTGGCGCGCCGCGCGGTCGAAGCTGCGCAGGACTCGACGATGCGCATCGTCCTTCCCGCGTGCGGGGGCACGCAGTTGGGGAGCGGGTGGGTCGCGGCCGACAACGTCGTGGTCACGAACGCACATGTGGTTGCGGGCGGCGAGCCCACATCGATTCGGGTTCACGACGCCGACGGCGGCGAGTATCCGGGAACCGTGGTGCTGTTCGACCCCGGGACCGACATCGCCGTGATCCGAACCGAAGGCCTCGGCGCGCCCCCGCTGGCGCTCGACGATACCGAGTACGAGCGGGGCAAGGCGGGCGCAACCCTCGGGTTCCCCGGCAATCAAGGTGGGCGTCTCGTCACCCACCGCGCCGCGGTCCAGGCGCGTTATAGCGCGAACGGTCGCGACATCTACGGCCGGAACGAAGTCGAGCGCAACGTTTACGAGCTTCGTTCACCCGTGCGGCAGGGCGACTCGGGCGGCCCGTTTGTTCTCCCGGGAGGAGCCGTGGCGGGCGTCGTCTTTGCCGCCTCGACTACCGACGGGCGCGTCGGGTATGCGCTCACCGGCACGGAGGTTGCCGACGAGGTCCGGCAGGGCATCAATTCGACCGAGCCCGCATCAACCGGAGGGTGCACGCACTGAGCCCGGTTTTGTCGACCGTCGGGAGCGGATAGCGCCCCTCTCGGTCGGAAGAACGGGGGCGTCACGCGGTCTGGCCTCCGTCCACCACGATCGTCGTCCCGGTCACGAACGATGCGGCATCGGAGGCGAGGAACAACGCGGCGCCGACGACCTCGTCCACCCGTCCCCACCGTCCCATCGGGATCATCCCGGTGACGTAGCGATCGGTTTCGTCGTCCTCGCGCAGGTTCTCGTTGAGCTCGGTCGCGATCCACCCCGGCGCGATGCTGTTCACGCGCACGCCCGAGGCGGCGAGTTCCTTCGCTACCGCCTGCGTCATCAAACGCACGCCGCCCTTCGCCGCCGAGTAGAACGACAATCCCTGGGCTCCCTCGATCGCGGCAATCGACGCGATCTGAATAATCGATCCGCCACCGGAGTCGAGCATGCGCTGCGCCGCGAGCTGCGTCGCGTGGAACACCGAATCCAAGTTGAGGCGGATGGCCTTATCCCACCCCTCCGGGCGAAGCGCAACGAGCGGTGCCATGAACCGAGTCCCGCCCGCGTTGTTCACCAAGACGTCCAAGCCTCCGAGTTCGGACACCGCACGATCGATCAGCCTTTCGATCTGATCGCGGTGCGTGACGTCGGTCGGAATGACGCTTGCCTTGCGACCGCTCTGCTCGATTTCCTCCGCCAACTTTGCGAGATCGGATTCGCTGCGTGCTGCGACCGCGACATCCGCTCCCGCTTCCGCGAACGCAACCGCGATCGCCCGCCCGATCCCGCGCGAGGCTCCGGTGACTACCGCGACTCTTCCTTCGAGTGAAAAGCGATCCAGGATCATGTATGGAACCTCCCTCGTTTCGTGGCGCGTAGGATCGTCGCATGTCCCACGAACCCACGCCCGACGAAGTCCTTGCGCTCGCCCGAGAGCAGCTCGTAGCGGCAGGTATTACGGGTCCGCACCGGTCACACACGAAGTCCAACGTTTTATCGAAGATCAACGACATCATCGACGGGACCACCGACGACACCTTCGGGCTGACCGGGCTCGACAAATACTCGTCCCACGAGGTGCTCGGCTTCGTCTCCCAATTCACCGCCTGTTGGAGTGATGTTGAAGATCTCGACGGCTACGACGCGATAGATCCCGACCTGACGATCGCGGGAATCCTCGCCGCGGGACGACGACTGGGCGAGTTCGGGCGCGCCGGGGCGTTGCTCACGATAGGCACCGGTCATCCCACGGGAATGCTCGAGCATCACATTCGGATCGCCGACGTGTATCGCGACCTCGGCGGAAAGATCCTCCGCCCCCGTGAGGACGAGACGCTTCGCCTGGGACGGAGTCACCGCGAAGTCCGCTACACCGGCGGCGTCGCATGTGTCGCGGATTGGGGTGCCCTTCTCCACACCCATTCTGCGTCCGCCATGGAGGCACTTCTCGAAGCCGATCCGTGGCCCGATGTCGTGGTCGGTGATCACGGTTTCGCAGGTGCCGCGATCGAACGCGCCATTCCGACGATCGCAATCATGGACATCAACGATCCCGCGCTTGCCGTGGCGGCCGCGGAGGGCCGGGACGTCACGATCGTTCCGCTCGACGACAACCGGCTGCCGCGCCTGTACAAACCTGCATGGCGGTTGTTTTCGATGGCGATGAGGGGCGAGTTGTGAGCTCGATGGAGAAGGCGATTCAGACGGTTCTCGTAGATTGCTTGAGGCTGCGCCCCGGCGAGAACGTGGCCGTTCTCACCGACCCCAAGCGGCGACCGATCGGCGATGCTCTGGTGGCCGCAGCGCGGGAACTCGAAGCCGAGGCCGTGCTGATCGAGATGGCGGAACGGATTACGCACGGCACGGAGCCGCCCGATCTGGTCGCGGCTGCGATGCTTGGGTGCGATGTTTTCATCGCCCCTACCTCGAAGAGCGTGTCCCACACGGCAGCTCGGCGCGCCGCAAACGACAACGGCGCGCGGGCGGCAACCATGCCGGAGGTCACCGAGGACATGCTCGTGCGTACGATGAGTGCAGACTACGCGATGGTGAAGCGGCGCTCGCAAGCCGCCGCCACCCTTCTCAGCTCCGGAAGAGAGGTGCGGATCACGTCCGCCATCGGCACCGACCTGACGCTATCGATCGAGGGCCGGGAAGGCATTGCCGACGACGGAGATCTCGGCGCGCCGGGCGCTTTTGGAAACCTGCCGGCGGGCGAGGGGTTCATCGCACCGCTCGAGGGTGCGTCGCACGGTCGGCTCGTCGTCGACGGGACGATCTGGCCGATCGGACGGTTGGATGAGCCCCTCGCGATCACGATCGAGGACGGGTACGCGGTCGGCTTCGACGGCCCCGCCGCGTCCCGGTTCCGCGCCGTCGTCGAGCCGCACGGCAAGGAGGCGTTTGCCGTCGCCGAGCTCGGCATCGGCACGAACGAGGCCGCCATCTTGACCGGCAACGTGCTCGAGGACGAAAAGATCCTCGGCACGATTCACGTTGCCTTCGGCGACAATCACTCCTTCGGCGGCACCATCCGAGTTTCCTCGCACCAAGACGGGATCGTTGTTGCTCCGACGCTCCGCATCGACGGGACGACGGTAGTCGAAGACGGCTCGTTCCTCCTGTAGCCCCTACGGCGCGCCGGGCGTGCGCTCCCCGACTCGATCTTGGCCTCCCGGAGGGCGGGCGAGGGGGCCTTGCTATACTGCCCGCCGATATGAGCCAGCCACCTTCGGATGCCGTCGAGCTGTCAGAGCCGCTGGGCCGCTTCATGACGGTCGCCGAGGTTGCGCGACAGGTCAGGGTTTCTAACATGACCGTCTACCGGCTGATCAAGGCGGGCGAGCTGCGGGCGGTCAGGGTCGGTCGCGGGTATCGGTTGAAGGAGGACGACGTCCGGCGCTACCTCGAACAGCGTTACATGGACGCGGGCTAACTCCGCCCGCCCTCCGGTCGTCCGGGCCGCCCCCGCGGGCGGTCCCTTTTTTGTGGAGTGACATCGGATGAAGAGCGAAATCGAGCACACATACGACCGCCTCCTGGAAAACCCGGGCGTCGTCTTCCTGATGGGCGGACTCGACACCGGGAAGACCACGTTCGGAATCGAGCTGGCGCGCCGTGGGGTGGCGGCCGGCATCCCGACCGCGATCGTGGACGGCGACGTGGTGCAGACGACTATCGGCCCGCCTACCACCGCAGGCCTGAAGATCTGTACGGCGACAACGGATTTCTCGCCCGATGCTCTCGCCGTGGCAGACGCGCTCGGCTTCGTCGGATCCTTGATGCCGAAGGGGCACCTTCTTCCGATGGCGGTCGGCACTTCCAAGCTCGTTGCGGCGGCCCGGGATGCGCGCGCCAGGCTCATCGTCGTCGACACGTCGAGCCTCATCTCGGGCCTCTACGGACAGACTCTCAAATACTTCAAGCTCGACCTCGTGAGGCCCGACTTCGTGGTGGCATTCGAACGAGGCGGGGAGCTGGAGCCGCTCGTCGGAATGGCGCAGCGCTTCACGCAGGCGGAGGTCATCGAGCTCGACGTCTCCGCGGAGGTGCGGATTCGTCCGGTCGACGAGCGGATGAGCGTCAGGGAAAGCCGCTTTGCGTCCTACTTTGCCGCGGGCGCGTCTCGTTGGAGGGTTAAACCGACGGTGTTCATGCCGACGTTGCCCCCCGAGTTCGACCTCGCGCTTCTCGACGCTCTGGTCGTCGGGATGGAAGACGGATACGGCGGCTGCGTCGGTATCGGAATTCTCGAGTACGACGCCGGGGAGGACATTTTGAGAATGGTGTCGCCGGTGACGGAAGGCGTGCGCGGGCTCCGACTGGGCTCGATCAAAATGGATCTTTCCGGGCGCTCGAAGGGTCCCGTCGACCTCCGCCAGTTGTTTGGAACCGAGTAACGCTTTGCCACGACGCACGATTAGAGAGGAGACCGGATGCCGTCGTTGATCAAGAAACGCCGCAAAAAGATGCGGAAGAAGAAGCACCGCAAGATGCTGAAGAAAACCCGCTGGCAGAGGCGTCAGCAGGGTAAATAAATTACGCCCGCGCCGGCTGCCCCTCGTCCAGGAAGGGGTGGGCCGCGGCGGCACGATTGCGCCGCCGGGCGACGAGCGATCGCCGCTCGGTGGGGGTCAGCCCGCCCCACACGCCGAACCGTTCGTCGGCGGCCAGGGCCCGCTCGAGGCACAGCTCGGTGACGGGACAACCTCTGCATACGATCTTCGCCGGCTCCGCCTCGGCGTCGGTGGGGGGGTAGAAGAAGTCGACGGGAATGTGACGGCATGCGGCGAGCTCCCGCCACGCCGCCTGCTCTGCCGCCGGTGTGTCCATCGGGCTCCGGATGTCTGATGCTTGAAATTCTTCAAGCAAATCGGAGCAGCAGTCTACGTAGCGGGCCGAGCGAGCGCGACGAGGTTTTCGCGTTCTCGGCGCGCCGGGACCGCCGAGCCGGTCTTGTCGCTCGTTAGGATGCGGCCGTGAAGAGGCACGACATCGTGACTTTCTTGTCGGATTACGGGCTGGACGACGAGTTCGTCGGCGTCTGTCATGCGGTGATGCTCCGCATCGCGCCCGAGCTACGCGTGCTCGACGTCCATCACAACATCCTCCGCCAGAGCGTGCGGCACGGCGCGATCGTGCTGAAACAGACTCTTTCCTACATGCCGGATTCCGTTCATCTTGCGGTCGTGGACCCGACCGTCGGCTCGGATCGGCGCGCCGTGATCCTCGAGACCGGTTGGGGCGAGCTCTTCGTCGGGCCGGACAACGGTCTCCTCATGCCGGCCGCCCGCGACGCCGGCGGCATCAAGCGGGCGTTTGTGATCGAGGACGAGTCTTTCTTGCTCCGGCCGGTATCGCGAACGTTTCAGGGTCGTGATGTGTTCGCTCCGGCAGCCGCTCACGCCGCCACCGGCGTTGATCCGCGGGAGTTCGGACCGCCGGTGTCGGTCGAGGATCTCACCGACCTCGAGATTCCGGAGGCGTGGGTTCACGACGATCACCTCCATACTGAAGTCCTGCAGGTGGATCGTTTTGGAAACCTCCAGCTGAATTGCGGGAGCGAGCTACTCGAGAAGGTCGGGCTGAGACATGGAAGCCACCTGGAGGTTCGGATGGAAGGGCACCGGCTTAACGTCCCTCTGCGCGGGACGTTTGCGGAAGTCGGGGGAGGCGATTTCGTTCTGGTCGAGGACTCGTATCGGCATCTCAGCCTCGCGGTCAACAAAGGAGACGCCGGCGCGCGCCTGAGGGCGCGCGCCGGTTCGACGGCCATCATCGGCCCGTCGAATACAACATGACGAGGAGGTGGATGTCGTCGGACGGCGTGTGCTGATCACCGGTGTGTCGCGCTTTTTGGGATTGCGTCTCGCCAAGCGTCTCGAGCATGAAGATGGGGTCGAGCAGATCATCGGGGTCGATCTCGACGATCCCCCGGTTCCGATCGAGGGGCTGGAGTTCATTCGCGCGGACATTCGCAATCCCATCATCGCGCGCGTCATCGAGGCTACGAGGGCGGACACCATCGTTCACACGAACATCGCATCCGATCCGGTCCGCCTCGGTGGACGATCGGGGATGAAAGAGAACAACGTCATCGGAACGATGCAACTTCTCGCCGCCGCCCAGCGCGCCGACAGGGTCAACAAGGTCGTGGTGAAGTCGTCGACCGCGGTGTACGGGCACGAGCCGGGGGAGCCGTCGATCATTCCGGAGGATCACGCGGCGCGGCAGGTGACTCTGCACGGGTACGGCAAAGACTGTGCCGAGGCCGAGACCTACGCTCGCGATTTCGGCCGCCGCCGGGAGGATGTCGACCTCGTCATTCTCAGGACACAGAATGTGATCGGGCCGACGGTTACGACGAGCCTCGCCCGGTACCTGTCGTTGCCGGTAGTTCCCACCGCGCTCGGCTACGACCCGCGCCTCCAGTTGCTGCACGAGGAAGATGCGGTAGAGGCGTTCTGCCGCGCGCTTGCCCATGACCGCCGGGGCATCTTCAACATCGCAGGTGAGGGTGTGGTTTACCTTTCGCAGGCGCTTCGCCTGCTCGGCCGGCGGCGACTGCCGTTGATGCCGGCGGCCGCATCGTTGACCGCGGGCGCATTGAAGCGTGCCGGCATAGTGGACTTTCCGCTCGATCAGCTGAAGGTAATCGTGCATGGACGAGTCGTCGACGTCGGTCGCGCCCGAGACGTTCTCGGATTCGTGCCGCGGTACACGACCAGGGGCGCTCTCGAGGATTTCAGGGATCATCGAGTCGCGGATTATGTTCCAGAAGGGCGTGCACACCCCAGTTGGGAGCGCGAGCTGTTCGAGTACCTGAAGAACAAGACGATCGAACACCGGCAGAGGTTGTGATGGTCGACGCCGACATCATCCCCATCGACCCACGGGCGCGCAGCATCGGCCGCGCCGTGGTGAAGGTCCGGTGCCGAGCGTCGACGTCGTCGGGACGTCCCTGCCGGAACTACGCGGTCGCAGGTGACGATTTTTGCCGCATCCATGGCGGCGTTGAAGCGACCGCCGACGAGCATCGATCGCCGGGCGGCTACGACCGCTTCTCGTCGCCCGAGCCGGAGTGGGGCCGGTTCATCTCTCGCAGGCTGTCGGGCGACTACCCGATCGACGACTTCGGTTTCGACGAGCATCTTTTTCGCGGGGTTCTTCTTCCGCTTATGCAGCCGTTCTACGAGCGGTGGTTCCGGGTGAGTGCGGTCGGGCTCGAGCACGTGCCGTCCGCCGGGCCGGTTCTGCTCGTGGCGAACCACTCGGGCACGATCCCGCTCGATGCATTGATGATGCAGTACGCAGTGGCGACGGAGCATCCGGCGCGCCGCGTGGTCCGTAACATCGGCGCGAACCTCGTGTGGGCTTTTCCGTTTCTGGGGGCACTCGCTCGCAAGTCGGGGACGGCGGTGGCGTGTGACGAGGACGCAACCGAGCTGTTGCGACGCGGCGAATGTGTGGGCGTCTTCCCCGAAGGATTCAAGGGCGTAGGCAAGGGTTGGCGGGAGCGCTATCGTCTCCAACGTTTTGGCAGGGGAGGCTTTATCGAGATCGCACTCCGGACCCACACGCCGATCGTTCCCGTCGCGATCGTCGGGGCCGAGGAGGCTTATCCAATGATCGGCGACATCAAGCCACTCGCGCGGGCACTCGGCTTGCCGTATTTCCCGGTTACGCCCACGTGGCCGCTGTTGGGGCCGCTCGGGGCGGTGCCGGTTCCGTCGAAGTGGACCATCGAATTCGGAGCCCCCCTGGCGATGGACGACTACCCCGAAGACGCGGCGGAAGATGCGATGCTGGTCTTTGATCTGACCGATGCCGTGCGCGACACGATCCAGCAGATGCTGTTCCGGAACCTCAGCTCGCGCCGGGGGGCGTTCTTCTAACCGCCCGCGCCGTAGATCCGCAGGACGCCCAGCGTCCCCGCGATGGCGATCGCGGCGAGCAGGAGAATGATCGCGTAGAGCGTGTTGGGTCTCACGGACGCGAGGATACGTCTCCGGTTGCGAGGAGGGTGACGGAAAACACCCGCGCGCACGTGTCGCAGCGCCAGCCCTTCTCGCCGTTGGGTTCGATCGTCTCTTCGCCGCAATAGGGGCAGTAGAACGGGGCCGCGCGCGGTGAGGTCATTGCTCGGCCTCGCTTTGGGTCCGCCCGAACGTATGGATGCCGCACTCGGTTTTCGCCGCGCCTTCCCAGCGCCCCGCCCGGTCGCCTTCGCCCCCCGCCACCGCCCGCGTGCACGGCCGGCATCCTATCGACGCGAACCCTTGCTCGAGCAGTGGATGTGTAGGAATGTCGTGCTCTTTGAGGTAGCCGCTCACCTGCTCCTTCGACCACGTCGCAAGTGGGTGGATCTTGAGAATCTCGTCTCCCCGCGGAAGCATCTGCGCCTCGATGAGGGGCGTCGAGGCACGCAGCGGGCTTTGGTCCCGGCGTAGTCCCGAGATCCAGCCGTCGTACTCGTCCAGCGCTTCCTGAAGGGGCTGCACCTTGTTTATGAAGCAACAGCGATCGGGGTCCCGCTCGAAGAGGCGCGGCCCGTATAGCTCGTCCTGCGCCGCCGCCGACCCATGGCGGCCTCTAACCTCGACCACCTTTAGGTCCCACATCTCTGCTATGCGGTCCTTGAACGAAAGCGTCTCTGCGAAGTGGAAGCCGGTGTCGAGAAACAACACGGGGAGGTCCGGGCGGATGTTGCGGAGCATGTGAAGGAGCACGAGACCCGAAGACTGAAAGGATGTCGCGATGGCAAGCCGGTCGATCGTTGAGCACGCCCATGTCAACACCTGCTCGGGCCCGGCGTCGGCGACGTCGGTGAGGTGGAGGTCGGGCGATGCGAAGTCGCGTGTCGTGGTCACGACGCGCGGGGCTCCGCGATGATCGAGGGAGCCGGCGGCGCAAGCGGGAAGTCGGGTTTCGCACCAAACGATTTGAGCTCCGCGTCGGATAGGCGTCCGACGAACGACGCGAAGGTGTCGTCGTCGTTCCGTTGCCGGCGGTACCTGGTCACCAATGTCACGATGTAAGGGCCGAGTTCACCCGCCGGGACCTTCACTCCGCGTGCCTTGCGGCCAAAAGCCCGCCCTTCGCCCAGATGGCCGCCGAGGTGCACGAGGAACGCTTCGATCTTGCGGCGCTCCGGAACCTGATTTCCGTCGTGATCCACAACGTGCACGGTTTCGGTCATGACGCAGCCCATCAAACCGATGTCCGCAGTCTGATAGCGGGCGCACGAGTTCGGACACCCGTTCACGTTGATGCGGAGGTCCTCGTGGAAGTCGGGAACATGCGCTTCGAGATAGCGATAGAGCTCCGCCGCGCGACCCTTGGTCTCGACGATCGCCAGTTTGCAGAACTCGATGCCGGTGCAGGCCATCACGCCGCGGCGCCACGCCCCCGCGTCCACCGGAAGATCGAGCGCGGCAAGGTCGTCGGTGAGTTCCGCTACTTGTTCGGGCGGGACGTCGAGGATCACCATTTTTTGCTGTGTGGTGGTGCGGATGCTGTCGCTCCCCGATCGCACCGCCGCGCGGGCGAGCGCGCGCAGCTGGTGTCCGGAAATTCGTCCCGCCTTCAACGAAAAACCGACGTAGTTCCTGCCGTTCTTCTGGATGCCGACGCCGGTGTGCTCACGATGTGGACCGATCGGCGACGGGGGCGGATCGAGATCGGCGAGCGCGTATCCCAGGTACTCCTTCTCGAGCACCTCGCGAAACTTGAACGGGCCCCAGTCCTGGACCAGGAACTTCATCCGGGCACGGTTGCGGGCGCGCCGGTATCCGTAGTCGCGGAACAGTCCGGTGATGCCGAGAACCGAATCGACCACCTGATCGGTCCGCACGAACGTGCCCAGACGTTTGGCGAACATCGGGTTGGTCGACAGGCCGCCTCCGACCCACAAATCGAAGCCTCGCTCGCCGCCGGGTCCGATCGCCCCCACCAAACCGATGTCGTTGATTTCGTGTTGTGCACATCCGTGTGCACAGCCCGAGATCGAGATCTTGAACTTGCGCGGGAGATTCGAGAACTCGGGGTTGCCGGCAAGCTTCGCGTTCGCGTCGTGGATGGCGGAGGACGCGTCCACGACTTCGCTCGCATCGATCCCGGCGAGCGGGCAGCCGAGGATGTTGCGGGGCGCGTCTCCGCACGCTTCGGTCGTCCCCAGCCCGACCTCTTCGAGGCGGCTCCAGATTTCGGGAACGTCTTCGATCCTGATCCAGTGGAGCTGAACGTTCTGGCGGTCGGTGACGTCGGCGACATCCCGGCCGAAGCGCTCGCTGATGGCTCCGATCCCGTCCAGCTGAGCGGCCGTGAGGATGCCGCCGGGGATGCGAATCCGCATCATGAAGTAGCCGTCTGTTTCGGGTCGCTGGGTGTAGAGGCCGTACCACCGGAAGCGGTTCCTGAGATCGCTCGGCCAGATCGATGCGAAGCCCTTGGCGGCGTAAGCGGTCTCGATGCGCGCTTTCACGTTCAGGCCGTCGTCCTCGCGCTTTGCCGCCTCCGCCGGATTCAGCGGCTCCCGGTAGCCGAGGGCCCACTGGCCTTCACCGCGCCCGGGGCGAGCGGCGGGGGAGGGGGTATAGCAACCGCACGTGTCGCACATCGCACTGCCTTCCGGGGAATATCGATAAGACCCTGTATCTACAGTGTTAATAGGGAAAAGTCAAACTATCGGGGTCGCCGGGGGAGGCCTTTCTGCGGGCGTCGGCGCCCGGCAAGATGCTGCTCGACGAATTCGCGATTGCGCGTGAGCATCTCGACGAGCTCGTCGGGACGCTCGAGGTACCGCCTCACCGACAGCTCGAGTGAAATGACCCCCTCGTACGCCGTCCTTCGCACCGCCTCGAGGAAGCGATCGAGGGGCAAGATCCCGGCATCGAGCTCGAGGTGGCCGTCACGTCCGTCTCCGTTGTTGTTCGAGAGATGGATGTGCTCGAGGCGGGGGGCCAGCACCTCCAGCGCATCGAGGACGTCGACGCGCGCAACGGTGACGTGGCTCGTGTCGAGCGCCACGTGAGGGGCGGCGCGGACGAGTGCCGCGGGGTCGAGCCAGCGATATGCCCTGAGACGCCGTCCCGCGACCCACTTGGGATACATGGTCTCGACCACGACCTTGACCCCGTGTTGGCGCGAGTAGCCCTCGCACTCCTCCCGTACCCACGCCGCGTACTCGCCCTCCCACAGATAGGGCGGATGAACGATGAGCGAGTCGGCCCCGACCTCCTTGCAGAAGGCGACGCCCCGCTCGATTTTCCCCAGCGGGTCCATGCCCCAGACGCTCTTGGTGATGACCAGGAAGGGACCGTGGACCGAGCGGATGTTGAGACCTCGTTCCCGCGCCAGGGCCAGCGGAATCGACGGATCCTGGGTGGCGGGGTCGCGGGTCACCATGACCTCGACGTCGCGGAATCCGGCCCCGGCGAGGAGATCCAGCGCCCGCGCCAGAGACATCGTCCACAGGGGACCGGTCGAGCACTGGATCGCGGGGGGAGTGGTCATGGCCGCTTATCGTCGCGCCGGGTCCGCGGCGTCTTGAACGTACGCCTCTTGCAAGCATATGCTTGCAATAGTTGAAAGAATTGCCGGCGAGGGAGATAATGGCCCGGTGAACGTCGCCGAGCTGCTGGCGGGAGCCGCGGACAAAGGGCCGGACAAGGTAGCCCTCGTGCATGCGACCGGAAGCACGACCTACCGGGAACTAGATGTCGCCGCCGGCGGCGTTGCGGCCCGCCTCGCGGCGCTGGGGGTTCGTCCCGGAGACCGGATCGCGGTGGCGATGCCGAACGTACCGGGCTTCGCGGTCGCGTACTTCGGCGCCCTGCGCGCGGGCGGGATCGTGGTTCCTCTGAACACCGGCCTCACCGAGCCCGAGATCAGCGCGGTCATCGGCGACTCCGGGACGTCGGTTCTGATCGGCTCGGGCGAGTTCGGTTCCCGGGCGGCGGGCGCGGCGGGCGACTCCGTGCGCAGCCTCATCCTCGACGACACCCTCCGCTTCGACGCCTCCGACGGTGTCCCGCCGCCGCCGTCGCTGGGGGAAGACGATCTGGCGGTTCTCGCCTATACCTCCGGGACCACGGGCGAGCCGAAGGGCGTCATGCTGACCCACGGGAACTTGCTCGCGAACCTCGCCCAGCAGATGGAGGTGCCCCTCGATCGGGTGCGGGAAGACGATGTCGTGCTCCTCGCGCTGCCGCTGTTTCACATCTTCGGCCTCAATGTCGTCCTCGGCCTCACCGTCATGAACGGCGCGACTGCGGTTCTGCTCGATCGCTTCGAGCCGGCGGCGGCGCTGCGTGCGGTGCAGGATCACAGGGTCACCGTGTTGTTCGGCGCGCCGCCGATGTTCGTCGGGTGGGCGAACCTACCGGGGGTCGAGAACTACGACCTCTCGAAGGTGCGGCTCGCGGTGTCCGGCGCCGCCCCCCTCGCACCCGAAGTGCTCGTGTCGTTCCGTGCCGCTACCGGCATCGAGATCTTCGAGGGCTACGGGCTGACCGAGACCGCACCCACGTTGACCTCGAACCGCATGGCCGAGCACCCCCGGCCGGGCTCGGTCGGAAAGCCGCTGCCCGGCGTCGAGATCCGCCTCGTGGACGACGCGATGAACGACGTCGAACTGGGGGACCCGGGCGAAATTGTGGTGCGCGGCCCGAACGTCTTCAAAGGCTATTGGAACCGGCAAGAGGAAACCGAGACGGCGTTTGCGGGGGGCTGGTTTCACACCGGCGACATCGGCGTGTTCGACGAGGAGGGGTTTTTGTACGTTGTCGACCGCAAGCGGGACCTCATCATCGTGTCTGGATTCAACGTGTTTCCTGCAGAGGTAGAGAACGCCCTTGTTGCCAATCCTGCCGTGGCGGAGGCGGCGGCGGTCGGGGTTCCACACCCCTATACGGGAGAGGCGGTAAAGGCGTACGTCACCCTTGCACGGGGCGCGACCACATCCGAGGAGGCGCTTCAGGCGGACGTGCGGTTGCGGCTCGCTCGCTTCAAATGTCCGGAGTCGATCGAGATCGTCGATCAGCTCCCCCATTTGCCGACGGGGAAAATCCTCCGCCGCGCGCTGCGGGAAGTCTGAGCTCCCCGCATCGAAGCCGCTCGAGGACGTCGGGGCGGAGGATCCTCAACGTCCTACCGCGGTAGGCCACCGCTCCCGCCGCACGCAGGCGCTTCAGCTCCTTGCAAACGGTCTCGCGACTGGCGCCGGCCAAGCGACCGAGATCTCCTTGAGGAAGCGGGATGCGGAGCTCGCCGCCGTCGGCAAGATCGAGGAGACAGGCGGCCACCCGGGCGCCTGCATTCACCGAAGATCGCTCGTGGACCATCGCCGCCAGCCGCCGCGCCCGCCGGGCGAGCGAGGCGGAGACGAGGGACGCGCCGGCCGAAGGATCGAGCACCGCGACGATGCTCGGCACTACCGCGACGGCATCGAACGGTTGAGGTCCGCCGTCGGTCGCGGCGACATCGCCGGCACAGTCGCCGGGAAGGGCGATGCCGACGATCGTCTCCCTGCCGTCTTCGTCCCGATCCACGAACTTGAGGGCACCCCTTTCGACCAGGTGGATGGCACCCGCGGGCTCGCCGGTCCAATGAAGGACCGCACCCCGAGACAGGGACCGGCGGCCCCTAATCGCAGACTGTTGCTTTGTATTCGTTTGATCCATATTACGTCTTATACCCTGAGTTTACGTGCGACGCAAGCGGGAGGGAACTATCCCTTCCCAGGCAGTACCGCTCGCCCTCGCCGTGCGCGGCCGTAGTCTCTGCGAATTACAGGCCGGTAAGAGGGGCCAGTTGACCGTCTCTACTCACGCGCTTGGACTCCTAAGCGTGATGGACCGAGCCACGATCATCAAGGAAGCGCTGACACAAGCGGAAGACTCGCTCGAAGAGACTGAATCGGAATTGGCCGAACTCCACGAGCGGGCGCAACGGCTGAAGGCGGAGATTCACGGGCTCCGCCTTGCCCTCGCGGCCCATGAGCAGCCACAAAAAGAGACACTCTTCACCCGTCTGCTCAACGGCGCTGCCAACGTCGGCGTCGCATTCCTGACGCTTGAGGAATGGCGACGCCTCCCGCGAACCGAGGCCGTAACGCGCGTCTTTGCTGAGACCGGTTTTGAACCCCTGCATCGCAAAGTTGTTACCGACATGCTGCATGCGAAAGGCCGCGACGATGACATCAAGGATGTTTCTGCCGCGCTGGCATACCTAAAGCGTGAAGGGCGAGCAGAAAGCCTTGGGAACGGCCAGTGGCTTGTTCCCCCCAAAAGCCTGAATCAGCCGTTGCTCGTGACCGGCGATTCGGACGTTGAGCACGTACTAGAAGAGGAGGCAGGTGATCTATGAGCTGAGAGCGGGCGAAGCTGCAAGTGCTCCTGGCTAGCCCGTGAAAGTACCCGTGGGAGCGGCGCTCCTGGGGGGTGGTTTCTCGCCTGTTACCGCAGGCGAATCCCCCAGGGGCGGCCCATAGTCCAACGTCCTGAGTGTACGGGATTACACACCCTGAGTTCAACGACTCATTGATGAGCGCGCCATAGACAAGATCACCGGTGGATTCACATGACTGAGCAACCGAAACGCCCTACCCCGCTGGATCGCGGGTTCGGAAGAGCGTGGATCGCCCTAGCGTTCCTCTACATCGTCTGGAAATGGGAGGGCATCGCGGCGCCCCCTAGGCGTGGCAGCGCCGGGTGGGTTCCTTTCGCAGACGTGCCCGCAGTCGCGATCCCCGTGAAGATCGCCCTCATCGGCACCGCCTTCTTTGTCGTTGGCACCATCATCGCGGCGATGGCGCACGGGATCTGGCTACGCAAGTTTTGGAAAGCTGAGACCGCCGACGGACAAGCAGACCTAGTCGACGCGGTCGAGAAAATGGACAAACGAATGGACAAAATCGAAGGTGCTGTAAGCGATAACGTACAGGCGACCCGGACGGAGCATGAACGTCCCGACAAGGAGGGTGGCAGCCGAAAATCCGGGTAGAAACGAAGCAGTACAATATATAGCGTGTTCGCCCGAGTGAAGGACCCGAGTGAAGGAGCCTAGTCAGGTGGCAGGTGGTGGCAGTAACGGGAGAAAGTCCTTTACGCAGAGCAAGACTGGCAGGTTCCTCGACCGCGCCGAGGCTCAACTAAAGGAATCCAAGGAGCTTGGGCAATCGACTAAGAAAAGCATCCGCGAAGCGCGCAAAGCGCTCGGCGGGCGAAAGAGCAAGTAGCCTAAGCAATCAGACGACCTAACGCGAGAAGGCGAGCCTTCACAGGAGACCAAGAAGGCGAAGCTCAAGATTCCCGTACCTCGGAAGAACGAGTTTTCTCGTCTGTTGGACAAGGCGTCTCAGAAGGACCGAAGCGGCCTTCTCAATCCGAGAAGTAAAAGCGTCGAACATGCCCCGACCTTCAAGGTCGCGGTGGTTGTAACGGAACACGTATTCGTCCAGGTAGGACTGTAGGTGCTTGGTCGAAACCGAGTGGTAGACGCCTCCGATCCCGCCTTTCAGCAACGCCCAAAAGCCCTCGATGGTGTTCCTGTGAACGTCTCCGCTTACTACACCTTTGGTGTGTGGGCGACACGAGCGTGCCTGTAACCCATCTGCTCAATGTCCCGATGGACACCTGCGTCGTCCGTGTAGACGGTCGAACCAGGAAGCACCTTGTCTCATGCCCGACGAAATCCTCTGCCCGTAGTTTCCGGTCGGCGACAAGTGCTCGAACCTTTCCGTGCTTGCCGTTTTGGCCGCGTTGCGCCAACCCGGAAACCGGCGTCTTTGTCGAGTACGCTCGTGAGACGCCAAGTGCTCTGCTACGAGCAGGGGATCGCCACTGCGCCGAATCACCGACGAACGCCTCATCGAACTCGACCGTGCCGCCGAACATCTCGTCATCCTGAGCGAGCAGGGAACGAATCTTGTTGAACATGCGCCACGCCGTTTGTAGGTGACGCCCAGCTCGCGTTCCAACTGCTTGGCGGATATCCCGCATCGAGTGCTCGCCATGAGGTAAATCCCGTAGAACTACAGCTTTAGCGACATGGCCGAACCCTCAAAGATCGTGCCCCTCAGCGGGTGCTCATGCTGGCCACAGAACTGGCACGCGTAGGAAGGTCGCTTCTTCTCGCGGTGGTGCCTGGTGACCTTCTTACAGTGCGGGCAGTAGATGCCCTCCGGGTAGAGCTTGGCGACCAGCTACTCGAGGCAAGCGCCGTCGTCGTGGAACTCCTGGTCGAACTCGAAGATCGTGTAGCGAGACTCCGAAGCGGAGGATCGGCGCGGGGCGTTCCTGTCTGGCCGGGGCATGCCAA
>Ga0247713_1000052_pt1 | contig 81768 bp, 81 predicted proteins | sample 21E_NmetaG_FD_189936 | JGI IMG/M metagenome (GOLD analysis project Ga0247713, IMG submission 189936) | Soil microbial communities from hillslope of Landscape Evolution Observatory, University of Arizona, Oracle, AZ, United States - 2-1-E_N | ecosystem: Engineered > Artificial ecosystem >... | reverse complement strand
TTGACGAAGCACCGCATCTCGAGATCGGGAGCGACGCCGATCTCATCGACGGTAACGATGCAGGGGCCGAAGGCGTTGGCGAAGTCTTTGCCTTTCGCCGGACCGAGCCATGCCGAAACCTCCCGCATCTGCACGTCCCGCGCCGACACGTCGTTGAAGAGCGTGAAGCCGAATATGTATCCGGGCGCGTCTCTCGCGGAGACGTCGGTGCCACGTCTCCCGATCACCATCGCGATCTCGAGCTCGAAATCGAGGTAGTCGGTATAGGGCGGCCATGGAATGTCGTCGCCCGGTCCGAGCAGCTGACGGTGATTCCCCTTGTAGTACACGGGTGCGTCGTACCAGTACGGGGGAACTATCCCATTCCGTCGTTCGGCGCCGAGCTTCACGTGCGATTCGAACGCGAGGAAATCGCGCAGCGACGCAATCCGGTCGAAGGGACACAACCATCGAAAACCGGCGGCGGTTTCGGAGACGGCGGCACCATCCAAAGCGGACTCGGCGCAACTTCGTGCGGCGTCCCACGCGTCCGGGCCCGCCTCGATGAGATCGAAAGTGGAAGTGGCTGCCCGCGCATTGATGGTGTTGCCGGTGACTTCCGGCCATGCCAGTGCAAGATCGACCTTCGGAGCATCCGAAGCGGCCTGCACCGCCACGCGCGGCGCGCCGAACTCATCCGAGCTATAGCGCCAGATCCTCACGCTCTTTGAGGTTCCGCAATCAATCGAGTAGGCCCATCCCCTGCGCCCATGAGGTTGTGTATTCCGGGATCACCACCGCCTGTGCATCCGCGCTCAGCTCGAGGGGACGCTCGGTCTCGACCATCACCGCGATCTCTTCGGTGCGCGTCAAGCTCTTCGACTTCTCGATGGCCGCCGGCTGGGGACCGTGATGGACCCCCTGCGGGTGCAGCGTGAGATAGCCCACGTCGATACCGGCCCGGCTGAAGTAGTCGCCGGAATGGTAGAAGAGGACCTCATCGGCGTCGATGTTGGCGTGATAAAAGGGCACCTTCAGCACGTCCGGATCCTCCTCGAGCGGACGCGGCACGAAACTGCAGATGACGAACCCTTCGTTCTTGAACGTGCAGTGGGCGCTCGGGGGCATGTGATAGCTGGGCGAGTAGACCGGTCTGTGATCCAACACGTTCAGCGCGACCGGGCACAGATCTCCCTGCCATCCCACCACGTCCAGCGGGTGCCATTTGAACCACAGGCTTGTGAACGACTCGTCCCTCTTTACCCGCACCTCGAATTCGCCCTCTTCGGTGTGGGGATCGGGTTCGGGCACACGCAGCACACCCGGATCGAACATCGCATGTCGTCCCATTAGGCCGCGGTCCGGAATGCCGAACTCGCCGGCGCCTTCGATGATGAAAAAGAAGTTGTCCTCACCGTTCGGCACCACGCGATGCGTCGTTCCCTTCGGGATGATCACATAGTCGCCGACGCGATATTCGAGCGGGCCGTAGTCGGTCTCGATAATCCCGCTGCCGCGGTGAACGAAGTAGCAGACGTCTCCGTCGGCATCCCGCAAGAAGTAAGGCATGGGTTGCGTTCGCCGGCTCACGAAGAGGCGGACGTCGGTGTTTCCGGCGACCAACGCCCAGAAGCCGTCCTCGGTCGTCGCATCGTCGGGCTTGATCTCGTTCAAATCGAGCGCCCGCGGCTGAAGGGGGCCATCGATCTTCACCCACGCCGTAGGTGGGTGCGCGCGATATAGGTGGCTCGCCCGCCCGAAGAAGGTTTCGCGCCCATGTTCTTCTTCGAACGTCCCGTCGGGCACACCCACGTGAGCTTGCTTGGCAACCGTGCCTTTGCTGAAGACGAAGTCCACAATGACCGCCTTTCCTACAGGTTCCCGCGCGCGGCCTGCTCGCGCTCGATTGCCTCGAACAGGGCCTTGAAATTGCCCGCTCCGAACCCGCGTGCACCGTGTCGTTCGATCAACTCGAAGAACACGGTAGGCCGATCCTGCACCGGCTTCGTGAAGATTTGAAGAAGGTATCCATCTTCATCCTTGTCGACGAGAATGCCGTTGCGGGCGAGGGCGTCGATCTGTGAGGCGATTTCGGGGACACGTTGTTTCGCGTCCTCGTAGTAGTTGCCGGGCACGCGCAGAAAGTCGATTCCGCGGCCGCGCATCGCCTCCACGCTGCGGACGATGTCGGTCGTGGCAAGTGCCATGTGTTGCACGCCCGGCGTCTTGTAGTACTCGAGGTATTCCTCGATCTGGCTCTTGCGTTTTCCTTCGGCGGGTTCGTTGATCGGAAGCTTGATCTTTCCTTCTCCGTCCCATACGACCTTCGACATGAGCGCCGAATATTCCGTCGAGATCTCCTCATCGGAGAAGTGCCGAAGCTCCGTAAATCCCATGATGCGTTCGTAGAAGTCGACCCACTCCTGCATCTTGCCGAGCTCGACGTTACCGACCACATGATCTATGTATTGCACGCCGAAGCCATCGGTCGACTCGTGCGGCAACCGCTGGAAACCGGGAAAGAACACCCCGGAGTAATCGGCCCGCGAGATCAGTGAATGGACGGTCTCGCCGTAGGTCGCGATCGCCGCTCGTACGAGTTTCCCGTGCTCGTCCTCGAAAACTTGCGGTTCCGCCACTCCGGTGGCACCTCGTTCGAGTGCGACCCGGTAAGCCTCTTCGGCATCGGGGACCCGGAGCGCAACGTCGTGCACCCCGTCGCCGTGCAACTTCACGTGATCGGCGATGTGGCCTTGGGGCTGCAGGGTCCCGGTCAAGACGAACCGGACCTCCCCCTGCTGCACGCAATAAGACACGCGATCCCGCGTTCCCGTCTCGAGACCCCTGAACGCCACCGGCGTAAAGCCGAACGAGCGATAGTAGTGGGCCGCCTGCTTCGCGTTCCCCACAAAGAATTGGATGTAGTCGATCCCCAGTATCGGAAACGCGTCTTCGAGCTTCGACACCGAACCCCACCTCCCTGTGTTGTTGGTCTCCCCAGTCTAGTAGTGGGGGGTTCGTCACGTACGGGCGACGCGAAGACGAACTCCCGCCCATCCCGGATCTGGATTCGGATAGTCGGTGCGGTAGTGGCCGCCGCGGCTCTCCGTACGAAGCAACGCAGTCCGTGCCATGAGTCGCGCAAGAATCGCCGCGCCTCGCAACTCGAGGGCGGAACGATTCGCCGCCGCCGGCATGATCGCGATGTCTTCGAGATCGTCGGGGAGTCGCGCCAGGTGAATCGGGTCGCGCTCGATGCCGAGCGCGTTCGAGACGAGGCGTCGAAGTCGCTCCCACTCCGCCTGCAAACCGGAGGTAGCGGGTACCGGCTCGGGGGCGAGAGGAAACGTCTTCACTCTCCCGGTTCGTTGACCTGCAATAGCGCGTGCGGCGCGCCGTCCGAACACCAGCGCCTCCGCAAGCGAATTTCCGGCCAACCGGTTGGCACCATGCACTCCCGCGTTGGCGCACTCACCCACCGCATAAAGCCGCGGAAGCGTGGTGCGACCGTCGAGATCTGTCTGGATCCCACCGATAAAGTAATGAGCCGCAGGCTCGATCGGCAGGAGGTCGTGCGCCGGGTTGAGTCCGAACGAGCGGCAGGCCTCCAAAACCGTTGGAAACTCGAGGAACTGCCGCGAGCTGAAGTGCCTGCAGTCGAGCCATGCACGACGATGTGAGATCGCACGAGCGACCACATCCCGGGGGGCGAGCTCGCCGTCGCTGTGATGTTCGAATAGAAAGCGTCTGCCCTCCGCATCCACCACATGTGCTCCCGCGCCGCGTAGTGCTTCCGTGAGGAGCGGCCGTTGGTGCACACCTTCGACCGCGAGGGCGGTGGGATGAAACTGCACGAACTCCAAATCGGCCAGGCCTGCGCCCGCATCCCATGCGAGAACGTGTCCGTCGCCCGTTGCCCCCGAAGGGTTGGTTGTGGATGTGAACAGCGCACCGATGCCGCCGGTCGCGAGCACGGTGGAAGTCGCCTGGATTTCGAGCATTCCGTCACGGGTCATCAGCCACCCTCCGACACAGCGGCCGTCCGCAACCGCCAACTTGATGCACGTCCCTTCGATCCTCGTGACTCGCGCCGCCGCATGGGCACGCAGCGTCTTCATGATTGCGGCTCCGGTTGCATCTCCCACGTGCGCGGAACGCGGAACGCTTTGACCACCTTCGCGAGCCAAGTGGAACGAACCGTCGCTGGTGCGATCGAAAGGACAGCCGAGGTCCGCCAGCTCGAGGACGCACTCCGGCGCCTCCCCGCACAGGATCGCAACGGAGGAGGGGTCGGCGTGTCCTGCGGCCACCCGATGCGTATCGAGGGCGTGGAGCGCGGGCGAATCTTCCGCGTCGAGAGCCGCGGCCACGCCTCCTTGGGCCCACGGCGACGAACCGCGGCCGTAGTTACCCTTGTCGGCCACGACCACGTCCAGGTGATCGGGCAGGTGCATCGCGGCGAACAAGCCGGCGGCGCCGGCGCCGACGATCAGAACGTCGGTTGTTCTTCGCTCCATCGCGGAAGCCTAGACGCAGGCGATGTGACGGCACTCACAAGGCACGCTCGACGTCTTTCAACTGGCGGTCGACCCACTTGAAGATGTCGTTTCGGTGGACGAGGCGCGCCATTGCGACGAGTCGCTTTCGCCGCTCGTCTACGTCCATCTCAAGTGCGGATTCAATGGCACGAGAAAGACCTTCGATATCGAACGGGTTGCAGGGGACCGCGCCGTTTAGCTCTAACGACGCTCCCGTAAATTCGCTCAGCACGAGTGCTCCGCTATCATCGCCGGCCGCCTGCGACACGACGTACTCCTTGCTCACCAGGTTGAGGCCGTCCTTGAGCGGCGTGACGAGAAACACGTCGGCCAGCCGGTAGTACGCCAGCAGACGCGGTTGCGACACGCCGCGATGAAGGTAGTACACGGGTACGTCGTGCCCCGGTTCGGTAAAGCGCCCGTTGATGCGGCCGATGAGCTGCTCGATGTGAACGCGCAGATCGCGGTACTCGCGCACCGCGCCCCTGCTGGGAACCGCGATCTGAACGAACGCAAGGCGGGTTCGAAGGTCAACTCGCCGCTCGAGCAGGAGCTCGAACGACTCGAGCCGCTGCAGGATCCCTTTGGTGTAGTCGAGACGGTCGACGCCCACCAGGACCCTTCTCCCGGCGAACTGACGCTTCAACCCCTCCAACTCTTTTCCGACCTCGGGTCCCGTCGCGAGATCGGCGAACTGCTTGGCGTCGATCGAGATCGGCGCCGCCGCCGTGACCACCTTCCGGCCGTCCGGCAAGCTGATGTTCTTCCCGCGCGCATCACAGTCGTCCAGCAGCCTCCCCACGGTTCGCACGAAGTTCTTCCGGTAGCGATCGGTATGGAAGGACACGACGTCGGCACCGAGGATCCCGCGCAGGATCTCGCGCCTCCACGGGAGCCGGGAAAACAGCTCCGGCGGAGGCCACGGGATGTGAAGAAAGAACGCGATGGGAAAATCGGGACGCCGCTCGCGAAGCAACGCCGGCAGCAACATCAGGTGGTAGTCCTGCACCCATAACAACGGAGACCGCTCTTTCGAACGATGCCGCAGCTTGACCGTGGTTTCGCAAAACTTCTCGTTCACCGTCCGGTAGGCATCCCACCACGCGCGCTCGAAGCGCGCCGGCTCGACCAGATCGTGGAACAAAGGCCAAATCGAACGGTTCGAAAAACCGTAGTAGTGACCGTTCACCTCGGCGCGCGAGAGACTCACGGGCCGTAGGCGGACGGCGAGATCGGGAACCTTGGCCGGAACGTCGTCCGCACCTCCGTCCCATCCCACCCACGAGCCCGGGCGCGACTGCATCACCGGCCGCAGCGCGGTAACGAGCCCCCCGGCCGACGCCTTCCACTCCGAGCCCGATTTCGACACCGGAAGGCGGTTCGAAATCGTCACCATCGGTCGCTCCGACTCGGCTGCCAATTATTCGCCTCGAAACACAGCCGGGCGCTTGTCGAGAAAAGCGCGCACACCTTCGGCGTGATCCGTGGTGCGACCGGCCGCGGTTTGGGCGTCGACTTCACGCTCGAGTTGATCGTCCAGCGAAGAATGCGGCACGTCGTTGATGAGGCGCTTCATCAGCGCATAAGCCGCCGTCGGCCCGGCCGCGAGCTCCCTTGCAAACTCCAGCCACCGGGCACCGAATTCGTCCTGGGTGATCACCTGGTGGAAGATCCCGAGCCGTCGAGCCTCCTCTGCCGAAACGGCATTGCCGGTCGCCGCCAACTCCCATGCCTTCGACGCTCCCACCATGTTCGAAAGGAACCACAGCGCCCCGGAGTCCGGTACGAGACCTACCCTCACGAACGCAAATACCAGTTTGGCGCGCTCGCTGGCAAGCCTGAAGTCACATGCGAGAGCAATGCTCGCTCCCGCGCCGGCAGCTACACCGTTAACCGCGGCGACCACCGGTTTGGGAGCCGCGCGAATCGCACGCACCAAGGGGTTGTAGCGATCGCGCAAGGTCGCGCCGAGGTCCGGTGGCGTTCCCGTTCCGTAAACGGACGTGAGCGCGCCGAGATCTTCACCCGACGAGAACGCACGCCCGGCGCCGGTGATGACGATGCAGCGGATCGACAAATCCGCGGCCGCGCGCCCGACCGAATCGACCAGCGCCGACCCCATCTCGTCGTCGAATGCATTGAGCACGTCGGGCCGGTTGAGCGTCAGAACGGAGACGGCGTCTTCGATCGTCTCCTCGATGCTCATTCACCCGACCCTAACGCGCTACCTACGGATTCTCGACACGGGCATCGCCGCCGCCTCGCCGTTCGGGTTCCGCCGCCGCCTGAACAGAGCCGCCGCCGAGAAACGCGATTCCGGTCGCCGCTCCGATCTCTGCGACCTCTGCGAACGCGTGACCTCGTGCCTCGAGCAACGCTCGTTCCGGACTCGCGAGAAATGCAGGCTCCGCGAGCGTCGTAGGCGTGTTTCGCTGCGTCGCGCGCGGGGCGGCAATCGCCTCCGGCAACGACATCCCGAAGTCGAGGACGTTGATGGTCACCTGCAAAACCGTCGTGATGATCGTCGACCCGCCCGGACTCCCGAGCGCCACCACCGGCACTCCCGCGCGCGTGATGATGGTCGGGCTCATCGACGAGCGCGGTCGCTTGCCCGATTCGGGCGCGTTCGGATGAGGCGGAACGGGGTCGAAGTCGGTTAATTCGTTGTTCAGCAGGAACCCGCGTCCCGGGACCACGATGCCGCTCCCGCCCGTCTGTTCGATCGTCAACGTGTAGGAGACGACGTTGCCCCACTTGTCGCTAACGGTGAGGTGCGTGGTCGAGGGTCCCTCCGCGTCGGAGCCCTGACGCGGGCGCGGGCCCGACGGCGACGGGTCGTTCTCGTAGGGGTACGGATCGCCGGGCGGCGCCGGATGCGGCATCGCCTCGGCTCCGATCTCGGCGCGCCGCTCGGCGGCGAACCCGTCCGACAGGAGCCCTCTCAGAGGAACGTCGAAGTACTCGGGGTCGCCGATGTACGCACCCCGATCGGCAAATGCCAGTCTCGATGCCTCGAGGTAGTAGTGAAGGGCTTCCTCGCGCGGAATAGATCCCATCGCGAATCCCTCGAGGATGTTGAGTGCTTCCCCGATCGTCGATCCTCCCGAGGACGGTGGCGCCATCCCGTAAACCTCGTACCCGCGGTAATCGACCCTCGTCGGTCGTCTGACCGGCGCGTGATACTCGTCGAGGTCGTGACGCTCCATCAGTCCGGGACGAACGTTGAACGTTGCGTCGGGCGCCAGAGGCGGATTCTTCACGGCCTCGACTATGTCGCGCGCGATCCCGCCCCGGTAGAAGGGTTTGAACCCACCTTTCATCATCCGGCCGTAGGTGTGAGCGAGCTCCTTGTTCTTGAGGACGCGGCCCGCCTGGATGGGCTCACCTCCGGGAAGGAACAGCCGCCACGTCGACGTGAACTGGGCGAAGCGTTCGGCGTTTTGCTCGGTCTGTGCTTGGAGGGTCTCGTCGACGACGAACCCCTTGCGCGCGAGACGGCGCGCCGGCCGCAGCGTGTCGGCGAGGCTCCACGTCCCCCACCGTTCGAGAGCGACCTTCCACGTCATCGGTGTCCCGGGAACTCCGACTCCGAGTCCCGACGTCACCCGCTCGGCAAAGGGATAGGGTTGATCCGTCTCGGGGTCGATGAACACACGCGGGAAGAACGCCTCCGGTGCCGTCTCCCGCCCGTCCACAGTTACGACACGACGTCGGTCGGCCAAATAAGCGACGAAGAAGCCGCCGCCGCCGATTCCCGCCGAGTACGGCTCCACCACACCGAGTGCCGCGGCCGCCGCGACCGCGGCGTCGATCGCGTTGCCGCCGCGCCTCAACACGCGCATTCCGATTCGGGATGCATAGGGGTCGACGGTCGCAATCGCACCGCCGGTGCCGGTGGCAACCGAATGGGCTATTGGTGGCCCGGCCGCAGCCGGGCGCACCGGCGACGTCGCGGTGAGTCCCAGCACCAACAGCGATGCGGCGACCAAGCCGCGGAGTAGCTTTTGCATCACGCCCCCTCCCCCGAAGAAGCTCCGTCGACTCGAGCGTACTCCTGCCCACCAACCGGCGCGCCGCCCCTCTCTGCGAGTGTGAGCTACCTCACACTTGGGCGATCTAATCTGCAGCCCAGGGCGCAAGCAGGGGGGCCATGCAGATTAGATCGCCGATTTTGGGTGTGAATCGGCGCGCCGAAAGCTAGGGATCGCGCCGGAAACGGGGCGCGCCGGCCTCGAGCACGTGCTTGTCTCTCAGCTCGTGGTCGGGCACCTCGACCGGGTAGCGGGACGAGAAGCACGCGGTGCAGAACTCGTCCCCGGGGATCTCGGTAGCACGAACCATCCCGTCGAGGGAAAGGTAGGCAAGAGAATCGGCGCCGATGTGCTCTGAGATCTCATCGACTTCCATGCGGGCGCCGATCAACATGTCTCCATCGGGCATGTCAATACCGTAGAAGCACGGCCACTTGATCGGCGGCGACGAGATCCGCATGTGGACCTCCCGCGCGCCGGCATCGCGGAGCATGGCAACGATTTGGCGGGTCGTGTTGCCTCGGACGATGGAGTCGTCGACGACGACGACACGCTTACCGGCGATGACTTCCCGCAGCGGGTTCAGCTTCATACGAATGCCTTGTTCGCGCATTGCCTGCGTCGGCTGGATGAACGTACGACCGACGTAGCGGTTCTTCACGAAACCCTCACCGTACGGCGCGCCGGATGCGAATGCGTATCCCTGTGCGGCGGGGACACCCGAGTCCGGAACCGGCATCACCAGCTCGGCCGCGACCGGGGCCTCTTCCGCGAGTCTCGTTCCCATTCGGTAGCGCGTGGCGTAGACGTTCTGCCCCATGAGCGTCGAGTCGGGCCGAGCAAAGTAAACGTGCTCAAAGATGCAGGCGGCATGTTGGGGATGGGCGAACACATGGCTCTCGATACCGTCCTTGCCGATCACGACGAGCTCGCCGGGCTTCACGTCGCGGACGAAGTGTGCGCCGAGGAGATCGAGCGCGCACGTTTCAGACGCGAGTATCCAGCAGTTGTCGCCGAGCCGGCCGATGCAGAGTGGCCGGAAGCCGTGCGGATCCCGCGCGCCGTAGACACAGTGTTCGTCCATGATCGTGAACGAATACGCCCCCTTGAGCATGGGCAGCACCTCGAGGATCGCGGCCTTTGTGTCGCCTCTGTTGGAGCGCGCGATATGGGCCGCGACGAGGTCGGTGTCGGTGGACGCCTTGCTCCGCGGAGTGGGGTCTCCCCCTGCCGACGCAAGCGACCTCTTTAGGTCGAGCGAGTTGACGAGGTTCCCATTGTGCGCGACCGCAACCTGTCCGTGCGGACCGCTCTTGTACGTAGGTTGTGCGTTCTCCCACGAGGTCGAGCCCGTCGTCGAGTAGCGCACATGCCCGATCGCGCTTCGTCCCGACAACGATTGGAGGACGGTCTCGTCGAATGCCTGAGCGACGAGCCCGAGCTCCTTGTAGACGACCATGTTGTTCCCGTCGGCGACGGCGATCCCCGCCGACTCCTGCCCCCGGTGCTGCAACGCGTAGAGGGCGTAGTAAGTCAGCCGTGCAACGTCTTCCTCGGGAGCGTAGATACCGACGACCCCGCACGCATCGCGTGCTTCACCTGGCATGGCTCAGATGCTACCGGAGAGGTGGGTCGGCAACGACGATTCGAAAAGACTTCGCGCTCTGTCCAAAGAGATCGAGCACACACCGAAATCGAGCCTGTTTCCGCCGGTCGCGCCGATTCTTTGCGCCGGGACGTCGTGGTCGCGAGCGAGGCCAAGGAGCGAGTCGACATCGCTCTCGTCGCAAGTCACCACCGCCCTCGACGGCGTCTCCGCGAACAGGGCGGCGTGGGGTTCGAGCGAATCACCCAAATCGACGGTGAACCCGGTTCCACCGCCGAGTGCGCTCTCCGCCAGCGTCACCGCGACCCCTCCCTCGGAGCAATCGTGCGCGCTGTGAAGGAACCGTCTCGTGGCAGCGAGCAAGCGGTGCAACCGCCGCTCGGCATCTAGATCGAGTGCAGGCGGTCGCCCGCCCAACGCATCGTGCATCACTTTCCCAAACTCGCTTCCGCCGAAGTCGGAGGGATGCGTATCGCCGAACATGACAATTGCGTCACCACCCCTCACGAACCCCGCCGCGACCGCCGCGCTCGGATCCGGTAGGACTCCGAGCATGCCGATAACCGGGGTGGGAAAGATCGCGCGTCCCTTCGTCTCGTTATAGAAGGAGACGTTTCCCCCCGTGACCGGCGTGTCCAGCCCGGTGCACGCGTCGCCGATGCCGCGGATCACCTCCGCGAATTGCCACATCACTTCCGGCTTCTCGGGATTTCCGAAGTTGAGGCAGTTCGTGACCGCGAGCGGACGGCCGCCGGAACATGCAACGTTGCGCGCCGCTTCGGCCACGGCGAGCCGAGCCCCCTCATAGGGATCGAGGAAGCAAAAGCGGCCGTTGCCGTCGACGGAAAGCGCCACCGCCACGTCGGTTCCGGGAAGACGGATCACCGCCGCGTCCGATCCCGGCCCCACGATCGTCCCGAGAAAGATCATGTGGTCGTACTGCTCCCACACCCACCGCTTGGACGCGACGTTCGATGACGACAACAGCGAGACGAGGGCCGCCTCCAGATCGTCCGGCGCGCCCGATCCATCGGGGGCGGAGCGCACCTCCTCAACCCACGCGGGACGGGCGGACGGCCGCCGGTAAACCGGCCCCTCATCGGCAAGGGCCTCGGCGGGAACGTCGGCGACGACCTCACCGGCGCGAGTCACCTCGACGCGGCCGGTGTCGGTGACCTCACCGAGCGTGCGCGCCTCGAGCCCCCAGCGTCTGCAAATTTCGAGGACCCGCACGGCGTCGTCGGGACGCACCACTACCATCATGCGTTCCTGCGATTCGGAGATCATCACCTCGAACGGCTCCATGCCGGGCTCGCGCAGGTGCACTTCGTCGAGCGCAATGCGCATACCCGTTCCCGCCTTGGCCGCCATCTCGCTCGTCGGGCACGAAATCCCTCCGGCACCCAAATCCTGAAAACCCACCACGACGCCGGCGCGAATCAGCTCGAGCGAAGCTTCGATCAGGAGCTTCTCGGTGAACGGATCGCCGACCTGAACGCTGGGTCGCTTCTCGAGGCTCGCGTCGTCGAACTCGGAGGATGCAAGGACGCTGGCGCCCCCGATCCCGTCGCGTCCGGTCGACGAACCGAACAGGATCACCTTGTTGCCGGGGCCTTCGGCGCGCCCGTGCATCAAGCGGTTCTCGACGACACCCAAACAGGCGACGTTGACGAGCGGGTTCTCGGCGTAGCAATCCTCGAACACCATTTCGCCGCCGACGGTCGGAACGCCGATCGAGTTGCCGTAGGACGAAATACCGTGCACCACACCATCGATCAAGTACGGCGTGCGACGATCGGCGTCCGGCGCGCCGAATCGGAGCGAGTCGAGCAGCGCGATCGGACGGGCCCCCATCGACAGGATGTCGCGAACGATTCCGCCCACTCCGGTAGCCGCGCCCGAGAACGGCTCGACGAAACTCGGGTGATTGTGGCTCTCGATCTTCCACGCGACGGCGACTCCCGGCGCCACCTCGATGATCCCGGCGCCTTCGCCCGGACCCACCAGGATGTGCTCGCCCTTCGTCGGAAGCGTCTTCAAGTGGACCTTCGACGACTTGTAGGAGCAGTGCTCGCTCCACATCACCGAAAACATCGCAAGCTCGGTGTACGAGGGATCGCGCCCCAGCCGCCCGCAGATGGCGTCGTATTCGTCCTCGGTCAGGCCGAGCTCGCGGTAAAGCGAGCTGTTCACGCAGAAACCCGAACGTTTTCGAGAATGGATTCGAATATGACGGCGCCGTCGGTGCTGCCGAGAAGCGCCTCGCATGCTCGCTCCGGGTGGGGCATCAGCCCGAACACCGTTCCGGAGGAGTTGCAGATCCCTGCGATGTCGTCGAGCGAACCGTTCGGATTCTCCACGTAGCGCAAGATCACCTGACCGTTGGCGCGCATCGCCTCGAGCGTGTCTTCGTCGCAGTAATAGTTGCCTTCGAAGTGATTGATGGGAATGCGCAGGATCTGGCCGGCGCGGGCGCGCGACGTGAAACGGGTGGACGCGTTCTCGACCTCGAGCTCGACCCACTTGCAACGGAACTTCAATCCCGCGTTCTTACGGAGCGCCCCGGGCAACATGCCCGCCTCGCACAGCACCTGGAATCCATTGCAGATACCGATGACGCTGCCGCCGGCGTCGGCATGGGCGCGAACGGCAGCCATGACCGGCGAAAAACGAGCAAGCGCGCCCGTGCGCAGATAGTCCCCGTGGGCGAAACCACCGGGAAGCACGACGACGTCGACATCGGGAAGCGCCGTGTCACCGTGCCAAACGCGGACCGGGTCCGCGCCCAACACCGCGAACGCGCGTTCGCAATCCTGTTCGCAGTTGGTCCCCGGAAAGGTGACGATTCCGACCCGCACGTTCACGCGCCGACCGATTCGTCTATTGCGACCGAGTAAGTCTCGATCACGGGATTCGCCAGCAGCCGCTCGCACATCTCCTCGATGCGCCGGCGCGCGTCGAGGGGCGAGGACGCGTCCACCTCGAGCTCTATGAGCTTTCCCACCCGTACGTTGCGGGCGTCGGAGAATCCGACGGCGGGAAGGGCGCGCTCGATCGTTTGTCCCTGCGGATCGGCGATACCCGGCTTGAGCCTGACGCGAACTTCGGCACGGTAGTTCATGTCACAACCTCTCCGCCATCAGCGACAGGCCGGCGAAGAGAAGAATGGTGGGCGCGGCGATGCAGGCGGCCGCTCCCGCCGCTACGACGGCCGCGCGTCGCGACGGAAGCTGCGCGGTCGTCTCGATGCCGCGGATCAACAAGTACACCGACCAAACCGCGAGGGCGAGCGCGACGGCGAGCGAGAACGCAGCCCACGCCGTCACAACAGAATCTCCCAGGTTGTCCGTGGCATAGATCTTGAATCCCACCAAGAGGAGGTCGAGCGGGAGCAAGGTCGCGAGCCCGATCGCCTGCGGAAGCGCGGCGGCACCCCAGACGATCCGGCAATCCCGTGCCGACGACTCGCCGTGCAACAGGCCGATGATGCTCGGCCCGGCCCGGCTCCACAAGGCGTGGGAGCCGAGGCCCAGGAGCGCGCCGATAAGGAGCGCGGCAATGAGGTTCGGCCATCTAAAGGCGGCGACGGGAACATGACGCAACTCCGCGAGCCCGGCGAGCTTGAGCCACAGAGACATGACGGCGGCGCCGCCGAGGGCGGCCAGCAGGTAAGGCGTCCATCCTTCGGCGCGCCGGTTCCCGGCGCGCGCCCGGCGCTCGGCGACCTTCGTCGCCGACGCGAACCCGCGGCGGGGCTCGACCAGAACCTGCCTGAGTGTGAGGCCTAGGCGTGCAGACCCCTGCGGCTTGGAGGCGGCGGAGCTCATTTGGAAGGCTCGAGGAGGAAGGGCGTCACGGTCTCAACCTACACGTCCCGATCCCGCGCAACGGGCTTTTCGACTACTGCGAAACGCTTTCGATCCACGACGCAAACGACCGGCCGGAGACCCGCTCGTAACCCTCCACATAGCGCGCCCTCGTCGCCTCCACCACCTCGTCTGGAAGCGCAGGTGCGGGCGGGGTGTGGTCCCATCCGGTCGAATCCAGCCAATCCCTCACGTACTGCTTGTCGAAGCTGGGTTGAGGGCCGCCGGGAGCGTAAGCGTCGGCAGGCCAGAAGCGACTGGAGTCCGGGGTGAGCGCCTCGTCGATCAACATCACGTCGTCGCCGCGCGTGCCGAACTCGAATTTGGTGTCGGCCACGATCACGCCGCGTTGTGCTGCAAGCGCCGCGGCGCGCCGGTAAAGCTCGAGCGCATAAGTCTTCGCCTGCTCGAAGCTGCGTTTTCCCACTATGTCCGCCGCGTCTCGTTCGCCGATGTTCTCGTCGTGGCCGGTCGTTGCCTTCGTCGCCGGGGTGAGAATCGGCTCGGGAAGGCGGTCGGATTCGGAGAGGCCCGCCGGAAGCCGGTGCCCGCACACGGAGCCAAATTCTCTATATTCACGCCAGCCGGATCCCGACAGGTAGCCGCGGACGACGAACTCCACTTCCAGCGGCTCCGCGTACCGGCACAGCATGGCGCGGCCGGCAACGTCTTCACCGCCCGGCGCCGGCATGTCCGACGCCTGCACCGACACCATGTGGTTCGAGCACACCTCGTCCAGCGTTTCGAACCAGTAGGCGGACAGTCCCGTCAGCACCTTTCCCTTGTCGGGAACCGGTCGGTCGAGGACGACGTCGTAAGCGCTGATCCGATCGGAAGCGACGAGGAGGACGTGGTCGTGGTCGACGCGATAGATCTCCCGAACCTTTCCCGAACCGATCAGTTGGAGATCGCCGGTCACTACAAGACCTCGAGCCGCGCAAACACGTGGTCGACCCCCGCCACGACGCGCACGGGGTCGAAGCAGTCGTCGATATCCGTGGGATCGAGCCGAGCGGTGACGTCCGCATCCGACTTGAGGAGGTCCTTCAGGTGAGTCCCTTCGTCCCACGCCCGCATCGCACTTCGCTGGACCAGCGCATATGCGTCCTCGCGCTGCAGACCCGACTCGAGGAGCGCGGTGAGGACGGTTTGTGAGTACACGAGTCCGTGAGAAGCCTCGATGTTCGCCTTCATCCGGTCCTCGAACACCACCATGCCTTCCACCACCCAGTGCATCCTGTCGATCATGTAGTCGAGCAGGATGCAGGCGTCGCCGAGCGTCACCCGCTCGACGCTCGAGTGCGAGATGTCGCGCTCGTGCCACAGAGCCACGTTCTCGAGCCCGGTCGTTGCATACGCGCGCAAGAGGCGCGCCAGCCCGCAGATGCGCTCGCACACGATCGGATTGCGCTTGTGCGGCATCGCAGAGGAACCCTTTTGTCCCTCCGCGAACGGCTCCTGCGCCTCGCGAACCTCGGTCCGCTGCAGATGCCGGATTTCCTGCGCAAACCGCTCCAAGCTCGCCCCCGCAAGGGCGACGGCCGACAACAGCTCGGCGTGGCGGTCCCGGGGAACCACCTGCGTAGCCGCATCTTCGACTTCGAGCCCCAGGCGCTCGCACACGTATGCCTCGACCTCGGGCGAAAGCTGGCTGTAGGTGCCCACGGCCCCCGACAGCTTCCCCACCGCAACCTGATCCCGCGCCCGCCTCAAACGCTCGCGAGCGCGCGCCAGCTCGAACGTCCACCCCGCGAGCTTGAGCCCCAACGTGGTGGGCTCGGCATGAACACCGTGCGTGCGGCCGGCCATGAGCGTGTGCTTGTGTTCGAGTGCCCTCCGGCGAACGACCTCGGTGAGCCGGCCGATCCCCTCGACCAACAAATCGCCGGCGTCGCGCAGCGCAACGGCGGTCGCGGTATCTACGACGTCGGACGAGGTGAGCCCGTAGTGGATATGCCGCCCGGCGTCGCCGATGTTCTCGCGCACGTTCTCGACAAACGCGACGACATCATGATGTCGCACGGCTTCGATCTGTGCGATGCGATCGACGTCGAACGCCGCGCCTTGTTTGATGGCGGTCAGGTCCTCGACCGGCACCTGTTCGAGCCGCACCCGCGCCTCGACCGCCAGGAGCTCGAGCTCCAGCCAGCGGGAGAACTTCGCGCGCTCCGAAAAGATCGCGCTCATCTCGTCGCGGCTGTACCTGGAGATCACCGATTCATCCTATCGAGGGCCGAGAAGCAACCCGAGCGCTCCAACGCCTTCCGCGGGGAGTAAGCTCGCCCTGGTTGTGGCTGAGGTCGGGACGCTGCGCCCGGGGGGGTGGGGGTTCGATGGCTGGGCATCCAACGTTCGAGGAAGCATGGGAGAAGTTGTCGGCCCGGCTCGATGCGGCCCTCGCCAAGCGCGGAGTTCCTCCGTGGATGAAAGACGACGTCATCCAAGAGACCGGATTGCGCCTCCTCAAACTTTGGGATGCCCTGGATCACGATCGTCCACTTCTTCCACTCGCCTACACGATCGCCCGCAATCTCGTCGCCGACGAAATTCGTCGCAACCGCAACGTCGACGTGGCCGAAGAGGTGGACGTTTCGTCGGACGAGTTCGTCACCGAGCGAGCCGGCCTGGCACGCGTGGAGCTGGGGCAGGTGGAAGAGGGGCTCACGAGCTTGACGGAGAAGCAGCGATCCGTGGTGCTCTCCGATCTCGGCATGGCGCCGCGCCCCGAGATGGGTCCGGATGCAATCAAGATGGCGCGCATGCGCGCCCGCCGCTCGTTGCTCGCGTTTCTGACGGGTGCATCGAAGCTCCATGCCGGTGTCGTCTTCAACTTCAAGCGTCTCCTCCGGACGGCCGAAGTTGCCGCCGCCGGCCGTGACGGCTGGGCAGCGGGCGCCGGGGCCGTCGCCGCGGTTGCGATGCTGGCGACGTGGAGCGGTCCGCCGCCGGGATGGTCGCCCGTGCCCCACGGCGTAGGAGATCCGCTGCGGCCGCAGATTCGCGTTGACGAAGGCTCCGTCGCGACCGGGTCGCTCGATCGGGGGGGCGAGCCATCGGCGGCGGCGCCGCAGAAATCGGCCGGCCGAACGATCGCGCGCTCGGCGCCGGCCGAGGATTCCGTCGCTCGTCCGCAGCAGCGGTCGGCGCCGGACGAAAACCCACCGACGATTGCGGTAGGTGAGAACGAGGCCCGCGTCGGAGCCGGGGTCCGGATTCTCGGCGGCGGCGCGCAGGCCGGAGACGACGGGCAGCAAGATGTCTCACTATGCGCCGACTCAGACTCGTTCTACGCCGGCCCCGCCGGCGACCCCAACTGCTCCGGCACGATCGTGTCGGCCGAGGCCGGTGGCGACGTCACGACCGGGCACTAGGCCCCCTGGTTACGCGCTTTGTGCGCGACAACTTTCGCCACACGACGCGCGAGGCGACGCACATAAAGGCTACTGAGCGACGAGCCGGGCGGCCTCGGCGACGCGATCTTCGAGGCGCGCGGGGTCGGTATCGGTGAACGTGACGTGTCCGAGCTTCCGGCCGGGGCGTGGTGACTTGCCGTAGAGGTGCAGATGCCCGCCCAACCGTAGGAGCGCATTCGGATCCGAAACCTCGCCTATCAGGTTGAGCATCATGCTCTCGCCGCGCGCGTCGGTGCGTCCGAGAGGGCGCCCGGTGATCGCTCGAACGTGGTTCTCGAACTGGCTCGTCTCTGCTCCCTCGATCGTCCAATGGCCGGAGTTGTGGACGCGCGGTGCCATCTCGTTGCCGAGAAGATCTCTTCCGAGCTGGAACAACTCGATCGCAAGCACACCGACGTAATCAAGCTCCTCGAGAACGCGGCGGACGTGCGCTTCGGCGCGCCGTTGCAAATCCACATCGACGAAAGGCGCCGGGGCGCGGCTCAACCGAAGGATCCCGGCGCGGTGGGTGTTCTCGATCAACGGATAGACGACAACCTCGCCGTCGCGCGCACGCACGGCGATCACCGACAGCTCGCGGTCGAACGACACCCGTTCCTCGACGATCAGCCCGGCACCGCCCAGCTCGGCGACGGCCGCCGCGGAGTCGCCGCCCCTCTTCACCTGGAGCTGCCCCTTGCCGTCGTACCCGCCGCCGCGGGTCTTGAGAATCGCCGGCGCGCCGAGGTCGGTGAGCGCCGCCTCGAGATCGGCGGCGGAATCGACGGGGGCGAATCGAGGGACGGCGAGGCCGAGCCGCTCGAACAGCCGCTTTTCCTCGAGCCGGTCCTGCGCGACCGCCAGCGGGCGGGCTCCGGGACGGACCTCGACGCCGGCCTCCACGAGCCGCTCGACGGCGGCCGCCGGAACCTGCTCGAATTCGAACGTGGCGAGGTCACACGCCGATGCGAACTCCGCGAGCGCGACCCGGTCGTCGTAAGCCGCCTGTATGAGACGCCCGACGGCCGCGGCCGGAGCCGATTCATCTGGGTCGAGAAACGTGAATCGCTCGCCGAGCGGAAGCCCGGCGAGGCCCAGCATCCGGCCGAGCTGTCCCCCGCCCAGGACTCCGATCAGGTCGGTCCCTCGCGCGGGTCGGAATCGGCCAGGACCGATTCGGTCTGACTTTCGACGTGACGAATCACTGCCTTCTCGATCTCCGGATGTCTCGCCGCGAGGATGCGGGCGGCGAGGTGCGCGGCATTCACCGCCCCCGGCTTGCCGATGGCCAGCGTGCCGACCGGAACGCCCCCCGGCATTTGCACGATCGAGAGCAACGAATCGATGCCCTTCAGCGATTTGGACTCCACCGGGACGCCCAGGACCGGGAGGATCGTCTTCGACGCCGCCATGCCCGGAAGGTGAGCCGCTCCGCCCGCGCCGGCGATCACAACCTCGATCCCACGCTTCGCCGCGCCGGCGGCGTAGTCGAACAACAAGTCCGGAGTCCGATGGGCGCTCACGACCCGCGCCTCGTACGAAATCCCGAGCCGGTCTAGGACGCCGGCCGCGTGTTGCATCGTCTCCCAGTCGGAGCGCGACCCCATGATGATGCCGACCAAGGGGCTCACAGCCTGCCCCCAGCTTCGGCGTACTCGGCGCGCCGCGCGATGTCCCCGCGCATGTGTTTGCCGTCGAAGTGGATCATCTCCGCCGCGTCGTAGGCGCGAGCGCGCGCGGCCGCGAACGAAGGACCGAGGGCGCTGACCGCGGCGACTCGCCCCCCGGCGGTCACGAGAACGCCGTCATCGTCTCGTGCGGTTCCGGCGTGGAAGACGGCCACTCCTTCTACTGACGCCGCTTTGTCGATCCCCTCGATCGGGACGCCCGTTTGCGGCGACGACGGGTAACCCGCGGAGGCAAGTACGACCGACACGCACGCATCCTGCGTCCACCCGAGCGTGACTCCCGCCAGATCTCCGTTTGCGGTCGCCACACACACCTCGGCCAAATCACTCTCGAGCCGGGGAATGAGCGCCTGCGTTTCGGGATCGCCGAAGCGAGCGTTGAACTCGATCACCTTCGGCCCGGTGGTGGTGAGAGCGAGCCCCGCGTAAATGGCTCCGCCGAACGGCGCACCTGCTTCCTTCGTTGCACGCACCATCGGTTCGATCACCTCGTTCGTGATCCGCGCCGCGAGATCGGGAGGACACGCCGGGACCGGTGAGTAAGAGCCCATCCCGCCGGTGTTCGGGCCGAGATCGCCGTCGTACGCACGCTTGTAGTCCTGTGCAGGCTCGCACGCAACGACCGTGGTGCCGTCGGTGAAGGCGATGAGCGAAACCTCTTCTCCGTCGAGATACTCCTCCACGACCACCCTGCGGCCGGCCTCGCCGAACGCATCCTTAGAGATGCATTCCTCGAGCGCCTCGATCGCGTCGGCGCGCTCCTCGGTGACGACGACGCCCTTACCGGCCGCGAGCCCGTCCGCCTTGATCACGTACGGCGCGCCGAGCTCGTCCATGAACGCGACCGCGGGCGCAACCTCCTCGAACGACTGCGCGCGCGCAGTTGCGACTCCGGCGCGCCGCATCAGGTCCTTCGCATACGACTTCGACCCCTCGATGCGCGCGGCGGCGGCATCCGGCCCGAAAACCTTGAACCCCTGAGCACGCAGCACGTCTGCGACTCCTGCCACAAGGGGGGTCTCGGGGCCGATGACGACAAGATCCGCCGCGACATAGCGCGCCAGCGCGGCGGCCGCGGCCGGCGTCGGAACGTCGTCGGCGACGATCGCCAATTCCGCCAGCCCCGCGTTGCCCGGTGCGACGAAGAGCTCCTCGACCGCCGGAGAACGGGCGAGCGCCCAGCCGAGCGCGCTCTCACGCCCACCCGAGCCCAGCAGCAGGATCTTCACGTCAGGCGGCCTCGCGCACTTGGACGATCTGATCGCGCCCGGGTCCGACCGACGCCCACGACACGCGCGTCGACACCATCTCTTCGAGCGCCTCGAGGAACCCCCGCGCCTCCTTCGGCAGATCTTCGACGGTGCGCGCCCCCGTTATGTCGTCCTTCCACCCTGCGAACTCCTCGTAGACCGGTCTGCACTTGTTGAAGATCGTCTGATTGGGAGGGAAGTGTGAGTAGCGCTCACCCTCGTACTCGTACGCAACGCATACCTTGATGCGCTCGAAGTGGCTCAAGACATCGAGCTTCGTGACTACCAATTCGGTCAGGGTGTTGAGGCGCGCCGCATAGCGGCCGGCGACCGCGTCGAACCAGCCGCAGCGGCGCTTTCTCCCGGTCGTCGTACCGTATTCCCCGCCCGCTTCGACCAGCATCTCGGCATCCGTCGGATCGGCCTCACTGGGGAACGGGCCGGATCCAACCCGCGTGCAATAGGCCTTCGTGATTCCGATGATGCGCGTGATGTCGCGCGGACCCACCCCGGCGCCGGCGCAGGCGCCGCCCGAAATCGGGTTCGACGAGGTGACGAACGGATACGTCCCGTGGTCGAGATCGAGCATCGTCGCCTGCGCCCCCTCGAACAGCACCGTCTGTCCGTCGTCGAGCGCCCCCTGTACCAGCGCCGACGTGTCGGCTATATGGGGTGCGAGACGCTCACCGTAGACCCGATACTCCTCGGCTATGTCGTTCAGCTCCTTGGGAAGCCGCCCGTATATGCGTGTCAGCAGGAGGTTCTTCTCCTTGATTGCAATCTCGAGCTTCTTGCGGAAGATCCTCGCGTCCAGCAGATCCTGCACCCGAAGTCCTATTCGAGCAGCCTTATCGGCATAGGCGGGGCCGATTCCACGCTTGGTGGTGCCGAGCCGGTTCTTCCCCAGCCACCTCTCGGTCACGAGATCGATCTCCAGGTGGTACGGCATGATCAGGTGAGCATTGCCCGACACTCGCAGTCGTTTGGTCGCGATGCCGCGTCCCTCGAGCGCGTCCATCTCCTCGATGAGGACCTGGGGGTTGACGACCACACCGGGTCCGATCACGGGAGTGCAATGCGGATACAGAACCCCGGTGGGAATCAGGTGCAGCGCGTAGCGTTCCCCGTCCACGACAATCGTGTGTCCGGCATTGTTTCCGCCTTGATAACGCACGACGTAGTCGGTGCCTTCGGCGAGCAGGTCGGTGACCTTCCCCTTGCCCTCATCGCCCCACTGGATGCCGACGAGGGCGATGCCGGGCACGGTTACCGCTCGATGCGGAACTTGATCCGCACGTGGGTGAGGTATTCGGATATCTCGCCGCCGGAGACGTTGCATGACGTGTCGAGGATGTCCATTCCCGTGATTCCCCGGATCGTCTTCGATGCTTCCTTCAGCGCCTGTCCGGCCGCGTCCCGCCACGACTCCGACGACACCCCTACGAGGTCGATGGTCTTGATGACGGCCACGACATCAACTCCTTTTTATGTGCCCGTTCCGGCCTCATCGATTGTACCGAGGAGGGTTCGACCGACTTTGGTTCTGGCTTCCGGCGCGCCGTTCCCCTAGAGTTTGCTTGTTTAGATCATCGATTGCTGGAGGTGCCGGGAATGGACATGTCGAGGTGGGGCCGCGGCGAACGGATCGCGGTCGCGAGCAGCGCGGCACTCTTGATCCTGTCGTTTTTGCCGCTGTGGGCCAAGGTCGAGGCGGGCCCGGTGACACAGCGCTTCAACGCCTGGGACTTTGGCATGGACGTTTTGCTGGCGATGCTGCTTGCCCTTGCGGTCGTCATCGTCGGCGGAATCCGAGCTTCGGACACCAACGTGTCGCTTCCAATTCCGGCGTGGCAGATATATCTCGGTGCCGGCGCCCTCATCACGCTCCTACTCCTCATTCAGGTGATCGCCGGATCCGAGTTCGGGAGCGCGTTCGGAATCGAGGTAAGCCGGGGACCGCTGCTGCTCTTGTCGCCGCTGCTTGGGGCCGCGATCGCGTTCGGCGGCTACCTCGACAAGTCGGAGGCGGAGTCGATAGCGACTCCGCATACGGCTCCGCCCGCGGGTCCTCCGGCTCCGCCCCCACCCGTATAGGCGCGTGGTTCCGCTCGATGTAGTGGAATAGGAGGCGTCGCCACACCGAGCCAAGGGGGAACGATGCCGGAGATCGACCCGGATCTTTACTCGATCCTGACGCTGGTACTGCTGCTGATCATCGCGCTCGCCCTCCTCGGGATCGCGTCGGCTCTGTCTCAGATCAAGAAGACGCTCGGTACCCTCGGCGACCGGCTTGCGACGCAGCAGACCCAAAGCGCGGCGGCAGAACGCCCGGTGGACTCGACATCGAGCGTGGGAGGCTCCGCCGGGACGAGCGCGGCCCCGGCCGGTGGGGCCGCAATGTACGGCGGATACACGCCCCCCCAAGACGCCGGCGTCGGAGCGACCAGTCCCGCCGTCGGGGTGGAGCCCGCAGAGGGGGCCGCCGCCTATGGGGCTGCGCAGTCAACCGCGGCACCTGCCGCCGCGCAAACGGCCGAACCCGCGGCCGCGTCGCAACCGGAGCCGCAGGAGCAACCGTTCGAGCGGGACGGCCGGTGGTGGTTCCGGCGAGGCGCCGAGCTCCTCGTCTACGACGAAAGCACCGGTCAGTGGGTGGCGGCGCCCGAGGAGGCCTCGGGAGCAAGCGCGGGCGGCGCCGGCGCAACGGCGAGCGCGGCGGAAGGCGGCTTCTGGAAATGCCCGGCGTGCGGCGCCGTGAACGGATCGACCGCCACGACCTGCCGGATGTGCTTCACGGCGCGCCCGTAGGCGGGACCTCCGCCGCGGCAACGAGGAAGCGGCCGAGGAACGGGAGCCGTAGATCGCGTCCAAACGCGGCGGCTCCCATCAGGACGACCCACAGCAGGATTCCGAGCGCAAAGGCGACTTGCGTCGCGCCCGTCGAGACGAACGAGCACGCCCACAGGATCGCCGGCCAGGCGGCCCCGAACGCAATCGACTGCAGGCCGTGAAAGCGAGCGCGGGCGGACTTTCCTCCGAAGAGGGCGACGAGCCCGCTCAGGGGCGGGAGGAGGTAGGCCAGCGCAGACACCGACGCGAGGTTATCCGGCCCTTCTCCGAAGGGCATGATGGTTCTATGGCCAACCGACTTGCGAACGAGACGAGCCCGTACCTGCTGCAGCACGCGGATAACCCCGTCGATTGGTATCCGTGGGGCCCGGAGGCACTCGAGCGGGCGCGGCGCGAGGACAAGCCGATCCTCCTCTCGGTCGGCTACGCCGCATGCCACTGGTGCCACGTCATGGAACACGAATCGTTCGAAGACGACCAAACGGCGGCGATGATGAACGAGCTGTTCGTCCCCGTGAAGGTCGACCGTGAAGAGCGGCCCGACATCGACGCGATCTATATGGATGCGGTTCAGGCAATGACCGGCCACGGTGGATGGCCGATGACGGTCTTCCTTACGCCCGACGGAAAACCCTTTTACGGCGGCACCTACTTCCCGCCGCAGGATCGACACGGGATGCCGTCGTTTCAGAAGGTTATGAGTGCGGTGGCGGACGCGTGGAGTGCCCGCCGGTCAGAAATCGAGCAACAAGGCGACGACCTCGTCGGCCACATCGGGGTCGGGGAGCATCTAAAGAGTTCGAAAGAAGACATCACCCCGGAGTTCCTCGACCACTCCTACGCGCGCCTCATCCGGTCGTTCGACCGCGACTACGGAGGATTCGGCGGCGCGCCGAAGTTCCCGCAGGCGATGGTCGTCGACTTCCTCCTGCGGCGCGCCGCCGGAGGAGACGAGAAGGCGGCCGACATGGCGCGCCGGACGTTAAACGCAATGGCGGCCGGAGGAATGTTCGACCAAATCGGCGGCGGATTTGCGCGCTATGCAGTCGATCGCTACTGGCTCGTTCCGCACTTCGAGAAGATGCTCTACGACAACGCCCAGCTGCTGAGGACATACGCGCGCTCGTTCGCAATGCTCGGAATCGATCGACACCGCAAGGTCGCCGAGGCAACCGTCGACTGGATGCTTCGCGAGATGCGCGACGAAGGCGGCGGGTTCACGTCGTCTCTCGATGCCGACAGTGAAGGCGAAGAAGGAAAGTTCTATGTGTTCACGCTCGACGAGGTTAGGGAAGCGGTCGGCGACGATGATTTCGACCACGCCTGTCGCCTCTACGGCTTTTCGGAGGAGGGTAATTTCGAGGGTCGCTCGATCCCGGTCTATGCGGAGAAACCGCTCGACCCCGCGGCCGCGGAGCGAATTCGACGGGCGCTGTTCGATTTCCGCGCGCAGCGGGTGCGGCCGGGGCTCGACGACAAGGTGCTGGCCGCGTGGAACGGCCTCGCGGTCGCGGCGCTGGCCGAAGCGGGCGCGCTGCTCGGTCACCCCCAATGGGTTGACGCCGCCGCGGGTGCTATGCGCTTCGTACTGTCGACGCTCCGGGTAGACGGGCGCCTCAGGCGGTCCTATCGGAAGGGAGACGTGAAGCACCTCGGCTACTGCGAGGACTACGCATTCGTCCTCGAAGGCTGCCTCGCGCTGTACGAGGCAACGTTCGAGCGGGAATGGCTCGAAGAGGCGGCATGGGCGGCCGACGAGATCGTTCGGTTGTTCCACGATCCTGCGGGAGGAGGCTTCTTCACGACCGGCTCCGACGCGGAGCGACTGGTCGCGAGGCCGAAGGATGTGATCGACAATGCAGTTCCTGCCGCCAACTCCGTCATAGCTTTGCAATTTCAGCGACTGGCGCGCATGACCGGCGAGGCCCACTTCGATGATTACGCGTTCGAAGTCATGCGCCTCATGCGGGATCCCGCCGCGACGTCGCCGCTGGGCTTCGGCTACCTCCTGTGCGCAATGGACTTCGCGGTGGCCGACGTTCGCGAGGTAGTAATCGTCGGAAACGCGGCCGGTGATGCAGCACCGTTGATAGAAGTTGCACGAAAAGGCTTCACCGGCAACCGCGTGGTTCTTTGCGACGATTCAGAAAACGGCGCTCACCCGCTCCCGTTGTTCGCAGGACGAATCAAGATCGCCGACCGCGCCACCGCCTACGTCTGCCGCCGAGGCGCATGCAACCTTCCCGTTGATTCACCGGACGCCCTCGAGCTAGAGCTTCGGCAATGAGCGTGCGCGTCAACCGTTCGTTGACGATCCCCGACGACGAAGTGACGCTGACGTTCGTCCCCTCCGGCGGCCCGGGAGGACAGCATGCGAACAAGGCGGCGACCCGTGCCGAACTCACATGGAACGTACGGACATCACGGGTCCTCGGGCCCCAGCAGCGGGCGCGACTGGCGAACCAATTGGCGGGTCGCCTCGACTCCACAGGGACGCTTCGCCTCACCTCCGACCGGTACCGCTCGCAACTGCGCAACCGGATCGACGCCGAAGAGCGACTCGCCCGTTTGGTTGCCGATGCGCTGCGTCCGAAGAAACAACGAATCGGAACGAAACCCACACGCGCCTCCACCGAGCGCCGGCTCGAGCAGAAGCGACGACGTTCCGCTACTAAGAAGGCGCGGCGCTCTTCCACCGAGTTTTGAGCTTCGGCAACATTTCCTCAGGACGCTAGGTCGAGAAGGCGCCGCGCGACCATGTCCCACGACCATCGCTTGCGTGCCACGCGGCTCGCCGCATCTCCGTACCTTTTTCGTTCTTGTTGGGGGCAGCTAAAGAAACGATCGACCGCTTCGGCAATGCCTTCGACGGGAGTCTCTGGGTCGTAGGTGAGAAGTCCCGGCACGCCTAGGTCGTGCTCGAGCGTCTGGATCGCCTCACCGATCCCAGAATGACGGGGCCCGACCGGCAAGACCCCACACGCCGCCGCCTCTGCCGCGACCATCCCGAATGCCTCGGCCAGCACACTCGGCACCACGAGTACGTCGAAGGTCGGCAACAACTTCGACAGCGGCCCGTGCTCGAGCCGGCCCGTAAACCGGACGGTCACATCTCGGATGCGCTCGGTGTAGCCCGATCCCACCCTGTCTAGAAACGGCAGCAGATTCGGGAGGGCGCCGCCCTCTCCGGCCGACGCCAACTCCCGCGCCCGGCTCAAGTCTCCTGCCGCAAGCGCACCATGCAAGTTCCGAAGCGTCTCGTCGAGACTGCCGTACCCCACGACGACGGCGCGTATATCGGGCGTGGTCATCAGGCCGAGGGCGGCAAGAAGAAGGTGAACACCTTTCGACGGAATGAACTTTCCGACGAAGCCGACGCGGGGCGGAGCGCCGTCATCACGATCCGCCCGCGGCACAAACAACTCGACGTCGCATCCCGGATTGACCACGGCTGCACGGTCGAGCCATCCGGGGACAACGGCGGCGGCTTCACGAACCATGTAGCGGCTCCCTCCCACAACCACACGTGCGGCGCCCAAGCCATCGCTCGCATAGCGCCGGTACCGCTCCTGTTGCTTCACCGCGAATTCGAGTCCGCTCCCGTGCAGTTTGGCGATGTAGGAGGTGTTCGTGGCGATCGAGGCTCGCCGGGCGATCTCCGGCCCCATCACTTCATGCCCGGTGATGATCGCGTCCGGACGAAACCGCTCGATTGCGCTTACGAGCGCAGAAACGTTCGCATCGGTATAGGTCTGAAGCTCCGCGTCGCTCAGATCGACGAACCGCTTGGCCACGAAACCCTCGTACTCGTCGTGAACGTAAACCGGCAGCACCGTGCCGACTGCCGGCCGCAGCAACGCCACCCTTCCGGCCGCCGGCGAAACCGAGGTGGGGACGGCCGCATACGAGGTGTTGTCGTCGGTGAAGTCGCCGTGTTCATCGATGAAGTCGAGGTCGGCTACGTCGCGCTCCTGGCACAGGAGCAGAACGTCATGACCCTGCGCACGCCAGGCGCGCGCGACGTTCGCGGTATACACGTTCGATCCCGACCCGCGCAGGAGATAGCCGTGCCACAAAAGCACCTTCACGGCCGCGAAAATAGACTGCTCCGATGCTCGACCGCGCCCTCTCGGCATCCTTTCGGCATTTCGCCACCGTGTTCCTGATCGTTGCCGTCTTCGTGATGCCGCTTCACGTCGCGTTCTCGTACTGGCAGCGCGACGTCATCGCGGTCTCGGAGATCCACGACGACATCTCCACGTTCCCGGACGACCGCCGCGTCCAGGGTGTGGGACGGTCGGAACTGGAGCGATTTCGCGCCTTCGGCGCGTTGCTCGCGGTCGTGGAACTGCTCGCGCTTCCAATTCTGATCGCCGCGGCGCGCCGAACCATCCAACGGGACCGGGAAGGAAAGGTGCCGACGGTGGCGGACGCGTGGCGGTGGGGGGTGCGCGGGTGGACGCGCCTGCGCCCCGGGGCCCCAGGTCTCATCGGGGCAGGATTGGTTCTAGCGGGGGCCGTGATCGTCCTCGCCCGGGGAGCCGGGATGCTGGTCGTGGAATCCCTCCCGCAGGAGGCCGCATGGGCGGGCCGGGCCTTGGCCGAGGGAGGGGCGCGGGCCCTGGGAGGGCCCTTTTTCCTCGTGCCGGTTGCGCTGGCAACATTTTCCTCTAAAGATGAGAGCATGGACTAGCCGACGCTCAAACACGGGAGTGTCCCGAGTCCGAGAAAGGGTCCCAGGCGGTGCTTAAGAAAACAGAGGCGTCCCACGTCGAGCGCATTCCGCGCACCCCCGACCTGTTTCGCAGGGTCGCGGCAGAGCACCGGGCGGACGTCGAACTGATCCGCGAGCGGAACCGACGGCGCCGGCTCCGATACCTCCTCTACCTCAACGTCCTGCTGTTCGCATATTTCGCAAAACGGGCGTTGGAAGGCAACCCCATCCGGCTCGGACTTCCACAACTGGGCCCCGACGCCATCATCTGGCTGTTCCCGCTCTTGATACTCCTCATGATCTCCGTTGCAGTGTTGCTGCCGTTCGCCCAGGGTCGGTCGCCCCACCTGCGGTTCAGCCCGGAGCAGCTCGGCATCACTTTCTCCGACGTGCGCGGCATCGATACGGTCCTCGAGGAGGTCACGCGTACGCTGCAGATCTTCCTGACCTACAAGACCTTTCGCGAGGAGCTGGGCGGTAATCCACGCCGCGGGATCCTGTTCGAAGGGCGGCCCGGAACCGGCAAAACTCACCTCGCCAAGGCGATGGCATCCGAGGCCGGGGTCCCATTTTTCTTCGTGTCGGCCCCCGCGTTCCAGTCGATGTTCTTTGGGATGACTGCGTGGAAGATCCGCTCGTTCTTCAAAGGTCTCAAGAAGGCAGCCCTCAAGGAGGGCGGTGCAATCGGTTTCATCGAGGAGATCGACGCTATCGGGGGAGCCCGTGGGGGCGTGGAATCCACGTCTCGAGTCGCCGCGAGCCCCTTCTCCACCCTGCGGTTCGGCACCGCCGACACCGGCAGCATGGTGAACGAGTTGCTCATCCAGCTGCAGTCGTTCGAGGCGCCGCCGTTCTCCGGGCGCATGAAAAACCGGCTCATCGATCTTGCAAACCTCTTCCTTCCGGCGCAGCGTCAGATCCGCAAGCGGCCGAGCCCGTACTCCAACGTGTTGATAATCGGCGCTACCAATCGCGCCGATGCGCTCGACCCGGCACTGCTGCGTCCGGGCCGCTTCGATCGCGCGCTCTACTTCGACCTTCCCGGGCGGGTGGGCCGGAGAGACCTACTCGACTACTTCCTTTCGAAGCGCGCTCATGCATCTGAGATGGATCGAGAAGACCTGCGGGACGAACTGGCGGCGATGACCTTGGGCTATTCGCCGGCGATGCTCGAGCACATTCTCGACGAAGCGCTCGTGTGGGCTCTTCGCGACGGGCGGCGGGAATTGAACTGGCGCGACATTCAGCGCGCCCGCCTGAGCGAGGAGATAGGAATCGCGCACCCCGTCGCTTACACGGACCGCGAACGAGAGACGATTGCCACGCACGAGGCAGGTCATGCCGTTGCGGCCTTCCTGTGTGCCAAGGACCGCAAGCTCGAGGTGCTGTCGATTATCAAGCGGCGTCAGGCACTGGGCCTGCTTGCACACTCCGATACCGAGGAGCGTTTTACACGCACCCACTCAGAGCTAGAGGCGACGATGAAGGTAGCGCTGGGAGGGATGGCGGCCGAGCAACTGTTCTTCGGCGAGTCCGGCACCGGGCCCGCCAGCGACCTGCAGGCTGCCACTGCCCTGGCAGCTCAGATGGTGGGCTCGTTCGGAATGGGGTCGTCACTCGTCTCGTACGACGCGGTTACTCACGGGCCTCACTCGCCGAACATCGTTGCAAAGGTCCTAAACAACGACGACACGAAGCGCGAGGTCGACGGGTTGTTGAGGAAGATGAAGGATCAGGTTGGCTACCTCCTCGAAACCAACCGCGACCTGGTCGAAGCGCTCCGCGACGCGCTGCTCGAGCACGACGAGATCATGGGCGACGAGATCAACGCGGTCATCGAGCAGGCGCTCGCCCGGCGCACCGGAGAACCCACGACCGAAAGCTAGATGCCGTCGAAGAGGTCCGATTCGGGGAGTTTGGTCTCGACCCGCGACTCGACGAGTGTGTAGTCCTCCCATGGATACACGCGCCGCTGGAGGTCGTCGGGGACCGCGAACCAAAACGAGTCAGGATCGATTTGGGTCGCGTGAGCGAGCAATGCCTTAGAACGAAGGTCGATGTATTCCGCTACATCTACCTGAGATGTGACATCAGGTTCGGCGAAACCGATCTCATCCCACTTTTCCAGCCAACCTGCGTAGGGGCTCTCTAGCCCCTCCGCGACGGCGGCGTCGTTGAGAATCTGGAACCGGTTTTTGGTGAAGGTAGCGAAAAAATACAGCTTCTTCGGCTGCCACGGCGCGCCGGCGTCGGGAAACTTTTCAGAATCGCCCGCCTCCCGAAAGGCGCGCAGTCCCAGTTCGTGGACGCGGATGTGATCGGGGTGTTCGTAACCTTTCGATTCATCGTAAGAGAGGACGACATCGGGTCGTTCGGACCGAATGATCTTCACGAGTTGAGCGGCAACCACCTCGGGGTCCGCCTTGCAAAAGGCGTCGGTGTGATCGTTTGCGTCCGTGCCCGGCATTCCGGAGTCGCGGTAGCCGAGGTGATAGATGCGCTCGACCCCGAGGATGTCGCATGCGGTCTCGAGTTCGGCCCGACGAAGCTCGACCATCTTCTCCTTGATCCCGGGCCGATCCATCCGAGGGTTGAGAATCTCTCCCTCGGCGCCGTCGGTCGCGCATACGAGAACCACCCGGGCGCCTTCTGCTGCATACTTCGCCATCGTTCCGGCGCCCTTCGACGACTCGTCATCGGGATGCGCATGGATCGCCAACAAGGACCGCTTCTTTTGAGTCACGCCCGGTAGGCTACCGGGCCATGACGCGTGGTGAACGCAACGTTTTCGACCGAGCCCGGGTGATCGGCGTCGCACTCCTCGTTGTCGCCGCGGGCGGCGCGTTCGCGGGCGCATTCATGAACTGGACCACTGCCGGCGTCCTCCCCCCTCTGCCGGAGACGACGTTCGAGGGGCCACCGCCCGAGCCCACGGATCCGATAAGCGGCGTGGAAACCCGGGAGGGCAACATCGTCCTCGCCGGCGCAACCGTCGTCCTCCTCGGTGCAACCTTGCTCGGGGCACAGCGACGGCGAGGCGGCGCGTGGCTTGCGTTTCTGGCATCGATCGTCATGGGGAGCATCGCGATCGCGGCATATCGCGGCATCGACGACATCCAAAGCGGCTTTTCGCAGCGGATCGACGCGGTGGGCGACATCGACCCCGCGGCAGGGCTCGCGCTCGTTGCTACCGCTGCCGTGATCGGCCTCGTCGGCGGCATCCTGGGACTCGTGGCGACGCCTGCAGCAGAGGAACCGCGCTAGGCGTTCCCGCCGAACACCACCCACAGGAGCGCCGCCCCCAACAAAACAAAAGCGCCGAAGAACAGGGTTCGCTTCCACCGCGGCAGCGCGGGGCGCCGGAGATGCGCGACCAGCAGCAGGGCGAGCCCACACAGCAGCACGGGGATCGCCACGGTCGCGGCGAGCCCCACATCGTGGAGCGACGCAAGCGGGTTGACCCGGTCGTACCCGTCGTATCCGAACGCGCCGATGGCCTCGAGGATCTGGCCGGCCGCGAAGATCGACATCCCGCCAACGAGCAGCCGGCGGCCGAGCGGCGACGCAGGAGCCGGCCACCGGAGCCGCGCGACGAGAAGCAGCAGCAGGGGCAGGCCGACCGCGAGGTGGCTCGCAGCATGGCCCAGGACGTCGTCGTCGCGGATTGGAATCGACAGCACGACAACGGCACCGAAAAGCAGGATCGCCGCGATGACCGAATCGAGGATCGAGCGGGAGGCGGAGACGCCGGCGGAGGACAAGGTGTTTCTCCTTTCGCGGATGGTTCGGAACCCGCTTACGATCCCGCGCCGGAAGGACCTCTTACCAGGGTGAGCGCACGAGTCGCCGAGGTGAGGCCTTCACCAGCACGACCGGCGTACGAGGTTCCGCCGGTGCGATCCGCACCGCGTAGATGCGCGCCCCATTACCACCGCGCGGTTGGGGCATCGTCGAGTGGAGAACTGCAGCCAGTGCGGCCGAAGCCGTCGCAAGGCGTAGCCGAATCGACGTCACGTGATCGCGATCATCCGCTCGAGCGCAACGCGGGCTCGTTCCGCGATGTGGGCGGGGACGGTTACCTCCGGCCCTCCGGTCTGAAGACAGCGCAACAGCTTCGAGGGCGTGATCATTTTCATGTATCCACACACGGCTGCTTCGTTCGCGGCGATGTATTCCGCAGTCGAGTTCTCCTTCCGGAGGCGGTGCAACATACCGGTCTCGGTTGCGACGATGAACTGGGGGGCGAGGCTCTCACGGGCGCGCCGAACCATGCCCCCGGTTCCCAGGACGAACGTTCGCTCGGCCGGCAAGTCACCCGTCGACAGCAGATACATGCACTGCGAGGAACACCCGCACTCGGGGTGGATGTGCATTTCGGCTTCCGGATGGCGGGCGAGCGTGTCCTGAATGTCACTCGGTTGGATGCCGGCGTGGACGTGGCATTCGCCCATCCAGATATGCAATTTCCGACCGGTCTGTCGCTCGACATGAGCGCCCAGGAACATATCGGGGCCGAACAAGATCTCCTTCTCCGACGGGATCGAGGCCACGACTTGTGCTGCGTTTGCCGACGTGCAGCAGAAATCGCTTTCTGCTTTCACCGCCGCGGTGGTGTTGACGTACATGACGACGACGGCCCCGGGATGTTCCGCCTTCCACGCACGGAGCTCATCGGCCGAGATCGATGCCGCAAGCGAACAACCGGCGTCGACATCGGGAATCAAAATTCGCTTCTCGTAGGCAAGGATCTTTGCGGATTCCGCCATGAAATGAACGCCACAAAAGACGATCGTAGATGCGCTCGACGCGGCCGCGACCCGGGAGAGCTCGAGCGAGTCGCCGACGTGGTCGGCTACGTCCTGGATCTCCGGAACCTGATAGTTGTGGGCGAGGATGATCGCGTCTTGCTCTCGGGCGAGCCGCCGAATTTCGTCGGCCCAGTCGGTGGTAACGGAGATCGCGGCCGGTGTGGTCACCCCTTTTCCACCTCCAGCGCGACATCGGCTGCAGTCGCCGAGTGAGTCATCGCGCCGCACGAGATGAGGTCGACCCCCGTCTCCGCGTACCGGCGTACGTTGTCGAGAACGATGCCCCCGGACGCTTCCAACAGAACTTTTCCGCCCGCACGCGCCACGCATGACGCCACTTGTTCCTCATCCATGTTGTCGAGAAGGACTGCGTCGGCTCCGGCTGCGAGCGCCTCATCGAGACCGGCCTCGTCGACGACCTCAACTTCGACGAGCAGGCCGTGCGGTGCACCCGCGCGGGCGCGCGCCACGGCTTCCGATATCGAACCCGCCGCGGCGATGTGGTTGTCCTTGATGAGAATCCCGTCGTCGAGGCCGAAGCGATGGTTCTTAGCTCCTCCGATGTGAACCGCATACTTCTCGAGCATGCGAAGGCCCGGCGTGGTCTTGCGCGTATCCGTCACCACCGCCGGGGTCCCCGACACCGCGTTCACGAAGCGGGCGGTGGTGGTGGCGACGCCCGAGAGGCGCCCCAGCAGATTGAGCGCCACACGCTCTCCGGTGAGGATCGTTCGCAGCGAACCGTCGAGGCGGGCGAGGATTTGCCCCGAGTGAACACGGTCGCCGTCGTTCGTGAAAAATGCCACGTCGACCCCGCCGCCGGCCTCCTCGAACACGAGGACGAGCAGTGGAAGGCCGGCGACGACGAAATCGGCACGCGCCTCGATGTGCGCACGGCCGCGGGCTGGGGGGGAGACGACCGCCTCGGTCGTGCGATCGCCGCGGCCGATGTCCTCGGCAACGAACGTTTGAATCGATTTACGCACCTGGGGCGATAAGAGATGGCTCACGCTGGTTACAACGTCCACCGGCACCGGGCGCTTCCCGGCGTCAGAGACGTTCGACCCCGTAGCCGGCGCGTCCGAGCCGGGCGACGAGCTCTTCGATATGCGACGGCCCCTTGGTCTCGACCTGGAGGGCGACGGCAACGTCGCCCACATGCACCCGAGCACCTTCCCGATGGTGCTCGACGCCCACGATGTTCGCCCCCTGCTCGGCGATGAGGCCGAGGAGACGATAGAGCTCGCCGGGACGGTCGGCGATCCTCGTGTGGAACGAGAAATAGCGGCCGGCGGCGCTGAGCCCGTAGCGCACCACCCGCAGCAGCAGAAGTGGGTCGATGTTGCCTCCGGATAGCAAGACCACGACGGGAGGCTCCATCATGTGCGGGTGTTGGATCGCGCCGGCGACCGCGGCCGCCCCCGCCGGCTCGAGCACGAGCTTCATCCGTTCGGCCGTGAATACCAAACCCTCCGCTATCGCGTCGTCGCTCACGGTCACGATGTCGTCGACGAGCGCCTGCACGTGCGTGAACGTAAAGTGGCCGGGGCGGTTGCACGCAATGCCGTCGGCGATCGTGGTCAGGTGCTCGAGCGCAACCGGCTCTCCCCGCTCGAGGCTGGGCGGATACGACGCCGCGCCGGTCGCCTGTACGCCGATGAGCCTCGCCTCAGGTCGCAGCGCCTTCACCGCCGCCGCGATCCCCGAGATGAGCCCCCCTCCACCCACCGGTACGACGACCGTACCGACGTTGGGGATCGAGTCGCATATCTCGAGCCCGACCGTCCCCTGCCCCGCGATCACGTGAGGATGGTCGAAAGGATGCACGAAGACCTTGCCCTCCGCCTCGGCATAGTGCATCGCCGCCGCCAGACTGGCGCCGATGTCCTTGCCGGACAGCCGGACCTCTGCGCCGTAGCGTTTGGTCGCTTCGATCTTCGGAAGGGGAGCCTGCTCCGGCATGAATACGGTTGCCGACGTCCCCGCGATGGACGCGCCCAATGCGACGCCCTGAGCGTGATTTCCGGCCGAGGCGGCGACCACCCCGCGCGCCTTCTCGTCGGCATCCATCTGCGAGATCCGGTTGTAGGCGCCGCGGATCTTGAACGAACCCGTGCGCTGGAGGTTCTCGCACTTGATGAACACTTCGCCCCCGCACTGCTCGGACAGCGCCCGGGAGCGATCGAGCGGAGTGACAACCGCAACCCCGCTCAGCCGACGGCGGGCGGCACGGACGTCGTCGATCGAGACAAGGCCCGTCATGGTCATGAGGTCATCGTGCCACGTACCGCGACCGGACACGCGACCATAGGAGCGATGACCACCGCCTGGACACCCGAGTCGTGGCGCGCTTTTCCGAGCGCACAGCAGCCCCAGTGGCCGGATGAAACCGCGCTCGAAGCCGCTCTCATCGAGCTCCGGGCTCTTCCGCCCCTCGTGTTTGCCGGAGAGGCTCGCAGGCTTCAGGGGGCGCTGGCGGAAGTCGCGGAAGGCAACGCCTTCCTCCTGCAGGCGGGTGATTGTGCGGAATCCTTCGACGACTTCTCTGCGGATTCAATTCGCGACAAGCTCAAGATCATCCTGCAGATGGCAGTCGTCCTGACATATGCCGCCGGTCTACCGGTGGTGAAGGTGGGACGGATCGCAGGACAATTCGCCAAGCCTCGGACCAGCTCGACCGAGCGTCTGGGAGACGTGGAGCTCCCCGCATTCCGCGGGCATGCGGTCAACAACCACGCCTTCGAGGCGGCGGGTCGTATGCCCGATGCGGGGCGATTGGTGCGCGCCTACCACCAGTCGTCGGCGACCCTCAACCTCCTGCGCGCATTCACCAAAGGAGGATTCGCCGACATCAGGCAGATCCACGTGTGGAACCAGGAGTTCGTGGCGAATTCGGGACAAGGCCGGCGGTACGAGCAGATTGCGCGGGAGATCGAGCGGGCGCTCAGGTTCATGGCCGCGTGCGGCATCGACCTCGACGAGGATTCGACGCTGCACGAAGTCGACTTCTATACGTCTCACGAAGCGCTCCTGCTGGGGTTCGAGGAAGCGCTCACCCGCATGGACAGCCTCACCGGGGACTGGTACGACTGCTCCGCGCACCTGTTGTGGGCGGGAGATCGCACGCGGCAACTCGACGGCGCTCACATCGAGTTCCTGTCGGGCGTTAAGAACCCGGTGGCGGTCAAGCTCGGCCCCCACGCGTCCCCTGCCGAGGTAACCGCATTGTGCGCGCGATTGGATCCTGGACGCGAACCGGGGCGCTTGTCGTTCATAACGAGAATGGGCGCCGCTTCGATCGAGAACGTCCTCCCTCCGCTCGTGCGAAAGGTGCACGAGGAAGGTTGGAGGCCGGTGTGGGTGTGCGATCCGATGCACGGCAACACGTTCAGTTCGAGCGGGCGCAAGACGCGGCGCTTCGACGACATCCTCAGCGAGATCAAAGGCTTCTTCGTGGTTCATCAACAAGAGGGAACGGTCCCCGGCGGTGTGCATCTCGAACTGACGCATGAAAACGTCACCGAGTGCCTCGGCGGCGCCGAGGAAGTACTGGACGCCCACCTCGACGAGCGATACCTCGCCCTGTGTGACCCGCGCCTCAATGCGCGCCAGAGCTTGGATCTCGCGTTCGAGCTCGCAGAGATGCTTCAGGCGACGTAGTCGGGCGCGCCGGCAATCGGCAACCTGCTACCGGGAGCGAACGAGTCCGGCAATCTCGCCCCGGCGAGCGTGGCGGCGCGCCGCTTTCTTCGAGTAGACGAGATCGCCGTCCACGACCACCTCGAACACGCCTCCGCCCGACGGAATCAGCTCGACATCGGCGCCGAATTGTTCTCTCAGCTCGTCCGCCAGACCGGCGGCGCGATCTTCGTATCCTCAGACCGTGCAGTACTCGATTGCCACCTTCATGACTTCGACCCTACCGCCGCGAGGTGTGACCAACTTCACACTTGGGCGATCTAATCTGCACGAGCCCCATAGTTCAGCGCTGAAATGGGGTGAGATGAAGATTAGATCGCCGGCTTGTGAAGTTGGTCACAGTAGGCGAGGCTAGGGACCGACGCCTTCTGATTCCGCCTGGAGGGGAACATGACCTGGATCATCATCGGCATCGTTGCGGTGCTGGCGATCGCGCTCGTCGCCGTCTACAACCGACTCGTGCGTCTGCGCAACCGAATCGAGGCTGCGTGGTCGCAGATCGACGTTCAGCTGAAGCGGCGCTACGACCTCATCCCCAACCTCGTGGAGACCGTCAAGGGTTATGCAGCGCATGAGCGGCAGACCTTGGAGGCGGTCATTCAAGCCCGGCAGCAAGCAGTCGACGCCCGCGGCATCGAAGAGCAAGCGCAGGCAGAGAACATCTTGACCGGCGCCCTCCGGCAGTTGTTCGCGGTCTCGGAGGCCTACCCGGAGCTCAGAGCCAACCAGAACTTCCTCGCCCTTCAGGAGGAGTTGACGGGGACCGAGGGACGCATCGCGTTTGCCCGGCAGTTCTTCAACGAACAGGTGCTTGCATACGACAACGCGCGCGAAGTCTTCCCCACCAACGTGATCGCGGGAATGTTCAATTTCGAGGCCAAGCCTTACTTTGAAGCCGAGACGGAGTCACGCGAGAACGTGAGGGTCGACTTCGGCCAGGGGAACTCGCAGGCGCAGCCACCTCAGTAGCAGTCGCGCACGTGTACGAGCGAATTTCCGCGAACGTTCGAAAGTCTTACCTACTCATGATCGGGTTCGTCGTTCTGGTGGCCGCAATCGGCTGGGTGTTCGGCTACGTGACCGGCTTCGGCTACTGGGGACTCGTCGCTGCCGTCGCGTTTTCCATTCTCATGACGTGGGGGTCGTACTTCAATTCGGACAAGATCGCACTGGCGATGAGTCGGGCGCAGCCTGCGGATCCCCGCGCTCATCTCCAGCTTCACAACCTCGTGGAAGGTCTGGCGATCGCAGCCGGGCTTCCGAAGCCCCGTCTCTACGTCGTACAGGACGAAGCCCCGAACGCCTTCGCGACGGGACGCGACCCGAAGCACGCGGCCGTAGCGGTCACCAGCGGCCTCGTCGAGAAGATGAACCGAGACGAGCTCGAAGGCGTTCTGGCACATGAACTCGCGCACATCAAGAACCGCGACACGCTTGTGATGACGCTGGCGGTCACCCTCGTAGGCGTCGTGGTTCTCCTCGGCGATTGGATGCTCCGGGCGCTGTGGTGGGGCGGTCACGATCGTGACGATCGAGGGGGCGGCGCCGGCGCCGCCATTGCCCTTTTCGGCGTCGTCCTGCTGGTGGTCGCACCGCTGTTTGCGCAGCTTCTTCAGTTCGCCATCTCACGCAGACGTGAGTTCCTTGCGGATGCAGATGCGGTCTTCCTCACACGTCATCCACAGGGCCTCACGAATGCGCTGCGCAAGCTCCAGGCGGATCAAACGGCGGTTCGTTCGGCCAGCAGGGCGACTGCCCACCTGTGGATCGAGTCCCCGCTGTCGCTGGAGAAGGCGCGCGGGGAGCGGGGAGCTACGGGCGCGGGCGCCTGGTTAAACCGCCTTTTCGAGACGCACCCTCCGCTCGAGAGCCGCATCGAAGCGCTCCAACAGACGACGCTCGGTTCCGGTGCATTTACCCCCTGAGATCGGCGCCCTCGGACTGGTTTAGGTCGGGTCGCCCGCGGTAGAACCGCGCCATGGAGAAGCCGCTACCGACCAAGAGACGCGTGAACAAGATCGTGAGCACGAACATCGCGTCCGCGGTCGGCTCCTCGTCGGGATCCACCAGCGTCCGAAGCCGCCAGAAGATCGTCCAGCGGAACGGACGCACCGTCATCATCTCGGAGCGAGAAGAGAGGAGGGACGCATGACCGAGGCACACGATCAGCGCCCCGAACTGACGTCCGCCGAGCTCGAGAAGCAGGGGAGCGAAGAGGTCCCCGAGCGCGAGGAGATGTCGCTCGTAAACACCAACGTTGCCATCCCCATAAACGTCGCACTGGCGGCGAACGTCCTGTCGGACGATGCGGTGGCATACGCGGACGCCGACCAGGACGCATGGATCGATCAAAGCAACTGACGAACGGCGGCGAAGCAACGGAGCGTCGGCGGAGGCGGCCTGACACTCGCCGACTGCTCGCAACTCTACTTGTTGCCGTCGTCGCGAGCGTTGGAGTCCCGGCGGCGCCCGCCGCCGCACAGGACAACAGCGCGGTTGCAGTCAACACCAAAGATGGCACGTCCGTTATCGATTTCTCTTTCTCGCTCGCGCGCGTCATGGGATCGGTGGTCGACAACCAGAATGCCGCGGTTGCGTTCTCCAGTTGCCAATCGTGCCGCGCAGTCGCGGTTGCGATCCAGATCGTGCTCGTGATGGGCGATCCGGAGGTGGTCACACCCGAGAACTACGCCATCGCGGTGAACCAGCTGTGTTCGTTGTGCGAATCGATGGCGCTTGCCTATCAAATAGTCATCGGCGTCGACGGGCCGGTTCGGCTGACTCCCGAGGGGTTGCGCGCGCTGGCCCAGATTCGCCTTGCACTCGCCAAGCTAGAACGGGACGCAAAAGACCTAACACTCGAGGAAATCCGGGTTGCGGTGGAAGACATAGTCGCCCAGCTCAAAGAGGTTCTCTCGACCCAGCTCGTTCCGGCCGGTACAGAAGATGCCGGCGAGGACGAAGTCCCCGTCGAGGACGACGACGACGAGGCCGATCCCACGCCGACACCGGACGAGCAGCCCACGCCTCCCGAAGAGGAGGAAGCCACTCCGGCGCCGACTCCGACACCCGAACCCACGTCGTGAGACGGCGCGTCAACACGGTTTGCATCTGCGTTTGCGCGCTCGCAATCGCCGGATGCGGGGGAGCGGCGGCAGACGACCCCCTGGAGGTTTTGGCCGCGACGACCGAACGCCTCGGCGACATCGAGAGTGCCGACCTCGACGTCGACTTCGAAGTCACGCCCTCGGGGATTGCCGGAGACGATCCTTTCGGCTGGCGAATCCAAGGACCGGTCGAATTCTCCGACGACGGGCTTCCCGAAGCCGAGGTGACCTTCACTCAGTTCGTGGGTGGCGAAGAGGGTAGCGCTCGCTTTCTCTCCGACGGCGAGCAGGCGGTCGCGGAACTGGGTGGCACCGCATATGCCCTCCCCGAGGAGGAGACCGCCGGCCTGCGCGGTCGCGGCGAAGATCTCGGAGTCCTCGATATCTCCGAGTGGGTGCGCGATCCCCGAGTCGAGGACGGCCCCGAGATCGACGGGACCGAAACACAGGTCGTGCGAGCCGATCTCGATGCCGGGGCGGCATTCGGGGATCTCCTCGAGTTGCTCCCAGAGGGAGCAGGAGTCTCCTCCGCCGACCTCGATCCGCTCGCGAACGCAGTGCGGGCGGCATCTATCGAAGTCGTTTCCGGTCGGGAGGACCACCTACTCCGGCGGCTGAGGATCGAGCTGACGTTCGCCTCCGACACCTCGGAGGAGCTGGGAGGTCAACCCATTGCCGGCGCATCTTTTCTGCTCGAGGTCGCGCTCACCGATCTGAACAAGGACGTCGAGGTGGAAATCCCCGCAGAGACGGAGCCCCTTCCGGAGATGTGATTCAAGGAACGATCGGGTCGAGCGGCGGAGGCGCGCCGGTGATGTCGCCGCCCACGAGGTTCGCCCTCGGGGGAAGGTGACGCTCCAGGCGAAGGGCGACGATGCCCGCGATGCCGCAGGCAACGACCAGCGCCGCGAACAGCGAGTTTCCAGAGCGATGCTCGAGCGCGAACCCCGCTACCGCGGGTCCGATCATGTGGCCGACGGACCACGACATCGAGTACGCCCCGTTGTAGCGTCCGCGGAGCGACTCGGGCGCCAGGTCGTTCACCATCGCCGGGAGGGTGGGAGACATGAACGTCTCACCCAATGCGAACACTCCCATCGCGACCATGAACCCCGCGGTCGCGAACCAGCCGACCGATGCGTTCCCCGCGGCGAGGGTAATAAGCCACGCCGACGCCCACAGAACGCACATGACTGCGAGCGCCCGAGTCCGCCGCACGCCGGCCAGTTTCTTGAGAATAACCAGCTGCCCGATGACGATTACCGAGGTGTTGACGGCGAATGTGAACCCGAGCGTTCTCGTTCCGATACCGCCTTGGCCGGTGGCGAACGCGGGATAGCCGGATTCAAGTTGTGCGTACCCCACCGCCACCAGGAGCGCACCCAGCGCGCACAAACGTAGGAAAACTCGGTCGCTTAGGACCTGCCGGTAACCCCCGCGCCCATCCTCGAGCGCCTCGTCCGGCTCTACGGGACCTCCGATATCTCGCAATTTGAACAACAGACCCGCGAACGCGACGAAGGTGAGCGCGTCGATGAGATAAAGGAGCTCGAATGATCGCGGGTTGCCGACGTCGGCAACGAGTCCGCCGAATACTCCTCCGATTCCCAGTCCAGCATTCAGAGTCGCGTAATGAACCGACAACACGCTCGAACGCTGGGCGGGGGTCACCACCGACATCAACAACGAGTGGGACGCGGGCCACAAGAACACCATCCCCAGTCCAAACAATGCACTGGCGGCGAACGCCTGCGGCACCGAGTGGATGCCCGCGATTGCGACCGCGCCGAGGGCGGAGAGAACGAGGCTCGTCAACAGCGCCCGGCGCGAACCGACTCGGTCGACCAGCCATCCGGCCGCCGGTCCTGCCGCGAGACTCACCATCGCGACGGTGGCCACGATGAGTCCTGCGGTATCCACCGATATCCGACGGACGTCGCGCAGGTAAACGATGAGAAACGGCAGGACGAGCCCACTGCCGAAAGCACTGCATGCGTCACCGGCGAGGACCGTCCACGCCCGTCGTGGAAGCTGGGGAATCAAGCTGCGGATGACGCTCATCACGAATGCTCCGACAAACAAGCGCTCGGGATGTGAATCATGCCTCGGGGGATGAGGGTCAGCGGGCGGTGTCCTTCGAGACGATCGTCTCGAGCCACCCAGATGAAACGGCGACCACCTCGTCCCAGGCGGCCGCGGTGTCGCGCCCGGAGGACTTCCTCACCTTGAAGTAGTGATCACCGTCCTCTATGACGGCCACGCTGCTAGGGGCCGTGATCGACGCTCGCACCTCCTCGAGAGTCTCGAGCGGGCAGAACGGATCGCGCGTGCCCTCGACGAACAGCATCGGGGTCGTGATCTCGAGGAGGTGGGCGGTCCGGAGCCGATCGGGCCTGCCGGGAGGGTGAAGGGGGTAGCCGAGGAACAGCAGTCCCGCGGCCCGGGTGCCCTGCGCAACCAGATGGGATGCGATTCTCCCGCCCATCGACTTCCCCCCGAGGACTACCAGTCGGTCCGGCGATACCTCCTCGTCCACAACTGCGCGAAACGCAGCTTCGAGCACGGCCGTGCGATCGGGTGCCTTGCGCCCCGCTTCTTGATAGCGGAAGTTGAAGCGCACAACCCGAACGCCTTGCGGCGCGATCCCGGTCGCCACGTGCGACATGAACGGATGGTCCATTCCCGCGCCGGCCCCATGCGCCAGGATCAGCACGCAGCGGGCGTCGTCGGGACCGTCGTAACGCGTCGAGAGCGGCCCGGCGGAAGTCTCGATCACGTAATGGGCGGAGCGGTGAAAGTGCGGCGCTGAGATGCGCGCTCGACGATCTCCGACTTCAGGGCGCGCCGAATGCGCCGGACGTCCTTGAGGGGCACGAGAGCGACGTGGTTCGGGGCGTCCATGAACTCGGCAAGCTGCCCGCTCAACTCCTCGACGTGGCGCGCCAGGCGCTCGTTCTGCCGGCGAAGATCCTCGACTTCGCCCTCGAGTTGGAGAATCCGCATCACGCCCGCGAGATTGATCCCTTCATTGGTCAACTCCTGGATCGTGCGCAGAAGCTCGATATCTCGCTCCGAGTAGCGGCGTGTATTGCCTTCCGTCCGCTGCGGGCGCAGCAATCCTTTGCGCTCGTAGACCCGCAGTGTCTGCGGATGTACCCCGGCAAGCTCCGCGGCCACCGAGATGATGTAAATCGCCTGATCTGGATCGCTCCTACGGGCCACAGCGTTCCTCCCCAGACCTCTACCTACGAGGCTTCTTTCGACGACGGCCGGATGAGGTGCTCGAGGTGCTTGCGCGGGTCCGCGTCGTGAACGGCGGCGAACTGCTCGAGCAACTCCTTTTCCTTGCGCGACAACTTCTGCGGTACCTCGACCTCGATGACAACTAACAGATCGCCGGTGCCGTCCTTTCGCGCCACTCCCTTTCCTTTGACGCGAAGCGTTTTCCCCGAGCGCGTACCCGGCGGGATCTTCACGGTTACGGCGCCGTCCAAAGTGGGAACTTGCACCTTCGCGCCGAGCGCCGCCTCGGTGAAGGTCACCGGCAGGTGGACGATGAGGTCCCCCTTCGGACTCTGCGAGAAAACCGCGTGCGGAGCGACGTGGACGCGCACGTAGAGGTCGCCGGGCGCGGCACCGCCGGAAGCGGGCTCGCCTTTGCCTGCAATACGAATCCTGCCGCCGTCGGTAACACCCGGCGGAATGCGGACGCGAGTTCCGTCCCCCAGTTCGACGGTCGAGCCGAGAACGGCCTCTTCGAAGTCGAGGAAGACCTCCGTCTCTCGATCCGCCCCCCGCCGACGCCGACCGGAGAACCCGAATGCCTCCTCGAACAGGTCGCCGATGCCGGCACCTCCAAAGAGGTCGCCGAGATCGCCCACGTCGCCGACCGTCACCCGCGTTCCGCCGCGGCCGGGGCGGAAGCCGAACGGCGCTCCGCCGAGCGCCGCGTAACGCCGCACCTCGTCGTATTCCTTGCGCTTTTCGTCGTTCGACAGCACCGCGTGCGCCTCTGAAATCTCCTTGAAGCGTTCTTCGGCGGTTGCGTCCTTGTTCGTGTCCGGATGATGCTTCTGAGCAAGCTTGCGATAAGCGCGCTTGATCTCGTCCTTCGTCGCCGTCTCAGAGACGCCGAGGATCTTGTAGAGGTCCTTCTCTAGCCAGTCACGCGCCGCCACCGAAACTCACTCCTCGCCGGGATCATTGTCGTTCGGCTCGGCAGCCGCATCGAGCGGACGCGCAACCGACACCATGGCCGGGCGAAGCACCTTGTCCTTGAAGACGTAGCCGGCGCGGTGCACGGAACGAACCGTCGGCTCGTTCACATCCTCGTCCTCGTGCGACTCGACCGCCTCGTGGAAATGCGGATCGAACGATTTGTCCTCCGCATCAATGACCTCGAGCCCCTCACCTCGCAAAACAGCGACCAGCTCGCGATGAACGAGCGCAAGGCCGGGCGACGAATCGCCGTGAGCTATGGCGCGATCGAAATTGTCCAGAACGGGAAGAAGGCGTTCGACCAGGCTCCTGGTGGCGCGTGCATTGAAGTCCGCCTGGTCGCGCATCGTGCGCTTCCGGAAGTTCTCGAACTCCGCCTTCGTCCTGAGCAAGTCGTCGAGCCGCTCACCGGCGATGCGCTCCCAGTCGTTCGCCGTCTCTTCCGGCGTGCGGTCCGCGGGCACGCCGGCAGATGCGTGCTCTTCGACGACCAGCTCAGGCTCCGTGTCGGGGCGGCCTTCATCGAGGCGCGCCCGACTGTCGTTCGCGTCGCCCATCACGCACTCTGCTCCTCGTCGTCCACGACCTCGGCGTCGACCACATCGTCGGCGCCTCCCTCGGAATCAGCAGCGCCCTGCTGGGCGCGCTGGTACATGACCTCGGCGAACTTCTGGGACGCCGACATGAGCTCTTCGGTGGTGCGCTTGATCGCGTCGACGTCGGAGCCCTTCAGCGCGTCCTTGGCCCTCTGCAGAGCGTCCTCGACCTGCCGGCGGTCGCCCTCGTCGAGCTTCTCGCCGTGCTCCTTGACCGTCTTCTCGGTCTGATAGACGACGGAGTCGGCTTGGTTGCGAGCCTCGGCTTCCTCGCGACGACGCCGGTCTTCCTCGGCGTGCGCCTCGGCCTCCTTCATCATCCGGTTGATCTCGTCCTCGGCGAGCTTCGTTCCGCCGGTGATCGTCATCGACTGCTCTTTTCCGGTGCCGAGATCCCGTGCCGATACGTTCACGATCCCGTTTGCATCGATGTCGAACGTCACTTCGATCTGCGGCATGCCGCGCGGTGCCGGCGGAATATCGGTGAGCTGGAACTTGCCGAGGCTCTTGTTGCGGTAGACCATGTCGGCCTCACCCTGGAGGACGTGGATCTCGACCGACGGTTGATTGTCCTCCGCGGTCGTGAAGGTTTCGCTGCGCTTGGTCGGGATCGTCGTGTTGCGCTCGATGAGCTTCGTGAAGATCCCACCCTTGGTCTCGACGCCGAGCGACAGCGGTGTCACGTCGAGGAGCAGCACGTCCTTGACCTCGCCCTTCAACACGCCCGCCTGCACGGCTGCGCCGACCGCCACCACCTCGTCCGGGTTCACGCCCTGGTGCGGGTCCTTCCCACCGGTCAGCCGCTTTACCAAGTCGCGTACGGACGGCATCCGGGTCGAGCCGCCGACGAGGATGACGTGGTCGATTTGGCCGACGCCGATCCCTGCATCCTTGATCGCTTGGTGGAACGGCTGCTCGCACCGTTGGAGGAGGTCCTCGGTCATGCGCTCGAACTCACTCCTCGACAGGGTGAGCTCGAGGTGGAGCGGGCCCGCCTCGGTCGCGGTGATGAAGGGAAGGTTGACCGAGGTCTGCTGCGACGAGGAGAGCTCGATCTTGGCTTTCTCGGCCGCCTCCTTGAGGCGTTGGAGTGCCATCTTGTCCTTCGACAGGTCGACGCCGTGCTGATTCTTGAACGTCGTCACCAGATGGTCGATGATCCTCTGATCCCAGTCGTCGCCGCCGAGATGAGTGTCGCCGTTGGTCGCCTTGACCTCCCACACACCGTCGCCGAGCTCGAGGAGCGAGACGTCGAACGTCCCGCCGCCGAGGTCGAAGACGAGGATCGTCTGGTCCGTCCCCTCCTTGTCGAGGCCGTACGCGAGGGCCGCGGCGGTCGGCTCGTTGATGATGCGTAGCACCTCGAGCCCCGCCACCTGTCCGGCCTCCTTCGTGGCCTGGCGCTGGGCATCGTCGAAGTAGGCGGGAACGGTGATGACCGCCTCCGTCACCGTGTCGCCGAGATACGCCTCGGCGTCGGTCTTGAGCTTCTGGAGCACGCGCGCCGAGATCTCCTGCGGCGAATAGTTCTTGCCGTCGATGTCGGTCTTGTGGTCGGTGCCCATGTGCCGCTTGATCGAACGGATGGTGCGGTCGGGGTTGGTGATCGCCTGGCGCTTGGCGACCTCGCCCACCAGCACCTCACCGTTCTTCGAGAACGCGACCACCGAAGGCGTCGTTCGGGCACCTTCGGCGTTCGGGATGACCGTCGGCTGGCCACCCTCGAGGACGGCGACGACCGAGTTCGTTGTTCCGAGATCGATTCCAACTGCTTTAGCCATGATTACGACGCCTCCATTGTTCGAACTTGAGTCAGATCTATGGTGCCAAGTTGAGTGCAGTATTGTCAACTCTGGTCCCGACGCCCCTATTCCGGCGCCGCCGGGTATTGTGGGCGCCTCCACGGCCTATACTCCGCCCCGCGCCTTTCTAGACTCGCTGGTCAAGCCTTCTGGAGGTCGGAAGTGCTCGGAAAGCTCGTGATGACCGTGCTGCTCCTCGTCACGCTTGCCGCCTTCGCCAGGCGGGCGGGCGACCTCGTCGGGTACCTCCGCCTCGGCGCGCCGGACGACCGCATCCCCCGCGACTGGAAGCGCAAGATCAAGGACCAGCTCGTCGTGGTGTTCGGGCAGCGAAAGCTGCTCCAGTGGACGGTTCCCGGAGTTATGCACTTCTTCATCTTCTGGGGGTTCATCGTTCTCTTCACGACGATCATCGAGGGCTTCGGGGCCGTTTATTCCGAGGGCTTCCACCTCCCGGTGATAGGCAGGTGGGGCCCGCTCGGCGCCCTCCAGGACTTCTTCATCGCCGCGGTGCTCCTCGGCATCCTGGCGGCGCTCCTCATCCGGCGCGTCGACCGGCCGGGGCGCTTCCGCGGGTCACACACGAAGGACGCGGAATACATCCTGTATGCCATCGCCGGAATCATGCTCACGATCCTGTTCACCCGCGGCGGCGAGATCGCTACCGGGAACTTCCCCTACGACACGGCCTGGACGCCGATCAGCAACCTCGCGGCGAGAGCCGTAGTTCCGTTCTCGGCGGAGGTGCGCGACGCGATCCGCACGACGTTCTTGTGGTGGCATTCGCTCATCATCCTTGCGTTCCTCGTCTACATCACCTATTCGAAGCACCTCCACATCATCACGAGTGGGTTCAACGTCCTGTTCACCTCGGAGCGTCCGAAGGGTGCGCTCAAGGCGATGAACATCAACCTCGAGGAGATGAGCGAAGACGACACCTTCGGCGCCGGAAAGGTCACCGATCTCACGTGGAAAGAAATGCTCGATGGGATGACCTGCACGGAATGCGGACGCTGTCAGTCGCAATGCCCCGCATGGAACACCGGCAAGCCGCTCAGCCCGAAGCTGTTGATCATGGATTTGCGCGATCAGCTCTTCGAGGCGGGACCTGCGCTGCTCAAGGCCAAGGGTGAGGGTGAAGAGGCTTACGCCAAGGCTCTCGAGCAACTGCCGCCGCTCAATCCCGATGTGGTCGAGGACGAGGTCGTATGGGACTGCACGACCTGCGGCGCATGCGTTCAAGCATGCCCGGTGAACATCGAGCACATCGATGCCATCGTCGACATGCGGCGCAACCTCGTCATGACCGAGTCGCGGTTCCCGCGCGAGATGCAGGGAGCGCTCCAGAACATGGAGACGACGGGAAATCCGTGGGGAGCAGCGCCCCAGACGCGCACGGATTGGGAAAAGGGCACGAGCAAGCAACAGACGCTGGAGATCCCGCACATCTCCGAGAACCCGGATGCGGACGTGCTGTTGTGGGTCGGTTGCGCGGGAGCGTTCGACGATCGCAACAAGAAGGTGATGTACGACCTCGCCCGATTGCTGCAGATCGCCGGCGTCAATTTCGCAACTCTCAAAGACGCGGAGACCTGCACCGGTGATCCGGCGCGCCGAATGGGCGCCGAATACATCTATCAAATGCTCGCGGAGCAGAACATCGAGACCATGAATAACTACAAGGTCAAGACGATCCTCACCGCATGTCCTCATTGCTTCAACACGCTCTTCAACGAGTACCCACAGTTCGGCGGGATGTTCGACGTCATCCATCACACGGAATACCTCGCCCGGCTCGTAGAGGAGGGACGGCTCACGCCGCAGGGCCAAGTGGCCGAGACGATCACGTATCACGACCCCTGCTACAACGCGCGCCACAACGACGTTTGGCAGGGCGCGCGCTCCGTGATCGAGTCGATGCCGGGAACCGAATACCGCGAGATGCAACGGTGCGGGCACGGGACTTTCTGTTGCGGCGCCGGCGGTGGGCGGATGTGGATGGAAGAACGGATGGGCAAGAAGATGAACATGGAGCGGACCGACGAGGCGCTAGCCAGCGCCAGCGACACGCTTGCCGTTGGTTGCCCGTTCTGCAACATCATGCTTTCGGACGGGGTCACCGAACGACACAAAGACGACGTCATGAAAGTGCGCGACGTCGCGCAGATCTTGCTGCAATCGATCGACTTCCATCCGAACTCGTCCGCAGGATCGAACGGCAACGGTGCACGGCGCGCCGAGGAACCGACGGACGCGTAACACCGTCACGCGCGGTTGCAGGAAGGTTCCCACTTCCTCCGACTATGCGCCCATTGGGTCTCGCACAGGTCGGCGAGCTCCGGCGCTCTTTCTATAGAAGGTCGAGAACGTCCGACGGCTTCTCCAACATCGTCCCTCCCTCGACGCTGCGCGCCCGGGGGTTCCACCCGGCCACTGCGAAGATAGCCCCGACTTCCTCGGCGCAGATGCGATCGGGTTCGCTGTCGCCCACGAACACGACGTCGCTCCCGCCGACGCCGAGGGCGCGAAGCACCCGGTGAAGGCTCTTCGCCGTCGAGCCGTCGGAGAACGTCGCGACTTCCGGAGACCACCCAAGACGGGACAGCTCCCGCTCGGCGCACAGACCGCGCTTGTTGGAACAGATGCCCCAGCGGTCGAGCCGGCGCAACAACTCGTCCACGCCGGAAAAAGGTTCTGCCGAAGTCGTGTCGTATGCCTCGACGTACGCATCGACGGATACCCCGAGCCGGGCGCATTCTTCATCGAGCGTGCTCCCGAACCGAACTTGATCCTCTCTTACGCCGAGAGCCACGAACGGCGCGAGGAGCGCGCGATCCGAATCGAGGAGCGTTCCATCGAGATCGAAGACCGGGATGAGCGAAGGGGTCACGGACTACTTGAAGTTCTCGAAGTAGCGCGACGGCGTCGGGCCTCGCTGGCCCTGGTATTTGGAGCCGGCGTGATCCGATCCGTAAGGGTTCTCCGCCTCTGAGGACAGCGAGAAGAAGCTGATTTGCCCGATTTTCATGCCGGGGTAGATCGTGATCGGGAGATTGGCGACGTTCGACAACTCGAGTGTGAGATGCCCCTCGAACCCAGGGTCCACGTATCCGGCGGTGTTCGAGACGAACACACCACCGTAGCCGGCGATGAAATTCTCGATCCGACATCCGTTCGGCCGCACCTCCAGGTCGAACACGGGTTCGATCCGGCCGGTATCTCTAACTTCAACGACTTCGTCCCAGCAGAGGTCGCCGTCGATGATCCGATCGAGTTTGGGCGAGGTCGTGCCGCGCCCACGGTAAGCGTCTCGGAGTGCACGAAGCGTACGAATGCGGGTCGCGGGTGACCGACCGGCTTCGAGGTTGTTCAACTGCGTCGCGTACCTGAAACCTGCGGCGCGCGCCGCGGTCTTTTGATCCAAGCCTGAAGCCCGCCGAGTCTCGATCAGCAAATCGCTCGTCGCCGGAGCGGCAGTCAACAACTTGTGATCGAGGTGCGGGATCGAAATCTGCCACAGGGGACCATGCGGCCGGTTTCTGAACGACGCCGCGGCGCGGTATCCGAGGCGTTGGCAGACCAGCAGGAGGTCGCCAACGAGGTATTCCGACGACGACCACAGGAATATCCGCGTCGGTTCGCGGGAGCCATCACCGTCGATAAATCCCTCGAAGAATGCGTGCAGGAGGTGTCGGGGCCAGCCCAATAGCGACCGGGGGATCCTCTTATCGCGCGCGTGGCCCGCAACCCCGATCCAGACGATCACGTGGGCCATCAGCTTAGAGCAGCATGTGATCGCGCCTGCGTGGCGGTAGACGGGAAGCCCCAGGCGCGCGAACGCGGCTTGCGCCCGGTCGAGAATGGCTTGATCTTGATTCGAAACCGTCACCTGATACGACCGGACGTAACCTTCCGCCACGTACAGCCCGAGCAGCCAGGCAATCTCAAGGTCAACCTCAAGGACGGCGGGAATGCGATGCCGCCCCCCCCGCACCGCTAGGAAATCGTCACGACGAAGCTCGATTCCATTCATACGCGCAACCGGTAAGGGAAGAAGAAGTCGCTTCCGGTAGTACTCGATATGGGCAATCCCGATACTGCGCAACGATTCGACCAGATAAACGTCGTCTTGCCACGCCTTCTCGACACTCGGACCCCCGCAAACGAGATCCTGGTGGCAACTCTCGGGAGCAAGTTGAACCAGATCGATGGTGACCGCCGGTGCCGGCCGCGGGTCCGGGATGCGGCGGGGGATCGCGATCCTCGTTCCGGGCGCCGTCGAATGAACCGGTAGCTTGACGACCTCACCGCCGCCGTCGAGTGTGAAAAGGTCGTGGCCGCCGGTCAGCTTGACCTTCCGACCCGATGCCAGACGGACTTCGAAGATGCGGTCGGGCGCGCCTTCCCACCAGCCCGTGACGGGGTGATACCCGACGGTGAAGGTCGTCGGGTCGAACGAGACGACGGATCCCTCAAGCCGTTTCGTCACTATTTCGTCGATGCGGCGAAGTTCCACGCGACCACCGCTCAGAAAAAGGATTTGTTCTTCACCCGGGAGGCTCGAATGGATCAACAAACCAAGTCGTCCCAGAGACGACTTACCCTCGAGGCGCGCCACGAGGTCGCTCGGAAGACGAACGTATTCGGCGGTCGAGCCCAAAACAAACTCGCCGGGATGCAGGATGAATGCCTCCCCATCCGGCACCTCGACCAGCTCCGTCAGGTCCTCCATCGGCTTCTTCACGTCGATGTACGGGTGGCGGTGGTTGTGGAACGTTCGGAAGAGGCGGTCGACGTGGAGATCCACCGACGACGGCTGCACGCACGACATGTCGTAGGGCTCGATGCCGATGCGTCCATCTTCGATTGCACTGCGAATGTCTCGGTCCGACAGGATCATGCAGCCTCCCTGGTGCGACGCCTTTCGCTGCAGCCGCCTGCGGCGGAGTCTACCGGTGGGGCTCGGCAGCTTCGGGATTCCCGCGCCTCCCTCCTATAATCCTGGGACGCCGCGGGTGTAGCTCAATGGTAGAGCTCTAGCTTCCCAAGCTAGTGACGAGGGTTCGATTCCCTTCACCCGCTCCAGGATGACTGCGGTCTGTGTCGATGCGGCCCTTATGGGTACGTCCACGGAAACCGTCGATTCAAAGGAGTTGGTTTTCGTGCTCATAGTCACCGACGATGCCGCCACTGCGATAAAGACTTTGTGCGACGTCGCCGAGGCGCCGCCCGGGGCCGCGCTCCGGATCTATGCGGAGCCGGTCGGTGACGACGAGGCGACCCTCGAGCTGGCGCTGACTACCGAGCCGGGACCCGGTGACGAGGTGGTCCAAAGATCCGGTGCCACGATCTATCTCGAGCACACCGCCGCTGCATTCCTCGACGACAAGGTCCTCGATGCCGAAACCGACGGAGATCAGGTCAACTTCAGCATCGACGACCCGCCGGAGGAGCCCTAGGCTCAACGCGCGTCTCCGGCCGCCAGCAAGTGCGCGCCGGCGTCGCATAGATCGAACAAAACGCACTCCGTGCAGCGCGGCATACGCGCCACGCACACCGTGCGGCCGTGCTTGATCAGCGCGACGTGAAGGGGGTAGCGAACGTCGGCGGGGATGCGCGGCGTCAACAACTTGTGCGCGGCATCGGCAGACGTCTTGGTCGGGATCCACCCGAGGCGGAGCGCGACCCGGTGAACGTGCGTATCGACCGGAAAGGCGGCACGCCCCATCGAGAAGCACAGCACGCACGCAGCAGTTTTCGGACCGACTCCCGGGAGGGATGTCAGGTAGGCCTCGATCGCGACATCGGATAGATCGTTTAGGCGCGTCAGATCGACCCGTCCCTCGCGGCTTTCTATCTCGTCGAGGATTGCTTTTATGCGCGGAGCCTTCTGGTTGGCCAGTCCACCGGAGCGAATGGTCTCCGCAACCTCGTCTACGTCCGCGTCCTGCACCCGTTCCCACGTCCGGAATCGTTCCTTGAGCGAGGCGAATGCGCGCGCGGTGTTCACGTCGGATGTGTGCTGCGACAGAAGCGTCATTACGAGTTCGTCGACGATGGGCCGCCGTGCCTTCGGCTCGAACGGCTCCTGAACCTTGGCAAGCCGGTTGAGAACCGCGCGTGCCCGGCGCGGAGTGACAGCGGCATCGACCTTCGGCATGTTCGCACAAGTCTGCCCGACGCGGCCGCCCTAGTAAGTCGGGCCGCGCGCGATCGACGCAAACTTGGTGTACTGGTTCATGAACGCGAGCTGGACCTTGCCGGTCGGACCATTTCGGTGCTTGGCGATGATGAGCTCGGCTTCGCCCTTGGCATCGGAGTCCGGGTTATAGACCTCGTCGCGGTAGATAAACATCACGACGTCCGAATCCTGCTCAATGGAGCCCGATTCGCGAAGGTCTCCCAGCATCGGGCGCTTGTCGCTCCGGAACTCGACCCCTCGGTTCAGCTGCGATGCGCACAACACCGGCACCTCCAGCTCGCGCGCCAAAATCTTCAGTCCGCGCGAGATCTCAGACACCTCCTGCTGGCGGTTTTCGCTCCGGCGCGGCGACTGCATAAGCTGGAGGTAGTCGATGATCACGAGCCCCAAGTCGCCGCGGCTCTTGAGGCGCCTGCACTTCGCCCGCATCTCCATGAGCGACACGTTCGGCGAGTCGTCGATGTAGATGGGCGCTTCGGCGAGTCGGCCGATTGCCGCCGAAAGGCGCTGCCAATCGGCGTCCTGCAGCGTGCCCTTGCGCAACTTCTGGGAGTCGACGCGCGCCTCGGATGCGAGAAAGCGCTGGACGAGCTCGTGACGGCCCATCTCGAGGCTGAAGATGACCACCGGCTTCCCCTGCTTGGTGGCGCTGGAAAGAGCAAAGTCGTTCAGCAGCGCTGACTTTCCCATCGCCGGGCGGGCCGCGACGATGATCAGTTGAGAAGGCTGAAACCCGAGCGTCAGGTCGTCGAGGTCGGCGAAGCCGGAGGCAAGGCCGGTGACCGACGAGCCGGTGTCGTAGAGCTTCTCGATGTCCTCGAGGTTCTTGCCGAGCAAAGCGCGCAGCGGTTGAACCTCGTTGCGCAACTGGCGATCCCCCACCTCGTACACGAGTTGCTCCGCCTGGTCGACCGCGTCGGAGACGTCTTCGGGCATCGAAAAGCCGATCTCCTGCACACCCACTCCCGCCTCGATCAGCCGGCGCAAGAGCGCATGCTCCGAGACGATCTTGGCGTAGCGGACCGCCGACGATGCGGTTGGGTACGCATCGAGCAGCCCGCCTAGATAGGTCTTGCCACCGATTCCGTCGATGAGACCCCGCCGGGAAAGCTCGTCGGCGACGGTGATCGCGTCGGCGGGCTCGCCGCGGGCATCGAGCTCGAGGATGACCTCGAAGATCTGGCCGTGCGCAGGCTTATAAAAGTCGCGTGCCTTGAGGATCTCCCCGACGTTGGAGATTGCCTCCTTCGACTCCATCATGGCGCCGAGGACCGACTGCTCGGCATCCATGTTGTGCGGCGGGATCCGGCTGCGCGTGATGGATTCCAACGATGCGCGCTGCGCCACTTCCAGGCCTCCCCTCGCCTCAGCCGGCGGTGCACTCGGTACGGGACATGTTGCGAACATACGTTCGCACAGTGACACTTACCGAACCGGCAATCCGGGGAAGTCCGTGCTTGCCTTGGTATCGGTTGCCGAACCCCACGCTACGGCGGAGCGGCTGTGGACTACAAGGCAGAGCATCCTGTGGATTACGGCCGCCGCGCCCGGGAGAAGCAGTGGATAAACCTGCCGTTCGCTTGGGTACCAAAAGAGGGCGCCGAAGCGCCCCCTTTTCGGCCGAACGAGGCCCGGCTATTCCTCTTCGTGCGCGATCACCTCGACCGTGACGAGCGCGTTTACCTCTTCGTGAAGCTTGACCTCGACCTGGTGGGACCCCAGGCTCCGGATGGGCTCCTCGAGCAGCACCTTGTGTCGGTCGACGTCTTCGCCGAGCTGATCGAGAATTCCGCGGGCGACGTCGGACTTGGTCACGGAGCCGAACAACCGCCCCCCCTCGCCCGCACGTGCCGAGATGTACACCGGCGACGCGGCGAGCACCGACACCTTGGCCGCGGCTCCTGCCTTGGCCTTCTCCTCGCGCTCCAGCCGCGCGCGCTGCATCATCTCCGCCTGCTTGAGCGCACCTTTGGTGGCCGTGATTGCGAGACCCTTGGGAATCAGAAAGTTGCGGGCGTAGCCGTCGGCGACCGAAACAAGATCGCCCTTGTGCCCCAGCGGATCCACGTCGTCTGCGAGAATGATCTTCATCCTGCCCCCTAGCGAGCCGTGTAGGGGAGGAGCGCCATCTCGCGTGCGTTCTTGACCGCAGTCGCGACCCGACGCTGGTGTCGAGTGCAGTTTCCCGTCACGCGACGAGCACGGATCTTGCTGCGGTCGCTCACGAACTTGCGCAGCATGTTGATGTCCTTGTAGTCGATCACGAGCGACTTGTCGGCGCAGAATAGGCAGTACTTCTTCTTTCCCTTCTTGAACGTGGTCGGCTTGGGAGCTCGCCGTTGCGGCATTTCTAGAAACCTCCTTCGTCCATCGGCGGTCCACCGGCGGGAGACGGAGTCCCCCAGTCGGAGCCACCCCCTGCGGAAGGACCGCCGCCGGTTGATCGCTTAGACTTCTGAACCGTCGCCGTCGCCCATCTGAGCGACGGTCCGACCTCGTCGACCTGAACCTCGAATGCGGAACGCTTGTTGCCCTCCTGATCCTCCCAGCTTCGCTGCTGGAGGCGGCCGGTAACCATGACTCTCGTGCCCTTGTTGAGCGATTCGGCGATGTTCTCCGCCATGTCACGCCAGCAATTGCAGCGGAAGAACCCGTCGAGCTTGTCCTCCCACGTCCCGTCCTGATTGCGGGTCCGGCGGTTGACCGCGACCGTGAAGTTAGCCACCGCGGCTCCGGACGGCGTGAAACGAAGCTCGGGGTCGTCGGTGATGTTGCCTACGAGGGTGACCGTGTTATCGGATGCCATCGAATCTCTCCTTCTCGGCTCGGGCAGACCTAGGCGCCGGCTTTAGCCGGGTGCGTGATCTTGCCTCGGATGAACTCGTCGGAGACGTGCAGCAGCCGATCCAACTTCTCGCTGATGTCCTCGGGCGCCGTGAACTCGCATGCGAAGTAGTAACCCTCATGCTGGTGGTTGATCTCGTAGGCAAACCGGCGCGTGCCCCACCTGTCGACCTTCGTGACCTTCCCGCCGTTCTCGGTTATCAGACCCGTGAACTTGTCGACGGTCTTCTGGATGTCGCCTTCTTCGAGGCGGCCGTCGACGATGACCAACGCTTCGTATTCCTTCATCCACTACCTCCTCCTCCGGACTCGCAGCCGACCTTCGGCAGCGAGGCCCGCCCGCGCTGTTGCCCACACGGACGAGCAGGGGATTGTCGCAGCGACCGCTGCGACGCTTGATGCTACCACCTCCCTCGTCTCAGGCCGTCGTTGCTGCTTCTCCGACTGGTTCGACCGTATCGGGAGGGTGTGACGAATCCGATCGCAGGAATACAACGACCAACACGAGGAGAAGAAGCGCCCGCACCCAGACCCCGATTGACATCGCGTGATAGGCGGTTGTGAAGAACTCGCCGTCGTTCGTGTAGTCGTAGAAGAACCGGAAGATCCCAACGTAAACGACCATGTCCACGACCGTGTAGGCGAACCACCAGGCGACCGGCACAGCAACGAGGACGAAGAAGGGAAGTAGCCACAGCGTGTACTGGGGCGAGTGGACCTTGTTCCACAACAAGAACGATGCGAGCAGCGCGGCGCTTACCGGGAGGACCGGGTAGGTCCCGTCGCGCCGGCCGCGCCACCACCCGGCTCCGAGGACCGCGGCGAAGAACACCAGCATGAGGCCGGTCGTGAGCAGATTGAGTTGATCGGGCTCGAGGCGCGGGATCGACAGCGGTCCGATGTCGGTGATGCTCCAGATCGAGTCGAAGTTCGGGCCGCGACGGCTATGGAACGAATACGTCGCCCGCCATCCCTCGAAGTTGCGGATCACGAACGGGAGGTTGATCAGCGCGAATGTTCCGGCACCGGCGCCGACGACTGCGCCTGCGCCGGCGCGGTCTCCGCGGCGCCACCGCTCAAGGGCAACGGGTGCAACGAACAATGCCGGATACATCTTGAGCGCCGCACCGACGCCGAAGAGGACGGCCGCCCACACCGGCTCGCCTCGACGCCACACGTAGAAGCCGGCGACGGTCGCGGCGACGACCAGCAGATCCCAGTTGTGAAACGCGTACAGAACGATCGCGGGGGCCCCCGCCCACAGCAGGGTGCGCACGCCGGTCATGCGCGCCAGAAGGAAAGTACTAAGGAGCCCGAACGGCGCCAGCAGGAGGGCCGAGTGGACAAAGTATTGGTTGGCGTCACGGGCGAGGAGCCCCGACCCCCACATAAAGACTCCGGTGAGGACCGGATATTCGATGGCGCCGTTGATCAGCGCGCCGTCGTCGGGGCGCAGTTCGCCCTCGACGTAGGGGAAGATCCGAGCCTGTACCCCGCGGCCGACGACATCGCCTCGTTCGTCCTGATAGTCGGGGTACAGCGCCTGGATGTCGTTGTAGCAAAGCGCCTTGTACTGGCGGCTGCCCTCCCACGGCTTGAGGCATTGGGCCTTGAGGAGCCAGCCGCCAAACAACGCCGCCGCGGATACGAACATCATGATTCCGACGACCCCGACGCGGCGCGCTATGGCGGGCTCCTGTCACGGACGCCGCGGCCCTGCCGCCGGTTTTGTTGCGTGGGAGCCGGGCTCGGCTCCGGCTCCGGCTCGGTCGGCTCGGGTTCGGGCTCGGGTTCGGTCGGCTCCGGCTCGGGTGCCTCGGTCGGCTCCGGCTCGGGTGCCTCCGGCACGGTGTCGTCGTCCTCCTCCACGTCGGTCGGAGGCGGCGGGTTCACCAGCTCCGTCGGCATGGAAGTGGGTGTGGGGAACGGCACGGGCGTCTCTCCCTCGATCGCGCCGATCATGTACGCGGCCCAGATGTCGGCAGGAAACGATCCTCCGGTGACCTCGATTCCATGGACGGGCCGGCACTGCTCCGGGATATCGCAGATGTAGCCCATGCGGGGCTGATAAACGCAGCTATCGCCTGCGAAGTTGGTCCCGGCGGGACAATCTTCTGGAGCTTTGACCCGTCCGTCGACACCCTCGTATTCCTCGATCGGGTAGCCCATCCACACGGTGGTGACGAGTTGGCTCGTATAACCCGAGAACCACGACGCGACGTTGTTCTGCGCGGTTCCGGTTTTCCCGGCGACCTCCCAGCCCGGCAAAGCTGCCTGCGGTGCAGTCCCGCCCTGCACGACGTGGGTCAAAATTTGAGTCAACACCGCGGCGGAGTTCTCCTCGACCACCCGCTCGCCGGCCCGCTTCTCTCTGACTTTCTTGTCGCACCCGATCTTGCTCGGGACGAACTCCTTGATGCATTCACCGTCGCTATCGAGCACGTAGGCCACCGGTGTGACCGTCGGAAGTACACCCATCGAGGCGAAGCCTGCATAACCGCGTGCCATCTCGAGTGGAGTGAATTCGATCGAGCCTAAGGCCAGCGAACAGTTGGGCTCGATGTCTTTGCCGAAGCCGAAGTTCTTTAGGAGGTCGGCGACGGCCTCGGGTCCGATCTCTGCGACCAGCTGCGCGTAGATCGTGTTAACCGACGATTGAGTGGCCTGGTCGAGAGTTAACGTTCCAAACGACGACCCGCCGAAATTGTTTACCTCCCACGGAGGGTTGCACGCGGGCTCGGTGATGATTCGCGGCGACGCGCCCGAGAACGCCGACGTCGGCGAAATCCCCTCCTCGATCGCGGCCAGAAGCGTGAACGGCTTCGCGGTGGAGCCCGCCTGGTGGCCGGGCGGATCGACCGCGTAGTTGAAGCCGCGCGCCTTCCTCACATTGGTGTAGGCCTTGCCGCCCACGAATGCGCGCACCTCTCCTTTGGGTGTCATCGACACGAGGGATGCCTGAGGATCGGTCGGCTCGGTGAGCACCGACGACACTGCTTCCTCCGCCATGTTCTGCATGTCGAGATCGAGCGTGGTGTGGATCTCGAGTCCGCCCGTATAGAGATCGTCTCCGAACTCCGGCTCGAGGATGTCTTTGCGGATCCACTCCATGAAGTAAGCGGCCTTCTGAAATTTGAGCGACTCCGAGCCGCCTTTCAGCTTCACCTTCTTCGATTTCGCCTTCTCAGCCTGATCCTCGGTGATGTAGCCCTCGGCCACCATCTGGTCGATGACCCGGTCGCGGCGCGCCTGCGCCCCGTCGGGATCCTCGTCCGGCTGATAAGACTCCGGCGAGGGGATGATCCCCGCGAGGTAGGCGGCCTGGCCGAGGTTGAGCTTCGCCGCCGGCTTGTCGAAATATGCCTCCGCCGCGGCTTCGATGCCGTAGGCCCCTCGACCGAGATAGATGGTGTTCAGGTAGAAGCCCAGGATCTCGTTCTTGGAGTGGCGGCGTTCGAGTTTGACCGCGAGGATGGCTTCTTTGACCTTGCGGGAAATCGTGCGGGCGGGATCCTGAAGGACGGCCGTCTTGACGTACTGCTGCGTGATCGTCGAGCCGCCCTGCTGAACCTCGCCGCCGGTGAGGTTCGCCCATCCGGCGCGAATGATGCCGCGGATCGATACACCGCTGTGATCGAAAAAGTCGCGATCCTCCGCCGCGAGCACCGCGTGCCCGACGAACTCCTTCTTCCCCCCGGGCATGAACGCGTCGGTCTCGATGATGAACCGGCGCTCGGATCCGGAGAAGATGCCGATGAGCTCGCCGTCGCGGTCGAACACCTTCGTGGCCGATTTCAAGGGAATGTCGACCGGGAGCGGGATCGATGCGAACGCATACGTGAGCATCAGGATGGCGCCGCCGATCAAGAGCGCGCCGAGCGGGAACACCCACCCCCACCGAATGAGGAACCGCTGCAGGCGCGAACGCTCCTTGCGCCGCCGGGCCGGCGCGCCTTTCTTCCTCGGAGCGCGGGCGGGCGACCTGGTCGTCGCAGGGGCTCGGGTGGAAGGCTTCCTTGCAGCGTGCCTCGGTTGCTTCTTCGCAGGTGCCACCCGAGCAGTCTAGTTTCGGCTGCGCCGCCCGCTTCGACAATCTCCCGGCGCGCCGCCCCCTCAGGCGCGCCGGGAGACGTTTTGAACGCCCACGCGCGCTCTCAAGGCGCGCCGTGGCGTTTTAAACGACCAGACGCGTGTTGGTGACCGCCCGCTGACGGGAAAACCCGGCTCCAGGGCGCGGCCCGCTGGGGCGCGCCCGCTGGGGCGCCGCCGCCCGCGCCGGGAGACGTTTTGAACGCCCACGCGCGCTCTCAAGGCGCGCCGTGGCGTTTTAAACGACCAGACGCGTGTTGGTGACGCGCCTAGGGCCGGCCCGCTGGGCGCGCCGTGGCGTTTTAAACGACCAGACGCGTGTTGGTGGCTCGCTAAGGGCCGGCCCGCTGGGCGCGCCGTGGCGTTTTGAACGACCAGACGCGTGTTGGTGGTCGCCGGGCAGGGTCAAACGACCGAGGCGAGGACGGTTCCCGCCGCCGTCGTGACGATTCCCGCCGCGGCCAGTAGCCGCCATCGAAACTTCGATGTGCGCACGTACGCCCACGTCGCCACTGCTCCGGCGGCCGCCGCTATCGCCGCGCTCCCCGCCACCCACAGCACCAACCGCGGGAAAGATCCCGGCGCGCCGAGCCCCGGGAGGGCGGCTCCGGCGAAGACCGTGACGAGAATCAAGGCGCCCGCAATCGCCTCGAGCCCCCATAGCTCCAGTGGATGCGGCCTGCCGAGCCACAGTCCGAGCGCCACCGTGCCTGCCGCGGCGGCGGCAACTGCGGCGCCCGCCGCCTCGGCCGGCGCCACCGCCACCGTCGGACCTAGCACCGCCTGAGCCCCCCGCAGGAAGTCGAGGTCGAACGAGCCCCACCTGGCGGCACCCACTGCGGTGGCGGCGGCAAAGACGATCACGGCGGCGGCGGTGAAAAGGCGCTCTGCGGGCACCGCGACCATCCTTCCCGCAGCCAGCGCAAGAAGCCCGATCGCGACCGCGGCCAGCGATCCGGGCAATAGGCCGAGCAGAAAGGGAAGGGCGAGCACGAGTCCGGCCGCCCGAACGGCAACGACCGGCGTCAACTGCGGCGGCGCTCTCGCACGGCCGACGAAGCCGCGTACTGCCGCCCTGCCTGGTACGCCCTGATGAGGTGGTTCCAGTGACAGTCGATGCAGACCTCGACGATGTAACAAGTGAACGCGTCGTGAGTCTGCGCCAATTCCCGCAACCAATCGTTCGGATAGACCACCCGGCCGCTCAAATGTCGGAGCTCGTCGCCGAACACGTAGCGCACGAACCGCAAGGTGTCGTGAGAGCACACCGGGCACGGCAGAGTTGCTTCCTCACCAATGTTCTTGGCCGCGCGCAGCAGCTCCGGATGTGCGTCGCATACGTCGGTGGTGCCGAGCAGACCCCGCCTCAAGCCGGCGATCGCGGCGCGCCGGGCCAAGCGGTAATCGACGACCGGGCCCGGTCCCCGGGGAGGATTCCCGGTGGGATCGAACGAACGTCCCGACAGTCCCATCGGGCAAATCTAAGCGCAAATGCCGACCGGCTCGGCGCGCCGCCGGGCGCCGTCACACTTGCGCCTCATCCGACGGCCGTGATATATCAAGCCGATATATCGTTCAGATACGTCCAGCCGATACATCGAGCATCCGTCGAGGTGACGAATGAAGCAACCGGGAACGCTCGAGCTGCCCGTGCTCGGCCTGCTCAAGGAGCGGCAGATGCACGGTTACGAGTTGCGCAAGCAACTCGGCGCGATGCTCGGGCCGCTGTGGCAGGTGTCGTGGGGGTCGCTGTATCCGACGCTGCGCCGTTTGGCGAAGGCGGAGGCGGTCGAGAAGGTGGCCGAAGCAAGGCGACCGGGCGGAATGTCCCCGGGGCGGCGCAAGACCGTCTACCGAATCACCGAAAAAGGCGAGCGGCTGTTCGGCGACATGCTGGCCGAAACCGGAACCGTCGACGCCGAGCACTTCACGCTCAAGCTTGCGTTCTTCCGCTATATGGACCCGGAGTCGCGGCTTGCGCTGCTGGAGCGGCGCCGGGCGTTCCTTCAGGAGAAGCTCCGTCAACTGAAGGACAACCTGAGGCAGTACCGGGAGCGGATCGACTCGTACGCGTTGACGCTGCAGAACCATGATCTTTCTGCGACCGAGAACGACATTCAGTGGATCGATGAGCTGATCACGAAAGAGCGGGGCGGTCAGAAACAAGGCGTCGCACGTCCCACGACTCAGACGCACTAAAGGGGGAGACAGATGACGAAGAAGCTGCGGGTTGGAATCATCGGAGTTGGTAACTGTGCATCCTCGCTCGTTCAGGGCGTCGAGTACTACGCCAAGGCTCGGACGGACGAAACGGTTCCCGGCCTAATGCACGTCGACCTCGGCGGATACCACGTCTCCGATATCGAGTTCGTCTGTGCATTCGATGTCGACACGGCGAAAGTCGGGCTCGATCTGGCGGAGGCGATCTGGGCCGAGCCCAACAACACGATCAAGTTCGCCGACGTGCCTAAGAGCGGAGTCGAGGTGCTGCGCGGCCACACGTACGACGGACTCGGGCACTACTACCGCGACACGGTGGTCGAATCCGAGCTTCCGCCGGTCGACATCGCCAAGGTCCTACGCGACACGAAGACCGACGTCCTCATCAACTACCTTCCGGTGGGTTCCGAGCAAGCGGCGCGCTTCTATGCGGAGCAGGCACTCGACGCCGGCGTGGCATTCATCAATTGCATGCCCGTGTTCATCGCGACGAACGAGGAGTGGGCGGCGCGCTTCACCAACAAAGGCGTTCCGATCATCGGCGACGACATCAAGAGCCAGGTGGGCGCAACGATCTCCCATCGCGTTCTGTCGAAGCTGTTCGAAGACCGCGGCGTCGTGATCGACCACACCTACCAGCTCAACTTCGGCGGCAACATGGACTTCAAGAACATGCTGGAGCGCGAGCGACTGCAGTCCAAAAAGATCTCGAAGACGCAATCGGTTACCTCACAGATCACCGGAGGCATCGATGCCGAGGACATTCACATTGGTCCGAGCGACCACGTCCCGTGGCTCAAGGACCGCAAGTGGGCGTACATTCGCATCGAGGGACGTGAGTTCGGCGACGTTCCCATTTCGATGGAGCTCAAGCTCGAGGTGTGGGACTCCCCGAACTCGGCGGGCGTCGTGATCGACGCGGTTCGATGTGCAAAGCTCGCACTCGACCGCGGCATCGGCGGTCCGCTCCTCGGGCCGAGCGCGTACTTCATGAAGTCGCCGCCGATTCAGTATTCCGATTCCGAAGCTCACGACCTCGTCGAAGCGTTCGCCGACGGAAGGACCGAGACGGTCCGTGGGATCTCAGCCTTTCCGGCGGCCTCTTCCAACGGGAGCGGGAACGGACACGTGCCGGAAACGACCACGAGCGGCTTGACCCCCGAGCACTAACAAAGACTCGAACGACGCATCGAATCGGGCCCCGCCACCGGGGCTCGACTCGCGTCACGATGGTCGCGTGAAGACGCTGCTGCGAAGCGCCTCGTCGCTCCTTTTGGTCGCGGATTTCCGCCGCTTGGTCACCGCCCAGTTCGCCGCCCAAGCCGCGGACGGGGTTGCGCAGGCTGTTTTCGCCGACCTCCTGGTGCTGGAGCCGACCAGCCAGGGAACGCCGGGGAAGATACTGGCGCTGTTCGCGGTGACTCTGGTGCCGTACTCGCTTCTGGCGCCGTTCGTCGGCGTGTTCGTGGATCGATGGGACCGGAGAAAGCTGATGGCCGGAACGAACGTCGTCCGGGCAGCACTGCTTTTGTCGCTGCCGCTGTGGGCCCGCTGGCTCTCCGGAGACGCTCCCCTGTTCGTCGCCGTCCTGGCTCTCCAGGGCCTCGGACGGCTGTTCCTTGCGACGAAGGGCGCGGTACTTCCGGTCGTCCTGCAGGAGCACAGGCTTCTCCAGGCAAACTCCCTGTCTGGCGGCGGGGGGACTTTGAGCGCCGTGATCGGAGGCGCGCTTGGGCTCCTGCTCGTGGGCAAGATCGGGGGCACCGCGACGTTCGTCGTCGCCGGCGCCCTGTACCTCGTCCCGGTTGCGGTGGTCCGACGCATCTCAACGACCATGGAGCATCCCCATCCTCCGCGCGGACGCTTCGGCGGCGCGGTCGCCGAGATCGCTCGCGATTTGCTCGACGGGCTGCGTGTAATCGGAAGCAACTCGGCCGCACGTATCCCTCTCGCTGCCATCTTTGCCCTTCGATCGGTCGTAATCGTGGTCGCGATCGTCGTGATCCTCCTCATCAAGAGCGAGTTCACGACTCACGAAGGAGGATTCGGGCGGCTCGGCCTGTCGGGCGTGGCGCTCGGGGCCGCGGGCGCGGGAGCCCTCGTGGCGGCGATGTCCGCGTCCGCCCTCGGGCGGCGCATCGGCGGAAGGATCCGCGTGATGATCGCCGGCTATCTCGTCGTCGGGGCGTCCCTCCTTGCCCTCGGAGCGGCCCGCGGTATTCCCGTGCTTCTCGGTCTCACGTTCATGACCGGGATCGGAGGGTTCTATTGCAAGGTGGCGGTCGACGCCCAGGTGCAGCGGGCGCTTCACGACGACTACCGCGGCCGTGCGTTCTCGCTCTACGACATCATCTACAACCTCGCCAGCGTCGCGGCGGGCGTGGTCGTCGTGATCTTCGATGGAATGGGGTTGCGCGCCCTGTTGCCGGCGACCGGAGCGGCCACACTCCTCCTGGCCGGCGTTCTCGTGCTGCGACTTCGGCGCGCCGGTCTGCTCGAACGTTCTGTTCCCCCCTGATCCACATCCTCGTTTGCTACGGTGAATGGACGTGTCCGTGGCCGCGATTTACGACATACACGGCAACATCGATGCACTCGATGCCGTCCTGAAAGCTGTCGAAAGCCAGGGGATCGAGCGCATCGTTATCGGCGGCGATGTCGCGTGGGGTCCTTTTCCGGCGGAGGTAGTCGCGCGCATCCGAAGCCTCGACGCACATTTCGTCCGGGGAAACGCCGATCGGGAGGTCGCTTGCGGGATCGCCGAGGCGGACGAGGTCGAGGGCTGGGTCGCAGATGTCACCGAGTGGTGCGCCGGTCGCCTCAGCACCGACGACCGGGAGTTTCTTGCCGGTATGTCCGAAACGGTGGTTCTTCCCGTGATCGGAATGGGTGACGTGCTGTTTTGTCATGCCACTCCGAGAAGCGACGATGAGATCGTCACCGCCGTCTCGGCCGAAGAAGACGTGGCGGCAGTGCTGGCCGGGGTAGCGCAAGACGCAATCATTTGCGGCCACACCCACTCGCAATACGATCGCGCGGTCGGGACCCGGCGCGTGATCAACGCCGGCAGCGTGGGGCTGCCGTATGAGGATCGTCCGGGTGCGTACTGGGCCGTGATCGGGGACGACGTCACCCTCCGGCGAACCGAGTACGACTACGCGCAGGCGGCCGCCCGCATCGGCCGGAGCGGCTGTCCCGACGCGGCGGAGTTCGCCGGCGCGATTACCTCACCAATGTCGCGCTCATCGGCAATCGAGCTGTTCGAAGCCCGGCGCGCCGCACGCTGACCGGCCGCGACCACGAGAGAGCCGTCGCTACGGCTTCCGGGCCACCAGCATCAATTCGGGACGGTCGAAGTCGGGGGGGCGCCGGACGAAGTCGCCGGGTCCCACCCCCCATACGTTCTCAGGCACCAGCCCGCAACCGATCGCCAGAAGTCGCAGCTCCCGCGGCGTGTACACGGTCGTCCACAACTCGGCGGGATGGTCCCGTCCGGACTCATCCTTGATAGTGGTCCGCTCGTAGACGATGCCGGTGTCGAGGTCGAAGTGCGCCTCGTCGCGAGGGTGCCTCGCCTCGTAAAGAGCGCTGAACGCAGTCAATACGACGCGCCCACCTCGCCGCACCGCCTCCATCATTCGACGTAGTACGAGCGCGTCGTCCGCTCCCATCACCCCGAACGCTCCCTCGCAAATCGCAATTACCGCGTCGAATTCATCGTCGAAAGGCATCTGCCGGGCATCGCACTCGAAGAACGCGGCCCCCACACCCGCTTCCTTGCATCGCGCCGCCGCAATCTCCAGAAAGCGCGACGACACGTCGATCCCGGTCACGCGCAGTCCGGCGGCGGCGAGTGCGGCCGCGTGGCGGCCGGGACCGCAGCCGACGTCGAGAACGCGCGCGTCGGGAGGAAGGTTCAACAGCGCCAGGAGAAAGCGGATTTCCTGCTCGGTCCCGCGCGTGAAGTCATAACGGAGATACGCGCCCCCGAGTGTGTTGCCGATCTCCGCGAAATAAGGCCGGCCCGGGTGCGCCCGAAATCCGTCAGTCATCTTGAGCGGGCGTCTTCTTTTCCTTGGGAGGGACGCGGCGACCGGCCGGGTCGATGCCACGAGCGCGCGCCCATGCATCGAGGCGCGCGTACGCCTCGTCCTCACCGAGCGGACCCTCCTCCAAACGCAGGTCTAGCAGGAACTCCTTTGCATCCCCGACGACCGGACCCGGTGGAACCGCGAGATACGCCATCACCTGTCTCCCGTCGAGGTCGGGACGGATGCTGTCGAGCTCCTCCTTCGCCGCGAGCTCTTCGATCCTGGCTTCGAGCTCGTCCATCCTCGCCGCGAGGCGACGCGCCTTGGCGGCGTTGCGCGTCGTGCAGTCTGCGCGTACGAGGGCATTCAGCGTCGGTAACAACGCCCCCGCGTCACGTACGTAGCGCCGGACGGCGGAATCGCTCCAGCCCAAACGATAGGTGTGGAAACGGTGATGGAGAAAGATGAGGTTGTGGACGTTGTCGACCACCTCGTTGGGAAACCGCAGCGCTCGCAAGCGCTCGCGCGCCATCCGCGCGCCCACGGTCTCGTGGTGATGAAACGTGACGCCCTCGTGAGAATCGATCCGCCGCGTGGCCGGCTTTCCGATGTCGTGTAACAGCGCGGCCAACCGTAGCTGGAGGTCTGGATCCGTCTGCTCGACGACCGCCAGCGTGTGATGGAAGACGTCCTTGTGACGATGGACCGGGTCCTGTTCGAGCTTTAGCGCAGGAAGCTCCGGCAAAAAGAGCTCGGTGAGCCCAGTCGCGTCGCAGGCGGCAAGGGCGCGGCCGGGCACGTGCCCGACGAGCAGCTTCGAGAGCTCGTCGCGCACCCGTTCGGCAGAGACGTTGTTCAGAAGCTCCTTGAGATCTTTGATCGCCGCGAGGACATCGTCGTGGATATGGAAACCAAGCTGTGACGCAAACCGAAAGGCGCGCACCATCCGGAGCGGATCGTCCGCGAACGACAGCGCCGGCTCGACCGGCGTGCGAAGCACCTTCCGTTCGAGATCCCGCATGCCGCCGAACGGATCCACCGGTGTTCGTTCCGGCAACAGAATCGCCATCGCGTTCACGGTAAAGTCGCGCCGCGATAGATCCGTCTCGATGTTTGACTCAAAAGTGACCGCGGGATGCCGCGACTCCGCTTGATAACGCTCGGTACGGAAGGTCGTGATCTCCAGGTCGACGCCAAAGATACGCGCGCCTACCGTGCCGTACTCCAGGCCCTGCAACCACACATGCTCTGCAGAGGGTCTGACGATTGCAAGCGTTTGGTCGGGAACGGCATCGGTTGCGAAGTCCAAGTCGGCGTGCTCGCGCCGGAGCGCAAGGTCCCGCACGGGGCCGCCGACGAGGTAAAGGTGGTGACCTGCAGCGCGGAAGCGGCGGGCCAGGCCCATGATGGGCGAGTCGTCGAGCAGCAACTCAGGAAGGGACGGCATGTCCCCAGGGTAAAGGGCGGCGCGGCCGCGTCACCGTTAACCGACCGGCTGCAGCCCCTCTTGCTTGAGCATGATCTGGAAGTCGTGCGGGTTGGTCGCCGCGGCCATTGCTTCATCGAGTGCCACGAGACCCGCCCGGTACAGCGACAGCAGCGCCTGGTCGAACGTCTGCATTCCGTAGAACGACGACTCCGCCACGATGTCGTGGATCATGTGAGTCTTGTCCGGGTCGAGGATGAGGTCGCGCACGCGCCCGTTCATCACGAGGACCTCGACCGCAGGGATACGCGCACTTCCGTCCTTTCGGGGCAAGAGCCTCTGTGAGACGACACCCTTCAGCGACCCTGCCAGCGACACTCGTATCTGCATCTGCTGGTGAGGTGGGAAGAAATCAATGATGCGGTTGACGGTCTCAGTCACATCGGTGGTGTGCAGCGTAGAGATGACCAGGTGGCCGGTCTCGGCCGCCTGCAGGGCAGCTTTCACCGTTTCGGGGTCGCGGATCTCGCCGATGAAAATGACGTCTGGATCTTGTCGCATCGCGGCACGGAGGGCGGAAGCAAACTCTTTCGTGTCCTGACCGATCTCGCGCTGGTTCACGATCGCCATGCGGTCGGGGTGAAGGATCTCGATGGGGTCTTCGATGGTCAGGATGTGCCCGGCGCGGGTCGCATTGATGTGGTCGATGAGGGCGCCCGTCGTCGTGGTCTTTCCGGACGAGGTGGGGCCGGTCACGAGGATCAGGCCACGGTGCTCGTCGGCAAGCGTCCGGACGACGGGAGGTAGGCCCAGCGTCTCGAATTCCGGCGCGCCCGGAAGAACCCGGCGGCATGCCATCCCGACGCTGCCGCGCTGACGGAAGACGTTGACGCGAAAGCGCCCGAGCCCGGGCGTCGAATACGCGAAGTCCACCTCGCCGCGGGTTCGGAAGATCTGAGCCTGATCGTCGTTCATCATCCCGATGCACGCCCGTTCGCATTCGACGGCGTCCATCGGAGGGAACGACGTTTGCTCGAGGCGCCCGTTGACGCGGATGAACGGGGGGCCCCCCACCTTCACGTGAAGATCGGACGCCTTCCGGTCGACCGCATATTGGAGTAGCTGCTCGATATTCGTCTGGTTCTCCATCGAGTTCACCATCGGCACGGCGAGAGCTCGGATTGAGCAAGGCGGGGTTCGTTTCGCCGGAAAACCTCGGGGTAAGAAAGCCGAGCATTGGCCGGACGAGCTGCCGCACAGGCGTCGGTAGGAGGATTGATGAGCGAAGACACCAGCAAGATGACCCGCGCCGAGGCGGGACGCAAGGGCGGGCGCACCACGAAGGAGCGTTACGGCGAGGAGCACTTCGGCCGAATCGGAAAGATCGGCGGCAAGAAGGGTGGCGAGACCACCAAGAGCCGCTACGGATCCGAGTTCTACCAGAAGATCGGCCGCCTGGGCGGATCGAAGTAGTTCCGAACCACCCCTAGATCTTGAACCCCTCCCGAATCACGGGAGGGGTTCCTTGTGTCTTTATGCTGGTTCACGATGTTCGGGATCCGGCTTGGCTCGTCTGCGGCGCTCGCGACCGCTCTCCTTGTGCTCGCCGTGGTCCCGCCGGCTCGTCCCGCCGGGGCGCAGCTTCCGACCGCTTCCGCCTCGCTCGAGCTGGTGGCGCAGCCCGTCTCGCACGGTCCCGATGATGCGTTCGGGATCAAGGTTCGGATCGGCAACTCGGGGAGTGTCCCCCTGGAGAACCTCAACCTCGTCGTCGGTGTCCTCAACAGAATCGAGACCCGCTCCGCCCTCCACACCTCGTATGACCTCGCGGCGGCGCAGGCGAGCAACTCTTTCCCGGTTTCGACGGTACCCGGTGAAGCGTTGCCGCCGGGGGAGTCGGTGATCGTCGAGATCAACGACCCGGTCTCGTCTCTCGTGCTTCTGACGAGCGACGCCGAGAACGGGGTTTACCCGCTCAAGCTCACCCTCCAAGACGCGGTCGGGATGACGCTCGACACGATCACAACCCAGCTGCTCTTCTATACCGAGCCGCAGGAGACGAGGCTGAGCGTCGTGCCGGTCCTGCCCATTCACGACGTGCCGTCGCGGGGGCCCGACGGCGTGTTCCACCCGGACGAAGCCGGCTACCGGCTCGAGGAGGCGGTGGGCGAGGACGGGTGGCTGACGGGCTTGGTCGAGGTCCTCGAGGAGGAGACCGCCCCCGCCGTGGCACCGGCGCGCCGGGGGCGGCAACCGCAACCGCGGGAGCCACTCCGGCTGGGTCTCGTCCCGTCGCCGCGAATGATCGAGGAACTCGCCGATATGGCCGACGGATACCGTCGCGCCGAGGGGGACGAGGTGGTGACGATCGGACCCGAGGAGCCTCCGGCGCGCGCCGCGGCCGACATCTTGGAGCGCCTGCAAAAAGTCCTCGAGGCCGACGGAGTTCAGCTCGTAGTCGCCCCGTATGCGCTGCCCGATCTTCCGGCCCTCGCCGGGAACCAGGGATCGATCGGGCGGCAAATGACGGAGGCGGCGGTAGTCCTAGGTTCGGTGCTCGGGCAGGACGTCCTGGGCGACGTGGATCCCGGATGGATCTTCGCACCCGGCGGGAGGATCGATTCGTCGTCGCTGCAGGAGCTTCCGTACGGGGGTGGAGCCGAACTCAAGACGTTTTTCTCCTCGGACTCGCTCGCCCCGCCCGCCAACCCGGATCTGGCGGGGTGTCCGATCGAAGCGCTCAGCCCCGCCTGCCCCGTCTCCGTCCGAACGGGCGCCGGCGCCCCCCTTTCCGGTTATGCGCTGGATCCCGAAGTGCAGCGGCATCTGGTCGGGATGACCGAGCCCGAGGACGGTCGTGTGGCGATGCAACGATTTTTTGCCGAAACCGCCATGGTCCGCGAGGAGTCCCCGGGAGTCGAGCGGGTCGTCGTCGCAAGCATCTCGAGCGCGTGGCGCCCGGCGCGAGGTGACGTGAAAACGTTCTTGCGGAACATCGCGCGGGCGCCGTGGCTTACGTCGATCCCGCCGGAGGCGGGGTTGAACGTCACCGAAGCGCGCTCGGCCCGAGACCTGCTGTCGACCGCGGCGACCCTCGCGAGCCAACCCCCGGAGAGCTACTTCGAGACGGTCGCGGAGTCGGCCGAGGTCGTCGACCACTTCATCTCGCTCACTCCGCCCGCGGAGCTGATGGAGCGGTTGCGCCGCAACATCCTGGTGAGCGTCGGCCGCTCGTGGTGGGGTGATCTAGAGGCAGAAGGACTCCGGTACGCAGCCGGCGCGCGCGCCGAAGTGGAAGAGGAGTTTGCCAAGATCGGAGCGGTCGGGGTGGCCGAAACAACCCTTACCTCGCGGGAGGGAACGATTCAGTTCATCGTTTTCAACGACACGGGCTACGACGTCCGCGTCCGGGTGCGCCTAGACGCCCGAGGAGACTTGGTGGTCACCGATGCCGATAGAGAGCTCACGATCACGCGTGACCAACAGACGGTGTCTTATCCCGTGACGGCGCGCTCGAGCGGGATCTTTCCCATCGCGGTCCGGCTCGAGACCCCCGACGGGTTCGAAATCAAAGAGCCCCAAACGATCACGGTCCGCTCCACCGAATTCAACGAAGTCGCCCTCGGTCTAACGTTTGGGGCACTGGCGTTTCTCGTGCTGTTCTACGTGGTGCGGGGGGCGCGGCGGCGCCGGGATCGCGATGAAGACCGCGACGTGAAGACGGCCACCGCTTGACCTCACTCGTTCGCGCTACGGCGCTGATGTCGATCGGCACCGTGCTGTCGCGGATCACGGGCCTTCTGCGGGTGGCGGCGATAGTCGCCGCGCTCGGCGTCGCCGAAAGCCGTCTGGCAGACACCTACAACCTCGCCAACACCGCCCCGTTGATCATCTACGAGCTGATCCTCGGGGGCGTGCTGTCATCGGTGTTCGTGCCGGTGTTCGTCGAGCTACTCGATAAAGAGGGCAATGAGCGAGCATGGGAGGTTGCGAGCGCCATCATCAACATGTCGTTGATCGTTCTAACCGCAGTAACGATCATCGGCATAGTGGCGGCTCCGGCGCTGGCGCGTCTCTACACCATCGGCGTCCCTGCATCCGATGCCGAGGCGCAACGCCGCGTGCTGACCTTTTTGCTGCGCGTGTTCACCCCGCAAATCATCTTCTACGGCCTCGCCGCGCTTACTTCCGGTCTCCTCAACGCCCACAAGCGCTTCGGAGCGCCGATGTTCACACCGATCCTCAACAATCTCGCCGTGATCGGGATTTTCGTCGCCTTTCACCAGGCCTATCCATCCGCGGCGACGGTAGAGGGCGCAAGTTCGACCCAGCTGTGGATCATCGGCGGAGGAACAACTGCGGGCGTGGTTCTCATGGCGGTCGCGCAGCTTCCGTTCCTTCGCGGCCTCGGTCGCTTCCGTCCGTCGCTAAACGTCCGCCACCCGGCGGTCAAGCAACTCGGCAAGCTGTCGGTGTTTCTCATCGGTTATGCCGTCACGAATCAGATCGGTTACTTCATCGTGCAGGTTTTGGCGGCAAGCGATCAGGGTGGATACGCCGCCTACGTCACCGCATTTATATTTTTCATGCTGCCGCACGGGTTGTTCGCCGTCTCGATCATTACCGCGTTGCTGCCCGGTATGAGCGAACACGCGGTCAACGGGAGGTGGGATGAGTTCAGGGGCCGTCTGTCGATCGGCGTTCGCGCGACGGCGCTCCTGATCCTTCCGGCCGCAGTCGGCTACCTCGTGCTGGGCGAGCCGATCATCCGGTTCATGCTCGAGCGCGGTGTGATGTCCGCCGAGTCGACGAACATAGTCGCCGGCGTGTTGCGATGGTTCGTAGTGGGGCTGCTGCCGTTTTCGCTGTTTCAACTCTTCTTGCGCGCGTTCTATTCGATGCAAGATTCCAAGACCCCTTTCCTTATCAACTGCGCAGCGGTCGGGTTGAACACGGCGGCGAATTTCCCGCTGTTTCATTTTTTCGGTGTGCGCGGGCTCGCCGCGGGACACGCGCTGGCGTACACGTTCGGCTCGGTGTTGCAGGCACGCGCTTTGTCGCGGCGGATCGGCGGACTGGACGGACGCCGCATAATCAACTCGCTGATCCGGATAATCGTTGCAGCCGGTGCGATGGGAGCGTTGGTATGGCTGACCTCGCAGGCGCTCGAGTCGGCCCTCGACCCCACGTCGTTCGTCGAGGCCTCGGTTGCGGTCCTCGTTCCGGTCGGTGTGGGCGTGCTGGCGTACGTTGCACTCGCCGGCGCACTTCGTGTGGAAGAGCTTCAATATGCACGTTCCCTCGTTACCAGGCGAATGCGAAGGAGTGAAGACGAGCGTGGATCCGGCCGATAAAGGGACTGTGATCGAGCGACCGAGGATGCATCGGGACGAGCGGGGCGTGCTGGTGCCCTCCCTCGTTCGCACCTTGATCGTGGTGGCGTTGGTCGCAGTTGCGCTGTTCGATGGTGCGGCGATAGTCGTCAACTTCTTTCAGATCGACGGGATTGCTCGAGATGCCGCAGTCGAGGTGGCCGACCTCGTGGACGACCAAGAGATCTCGTACACAGACTCCTTTGGACTCCGCCGTGCGGCGCGGCAAGTGACGAAACCAGAGGGTGCTCGGATCGTGTCGATCACGGCCGATCAAGAGGGGACGGTGGTGATCGAGATCATGCGCGAGGCGACGACGCTTTTGGTCCGGCGAGTTGATGCGGTGCGCCGGTACGGGCAGACGAGGGCGACCGCACGCGCCAACACCCCGTAGCATCTGTCGGATGTCCGAAGAATCCGCCCTTCTGGTGGATCGTTACCTGCTCGAAGTCCCTCTTGCACGCGGCGGCATGGGACAAGTCTGGCGCGCCCGCGACGAAGTGCTGGCGCGCACTGTTGCGGTGAAGGTGCTTCATTCAAACCTCGCGGACGATCCGCAGTTCGTCGAGCGGTTCCGGCGCGAGGCCCTGGCCGCGGCGGGGCTGACACATGCAAACATCGTGGCAACCTATGACACGGGCTCGGACAACTCGCTCGGCATCTCCGAATGTCACTTCATCGTTATGGAGTACTGCGCGGGCGGCACGCTCGGAGGCGTCCTGGAGCGTGAGGGGCCGCTGCCGCCGGGACGAACGGTAGCGGTCGGTCGGGCGGTATGCGACGCACTCTCTTATGCACACCGGCGCGGAATCATTCACCGTGACATCAAGCCGGCAAACGTGCTCCTCACGGCCGACGGAAGCGTCAAAGTCGGTGACTTCGGCATCGCAAAGGCTGCGTTCGCAGGCGGGCACGACCTAACCACTACCGGATCAATTCTCGGAACCGTCACCTACATCTCTCCCGAGCAGGCACAAGGCGAGGAACCAGACGACCGCAGCGATCTCTACTCGCTCGGCGTCGTTCTCTTCGAACTCCTCACCGGCAGGCCTCCGTTCGAGGCGGAGTCGCAAGTCGCAATAGCCATGCAACACATCAAACAGATGCCGCCCGCCCCACGGGGCATCCGGGCGGGGATTCCGCGCAGTGTTGAGGCGGTGATTCTGAAGTCATTGGCAAAGAGGCCGGGGGAGCGATACGCCTCGGCAGCGGAAATGGCGGCCGCCCTGGAAGCGGCGACCGGCGGGGCCGCCACCGCGGCGTTCCGGGCGGTCGAACCCCGACCCAGCCTCGAACCGGCCGCTCTCGACCGAACCGATACGAAGTGGATAGTGCCGGTGCTCGTGCTCGTAGCTCTTGCAATCGCTGCCGTAGCGGTGCTGCCGCGATTGTTGTCACCCGCGCCGGACCCGGCAGAATCGCCCCGCGGCGGTAACCAAACCGAAGCGGGGGCGCGTTTAGATATCGCAAGCGCGCGCGACTTCGACCCGCACGGCGACGGCGCCGAGCACCCGGAGGCGGTGGCGCTGACGCGCGACGGCGATCCCGAGACTGCGTGGACCACCGAGAGCTACGACGCACCTTTCGACGTCCTCGAAAAGCCCGGCGTGGGAGTCCTGTTCGACCTCGGCAAGCCGGTGGACGTGGGCGAGGTCAAGTTGTGGGGCGAAGCGGGGAGGTTCGAAGTGCGAGCGGCCGACAGGCCCGGCGTGGACGAAACCGCCTTCGAGGTGGTCCGGGCACCGCGAAGCGCCCTTTCGGCGGGGACCGTTGTTGATGCAGGCGGACGGCGTGCCCGCTTCTGGCTGGTGTGGATCACCGGTCTTCCCGGAAGCGGGGGGAGCGCAACGATCGCCGAAGCGGAATTTCGTGGAACGTGATCTCGAGCACCTGAGTGACGAGGAGCTGCTCGGCCGCTTCGTCGAGGGGACGAAGGACGCGTTCGCGGTGCTGATGCGCCGACACGAAGATCGCGTGTTCGGGATCGCGCTGCGAATGACCGGCGATCGCGGTGATGCGCTCGATGCGACACAAGACGCATTCATCCACGCGTTCCGCCGAGCGCGCTCGTTCCGAGGGGACGCCGCATTCGGCACGTGGCTCTACCGGATAGCGATCAACTCATGTCACGACGTCCTGCGCCGGCGAGCTCGTGCACCGATACCAAAAGAGGATCTACCCGAGGAGCCGACGGGCGGGGGCGACGACGAGCGCGCCGCGGCCCGCATCGACCTGTCGGCTGCGCTCGCCTTGCTACAGGAGGATTATCGAACCGCGGTCGTGATGCACGACCTCGGAGGCATTCCCTACGAACAGATCGCCCACGAAACGGGGGTCAGCATAGGAACGGTGAAGTCCCGCATCAGCCGCGGCCGGCGCCGCCTGGCGGCGCTTTTGGAACAAACCGGGGGAGAACTACCGTCCCAGGAGTCAACGACATGACACACGACATCGATCATTCCCGCTGCTCGGAACTCCTCGGGCGCTATCACGACGGACAACTCGACGGACCCGAGGCCGCCGCGGTGCGCGCCCATCTCGAGGGCTGCACCGAATGCACCCACGAGCTGGCCGCACTGCGCGCACTGCGCGCTCCGGCCGCGGGACTTCGTCCCGACGAGCGCGACCGGCTCCGGCGCGCGGTCGCACGCGACGTCGGTACGCCTCCCGCACGGGTCCTCGAGCTGCCGGAGAGACCCGGACCGGCGCGGTGGAAGGCCCGCACGGCCGCCCTCCTCGGCGCGGCCGCCACGGTGGCGGTGCTGGCAGTCGGCGTCATGATGGGTCGGGGCCCGGTGGGCGGCGGTGAGGATTCGGGTGCGGCGGGCGGTGGGGTGGCGCAGGAGGCGGCGGTGCCCGACGGGCCACGGCCGGTGTTCGAGGCGGCCGCAGGCGCTTCGGTGGCCGCGGAGGCGGAGGACGTTGCTGAGCCGCGCGGGGGTGAGGTTCAAAACGGAAGCGACGAGGCGACCGCTGCCGGGCGCGTTTCCGCACTGCCCCCCGGGGCGGTGACCCGTGCCGAGCTCCATGGGCTCGGCGTACGAGGCGGGCCTTTCCGTGCATTCGCCGGCGCCTACACGGCGCCTTTCGATCCCGCGATGCAAGCCGCGTTCGTCGACGACCTGGCGAGCGCGGCTCCCGGCGAGCTCGAGGGCCAGGTGCGGGAGTGCACCGAAGAGATGATCGCCGACAACAACCGGATCCTGCCGGCGTACGGAGCGGAACGGGTCTTCCGAAACGATTCGGTGCTCGTGCTCGGATTCGTCACTGCAACGCACGCCGAAGGACCCGTCGACGGGTTCCTCTTCGTCCTGTGGCCTAAAGGCTCATGCGCAGTACCGACCACGTCCGTCGGCGGCCAGATCGTTCGGTAGCTCCGGCTGTTGGAATTGCGCTCCGGGCGGGTACGTTCGGTAGGGTGATGCATGTGGACGAGGACGTGAAGAAGGTAGTGATCATCGGATCCGGGCCCGCAGGTCTCACGGCTGCGGTTTACTCCGCTCGCGCCGACCTTGCGCCCGTCATGGTCGAGGGGATCGAGGCGGGTGGGCAGCTCATGCTGACGACCGAGGTCGAGAACTACCCCGGGTTCATCGACGGGATCATGGGGCCCGATTTGATGGAGCGGATGCGGAAGCAGGCGGCGCGTTTCGGCACCGAATACATCACCGACAACGTCACCGAAGTCGACTTCTCGCAGTCTCCATTCACGGTCACCACGTCCGACCTGACGTTACGGGCGCAAACGGTCATCATCTCGACGGGAGCCACCGCGAGGATGCTCGACGTGCCCGGCGAGCGGGAGCTGCTCGGCCGCGGCGTGTCGACCTGTGCAACCTGCGATGGTTTCTTCTTCCGCGACAAGGAGTTGGTCGTCATCGGTGGAGGTGACTCCGCGATGGAGGAGGCGACGTTTCTCACCAAGTTCGCGACCAAGGTGACGATCGTCCACCGGCGCAGTGAACTGCGAGCATCGAAGATCATGCAGCAGCGGGCGTTCGAGAACGAAAAGATTGATTTCGTATGGGACTCCACGGTGGCGGAGGTGTACGGCGACGGCAAAGTCGAGGGCGTAAAACTGCGGAGCCTTCGCGACGGGGAAACCACAGACCTGCCGACCGACGGGGTGTTCGTCGCCATCGGGCATATCCCCAACACATCGTTGTTCGAGGACAAGCTCACTCTGACCGAGGGATACATCGTCACGCCGGGTGAGACTACCGAGACCTCGGTTCCCGGTGTATTTGCGGCGGGCGACGTCGTCGACTTCCGCTATCGCCAGGCGATCACCGCCGCCGGCATGGGATGTATGGCGGCGATCGACGCCGAGCGTTACCTCGAATCCCAGGAACACTGACCCCTCGGCGCGCCGTTACGCTCGTGAGATGCGACGTGTTGCGTGGCTCGCCATCCTGTTGGCTTTTTCGTCGAATCCGCTTCCGGTCGAAGCCGGCACCGAATATCTCGAGCCGGTGCCGCGGGAGGGTCTCGTCTTTCCGATTGCGCGCTCCGACTGGTACTCGGTCATAAACTTCGGCCCCGATTGGCACGCTCCGCGGATGCGCCGGATCGAAGGGGTGTGGCGACAGGTCGGCGTACACGAGGGAAACGACATCTTCGCCGAACCGGGTACGCCGGTTCTCGCGGTAAGCGACGGGACCGTCGAGAACCTGGGGTGGCTCTTCTACTCGGGATGGAGGGTCGGAATTCGTGCCGACGACGGCCGTTACTGGTTCTATGCACATCTCCGCCGCTTCCACAGCGAACTCGAGGTCGGAGACCGCGTCGCGGCCGGCGAGCCGATCGGTGAAGTCGGAAACACCGGGTACGGCGACGACGAGGGTCACGACGGAGAATTCACCTACCATCTGCACCTCGGAATTCAGGAAGCCGACGGCAGGTGGGTCAACCCCTACCCGTTGATGCGCCGCCTCTACGCGGCGGCGGTGAAGCAGGCGCGATGACGGCGTTGATCCGGCCGGGAGAACGCTCGGAGCAAGTCGCCGACGTACAGGCGCGTCTTCGTGGTCTCGGTTACGACATCGACGAAGAGGCCGGTTTCTTCGGGGCCGCGACCGCGACTGCGGTTCGGGCGTTCCAACAACAGCGAGGTCTTCTCGTCGATGCTTTGGTGGGACAGGAAACGTGGAGCGCACTGGTCGAGGCATCCTGGCGCCTGGGCGACCGTTCCCTTTATCTCACCCGTCCTTACATGCGGGGTGACGACGTTGCACTTTTGCAGGCGCGCCTCAATGCCATCGGCTACGACGCGGGGCGGGAAGACGGAATATTCGGCCCCGACACCGACCTCGCCGTTCGGCACTTCCAAAAGGAGTACGGGGTTGCCGAAGACGGCATCTTCGGCTTCGCGACTCTGACCGCGCTGCACGGTCTGCGCATCGATCGCCCCGGAACGGCCGCGTCGCTGCGCGAGGAGCTACGTCTGGCGCGCCCGGGCGGCATCCACGAGGCGATCGTGGTACTCGATCCCGGCCATGGTGGACCCGACCCCGACGATGTGCTCGAAGGAGAACTGTGTTGGGATCTCGCGCACCGAGTCGGCGAACTCCTCGTCACGTACGGGGCTCGAGTGAGATTCACCAGACACCAAGCAGAAGGTCCCGATGATCGCGAGCGGGCCCGGCGCGCCAACGACGCCGGCGCCGACGCATTCGTGTCTCTTCATCTCAACGCCCACGGCAGAGAATCGGCGGAAGGGGCGAGCACGTCGTTCTTCAAGAACTCGCGCGCCGGTGCAGGACTGGCCGAAAACATCCAACAGCGTCTGGTTCGGCTTGGAATCCGCGATTGTCGCAGCCATGCTCGTTCGTTCACTTTGTTGCGCGAGACGCGTATGCCGGCGGTTCTCGTCGAACCGCTGTTCATCACGAACCCCGCCGAGGCGAAACGCTTGGAGGACCCGGAGTTCCGCTCTCGCCTCGCGGGTGCAATAGCCGAAGGAATCCTGGGCTATTTCGAGTCCCTGCGCGCCTGATCCCCCAACATCACGCCCAGCAACCGCTCTAGGTCGTCGAGGTCTGTGAAGTCGACGACGATCTTCCCGCGCCGTGAACCGAAGTCGACCTTCACTCTCGTGTGCAGGTGCGCACCGAGCACCTTTTGCGCTTCGGTCACCAGGGCGGGGTTCTCCACCCGCGGCCGTCCCGGCCGCTGAACTTGTCCGGAGAACGCCTGGACCCTCCGCACCTGCTCTTCGCATGCGCGCACGCTCAGGTTCTCGTGCACGATCCGCCGTGCCAGCCGCTCCTGCATCGGGTGCCCGTCCAACGCGAGAAGGGCGCGCCCGTGACCCGCCGACAACCGGCCGTCGATCAGCATGCGCTGGATCGAGTCGGGCAGGTCGAGAAGGCGAAGCGAGTTCGAGATCGTGGTCCGGTTCCGTCCCAACCGTTGTCCCAACTCCTCCTGGGTCAGCCCCCCCTCTTCGAGGAGCCCGCGGTAGGCAACCGCCTCCTCCACGGGATTCAGGTCCTCCCGGTGCAGGTTTTCGACCAGTGCTCGCTCGAGCGACGATTTTTGGTCGTCCTCCACCGTCACCACCGGTACCCGTTCGAGACCCGCAAGACGAGCGGCCCGCAGCCGGCGCTCGCCGGCGATCAGCCGGTAGGTTCCGTCGCCTACCTCGGTCACGAGCAGCGGCTGCAGGACGCCGAGATGGCCGATCGACGTCGCAAGCTCCGCCAGCGATTCGTCGTCGAATCTCTGACGTGGTTGGTCCGCACTCGGAACCACCGCGTCGAGTGGCACCTCACGCAGCGCCCGGCGTCCTTCGGGCGCATCGCCGCCGTCGGTCGGAAGGATTGCATCCAGTCCTCTCCCGAGCCCGCTGCGGCGAGTCACGAGGGCACGTTCCACGGACGTCCGCTCGGCCATGCTCCCGCGGCCGCGGGCGGTTCCGGTGCCACCGTTCCGTAACCGCGGCCGCCGGGGCCGGGCTCTGCCGGTACCGAGCCCGGGGTCGGCGGCGGCGGAGGAACGTGGACTTCGAGCCCGTAACGCTCTTCGATCTCGACTGCGAGCAGGCGGTAGGCGAGCGCGCCGCGCGACGACGGGTCGAGCGTAAGGACCGATTCTCCATAAGACGGCGCTTCGGAGATTCGCACGCTGCGAGGAATCACCGTCTTCATCACGAGGTCGCCGAAGTGATTGCGCACCTCGTCCGCAACCTGGCTCGACAGCTTGGTGCGGGCGTCGTACATCGTCAGCAAAAGACCCACGATCCGCAGCTCTGGATTGAGCGCCCGGCGTATGCGTTCGGCGGTTCCGAGGAGCTGGCCCAGGCCCTCGAGCGCGTAGTACTCGCACTGGACCGGGACTATGAGGTCCTGGGCGGCCACCAGCGCATTGATCGTCAGAAGCCCAAGCGATGGGGGACAGTCGAGAAACACGAGATCGTAGTCGTCGACGTGTCCCTCGAGCGCCTCGATCAGCTTTCGCTCCCGTGCGATCGACCCGACCAGTTCGATCTCGGCGCCGGCAAGGTCGAGCGAGGCGGGCACTACGTCCAGGTTTCGCGTCGCGGTGCGCTGCACGACCTCCTCGAACGGTGCCCCCCGCACCAACAAATCGTAGGTCGACCGCGCCACGCTTCGGTGGTCGAGCCCGACCGCGGTGGTGGCATTCGACTGCGGGTCGACGTCGACGATGAGAACTCGGTGGCCCCGCAGCGCAAGACCGACGGCAAGGTTTACCGAGGTGGTGGTCTTGGCCACTCCCCCCTTCTGGTTGGCGACACACACCGTGCGCCCGGCGCCCGCGCGCGTGCCCCGCGACGCCAGGAGCTTCCAGTTTTTGGTAGGCTCTGCGGAAAGGGCCGTCATTGCCGGACCTTTCGGGCTCGGGGCTGCACGTTCGGCACCCGTCCCGGCGCCCGAACCAGGGCGAGGCCCTCGGCCCACTCCTCGAGTGCCGGGGGAAGTTCGGCCTTCTCGCCGAGCCAGAGCAGTCCCACGCCGGTGGGCGCCACGAGCGGACTCACCAGCGCCGCCGCCGGTGCCGGGGCGGCCAGCGCCCGCGCGGTCGCCAGAACGTGGGCCGCCGCCAACCGCGGCTCCCCCACCGCCGACTCCGCCGTGGCCGTCACCACTTCACAATTCAGGTCGAGCGATCTGACTACCTCCTCGAGAAAGCCGGCGCGCCGAGCCCGCGGTTCGAGGAGCCGCCACAACCGTTCCGGACGGGCGATTGCGAGCGGCACTCCCGGCACGCCGGCGCCCGAGCCGACATCGATACACGGCCCCGGCGGTAGCGAATCGAGCAGGGGAAGCGCCCGGAGGGCGTCGGCGATGTGCCGCTCCTCGAATCGGTCGAGATCGGTGGGCGAGACGAGATCGAGCCGCGTTCCCCAGCGGCGGACGAGAGCTGCATAGGCTTCCAGGCGTTCGCCGGCGTCCATGGGAAGATCGATCCGCAGCTCCATACCCCCACCTTACGCGGCGGGGGACTGTTTCACGTGAAACGTGAAGGTTTTCACGTGAAACCATCCGGCGCCTGACGCTCGCCGGGCTTAGGCGCCGCTGACCACCACCCGCCGGTTCGGTTCTTCGCCCTCGGAAAAGCTGGTTGCCCCTTCGATCTCCGAGACCGCGTCGTGGACGATCTTCCGCTCGTACGCGTTCATCGCCTCGAGCTCGATCTCACTCCCCCGCTCGATCGCGCGCTGCGCCATCGAACGGGCGTACTCCCGCAGCGATTCCCGGCGCCGCGAGCGATAGCCCTCGACGTCCACGATCAGGCGGACCCGAGATCGCACCCGGCGCTGAACGGCGGTGCGAGCGATCTCCTGGAGGGCGTCGAGCGTCTGGCCCCGCCGGCCGATGAGGCCTCCCAGCGACTGGCCGAGCACCTCGATATGCGCGGTTCCGGCCTCCACTCGGGCGTTTACCTCGCCCTCGAGGGCCATCGCGTCGAGCAGCCCGGTTATGAATTCCCGCGCCGTCTCCGAGATCTCCTCCGCGGTAGCTTCCCTCGCCTCTTCGCCCGACGCCGGATCGGGCGCGCCGGTGGCGGCGGATTCCTCGAGATGATCGTTCATCGTCTCCGCTTCTTCTTGTTCGAAGGGCGACTCTTTGGTGTTGTTGCGCCCGAACGCGCCCCGTTCCCCGTGTGTGCGCCCGACTTCTTGCCCTTATTGTTGGTTGCGGCCGCTTGCGGGAGCGCTCCTGTCTTTCCGTCGCCCTGGGCGGTCTTCGTCTTTTTCCCCCCCGGAGGAGGCTCGACCGGCGCGGCCGCCAGAACGAGGCGCTGCTGGCCGATCGTCCACACGTTCGTCGTCAGCCAGTAGAGCACAACCCCCAACGGGAACGTGTAGGCGAAGAACATCAGCATCACCGGCATGATCTTTCCCATCATCTGCATCTGCTGGGTCATCGCGTCGTTGGCGCCGGGGCCCCGGCTCGCCTGCATTTGCTTCTGCTGGT
>Ga0247713_1000051_pt1 | contig 82001 bp, 75 predicted proteins | sample 21E_NmetaG_FD_189936 | JGI IMG/M metagenome (GOLD analysis project Ga0247713, IMG submission 189936) | Soil microbial communities from hillslope of Landscape Evolution Observatory, University of Arizona, Oracle, AZ, United States - 2-1-E_N | ecosystem: Engineered > Artificial ecosystem >... | reverse complement strand
CGCACCTGGTAGGTGAACGTGTTGACCTTGAGCCGCTGGTCGGTATAGGTCAGCGCCGTCTGCTGGGTGCCGATGGCGCTGCCGTTGCGGAAGACGCGGTAGCGGATGGTGCCGGCCACGCTCGAGCTGCTCGGCTGCCACGACAGCTTGACCACGAAGCCGGGCTCGGCGCTGGCGACGAGGCCCTGTGGCACGGTCGGGCCGGTCGAGCCCGAGCCACCTGTGCTGGCGACCGAGCTGATCGTGACCGGTGGCGATAGAGCGCTCTTGTTGCCGGCCGCGTCGATGGCACGCACCTGGTAGCTGAAGGTGTTCGCCTTCTGGCGCTGGTCGGTATAGGTCAGCGCCGTCTGCTGGGTGCCGATGGAGCTGCCGTTGCGGAAGACGCGGTAGCGGATGGCGCCGGCCACGCTCGAGCTGCTCGGCTGCCAGGCGAGCTTGATGACGAAGTTGTCGTGGGCGCTGGCGACGAGGCCCTGCGGCACCGTCGGCCCGCCCGTCGGCGGCGTCGTCGGGGTGGGACTGGGGCCGGGGCTGGGAGTGGGGGTCGGCGACGGTGAGCCGCCGGTGTGCTGCACCGCGGTGATGGTCACCGGTGGCGAAAGCTCGCTCTTGTTGCCGGCCGCGTCGATCGCCCTGACCCGGTACTCGAAGGTGTTGGCCGCCTTGCGCTGGTCGGTGTAGGTCAGCGCCAGCTGCTGGGTGCCGATGGCAGTGCCGTTTCTGAAGACCCGGTAGTGGATCGGACCGGCGACCGACGACGTGCTGGCCTGCCAGGCCAGCTTGATCACGAAGTTGTCGTGCGCAGTCGCGGTCAATCCTGCTGGCACGGTAGGGCCCGCCGGGACGGGCTGTCCCTGGACGCTGATCCGGCTGGTGGCCGTCAGTCCCGCGCGAGCTGCGCTGATGAGTGCCTCACCCGGCTCGACGGCGCTGACGAGTCCCTCTCCGTTGACCGTCGCCGCCGGACCGCTGGAGCTCCAGTGGACGCTGGTCGGGTCGATGGCAATGCCGTTGAAGGCGGCGTCGTGCCCGCCTATGGTCAACTGCCGGCTCTGGCCTACCTCGAGGTCGACGGAAGGCGGTCGAAGCACCAGCTTGTCGAGGGATCCGGTCGGGACGCCGCTGATGATGTGCAGCGCGTTGGCCACGGACCGCTCGGTGCCGCTCGTTGAGGGGCTGTTGACGATGGCGGCCTCGATGTCGCCCGGCGAGCGCACCGCCATCACGGTTGAACCGCCGCCATCCAGGTTCACAGCCTCCACCGCGCCCAGGCTGAGCATGAGCTCGGCAGTCTCCGGAACAGTCAGCCCGCGGCTGTGCGACTGCCGACCGTCGATCGCCACCAGCAGCACGCGACCGGACCGGGTGATGCCAACCGCTGTTCTGGGTTCGCTCGTGTCGAAGGTGCTGCCTCCGACCGGCCAGGTGTCGATGGCGCCGTTGCGAACCAGTGCCTCGCGCGCGCCCACTGCCTGGACCACGTCCTGCCAGCCCTCGTCGATGGCCAGCTCGATGCTCACCTCATTGCCTGGTTGCAGACCGCTCAGGCCGTCGGCTGCGGTTCCGATGGCGGAGATGACCACTGTGCCCGGCTCGATCGGGGTGGATCCCATTTCAGGCCGAACCTGGGCCACGGTCCCGGTCCAGCTGCCGCTGGTGCGCAATGGCAGGGCCACGTCCGCGACGACGATCTCGACCCCGGTCGTTGCCGCCGGCGTGGTGGCATCGAAGCGCGGCGTGAACAGTGCGGCTTCGTTCGCCTGACGCGGCTGGTTGACGCGGGCAAGCGGAACCGCGCTGCCGTCGGGCAGGCTGACGCTCATGCTCATCGTCGGGGCGCCGATCAAAGGCCTGCCCCGGTGATCGATGGCAAACGAGGTGAGCCGATCGCCGTGGCGCGGATGGCCTGCGGTGATGAGCTCGCCGTCCATGACGTTGAGCCCGCGTGCGGCGTACGGCGGTGACGGCCATGAGGCAAAGGTGCTGCCGTTGATCGTGGCGACGACCCGGTGGCCTTCGCGGCTGATCCGCGCAGCCTGGGACGTTGGCCGCTCCCGCGCGTTGACCTTGTCGAGTGCCGCTGTCGTGACCAGGCTTATGTCCGGCGTGGACAGGTCTGCCTCGACGACGTGCAGCGCGACGCCGCCGTTCGTGGCCGCCGCCCGGCCGCGGTCGTGCCAGACCCCGGGCGCGAGTGTCTGGGACTCGAGCGTCTGGTAGGGAGAGGTGATGGCAGCGGCAGCCGGCCGCGAAGCGAGCACGCCGGTCAGGAGCACCACTGACAAGGCGATGACCAGACCGCGCATGACGCTCCCCCTCACTCCCCGACCCCCCAGGGCTTGGGCAGACTACCTCAACCTGGACATGAGGCCAAGGGGCAAACTCTGCGCGGAGCAGGCGGTCGCCAGGTCAGGAACACGCCTGCCGCCTACCGACGGGCGACCTGCAACCGGCGACCTGAGATCCCGCCGGCCGCGTGAAGCTCAGTCGAGCGTGAAGTAATCCGCCCCCTGGTACGAGCCGGTCCGCTGCTTGCGCAGCTGCATCAGGACGTCATTGAGCAGCGTGCTCGCGCCGAAGCGGAACCAGTCTGGCGTCATCCACCGCGGCCCCAGCGTCTCGTACAGCACGACCAAATACTGGATGGCGTCCTTGGCGGTGCGGATCCCGCCGGCCGGCTTCATGCCCACCATACGGCCCGTGCGCCGGTGAAAGTCGCGGATGGCCTCGAGCATGACCAGCGTCACGGGCAGTGTCGCTGCCGGCGTCACCTTGCCGGTCGAGGTCTTGATGAAGTCGGCGCCGGCGGCCATGGCCAGCACGCTGGCGCGGCGGACGTTGTCGTACGTCTCGAGCTCGCCGGTCTCGAGGATCACCTTCAGGTGAGCGTCACCGCACGCTTCCTTGACGGCGACGATCTCCTCGAACACTGCCCGGTAGTCGCCCTGCAGGAACGCGCCTCGATCGATGACCATGTCAATCTCGTCTGCGCCGGCCTCGACGGCCAGGCGCGTCTCAAGCAGCTTCACGTCGGTGTAGGTCTGGCCGGCAGGGAAACCGGTGGCGACGCTGGCCACCTTGACGCCACTCCCCTCGAGGGCCCTGCGGGCGACCGGGATCAGAGCCGGATAGATGCAGATCGCGGCCACGCTCGGTACGGACGGGTCACTCGGGTCCGGTCGGACGCCCTTGGCACAGAGCGCCCGGACCTTGCCCTCCGTGTCCTTTCCCTCGAGCGTGGTGAGGTCCATCATCCGGATGGCGAGCTCGAGCGCCCAGATCTTCGATTCCCGCTTGATCGACCGCCGCGTGAGGCTCTGGACGCGCTCTTCCACGCCGACCTGGTCAATGCCGCCGACGTGCTCGACCATCGACTCGATCGTGTCGCCCCGGCCGACCCAGGCACGCACCAGCGCCGTCGCCGTCTTTTCCGCTGATCGCTCGCCGCCGCGCTCGATGACCGTGCTCATGCCGAGATGGTACAGCTAGTGAGGCAACCGGCTGCGTTGACAGCGAGGCTCAATCGGGTGACCATGTCGTCACATGAACGCTCCTCCGGCGGGTTCCCTGCGCCGGTTCGTCAGCATAGTTTGTCGCTCACGAGACAGGCACGGTGATTAAACGGTCACCTGCACGATGAGAGATGAGCTCGACGGGACGCTGCGCGCGATCAGCGATCCCACTCGGCGACAGATCCTGCAACTGCTGGGTACCCAGCCCGGCTTGACCACCGGCCAGCTGGCCGAGCGCGTCGGAGGCATCAGCCGGTGGGCAGTGATGAAGCATCTCGCCGTGCTGCGCAAGGCCGGGCTGGTCCAGACGCTCGACGAGGGCCGCCGGCGGCGTCACTACCGCGAGCTGCCACCCCTGCGCGCCGTCGAACGGTGGCTGCAGCAGGAGCTGGATCGCTGACACCCGAACGCAACGGCGCGCGTCGACCGTCTCGCGTGGGCAGAACACCGGCGGCCTGATGCTCGGCCTCGATGACTCTTGCACGACGGGTCGCCTCGGGAGCCGGTGCCGGCGTCGGTGCGACCCTCCTGATGACCGCGTTCATGTTCGCCGCCAAGCGGGCAGGGATGCTCGTGGAGCTGGCGCCCAGGACCATCACGCGACGGGCGTCGGACCAGCTGCTGGATCGGCGTCCGGGGCCGGAGGCCCTCGACGCGGCCAGTGCCGTAACGCACCTGGGGGTTGGGGTGGGCTGGGGCCTGCTCCACGCGCTGTTGCTGAGCCGGCTGCGACTTCGGATGCCTGGCCGGTTAGCAGTCGGTGCGCTGTATGGCCTGGCCATCTGGACACTCTCCTATTGGGCAGCGCTGCCTCGGCTCGGGCTGATGCCGCCGCCGTCAAGCGATGAACGGCAGCGACCGCAGGCGATGGCCCTCGCCCACCTAGTCTACGGCTCCGCGCTGGCGCTGCTCGACCGCTCCTCCAGCGGCCATGACGGTTCCAGCGACCGCTCCAGATAGCGTTCCAGCCGAGCGAGCCAGGCGGAGCCCAGCCGGTCGGCGGCATGGATCGCCCCGTCGCGCAGGCTCGCCTCGCTGACCTTCGCCCCCTCGAGCCCGAAATGGGCCAACAGCGCGTCAACGAGCGCAGCACCGGCCGGTAGCTGGAAGGCGCGCCGAAGGTTCACGCCGTGGCGCCGGGACAGCTCTTGGGCATCGAGCCGTGCCAGCGCCCGGTAGGCCAGAGCCAGGCCATCTGGCCGCAGCGGCGCGAGACGAGCAAGGTTCGTGGCGGTGCCGCCCACGAACACGGCTCGCTCGGGTCTTGCGCGCGGCAGGCCGGCCGTCAGCCGATGCGCAGCGTCGAGCAGCGCGTCGAGCTCGTCAGCGGTGGGCGGGTCATGCTCCACGATGCCGCGCGAGAGGCGCCCCGAGCCGGTCGGCAGGCTGATCACCTGCAGCGGCTGGCCCATCTGCGCCATAACCACCTCGCTCGAGCCACCCCCTATGTCGACTACCAGCAGGGATCTGGCCGGCCGGCGTCCGGCGGTCACACCGAGGTATGTCAGCAGACCCTCCTCGCGCTCGCTCAGCACGTGCAGAGGCAGCCCGACCTCCTCCATGACTCGCCGGCGCACGTCGCCCGCGTTGACGGCCCGCCGCAGAGGCTCGGTCGCGATGAGGCTCACTGCCTGTGCACCCATGCCGTGTGCGCCGGCCGCGTACCCGCGCAGCGCCGCTAGCAGCGCCTGGGCGGCCTCGGCGGTGATCTCACCGGTGCTGTCGACGACGTCACCCAGGCCGAGCAGCACGCTCTCGTCGCGCATCGGACGGAGGCCGCCATCGGTGATGTGTGCCGCGAGCAGGTGGACGCTGTTGCTGCCGACATCCACCGCGGCGCCGATGCGAGGAGCTGTCACGGTGTCGGATGATGCGGCATCAACGGGGCCGGCACTACCGGCAGATGATTGGGGCGGCTCAGACCGGTGGCAGCCGACGCTTGCCTTCGACCAGGAAGTGGCGGAACCAGTCGCGGATTCGCTCGATGTTCTCGACCCTCCGGAACGGAGCGCCGCTTCGCGTCAGCTCGTGGTTCTCCTCGGGCACTCGCAGCATGCGCACCGGCCTGCGCAGGGAGCGCAGCACCGTGAACAGCTCCTCCGCCTGGCCTATCGGCGTTCGAACGTCCTTCTCGGAGTGCTGGATGAGCAGCGGCGTGTGGATCCGGTCGGCGTAGGTCAGCGGGCTGTGCTCGCGGTACAGCAAGGGGTCCTCCCACGGGTTCGAGCCGTACTCGTATCGTCCAAACAGCGGTCCCGCGATGTCGCCCGTCATCATTTCCGTGGCCAGGTCGTTGACGGCGCGGGCGCTCACCGCCGCTCTGAAGCGGTCGGTGTGGCCGATCATCCAGCTGGTCAGGTAACCACCGTAGGAGCCGCCCGTCACGCCCAGCCGCTCGCCGTCGACCAGGCCTTCCTCGATCAGGACATCGATGCCGGCCATGATGTCGGCCATGGGCCCGTCACCCCAGTCGCGATAGTTGGCGCTGAGGAGCTCCTGGCCATAGCCCTGCGAGCCGCGCGGGTTGCAGGCATAGACACTCATTCCGTCGGCGACCATGCACTGCCACTCCCACATCAGTGACCAGCCATAGAGCGTCGCCGGCCCCCCATGGATCTGCACGACGAGCGGTGCCGGCCGGCCGTCCCGCCGCGGCGCTTCGTAAAACCAGCCCTGGATGCGCCGACCGTCACTCTCGTGCCATCGCTCGCGCGGAGTCACGATCTCGATGTCGCGCCAGGCGCTTCGCATGAGGTCGCTAAGCCGGCGCGGCCGCAGACCGCGATTGCCGACTTCGCCCGCGGGCACGTCGAGGACTGCCACTTCCGGCGGGGTCGTGGCGTCCGCCTGGACCAGAGCGACCCGCTGGCCGCCGTCGGCCAGCGGAGCGGCGTGGAAGCGCGACAGGTACTGCCGCCCACGCGTCAGCCGTTCGACCTTGCCGCCTTCCGTGTTTACCCGCCACAGCTCGTAGCTGCCCTCGACCGGCGCGCCGAACAGGATCTGACGACCATCCGCCCGCCAGGCCGGGCGTGCAACGCTGAAGCCGAACAGGTCGCTGTTCATCGCTCCGCCAGCGTCCAGATCGCTGCCGGCGGTCAGGTTCTCACCTTCGCTCTGGGCGTTGGCCCGGAAGCGCCAGACATCGTGCTGAGTGGTAACCCTGGCCGTGTAGCGGTGCCCGAAAGCTGCGATCCAGCGCCCGTCCGGGCTGTAGGCGGGTCGGACGAACTCGCGATCTCCGCGCCCACCGCTCACACGCTGCACCTCGCCCGAGCGCACGTCAACGGTGTAGATGTCCGTGCGCCAGGTCAGGTCGGCATCACGGTGACGGTTCGAGACGAACGCTATTCGGCGCCCGTCGGGGCTCCACGCGGGGTCCTCGTCGCGGCTGCCGCCGGCAGTGAGCCGCCGCGGCTCCCCGCTGGCGATGTCGATCAACCAGAGATTGGGCGGATGCTTATAGGTGTAGCCCACGCCATTCGACATGTACTGCAGGCGGTCGATCAGGTGTGCGTCCCGCTCGGGCGGGTCACCGGGCTTGCGTTCCGCCCTGTCGCGTTCGGCCGAGGTGGCACCGCTGACGACGCACAGATGCCTGCCGTCCGGACTCCAGGCCATGCCACTGACGTCCTGCGGTAGACGCGTCAGCTGGCGTGGCTCGCCACCGTCCATCGGCAGCAGCCAGACCTGCGTGGCACCTTCCCTGGGCGGCTCGCTCGACGCCGGATCATCGCCGGCGCCGCCCTTGATCAGGACTCCTTCTCGGTCGGCCAGGAATGCGACGGCTCGCCCGTCAGGGCTCCAGCGCGGCGTGTGCTCGTTCTTGGCTCCCATGGTCAGCTGGCGAGCCGCCTCGGAGCCATCCGCCGGCGCGATCCAGAGGGCCTGACGGTATCCATCCCGCTGTGGGTTGGGCTGCTTGACCACGAAGCACACGCGGGTGGCGTCAGGTGAGATGGCCACTTCGAGCGGCACGCGCAGGTCATAGAGGTCTGATGGGCGAGGCGGTCTGGGCATCGGGACCTCGGCTGGGCGGGACGGGGCGATGGCCGGTCAATCCGTAGTCGTCAACAGTCTAGGCCACGCCGCCGCCCCCCCGGCCCGGGGCCGAGGCCGGTCAGGCGCGCCAACTGCGGCAAGCCCATACTGGGTCGCATGAGCTCCTTCACCCGCGGCACCGAGTACCTCGTGCCGCGGCGAATCCACGCCGATCGGCCGGCCGGCCAGCTCGAGCTCGAATGGCCGGACGGGCACGTTAGTCGCTACGACTTCGTCACCCTGCGCTGGCTGTGTCCCTGCGCATTCTGCCGAGGCGAGGCCGGCATCCCCGGATGGCTGGACTCGAACCCGACCCTGACCGAGGCCCAGACCCAGCTGACCGACGTGCAGCTGGTGGGCAGCTACGCGCTCCAGCCGACGTGGGCGGACGGCCACCACACCGGGTTCTACACCTTCGCTCGCTTGCGCGAGGAATGCCCCTGCCCGGACGACACCGAGCGCCGGCGACGCGAGCACGCCGGCCACGATCCCTCCCCGCGCCGGCTCGGCTAGCTCTCCAGCAGTCTCCGGGCGCGTTCGGCGCAGCCGGCCAGCCGAACCAGCATCTGCTCGTTGTCGACTGCGAAGCGGGCCTGGACCTCGTCCGCGCTCGGGCCATCGCCGAGCGCCGTGGCATCCATGTCCTGTCGCAGCATGATGAACATGAAGATGCCCTGGCGCAGGACGGTCGAGGCGACGTAGGCGAGCTCGACGTCGACATCCGCGACCTGCGCACCAGCATCACGCAGCCCCGCTGTGTAGGCGCCAAGCACCTCCTCCTCTCGAGCCCAGGCGGAGGGCGCGATGGCTTTGCCAAGTGAGTTGAGGAGTTGTCCGATGACCGCGCCTGCGGGCGAAAGGCCCATCAGCTGCCAATCGAGGGCGAGCAGCGATGGCCTACCGGCTTGCCCGGCACGCAACAGCAGGTTGTCGATGTTGGCGTCCTGGTGCGAGAAGGTCTGCGGGAGGCCGTCGAGGGCATCCAGCAGCCCGGCCGGCTCGGCCAGGTACGCGGCGAGCGTGCCCATGGCGCGACGGCCGATCTTCGGCACGAGCCTCGCGAACGGGCCCTCGGCCGCAGCCAGTCCCGCCAGCGGCCCGCCGTATATGCCGAGCATGTCTGCCCACTGGCGGAGCACGTCGCGCGCCAGCCAGGGCATGCTCGGCAGGTCGCCGTTGGCCAGGTACCAGCCCTCCATCCGCCCGAGGTGTCTCGCCGCGACATAGCAGTCGGCGGTGGTCCACGCGTCACCGGCCAGATCGCCCACGTCCTCGATCCAGAGCCACGCCCGCTCGTCGCCTTCTATCGCGCCGTAGAAGGCAGGCGCAACCACGTCGGGCGGGAGGTTTGCCAGCAGGCCGCTCTCGAAGCCACGCAGCTCGCGCAGCCAGTAGTTCCAGTGATCGATCTCGTCGCCGAAGCCCGGTCGACCCACGCTCGCCGGCGACTGAAAGACCTTCATCACCATCGACCAGCGCCTGAGGCCGTCGTTCGCGTCGCGCGCCTCCCCGGCCAGCCGGTATACGCCGGCCGAAGTCGGATTGCCTGCACCCGCACGGAGCCGCTCGGCGCGCCAGGCGGTGACCTGCAGGTTCGGCGCATCGAGCGCGCGAGCGACGGGAGGCCCAAGGCTGTCCGGATCGAGCAACAGGCCGCCCACCTCGGCCGGTGACCCTCGGTCGACCTTCACCGTGGCATGCCACTCACTCCGCGATCGTAAGCGAGGCGTGCGGTGCCCGTTGCTAGACTTCTGAGCCCATGACCCTGCTGAAGCAGCACGCGAGCCCGTCACGGCGCCGGGCACCGAGTGCGCCGGCCATCCCGTACATCAACCGCGAGCTGTCGTGGATCGACTTCAACGCGCGCGTGCTGTACGAGGCGCAGGACGAACGCAACCCACTACTTCAGCGTGTCCGCTTCCTGTCCATCTTCGCCAGCAACCTCGACGAGTTCTTCCAGATCCGCGTAGCCGGCCTGAAGCAGCAGGTCAGGGCCGGCCGATCCAGTCCCACGCCGGACGGGATGAGTGCGGCCGAGACGCTGGAGGCCATCCGAACCCGGCTGCTGCCGCTGGTAGCCGCCCACTCCCGGGCCTGGCGCGCGGTCGAGGACGACCTGGCCGACGAAGGCATCCGCATCGTCGGCTACGACGAGCGGCCGGAGCGACACCGGGAGCTGCGTCGGCAGTTCCTCGACGAGATCTTTCCCGTGCTGACGCCGCTCGCCGTTGACCCCGGCCATCCCTTCCCGTACATCAGCGATCTCTCGCTCTCGCTCGCCGTGACCGTCCGCGACCCGGTCAGCCAGGAGAACCGCTTCGCCCGGGTCAAGGTACCGCCGGTTCTGCCACGGATGGTCGAGGTGGCGCCACGGACCTATGTGCTCCTGGAGCAGATCATCGCGGCCAACCTCGATGCGCTGTTCCCGGGCATGGAGGTCGTCGAGCACCATCTCTTCCGGGTGACCCGCAACGCTGACCTGGAGCTCGAGGAGGAAGAGGCGCCAGACCTGCTGCTGCACATCGAAGAGGAGCTGCGCAAGCGTCGCTTCGGTCGGGTGGTGAGGCTGGAGATCGAGCGCTCGATGCCCGTCGCGACGCGCTCGCTGCTGATGCGCGGGCTGAACATCCAGGCCGAGGACGTGTACGAGATCGCCGGCATGCTCGACCTGGGGGCGCTGAGCCAGCTCGCCGACCTGGACATCCCGGAGCTCCACGCGGCACCCTGGCAGCCAGTCACGCCCGCCCGCCTGCAGCCCGCCGGGCCCGACGAGCCGGCCGACATCTTTGGCGCGATGCGCGAGAGCGACATCCTGCTGCACCACCCCTACGACTCGTTCAGCGCCAGCGTCCAGCGCTTCATCGAGCAGGCCGTCGAGGACGCCGACGTGCTGACGATCAAGCAGACGCTGTACCGCACCAGTGGCGATTCGCCCATCGTCCGGGCGCTGATCCAGGCCGCCGAGCAGGGCAAGCAGGTGGTCGTGCTGGTCGAGCTCAAGGCGCGCTTCGACGAGCAGGCCAACATCGTCTGGGCCCGCGCGCTCGAGCGTGCGGGTGCCCACGTCGCCTATGGCATCGTCGGGCTCAAGACGCACTCCAAGCTGGCCATGGTCGTGCGGCGCGAGGGCCGCGGGCTACGTCGCTACGTCCACATCGGGACGGGTAACTACAACCCGGGGACCGCCCGCAACTACGTCGACCTGGGCATCCTGTCGACCGATCACGACCTGAGCGCCGACGTAACCGACCTCTTCAACACGCTCACCGGCCACTCCCGCCAGACTCGCTACCGGCGCCTGCTGGTCGCACCGCACGGCCTGCGGCGTGGAGTGATGGCGCTGATCGAAGAAGAGATCGAGCGTCAGGCCGTATACGGAGACGGCCGCATCGTGATGAAGTGCAACGCCATCGTCGATCCGGCAATCATCGGGGCGCTGTACCGGGCGAGCGGCGCCGGCGTCGAGATTGACCTGATCGTGAGGGGGATGTGCTCGGTCCGTCCCGGCCTGCCGGGCGTGAGCGAGACGATCCGCGTCCGCTCGATCGTCGGTCGCTTCCTCGAGCACTCGCGCATCTTCGTCTTCGGGCGCGACGAACGCGAACGGTTCTTCATCGGCTCGGCCGACATGATGGAGCGCAACCTCGATCGCCGAGTGGAGGCAATGACGCCGATCACCGACGCCGCCAGCGCCGTTCGCCTGGCCGAGATCATCGAGACGATGCTCGCTGACGACCGCCGTGCCTGGCAGCTGGGCAGCGACGATACGTGGCGCCGGGTGGAGCAGATCAAGGACGATCCGCAGGCGCTGGACACCTTCGAAGCGCTGATGGCACGAGCCGTAGCGGCCAACACCGACGAGTGAGCCACCGCGAGGAGCTCGAGCTCAAATACGAGGTAGACGACCTGGCCGCGACGGCCGCCACCCTCGATGATCTGTTTCCGCGTGGCGAGGGGCCTGACTGGCAGCACTCCAGCGTCGACGACCTCTTCTTCGACACGCCGGACCAAGCCCTGGCCATGTCCGGGATCGGCGCACGCTTGCGCGGCGTGGGCGAAAGGTGGACCGTCACCCTCAAATCGACTGTCAAGGTCAAAGGTCCCCGGCACCTGCGAGCCGAAATAGAGGGGGCGGCCACCGAAGTCCTCGACCCGGCCGATTGGCCGGCCAGCCCGGCGCGCGAGCTGCTCGAAGAGGTGGCCGGGCCGGCACCGCTGCTCCCGCGCTTCCGCCTGTGCCAGCAACGCCGGGAGCGCGAGCTGTGGCTGACCGACGGGCGCCTCATGGCCTCCGTGGACGACGTGGTCGTGCTCACTGTTGATGGCCGGGAGCTTGGCCGGCTGCGCGGGCTCGAGGTGGAGTTTCTTGCCGGACGGCGACGCACGCTGCGCCGAGTGGCCAAGCGCATAGAGTCGACCGGTCTGGCCAGGCCCGAACCGCTCTCGAAGATGCAGCTTGCCCACAGTCTGGTTGCGGCGCGCCAGAGGCTGGAGGCCTACGACCTGTTGGCGGAAGCCGGCCGAAAGGTGCTCTCCCGCCACCTGGCCACGATGCTCGAGCGAGAGGCGGCCGTGAAAGCGGGCGACACGCTCGCACTCAAACAGATGCGCGTGGCGACTCGTCGGATGCGCTCGGCCTGGCGTGTGTTCGACGGTGCCTATAGACGCTCGGAGCACCGGCGCTACGTCGCCCAGCTGCGGGTACTCGCCCGCCGGCTGGGCGAAGTACGCGACCTGGAGGTGCTGATCGCGGGCCTGCCGGCCGAGCAGGCGATCAAGCCGCTGGCAGAGGCGTGGCGGTCGGAGCGCACGCAGGCCATGGAGCGACTGCTCGCCCACCTCGGGTCTCCCGGTCACGCTCGCTTCGTGGCGGACTTTCGCTTCTTCGTCGGCTCGCCCGGGGCCGCGGTCGCGCGGCAGAGCGCCACTACGCCGGTGCGCGACGTGGCGGGCCCGCGGATCCTCGAGACCTATACCGAGCTGCTGCGTCTCGGACGTGAGCTCGATCCAGCCGACCATGCCACGTTCCACGGGCTGCGCATCGGTGGCAAGCGGCTGCGCTACGCGCTCGAGACGTTCGGCGACCTGCTGCCACCCGAGCCGATGACGCGCTGCCGTTCACGGCTGATCGCTCTCCAGGATGCGCTCGGCGAGCTGAACGACTGCGCCGTCGCGGCCGACCGCGCCGAACGCTGGCTGAGCGCCCAAGAGACTGACCTCCAGCTCGACGTTCGGGCGGCGGTCGAAGCGCATGTCGCCCGGCTCGCCGAGCAGCGCGAGGCTGCCGCGTCCAGCGCCGTCCGGATCTGGCGTGCCGTGGCCAGCCCGACGTTCCAGCAGGACCTTGAAGCGCTCGCTGCCGCTGTGGGGCGTTAACGAAGCATTAACTGCTCACAAAAGCGCTGTTGACGCCGGCGCGTGAACCTCTCACCTGTCCGCACAGATTGAAAGTGGAATGGCCGCGCCAGTCGGGCGGCCCCAGCGAACAGGAGGACCCATCGTCTTGATGGACAAGATGCGTACCCGAATGGCCTTGGCCGGCGCGGCCGCGCTGCTGGTCGCCGCGGCCTGCGGCGGCGGACCCACCGCCTCGCCGGGCCAGACGCCGCCTGGCCAGACACCCGGCACCGGCACGCCCGGCAACGGTGGCGACCTGAGCGGCAGCATCCGCCTCGATGGCTCGAGCACCGTCGGTCCGCTGTCCGAGGTGGCGGCGGAGCTGTACGAGGAGCGACAGCCAAACGTCACGGTTTCGGTCGCCCAGTCGGGCACCGGCGGCGGGTTCCAGAAGTTCTGCACCGGTGAGACCGACATGAACAATGCCTCGCGCCCGATCAAGGACTCCGAGATCGAGACGTGTGAGCAGAGCGAGATCGGCTACGACGCCATCCAGGTCGCCAATGACGCGCTGTCTCTGCTGGTCAACAACGACAACCCCGTCCAGTGCATGACCGTCGAGCAGGCCCGCCAGGTGTGGGACCTCGACGCGACCGTCGCCACCTGGGGCGAGATCGAGGGGCTGGATGTGCCGGCCGAGTTTGCCGATACGCCGATCAACCTCTACGGCCCGGGCACCGACTCCGGCACGTTCGATTTCTTCACCGAGGAGATCAACGGCGAGGCCGGCCGGATCAACATCAACTACACCGACATCGGCGAGGATGACCACCAGGCCGTCCTCGGCGTGCAGGGCGATATCGGCGCCATGGGTTACGTGCCCTACTCCTACTACCAGGAGGTGCTCGGGGACGTGCGGGCCCTGGCCATCGACGACGGCAACGGCTGCGTCGAGGCGACTCTGGAGAACGTCCAGGACGGCAGTTACACGCCGCTGGGTCGACCGCTGTTCGTCTACGCGAGCGACACGTCGCTCGCCCGACCGGAGGTTCTCGACTTCATGCGCTTCTACATCGACAACGCCGTGGAGATCGCCGACACAGCCGGTTTCGTGCCGCTGACCGATGAGCAGGTCGACGAGCAGCGTGAGAAGATCGAGCAGCTGGCGGGCGGCAGCTAGGCCCGCCCGGTAGCTCCGAGGACCGACCTCTTTTGACCGCAGACAACCTCGCGGCCTCCAGCGCGCGGCCCACCGACCGGGCCGTGTCGCTGGAGAGTTCGAGCCCTCGCTACGCGGAGAAGGCGATCTTCGCCTTCCTCGCGTTCTGCGGCATCCTGTCGGTGGGCGTCACGACGGCGATCGTCGTATCGCTGCTGATGCCGACGATCGACTTCTTCCGCCAGGTTACGGTCGAGCAGTTCTTCCTCGATACCGTCTGGGCGCCACGCCAGGCGACCGGGCGGTTCGGCGTCTGGCCGGTCGTAGTGGGCACCCTCAACATCGTCGTCTGGGCGCTGGCGGTTGCCATCCCGGTCGGCCTCGCTTCGGCGATCTACCTCTCCGAGTACGCCAGTCACCGAACCCGGCGGATCATCAAGCCCATCCTCGAGGTGTTGGCCGGGATCCCCACGGTGGCGATCGGGCTGTTCGCGTTCTTCGCTCTCAACCCCGCCGCTCGCATGGCCTTCCCGTTCCTGGATTGGTCGGGGATCTTCTCGGTCGGTGTGGCCGGGGTGGCCGTCGGGCTGATGACCGTGCCACTGGTCGCCTCGATCTCCGACGACGCCATGCGCGCCGTGCCCCGATCGTTGCGCGAGGGGGCCTATGGGCTGGGCGCCAACAAGCTCAAGGTGTCGCTGCGGGTGGTCTTCCCGGCCGCCATCTCCGGCATCACCGCTTCGATCGTGCTGGCCGGCTCCCGGGCGGTGGGCGAGACGATGGTCGTCTACATCGCAGCCGGCCGAACGCCCAACCTGACCTTTGACCCGACCCAGTCGGTGCAGACGATGACCGCCTACATCGCTGGGACGGCAACAGGCGACATCCCCACCGGAACGCTTGACTACGACACCATCTTCGCCGTGGGCACGCTGCTCTTCGTGATGACGCTCGTGCTGAACATCTTCGCCATCCGCCTGGTGCGTCGCTTTCGGGAGGCGTACGACTGATGGCCGGCAGTCCGATGATGCCGACCACCGGCCGGACCCAGCTCGCCGCAAGCGGCGCGCGTGCCGTCACCGCTCGCTCCCTGCAGGCCTCAAGCCGAGGCGACCAGGTCCGCGGCGCGTTCTTCCTCTCACTGCTGCTGCTCGGCATCGGGATCGCCCTGCTCAGCCTCGCCGCCATCATCATCTGGTCGCTGGTCGAGGGGCTGCCGCGGCTGGACACGTCGCTGATCACCAACGGTCCGTCCAGCGTCCGACCGCAGGAGGCCGGCTTCCGGACCGCGCTGATCGGCTCGATCATGGTCGTCGGTGGCGTCATCGGGTTGGTCGTGCCGGTCGGCGTTGGCGCAGCGATCTACCTGGAGGAGTACGCCGACCGCGAGCGCTGGTGGAACCGCCTCATCGAGCTCAACATTCAGAACCTGGCCGGCGTTCCATCGATCGTGTTCGGAATCCTCGGACTCGCCTTCATCGTCCGCGGACCACTCAGCCTCGGCTTCGTGGCAGCGGCGGGGTCGCTAACCCTTACCCTGCTGGTCCTGCCGACCGTCATCATCGCCGCGCGGGAGGCAATCCGCGCCGTTCCCCCATCGATCCGGGAGGGCTCACTCGCGCTCGGGGCCACCCGCTGGCAGACCGTCCGTCGCCAGGTGCTGCCAGCCGCACTGCCGGGCGTGCTGACCGGCATCATCCTGGCCGTGGCGCGGGCAACGGGTGAGGCAGCACCGCTGCTGCTCGTCGGAGCGGTCACCTTCGTGACCTCCAACCCAAGCTTCTTCGAGGGCGCGTACTCCACGCTGCCCGTCCAGATCTTCAACTACTCAAATCGGCCGCAGGCCGACTTCCGCGTGCTGGCGATGGCCGGCGTGATCCTCATGCTCGGGCTCGTGCTGGCAATGAATGCCTTCGCCGTCTGGCTGCGCAACCGCTTCGAGCAGAGCTGGTAGACGTTACGATCGAGGTGAACGACTTGGTGGAACTCAAGCCCGAGCAGCAGACAACAGATGGACAGCACCATGCGCGGGACCTCTCGATCCGCGTGAGCCACGACGCCAAGGCCCCAGAAGAGGCCCCCGCCGGGCGGGAGGTCGTCTTCGAGTTGGACAACGTCTCGTGCCACTACGGCTCCTTCCGCGCCGTGAAGGACATCAGCCTCGACATCAAGCAGCATGCGATCACGGCGATCATCGGGCCCTCCGGCACGGGCAAGAGCACTCTGCTGCGCAGCTTCAACCGGATGAACGACCTGGTTCCGGGCGCCCACGTGACCGGCCAGATTCGTTATCACGGCGTCGACCTGTATGCCCCGAAGGTGGACCCCGTCGAGGTGAGGCGTCGGATCGGGATGGTCTTCCAGAAGCCGAACCCGTTCCCCAAGTCGATTTTCGACAACATCGCCTTCGGTCCGCGGGTGGCCGGCTGGAAAGGCAAGATGGAGGAACTGGTCGAGGAGTCCCTCCGCCGCGCTGCGTTGTGGGACGAGGTCAAGGACAAGCTGCGCACGTCAGGCCTGGCCTTGTCCGGCGGCCAGCAGCAACGGCTGTGCATCGCCCGCGCAATCGCCGTCTCGCCTGACGTCATCCTGATGGACGAGCCGTGCTCGGCGCTCGACCCGGTGGCGACGCTGCGCATCGAAGAGCTGATGATCGAGCTCAAGCAGAACTACACCATCGTCATCGTCACTCACAACATGCAGCAGGCGGCGCGCGTCTCTGACGAGACCGTCTTCCTGACGATGGACGAGGACCGTGCCGGCTATCTCGTCGAGCGCGGTCCCACCTCGCAGATCTTCACCAATCCGCAGAACCGGCTGACCGAGGACTACGTCTCGGGCCGGTTCGGATAGGAGTACGGCGATGGACGAGCAGCGCAAGAGCCCTGGCGCAACCGACGAGACGGCCCATGCCGGCGGCATGCCGGCCGGCGGCGACCTCGCCTCGCTGCAGGGCGCCGAGGTGGGCGCGGGCGGCTCGAGCGGCAGCCCGATCGAGCAGGCTCGCCCGCGGATGACCGATACGCCGATCAGGCCGCTGTACGGAACGCGCGAAACGCTCGACCGTGAGATGCGCACGATCAAGGACGAAGTGCTGCGCATGGGCAGCCTGGTCGCCGCCCAGATCACCGCCGCCAAGGAGGCGCTGGTCGCCCACGACGCCGAGGCGGCGACCGCCGCCATCGTCAGCGACGGCAGGATCAACGAGGCGCAGCGCCACATCTCCAGCCTGATCACCACGGCCATCGCCACTCAGCAGCCGGTGGCGCGCGACCTGCGCTTCCTGCTCTCGCTCGACCACGTCACCTACGAGCTCGAGCGGATCGGCGACCACGCCGCTTCGGTCGCCAAGCAGGCGCGCAAGCTGGCTCCGTTGCCGCCGCTCAAGAGCTACGTCGACCTGCCACGGATGGGCGAGCTGGCCGCCGAGCAGGTGCGCGGGGTACTGATGGCGCTGGTCGACCTGGACGTCGATCGTGCCCGGGAGGTAGCCGGCCGCGACGACGAGATGGACCACCTGTACCACGGCCTGTTCGACGAGGTGGTCGGTCTGATGCGCCAGGACTCCGGCAACGTCGATCGGGGCACGCGATTGCTTTTCGCCGCCCACTACCTCGAGCGGATCGGGGACCGGGTGACCAACATCGCCGAAGACGTTGTCTTCCTCGCCACCGGCGACATCGAGGACCTCAATCCATGACCGACGCGGCTCTTGGACAGCAGCCGATCCGCGTGCTCTTCGTGTGCACCCACAACTCGGCTCGCTCGATCATGGCCGAAGCGCTGCTCCGCCACCACGGCGGACCGGACTTCGAGGCGTTCAGCGCCGGCACCGAACCGGGCGAGGTCAGGCCGCTGACCCTGCGCGTTTTGCATGAGGCCGGCCTTGATACGCGCGGCCTGCGGGCCAAGTCGGTCGACGAGCTCAGGGAACAGCATTTCGACTACGTGATCACCGTCTGCGACCAGGCGCGCCAGGCCTGCCCGGCTTTTCCGGGCAACCACCATTCGCTGCACTGGGGCTACGAGGATCCGTCGACTGCAGCAGGCAGCGAAGAAGATCGGCTGCGCGCTTTCCGCCGAGTCTGCATGCAGATCAGCGGTCGGGTGACGCAATTCGTGAGCGACGCCAGGCGGGCCGCAGCGGGCGAATCAGTAGCCGTCGGGTGAGCGCCCGCCCTCTTCCTTAGAGCAGCCTCGTCGGCTGTTGTGCGCCGGCGGAAGACTCACGGACCTGCGGCAGGACGCGCTCGGCGAAGGTCTCGATGAAGCGGTGCTGGTCAGGCCCCACCTGGTGCAGGTAGAGCCGCTCGAAGCCGATCTCGACGTAGCGGCTCATCCGTTCGACGATCTCATCGATGCTCGAGGTGGCGAGCATGTTTTCGCGGTAGACCGACGGATCGGCATTCTCGATCGCGGCCTGGAAGTGCTCGGGCTGCCGCAGGTCCCACAGGACATCGCCGCTGATCGCGACGATGGGCCACCGCTCGCGTGCGAGGTTGACGGCCTTGTCGTCCGAGTCGGCCCAGGCGACCTGAACCTGCATCAGCAGGGGCTTATCGGGTGCCCGCTCGCGGAACGCGTCGGCAACCTTGGCCGCCTCCTCCGGCGGAGCAGCGATGGTGATCAGGCCATCGGCCCACTCACCCGCCCACCGGGCGGTCTGCTCGCTGACGGCCGCGGCGAAGATCATCGGCGGTTCGGCTGGACGGGTGTAGAGCTTGGCCTCCTCCACTCGGACCAGGCCATGATGGGTCACCGTCTCGCCGCGCCAGAGCGCGCGCATGATCTCGACGGACTCGCGCAGGCGCGCATTGCGCTCCTGCTTGTACGGCCAGCGCTCGCCGGTGATCGCTTCATTCAGTGCCTCGCCACTGCCGACCGCCATCCAGAAACGTCCGGGGTACATGTACGCGAGGGTGGCCGCAGCCTGGGCGATGATCGCCGGATGGTAGCGATAGCCGGGAGCGTTGACCACGCCGAAGGAAAGGTTGGTCGCCTGCAGCGCGGCGCCCAGCCAGCTCCAGGCGAATGCAGAGTGGGCCTGGCTGGGCAGCCACGGGTGGAAGTGATCGGAGCACATGGCCCCGTCGAAACCTGCCTGTTCGGCCGCCTGCACGTACTGGAGCAGCTCCGAGGGGCTGAACTGCTCGTGGCTCGCGTGGTAGCCGATCAGCGGCACCGTCGATCCCTTCCCCGGCGCGATACCGTCCGAAGCATCACGTGGTCCTCCATGCGGTCGCGATCAGTGGTCGTGGGAACCGGGCGGCTTGGCGTGCGGGCCGGACTCGAAGATTCCCCGAGCACGGGCCAGGCTGATCGCGCTGTTAATGAGGCCAAGGTGGCTGAACGCCTGCGGGAAGTTGCCCAGGAACTCACCCGTCGATGGCTCGATCTGCTCGGAATAGAGGCCGACGTGATTGGCCCGGCGAAGCATGCTCTCGAAGATGCGATCCGCCTCGTCGAGGCGCCCGGCAAGCGCGAGTGCGTCGACCATCCAGAAGGTGCACAGCAGGAAGGCGCCTTCGCCGCCCGGCAGGCCGTCGTCGGCGTGGTATCTGTAAACCAGATCGTGGTCGGTGAGCTCCTGGAGCATCGCGTCGATGGTGTTCAGCATTCGTGGATCGGTCGGCTCGACGATGCCCAGGGCCGGCATCAGCAGGAGGGATGCGTCCAGATCATGGCCCTCCAGTGTCTGAGTGAACGCCTTGCGGCTGTCGTTGTAGCCGCGCTCGAGGACCATCCGGCTGGCCTCCTCGCGACGCTCACGCCAGTGGTCGACATCTCCCTGCAGCAGGCCGCGTTCGCCCATGCATACCGCTCGGTCGAGGCAGACCCACAGCATCATCTTGGAATAGGTGAAGTGCTTGCCCTCCTTGCGCACCTCCCAGATGCCCTCATCTGTCTCGTCGAGCCGATCGCACGCCGAGTCGGCGACCTCGCACAGGAAGCGCAACACGTCGTCGGGCAGCTGGTCCCCATCACGAACCAGCTCATGAGCACCGTCGAGGAGCTCGCCGTAGACGTCAAGCTGCTTCTGCTTGGCCGCCCCGTTGCCGATGCGGACCGGCCGTGAGCCGCGGTGGCCCTCGAGGTGATCGAGCTCCTGCTCGGGCAGGTCGGTGTCGCCGCGGATGCCGTACATGATCTGGACGGTCTTGGGCGCATCGGTCGTTTCTTGCGCCATCCGCTCCGCCCACAGGATGAACGCCCGCGCCTCGTCCTCGTGACCGACGGCGTGCAGCGCGCGCACGGCCAGCGCCGCGTCCCGGATCCATGAGTAGCGATAGTCCCAGTTGCGGACGCCTCCGATCCACTCGGGCAGTGAGGTGGTCGGAGCGGCGACGATCGCGCCCGTGGGGTAGCACATCAGCTTGAGCGCCAGCTCGGCGCGCGTGACCAGGTCCTGGTAGGGCCGCGCCCAGGCACGCTCGGCAACGCCGATCTTGTGCAGCCACCGGCGCCAGGCAGCAATGGTGTCGGCGCGCCAGGCATCACCCACTTCGATATCGACCTGCTCGGGGCGCTCGCCGGGGGAGCACACCAGCAGCCGCTTTTCGCCTGCCTCCAGGTGCAGCCTGGCATGCATGCTGGGCTGGCCGTCGGCGCCGGCTCGGATGACCGCGTTGTCCAGCTCCGTCGGGGTCAGGCCACTCAGCGCATAGGCCGTTGCGTCCGAGGTTGCCACGAGCCCGTGCTCCGTCTTGGCCATGTCCAGCGAGGCACGGCCGTAGTCGGGGCGCGGCGCCCATTCGACGTCGGCCTCGACCGGGCCGCCTTCGGCGTGGAGCATGCGCCAGATCCCCGGCCGAGTCTCGCTGCCGCGAGCATCGTTGAGGTTTCCGCGCAGGGGCATGAAGTCGCTGAGCACCAACCGTCCATGCTCGCTGTGGAAGATGGTCTCCAGCACGTTGGTGTGGATCACATAGCGCTGCGTGACGGAGGTGCCGCCCTCTACGCCGACCCGAAAGCGCCCGCCGCGCTGGTGATCCAGGATCGCGGCGAAGACGCTCGGGCTGTCGAAATCCGGCAGGCAGCACCACTCGATCGCGCCGTCGGGCGCGACGAGTGCAGCAGTCCGGAGATTGCCGATCAGAGCGTAGTCGCCGATGGGCCTGTAGGCAGTGCTCAATGCAGCTCGATCGTGGCGGTCCGGGCACGACAGCCGGTACGGCGATCCGCCCGCCCCCGTATCAGAATCGCAAGTCACAATGCCGCCAGACTGATGACCGACTTTGCCGAGCTCGAGCTGTACCTGCTCCGACATGCGCACGCTGGCGATGCTTCCGAGTGGGCCGGCGACGATGACCTGCGCCCGCTGAGCCGGCTCGGCCGGCACCAGGCCCAGCTGATGGGCGAGTTCCTGGCCCTACGTGCGTTCACCCCCGACGTGCTGCTGTCCAGCCCCAGGACGCGCGCTCGCCAAACAGCCGAGATAGTGGGCGGCGAGATCGGCGTCAGGGTTGCCCTGGACGATCGCCTGGCCGCGGCAATGGACCTTGACGATCTGAGTCAGATGCTGGAAGACCTGGGCAGCCAGAAGGTCGTGCTGGTCGGGCACGACCCTGACTTCACGGAGCTTGCCGGTACCCTCGCCGGCTGCGGCCGCCTGCCCATGCGCAAGGGGGCGCTGGCCCGCTTCGACGTAGAGCTCCCGCTGATGCCAGGCGCCGGCACGCTGCGCTGGCTCGTTCCGCCCGAGCTGCTCGGCGCCTAGCGGAAGGTCGCGCAGGCCCTGCTCGTCAGCGCCGGCGCGCCTTCCAGACCTCCTCGGACGGCCAGCGGCGCGCCCAGGTAGCGTCGACGAAGGCGTAACTGGTCGTTGCACCTTCCGGCGGCCGGAGCTCGACCAGGTCCTCGACTTCGAAACCGCTGTCGCGCAGCAGTCGAATCCAGTCGCCATATCCAAGATGGAACTCGACGCCGTCGCTGTCCGGCCACTTGAAGCGGTGCATGCCGAAGTAGTCGCGCTTCAATCGCTCGTCTGCCACGCCGTCGGCCTCGTACTCTTCGGCGCAGAGCATCAGGATCGTGCCGTTGCCCAGGAACACAAGCTGACCGCCGGGACGCAGCAGCCGCGCCGCTTCGGGTATCCACTTGTACGGGTCCGCCCATATCGCGGCGCCGTACTCGCTGATGGCCAGGTCGAAGGACGCATCCGGCAGCGGCACGTTCTCCGCCTGCCCCAGGATCAACGGGAACTCGAGCCCGTGCTCCTGCTGCAGCGCACGGGCGGTCTCGAGCTGGCGTGGCGAGTTGTCGATGCCGGTGAGGCGAGCGCCGCGCCGGGCCAGCCACGCCGAGATGTAGGCGGTGCCGCAGCCGAGCTCAATGACGTCGAGACCCTCAACGCTGTCGGGCAGCAGCCTGGCCTCCGCTTCCGGGATGCCCCAGATGCCCCAGCTGATCTCCGACTCAGCCCAGTGACGTCGTCCGGCCGTAGCGTACTCGTCGGCCTGGGCATCCCAGTAGGAGCGGTTGTCACGCACGTAGTCGGGCAGGTCATCCATGCCCGAAGCCTAGTCGAGTGGCGCCACCATCGGCCGGCGAGGTTCGGCGAGCCTGGCCGCGCACCTGCTCGGGGCGTCCGTTTTCAGGGCAGCGCGAGGCGGGGCAGCTCCACGATGAAAAGGGCGCCTTTGCCTTCCGTGCTCTCGGCCCAGATCCGACCGCCGTGTCCCTCGGCGATGTGACGGGCAATGGCCAACCCGAGGCCTGTTCCGCCGGAGCCGCCGCGTTTGCGCGCGCGGTCGACCTTGTAGAACCGCTCGAAGATTCGCTCCAGGTCGCCGCGTCCGATCCCGGGGCCCTGGTCCTGCACCTCCAGGCGGATTGCCGACGACGTGGCCACCACGCGAGCTGTCACGGCGCTGCCCGGTTCCGAGAACTTGACGGCGTTGTGGAGCAGGTTGAGGAGCAGCTGACCGAGGCGCTCAGCGTCCCCCTCGACCGTTCGTTCGGCCGTCGGATCCGGAACCTCGCCGCGCAGTGCCACCCCCTGTCGCTCGGCGTAAGGTCGCAGGCGAGCAAGGGTCTCCTCGACCACCTCGTCCAGGTCAACCGGGTCGCGGCGCAGCGGCGCCTCCCCCTGCTCGATGCGGGCCAGGTCGAGCAGTTCGGTCACCATCTGGACCAGATGGCCCGTCTCGATGTCGATCTTGGCGATCGAGTCGCGCACCCGCTCGGGCAGCTCCGTCCGCTCTGCTTCGCCGCTGAGCACCTCGGACAGCACGCGGACCGTGGTCAGGGGCGTGCGCAGCTCATGCGAGAGGTTGTCGATGAACTCGGTCCTTATGCGGCGCAGCCGGCGCAGCTCCGAGACGTCGCTCACGACGAGCCACGTGCCGGTCGCAGCCGCGTCCCGTTCCGCGCGGATGAGCAGAGTCCGCTGCGGCTCGCCGGGCAGGACCAGGTCCATGTGGCCTGACCCTCGACTGGCGGCCTGACTGAGCAGCGTCTCGACGCGATGGTCGAGGAAGGCGGCGATGGGGCTGTCGCCGACCAGTGAGCCGGGCGACCGGCCGAGGAAACGATGGGCGGGCGCATTGGCCAGGGTGATCCGTCCGCCGCGACCGACGTGGATGACGCCCAGCGCTGCCACCTCGGTCAGCTGCAGGAGCTCGGCGTGCGAGCGCCCGGCAAGATCGCCCTGATGCGGGCTCGGGGCCGGCTTACGCTCGGGAAAACGCCCGCTCCTGCGCACGGCAATCAGCGCCATCGCCATGGCCGCGCCGCTGGCAAGCACCGCCAGCCCGAGCAGTATCGCTTCGGTCGTCAGCACGGCAGGCAGTCTAGACCGCGTTCGTTCGAGCGCGGGAACATGCCGGCCTCAAGGTGCGTCAGTGGACCCATGCGCAAACTGCTGCTCGTCGTAATCCTCCTCGCGGCGTGCAGCAGCGCGCCTCCCGCGGCATCACCCTCCTCGCCGCCACCGCCGGCCTCCACTCCACCGGCGGCCACTCCGCCGGCAGTTACCCCGCCGGCGGGGGCCGATTGGCGCGTTTTGGCCGAGGACCTCTGGCTCGGCGAAGCCCCATTTGCCGTGCAGGCCGCCCTCAACGCCGAACAGCTGGCCACCCTTTGGGCGGCGCTCGGCCGAAACGGTGATCTGCCCGAGGTCGACTTCGATCGCGAAGCGGTGCTCTTCCTGGGGATGGCCGGCAGCAGCAGCTGCCCCGAACAGCTGACCGGGCTGGTCGTTGACCATGCCAACGGCCGCGTGTACGGCGAATGGTCGCGGCAGGTCCCTCCGGGCGCCGCCTGCACCGACGACCTGCGCGGTCAGGGCCTGCTCATCGCGGTGCCAACCGAAGTCCTGCCCGAGGGGCGCTTCCTGCTCTCCCTGCGCCAGGAGCGCATCTGCCCGGAGTGCCCGGACCAGGTGCTGGTCGAGCGCTAGGCGTGGCCCGCCCTCAGTCGCGCGGCACTCTCAGGACGTAGCCGACGCCGCGAACCGTCTCGAGCAGACGGGGACTACCCGGTTCCTCCTCGATCATCTGGCGCAACCAATGGACGTGGACATCGACCGTCCGCGTCTCACCCGCATAGTCGTAGCCCCACACCCGCTCCAGCAGCTGCTCGCGAGTGAATGCCTGACCCGGGTTGCGCAGCAGGAAGGCCAGCAGCTCGAACGCCTTGGGCTTGACGGGCAGAGGCTGCCCTCCGCGCAGCAGGCGATGGCCGGCAAGATCGACCTCCACCCGACCGACCGACAACGTCGTGTCGGACTGCGGGCTTCCGCGACGGCCGGTCGCCTCGCTGCGACGCAGCAGCGCGTGGACGCGGGCCACCAGCTCGCGCAGGCTGAACGGCTTGGTCACGTAGTCGTCCGCGCCGACCTCCAGCCCGACGACCTTGTCCATCTCGCTGCCCTTGGCCGTCAGCATCAGGATCGGCACGTCCGATTCGCGCCGCAGCACGCGGCAGACCTCGATCCCGGACAGCTCGGGCAGCATCAGGTCGAGCAGGACCAGGTCGGGCTTGTCGCGTCTGAATGCCTCCAGCGCGGCGGAGCCGTCGGCCGCCTCCACGACGCGATAGCCGTCGTCCCGCAGGCCCCGGGCGACCAGCTCGCGCAGTGTCTCCTCGTCATCGACGAGCAGGATCGTCTGCGCCATCGCTACCCGGTCAGGCGAGCTGCCGCCCGGCCCAGGCGGTCCAGCGTCCGCTGGTAGCCCAGCGCGACGAGGGTGTCGAAAAGCGGCGGCGTCGCCGTGCGACCCGTGGCAGCCACGCGGATGGCCATGAACAGGTCGCCCGCCTTCCAGCCGTGCCGCTCGGCCAGGAGCCGCAAGGGGCCCTCCAGCTCGTCGGCCTCGAAGCTGACCTCACCGACCTGCGCGATAACCTCTCGAGCCTCCGACAGCGCCTGACACGTGGTCGCCTCGTCCCATCGCTTTGGCGTGAGCAGCTGGAGATCGGGACGCACGTCGTCCAGGAAGAGGTAGTCGAGCATGCTGCCGACCGCGTCAAGCGTGGGGATGCGCTCGCGGACCATCGGGATCAACGGGCGAAGGTCGTCGGCGGTGGGGATGCGGGCGTGGACGCCGGCGGCACGGGCCGACTCGATCTCGGCCTGCAGGAAGGGCAGCGCCCTGTCGACGAGCTCCTCCTCGGGCAGCCGGCGGATCCATTGCCCGTTGAGCCACTCGAGGCGCTCGCGGTCAAACACCGCGCCGGCCGACTGGACACGGGACAGGTCGAAGCGCTCGGCCAGCTCGTCGAGACTGAAGATCTCCTCCTCCGTGCCGCTGGACCAGCCGAGGAGGGCGAAATAGTTGACCAGCGCCTCATGCACGAAACCCTGCGCCCGGTAGTCGGTGACGGCGGTCTGGCTCTTGCGCTTGCTCATCTTTGTCCGGTCGGGGTTCAGGATCAGCGGCAGGTGTGCGAAGGCCGGCACGTCGGCGCCGAGGGCGCCAAAGAGGAGCACGTGCTTGGGCGTGTTCGACAGGTGCTCCTCTCCGCGAATGACATGGCTGATGCGCATGTCAATGTCGTCCACCACAACGCTGAAGTGGTACAGCGGCGAGCCGTCGGAGCGAGCAATGACCAGGTCGCCGCCCAGTGCCGAGGTGTCGATCTCAACGCGGCCACGCACCAGGTCGTCGATGACGATCGTTTCCTGGCCTATGCGGAAGCGGACGGCCGGCCGGCGACCGGCAGACTCGTGAGCTCGGCGGTCGTCGGCGCTGAGGCTGGCGCAACGACCGACGTAACGAACCGGCTGGTTGGCAGCCTGTTGGACCTCTCGGTCGGCGCTGAGCTCGTCCGGCGTGCAGTAGCACGGGTAGGCCTTGTCCTCCGACATCAGCCGCTCGATTGCGGCGTTGTAGCGATCGAGCCGCTCCATCTGTCGGTACGGCCCGAAGGAGCCACGGCCGGGCTGGCCGGCCAGCCCGGGCCCTTCATCCCAATCGATGCCCAGCCAATGCAGGTTCTCCAGGACGTCGTGCTCGTACTCGATGGTCGAGCGCGCCACGTCGGTGTCCTCCAGGCGCAGGATGAAGGTGCCGCCCTCGCGCCGAGCGAAGAGATAGTTGAACAGCGCCGTCCGCGCTCCCCCGATGTGCAGCGGGCCGGTCGGGCTGGGCGCGAATCGAACCCGGACGGTCATCTGCGCGTGATCCTCAGCGCCGCCCATGGCCGGCGCTGCCGGTCGGCGGCCAGCCACGCCGACACGAGCACGTAGGCGCCAAGCAGCAGGACGCTGCCGGCCACCAGCGCCCAGGCGGGCAGGGCAGCCAGCTGTGGCGCTCTGACGCCGACCAGCCAGGCACCGAGAAGGGCCGCTCCACCGGCCAGGGCCAGGGCCGTGGTCGCCAGCGCGCCGGCGTAGGCGGCGCGCGGCGCGAGGAGCAGCACGGCCAGGACGAGGAGAGCTACGCCGGCCTGCGCCGCCACAAGGTGGTCCGGGCAGGTGTCGAGCGCCGGCCGGCATTCGGCAAGCACCGGGCCGCCATAGCCGACGAGCAGGGCGACGGGAGCCCAGGCCAGCACGGCATAGCGCAGCCGCTGGAACCTAGACGGCCAGTGCGCAGCGCGTTCCTCGGCGCGAACCCGGGCGCGGATGCGACTGATGCGCTCGGCGTCGCGCGCGACTCCGGCCTCAGGGTCAGGCGAGGCAGTGGGCGGCGCGGGGCGTGGGCGAGGCGTGACGGGCCGGGTAGCCTGCGGGGCGGGGTTCGAGCCGGGCCCGGCCGCCCGGTTTCGGTGATGGCCGGCCGCCTGCCGGTCGGTCCGCGGCTGCCCGTTGGCGCCCCCTTGCCCGTGGGTACTCGCTGTTCCGTTGGGACCACCCTCCGGCTCGGCGCCCGGCGGCCGACCGGACGACGGCTGCTGCGCACGCTCCTGCGCGCCGGCTCGGCGTGCCTCCTCCTCGGCTGCGGCCCGGGCACGAGCGGCGGTCAATGGCTGCGAGCCCTGGTATCGGAAAGAGCCGCGCCGCGGCAGATCCTGGTCTGCGCGCCGGAAATAGGCTCGCGCAGCCGCCGACCAGGCGGCTCCGCTCGAGCGGTTGTAGACGTCGAAGTCCGCGCGCTCGGTCGGCGGTGTCCCCTCCCCGGCCGCTCCGGCTGCGGTCGGCGGCCGGGGCGTCCCGCCGGCCGGCTCGCTCCCCGCGTTGCCCGGTCGCTGGCTGCGCCGTGCGCCCTCTTCCCACCAGGGCACCTCGCTCGCCGACCACGTGTAGCTGCGCGCCGCCTGCTCGCGACCGCCCGCTGCCGGTCGTCGGCCGCGCGGACGGGCACCGGGCTGGCCGGGCTCGTCGGCGCGCATCGGGGCCGGCGCATGGCGAGCGTCCCACTCTCGTCGGCGCAGCGGATCGACCAGCAGCTGGTAGGCCTCCTGGACGCTCAGGAAGCGGGCCTGGTCGGCCGTCGGCGCATCGGGGTGATAGCGCTTCGCCAGCGCGCGATGAGCGGCCTTGATCTGGGGCAGGGTGGCATCGCGCGGCACCCCCAGCGTGCGGTACGGGTCGGACAGGCGCGGCATGGGAGCTATAGCAGCTCCCCGATCGGAGCCAGCTCGAAGCTGGCAACCGTCCGGCCGACCTCGGTGCCACGAGGGTCGCGCATGGCGGGCCGGTGCATGTCGGCCAGGCGCTCGAGCGCGGCACCGTCGAGCACCCGCAGCTGCGCCAGCGCCTCGATCGTGACCGACCGGCTGGCTCGACCGCGACCGTCGCCGTCCTCGATCTTGAGTGCCAGCCCCGCCGCCGGAGAGCCCTCCCCTCGGGCCCCCGGGAGCAGCCCAACGCCGCGCAGGGCCTCTGCGCCGGACTTGGACACGAGCAGGCCCGGTCGGGCCTTCATCAGCATCGTGTCGCCCGAGTCACGGCTGCCACCGATCATCTCCGGCGCAGCCAGCATCGAGTCCCGGACCCGCTGCAGATGTGGGGCAAGCGCTCTGCGCGGCCCATCGGTGGCGGATCCAGGGTCGGCCAGCAGCGCAAAGGCGCGCGCGACGTCGGCGAGAGGAAAGGCATAGGTCGGCACGCCGCAGGCGTCGATGGCGCTGCTCAGCCTGTCTGGCGGGGTGTCGAAGACCCGCGCGACGACGTCGGCAACGGCTCGCTGGCTGGGATGGTCCGGCTGCCAATAGTCGGCCAGGCTCCAACCGGCGTGACGCGACAGCAGCAGGCTGGCGGCATGGAAGCCGGAGCACATGTGCCGGATCGGGCTGGGACTTTCGCCCTGCCGCGCCAATCGGGCAGCGGTCAGCTCATCGAGCGGTGCGGCCTCCGCGCCGTTGGCCAGCAGGGACTGGCTCAGGCCGGCCCGCCGGAACACGCCCTGCAGGGTGCGAACATGCGCGTCCTCGCCATTGTGCGAAGCCGCCATCACGGCCAGCTCTGACGCGCTCAGCTTCAGCCCCTGGTCGGCTCCGGCCTCGAGCAGCGCGACCAGGGCGAAGGGCTTGACCGCCGAGCGAAGCGACACGACCACGTCCGGATCGCCGATGGCGCGCTCAATGCGACCGTCGGCGGCAACCTGCACGACGTGGCCGCGGTGGCGACTCTCGACGATGTCTCCCCGGCGGGCCTCGGCCAGGACCGGTGGTGGCGCGCTGCGTGGATAGCGTGGGTAGCGCTTGCCGCGCGACACCCGGCGGCTCGTCGGGGCCGCGGTCGAAGAACCCGTCGTGCCGGTGGTGGCCATCCGCTCGATGGTAGCGCCGACGCATTCGCGGTGGTGGCGCGGACCATCCTGGAGCGCGCCTACAATCGGGCCCGATGAGCGCTCACGACTTTTCTGGCCTGCACGTGTCGGAGCACCCGGCCGTGCTGCACAAGCTGGCCCTGCTGCGCGACGAGCGCGTCGAGCCCAAGAAGTTTCGCGAGCTGGTGCGCGAGATCAGCTGGCTGGTCGGCTATGAGGCGCTCGCCGACGCGCGCGTCCAGCAGATCCGTGTGCCGACCCCGCTCGAGGAGACCGACGGCTTCGAGCTCGCCGACCGGATCGGGCTGGTTCCCATCCTGCGCGCCGGCCTGGGCATGGTCGATGCGATGCTCGAGCTCATGCCCACCGCCCAGGTCTGGCACCTGGGCCTGTTCCGCGACGAGCGGACGCTGCGACCGGTGGAGTACTACAACAAGCTGCCCGACTCGGCGACGGTCGACCTGTGCCTGATCCTCGATCCCATGCTGGCTACGGGCGGGTCGGCCACGGCAGCCATCGAGGTGCTCAAGAAGTGGGGCGCGGAGCGCATCAAGCTGATCAACCTGATCGCCGCGCCGGAGGGGGTACGCGCCGTCCAGCAGGCCCACCCCGACGTGCACATCTACTGCGCGGCGCTCGACCGACAGCTGAACGAGAAGGGCTACATCATGCCCGGCCTGGGCGACGCCGGCGATCGCCAGTTCGGCACCGGCCACGGCTGAGGGCCTCGCCAACCGCCAGTCCGGTGTACTGATTCCGTCGCCACGCGCTTCCACGCCGTTCGGGCCGACGATCATCGCGCTCTTCCTGCTGGCGCTTGCCCTGCGCCCCCAGATCGTGGCCATCGGTCCGCTGCTGCCGGCCATCCAGGCGGACCTCTCGATCAGCCACGCTGTCTCGGGCCTGCTGACCACGATCCCGGTCCTGTGCATGGGCATCTTTGCGCTCGCCGGCCCGTGGCTCGGCCGCCGGCTAGGCACAGAAAGGGCAATCGCCGCCAGCGTGGCCGCGATCGTGGTTTTTGGCCTGCTGCGCTCGGCCGCCCCGGAGCCCATCTCGCTGCTCATTCTCACCTTCGGCCTGGGCGTCGGAGTGGGCGCCGTCGGGCCGCTGCTGCCGGTTCTGGTGCAGCAACGGGCAGCCCATCGAGCGGCGACGGTGACTGGCATCTACGCCGGCGGGATCGTTGTCGGTACCACGCTCGCCTCAGCGCTGGCCGTGCCACTGGCCGGCGCCGAGCTCAACTGGCGCCTGCCCCTGGCGCTGTTCTCGCTGGCTGCGCTGGCCGGACTGTTGGTCGCGCAGCGCATAGTGCCCGCGGGTCAGCGCGCGAGCGAGGACCTTGACGTGCGCCCGCCGAGGCTGCCGTGGCTGCGCCGTCGAGCCTGGGTGCTGGCCGTGATCTTCGGCGCGCAGTCAATCCTGTTCTACGCGGCCAACTCGTGGCTGCCGGCGATCTACGTCGAGCGTGGCTGGCCGCAGGCCGATGCCGGGCTGCTGGTGGGGCTGATGAACGGCGTCTCGCTGGTGGGTACGTTCGCCGCGCCCGTGCTGGCCGACAGGATCGGGCGGCGAGCGAGCCTGGCCTTCGCGGCGGGTGGCCCGCTGGCCGGGTTTCTGGGGGTCACGGTGGCGCCCGACCTCGCCCTGCTCTGGGTGACCTGCATCGGCATCGGGTCGGGTGCGATCTTCCCGCTCGCGCTGACGCTGCCGGTCGACTTCGCGCGAGCGGGCGAGAGCGCCGGCGGGCTGGCCGCGATCATGCTCTTTGGTGGCTACGCCTTGGCGGCGGCCGGGCCCTTCGTGTTCGGCATCCTGCGTGACGCGACGGGCACCTTTGGCGCGGGGCTGTGGCTGATGACGCTGATCGCCGTCGCAATGGTCGCGATGAGCTGGTGGCTCCTGCCGGCCGGCCTGGGCCGGCGGCGCACCGGCTGACTTCCACAGGACAGAAGGAAAAAGGCCCGGGCTTACGCCCGGGCCCTTTCGGCTTGACCGGTTGAGCGCGGGGGGCTATTCGCCGCCCGGAGTCACCTCGACCTCGCCCTTCTGGAAGTCGTTGCCTTCGGCGTCGCCCTCCAGCCCCTCCCGGGCCTGCTCGGCCAGGTCGGTTCGGTAGGCTTCGTCGCCTGGATCCTCCGGGATGATCTCGGACTCGACCGAGATACGGACCGTCTGCTCCCAGGTGTCCTCGGGCATGTCGCCGATGCCTTCGGGCGAGGGCCAGATGAGCGGGTTGATCTCGTTCATCATCCAGCGCTGGTGGCCCATGCCGAGCGTTGAGCCGGCAGCGACCGTGTGCTGGACGCAGTCCTCGGGGTTGTCGCGGCAGAACATCCAGCCCCGGAACGACGCACGCAGGAAGCGAACGGCGACGTCCTCGTTGCCATCCTCGGCCAGCCACGCCTCGCGGGCGAAGATGGCGTCCTGGAGCATGGCCGTCCCGACCTCGTTGTAGTTGATGACGCTGAGGTCTTCCGGCTGGTAGAGCTCGCCCGTATCGGGGTTCTCGGTTTCGAGCACCTGGGCGTACTCGTTGTAGATCATCGCCTCAGCCACGTCGATCTCGCGGTTGAGCAGGAGCGACATGTCGAACGGCTGGATGACCTTCTCGAAGTCCTGGTCCGGCTCTAGGCCCTCCTGGCGAGCGGCGGCGATGACCTCGTGCTCGTTGCCGAAGTCCCACACGCCCACGCGCTTGCCTTCGAAGTCGGCCGGCGACGTGATGCCGCTGTCAGCCCACGCCACCGAGAGCGTGCCCGAGCGCTGGAAGACCTGGGCGATGTTGACCAGGTCTGACTGCCCGGCTGCGCGCACCTCGAGCACCTTCGGCACCCAGGAGATGGTGAACTCAGGACCGTTCGGGTCCGAGCCAACGACCTGCGGGATCACGTCCGGGCCGCCCTCGAGGATCTCGACGTCGAGCCCCTCCGCCTCGTAGTAGCCCTCGGCCTGGGCGGCGAAGTAGCCGGCGAACTGGGCCTGCGGTGCCCACTGCAGCTGCAGCTGCACGCGGGTCAGCTCACCACCCGGTGTCTGACCTGGCGTACCGCCGTCCGGCGTTGTGGCCGGCGTTGTGGCCGGCGTCGTGCCGGGTGTCTGGCCAGGCGTCTGGGCGGGCGCTCCGGGCTGGCACGCCGCGGCCACGAACACGCCGACCAGCGCACCCGCGGCAAGCTTGCGCGAGATACTCATCTCCACCTCTCGTGATTGGCAGGCCGGGACCCCGGCCTGGCTCCTCCTCACGGCCGCCCGGCGGGAGGCCGTCCACCCTTGGGAGGTACACCCCCTCGGTGATCCGCGCACGATAGCGCATGCCGGCCCCTGACGGGCTACTGGTTGCGCAGTGCCGAGTGCCAGGGGATGACCACCCGCTCGATCAGGACGACCGCGATATAGGCGGCGATCGCGCCGAACGCACCCAGCAGGATGCCCGCCCAGGCGACATCGAAGCGGCCGCTGCTCATCGAGGTCAGGATCACCCGCCCGAGCACAGCCGACGTGCCGCCAAAGTACTCGCCCACGATCGCGCCGATGAACGAGAGCGTCGTGCCCACCTTCAGGGCGGTGAAGAAGAACGGCAGCATGTTCGGGATGCGCACCTTGGTCAGCACCGTCCAGTCGCTGGTCGCGTACGAGCGCATGAGCTCGAGCGACGCCGGATGCACGCTCACCAGGCCGCGGGTCACGTTGATCATCACCGGGAAGAAGACCAGCATCGCCGCCATCATCATCTTGGACAGGGGGTTGAGCACGCCGAACCAGTTGTTGAGGATCGGCGCGATGGCGATGATGGGGATCGAGTTGGCGGCGATGGCGATGGGCAGCAGGGCCTCACGTGCGCTGACCCAGCGTGCGGTGGCGAACGCAACCGCCAGGCCGGCCACAGTGCCGATGGCCAACCCGCCGATGGCCTCCCAGTAGGTATTCATCGCCGAGCGCGTGAGCAGATCGGCGTTGGCATCGAAGCCGGCCACGATCGCGCTCGGCGCCGGCAGCACGCGACGGCCCGGCCCGGCGGTGAGCACCTCCCACAGCACGAGCGCGCCGACCAGCACCGCCATCGCGGGCAGGTAGTCGATCACCAGGCGGACGGCGCGAGCGGCAAGGCCCATCGAGGGCCGGGCCGGAACCGCGCGTGCCGAGCTGGCCATCAGCCGATGCCGCCCTCAGCCCTTGCGCGCTGTTTGGCCGGATGGCCATCGAGCGCGGCGGGGCCATCCTGCGCGCCCGCCGGAAGCCGGCCGCGAAGCGCCTCGCGAACCACCGTCACCAGCTCGTAGTAGCGGTCCGTCTCGCGTGTCTGCTCGGTTCGAGGCTGGGGCAGGTCGACATCGACGACGGTGGTTATGCGGCCGGGCCGAGCACTCATCACGACCACTCGCGTGGAGAGGAAGACCGCCTCCGGGATCGAGTGGGTGACGAAGATGACGGTCGTGCCCAGGCGTGCCCAGATGCGCAGGACCTCCGCGTTGAGCCGCTCGCGCGTCATCTCGTCGAGCGCGCCAAAGGGCTCGTCCATGAGCAGGATCGCCGGCTGGAAGCAGAGCGCCCGGGCGATCGCGACGCGCTGCTGCATGCCGCCAGACAGCTGGTGCGGGTAATGGCGCAGAAAGCCGCCCAGCTCGACCAGTTCGAGCATCTCGCGCACGCGCTGCTCGCGCTCGCTGCGCGCGACGTTCATCACCTCCAGCGGCAGGCGGACGTTGGCCTCTACGGTGCGCCAGTCGAACAGCACGGGCGCCTGGAAGACCATCCCGTAGTCACGGTCGAGGCGCGCCCGGTGGGGCGACTTGCCGTTCACCTCGACCGTTCCCGAGGTGGGCCGGATGAGGTCCGCGACGATGCGCAGCAGGGTTGACTTGCCACAGCCCGAGGGGCCGATGAGCGACACGAACTCGCCCGCGCCAATATCCAGGTTGATTCCCTGAAGTGCGACGGTTTCGCCTCCGCCCTGGACGGCAAATGACTTCTCGACGTCGGCCAGCCGGACGGCCGTACCGGCCGATGTGTTGGTCATGCTCCTCCCCTCAGACGTCGACCCGCTGCCGGTTGCGCAGCACCAGTGCCTCAGCCACTCGCACGAGGGCGAAGAAGGTGATGCCCAGCAGGGAAGCGATCAGGATGGTGGCCCACAGCTTCTCCGGGCCGGTGATGTACTGCTGGTTGAAGTTGATGATGGCGCGCCCGAGCCCCTCCGGTACCCCGCCCGGGCCCTCGCCGATGATCGCGCCGACGATGCTGGCAGTCGCGGCGATCTTGAGCGCGGTGAACAGGTACGGCACCGACGCCGGCAGGCGCACCTTCCAGAAGATGGCCCAGCGTGAGGCGGCATAGGAGCGCATCAGCTCGAGCGCGCGTGGATCTGGCGAGCTGAGGCCGCGCATGGCAGCGATGGTCACCGGAAAGAAGGTCAGGTAGGTGGCGATGATCACGACCGCCACGATGCCCCGGCCCAGGCCCACCACGATGATCGGCGCCAGGGCGACGATCGGGATCGCCTGACTGGCGATGACGTACGGAACGAACGCCCTTTCCAGCAGCCGGAAATGGACGAACAGGGAGGCCAGCACCACGCCGATCAGGGCGCCCAGCCCGAATCCGATGATCGCCTCGCGCCAGGTATACAGCGCGGCGCCGACAAGGAACTCGCCGAGCGACTGCTGCGCGCCCCGCTGGACCGGCTGGACGAGAGCGGCGCCGATGTCCCACAGGTGCGGCAGCTGCCGATCCGACAGCTGGGCCACGCGCAATGGCGGGTTGTGGTGAAAGGCGATGCCGGTGCCGAGGAAGTCGTCGTATCGCCAGGGGTCGCCGCCGATCAGCTTGGCCACCTGCCAGGCAATCCCGATGGCAAGGAGTACCAGCGCGACCGATGCGATCGGTCGCAGGATGCTGCGTCGACGGCTCGGCGGCTCGACGCCGGCCACGCCGACACTGGCCGCACTTGACTGGCGCTCAGTCGCGGTCTCGGGATCCCTCATGTGGTCGCAACTCTAGCGCCCGCGGCCGGCTCGCTGCCTTGCGCGCCGCGCGCAGGCCTCCGTCACGGTCCGGTCCCGGAAGCCGCCGCTCAGGGTTGTTTGACCGACTCGTCGGCCCTGTCCAGCGCGGCGTCGATGATGGCAAACCCTTCGCTGAGCTCGTCCTCGGTCACGATCAGCGGCGGGTTGGTCATGATCCCGTTCCAGCGCACGAACGTGTAGAGCCCGTTGTCCTTCAGGTGCTTGTGGATGGCCTTCATCTCGTCGGAGGTGCCGTTGTAGGGCGCCATCGGCGTGTAGGGGCTGCGCGAGCGAACCACCTCCACCATGCCGAACAGACCGATGTTGCGCACGGCGCCGACCGATGGGTGACGCTCCTGCAGCGACTGGTGATGGCCGGCCATGACCTCGCCCAGCTGTCGTGCACGCTCGATCAGCCCATCCTCCTCGTAGACCGCGATCGTGGCCAGGGCCGTGGCGCAGCCGAGCGGGTGCGAGTTGTAGGTCAGGCCGCCGTAGAACACCTTGTCGCGGAACGCGTCGGCGATCTCGCGGCGCATTCCGACGGCCCCCAGCGGCACGTACGACGCGGTCAGGCCCTTGGCCATCGTGATCAGATCGGGCACGACGCCCCAGTGGTCGACCGCCCACCAGGCACCGGTGCGCCCGAAGCCGGACATGACCTCGTCGGCGATGAGCATGATGCCGTGGCGCCGGGTGATCTCGCGAACGCCCTGGAGGTAACCGTCCGGCGGCACGAGGATGCCGTTCGTGCCCACGACCGGCTCGATGATCACCGCCGCGATCGTCTGCGGCCCCTCGAACATGATCACGTCCTCGAGGCTCTGGAGCGCCTCCCCCACGGGCATAGGCTCGGCCGTGCCCCAGCGGTGAGTGTCGGCGAAGCGGACCACGCCCGGAATGCCGGGCTCTGCGGCCCATCGCCGCGGATCGCCCGTCAGCGCGATCACGCCGCCGGTGGCGCCGTGGTATGAGCGGTAGCGCGCCAGGATCTTCTGGCGTCCGGTCGCCTGGCGAGCGAGCTTGACCGCGTTCTCGTTGGCCTCCGCCCCACCGTTGGTGAAGAAGAAGACGTCGATGTCACCGGGCGTGATCTCGGCAAGCTTTGCGCCCAGTCGGGCCCGTGGCTCCGTCGCCATGAAGGGGTTGGCGTAGGCAAGCTGCTCGGCCTGGGCTTTGATCGCCTCGATCACCCGCCGATCGCCGTGGCCGATGTTGACGCTCATCAGCTGGCTGTTGAAGTCGATGTAGCGCTTGCCGTCGGGAGTGTAGAAGTACACGCCCTCGGCGCGCTCGACCGGGATCGGATCGACGGCCGACTGTGCCGACCATTCGTACAGCGTGTGCTGGCGGGACAGAGCGACGATCTCTTCCGCGCTCATCGTGCCGGGGGCGACCGAAATGCCCATGGTCCTGCTCACCTCTCGATTTGGGTGAGCCGGAGTGTGCCACGGACGCGATGGCCGCGCGCACGAGCCCGAGCAACACTCCCGGATGCGGAGAGACCCGAGCTTGTGCAGCCCGGGTCTCTCGGGGAGGAGGAAGCGGCGGAAGCGTCGGCTCGAGGACCGGCTCCGCCGCTCATCTGATGGAGCGGTTGGCTACGGCGCGGTGACGCTCCCGTCGTCGCCCATGCCATCGTCGCCCATGCCGTCGTCGCCCATGCCGTCGTCGCCCATGCCGTCGTCACCCATGCCGTCGTCGCCGGTGCCCGGCTGACCCTGTCCGCCCGGCTGCGGCGGCTGCGGGTCAACCTGCTGTTGGCCGTCCTCGGCACCGGGGCCACAGGCAGCGACTGCCAGGGCCAGGCTGGCAATCATTGCCAGGAAAAGCTTGCGCATTGTTCTGAGCCTCCTTGTCTTTCGGTCGCCGCCTTTCCATCGCGGCGGCGGCGACGCTCGGGCAGCCGCTTCACGGCCTGGCTGCCCGGGATGACAGCCTGCGCCTTTGGTGGTTGCATGCGACGAGGGAGCCGAAATAGCGGCGTATCGGGCCCGTTGCACCGAGCCTGAGCCCACCACCCGGACAGAGCTGTCGGCTGCGGTGCGCTTCGGGTTCGGAATGTGCGGGATCGCCGTGCAGCGGCCATACGCGCCGTTCATACTCTGGCAACGGGTTCGTGGAGGGACCCGCAACCGAACAGAAGCCACGGTTGTTGTGCACCGCCCCAGCGGCGCGCCGTGCCCCGAAGTTGCCGTTGTGTCGGGCAACCGTGAGCCAGAGAATCGACCGCCGCCGTGCCCCGTCGGTTGAGGGAGGATGCCTCGGGATGCCGGTTGAGCGACGCTCGCGACGCCTGTTCGTACTTACCCTGGCGGTGCCAATCATCGTGCTCGCCTACCTGGCGACCTTCGCCGGTCGGGTCTGGGCGCTGCTGCGTTCGCCCGTTGCCCTTGCGCTGGGCGCGACGGTCATCGGCTCGGTCTACGTAGAAGAGGCGTGGCGGCGCTCGCCGGCGCCGCGTGTGTCGCCCGTGCGGGCGGCCGCCGTGCTGGCTCTCGCGCTGGTCGTGGCCGGTGCCGGCATGCCCGCTGCTCCGACTCGCGCTGCCAGCCCCAGCGAGGCGGCCATCGCCGCCGCCCAGGGATACCTCGGCACCCCCTATCGGCTGGGTGCCACCGGTCCGGCTCGATTCGACTGCTCCGGGCTGATGTTCCGCATCTTCGCCGACATCGGTGAGCTGCCGCGCATCGGCGGCAAGCGCATGCGGGCGGTGCAGTACTACAACTGGTTCAAGGCCCGCGGCATGATCTCGACGAAGCCGTCCGGCGGTGACCGCGGCGACCTCGTCTACTACGCCAGCAGCTCTCACATCGGCATCTACCTGGGCAACGGCAAAGTCCTCAGCGCGATGGCATCCGGGGTCAAGGTGCACGGTCTGCAATCGATCTCGTCGCGCTTCGTCGCCTTCCTCAAGGTTGACTGGAGCGAGGGCGACCCGGGCACGGGGGGCGAAGGCCAGAAGCCCAAGAAGCCTAAGAAGCCGAAGAACGAGGCACCGCCGGAGAAGAAGCCGGGCGATGGCGACACGAGCACCGAGGAGCCTGAAGCGCCGGCCAATGGCCCGCGCGGCCTCGCCACCGGCACCATGAACCTGCGCAACAACGCCGATCCGAATGCCCGCATCATCGGCTGGGTTCGCCGTGGCTCCAGTTTCGAGATCCTTGCCACGGGCAACAGCCCCAGCGGGGCGCTGTGGTACCAGGTCAAGGCGCGCAATGGCAAGACCGGCTGGGTCTGGTCGCGCTGGGTGCAGCCGCTGAACAACTGAGCCTCTGGGCAACCGTTGCGGTTGCCCGGAACGCCTCAGGCCTGGTCCGGCGACCGGCCAGCCTGACCAGCCTGACCAGCCTGACCAGCCTCAAAGGCGTCGGGCGAAACCAGCACTCGAAGGCACGCGCGCCGGACGTGGCACTCCAGGGGCGTGCGTCCGATGTTGACGCCGTCGACGCGCACGGGCAGCGAGCGGCTGCGGGCCTCTATCCGCACGTGGCTGGCGCGGTAGGTGTTGGTGTTCGGCATGTACGCCCGCCGGCCGAAGCTGATCGAAAGCAGGTGGCGGACGAGCTCCAGCTTTGAGTAATTGCGGAAGACGCGAACGTCGAACAGGCCGTCGTCCACCCGGGCGGTCGGCGCGACGGTCATGCCCAGGCCGGTATACGGCCCGTTCGAGATCGTCGCCATCAGTGCGCGCGTCTCGATGCTGCGGTCGTCGATCTCCAGGCGCATCCGCGCAGGCCGATGGCGCAGCGCGATCCAGAGCAGCCGCCGCAGTGACAGGTAGTCGCGCTCCATCAGCCGCTCGGCGGCGCTGAAGATGGTGGCATTGAGGCCGACAGACGCTGCTTCGTAGAAGAGACGACCGTTGGCCTCGCCGACGTCGACCAGGCGCACCTGGCCTGTAGCGAGCACGTCGATCGCAGGCTCGAGCTCGCGTGGCAGGCCGAGCATGCGCGGGATGTTCATCACGCTTCCCAGCGGCAGTATTCCGAGCGCTGTCTGGCTGCCCACGAGCTCACCACTGATCACGCCGATGGTGCCGTCGCCGCCGGCGGCGACGACCAGCTCCCGGCCCTCGCTTGCTGCCGACCGGGCCAGGCTGACCGCCTCCTCTGCCGAGGTGGTCTCGACCAGCTCGTAGCGCAGCTTCCGGCTGTCGAGCAGCTCGCGCGCCTGGTCGACGCTGACTCCGCCACCGAGCGGGCGCTTCTGGCCGGCCGATGCGTTCCAGATCACCAACGCGCTGGTCCGGTGGACCTCGCTCGGCGCAGGCACCGACGCGACCGGCGGTTCCGTGGGGTCGCTCATCTGTCCGGAGCGCGCAGTCGCCGGTAGGCGGCCTCGAGCACGATCAGGTAGCAGATGCCGAGCAGGTAGGAAGCGGCCACGTCCGTCGGCCAGTGATGGCCCTGGTAGATGCGGCTCGGTCCGACGCCGGCCAGCATTGCCAGCAGCAGCAGCACCACCGGCCAGCGAACGGCAGGCGAGCCGATCAGGGTGTAGGCCAGGTATGCGGCAAAGCCGTAGGTGCCCATGTAGGTGAGCACGTGGCCGCTCGGGAAGCTCGAGCCACCGAGCGGCGCAACGACCACCCGCACCTGCTCGGGCAGCGGCCGCTGGCGCCGCATCATTGACTTGAGCACCTCCGACAGGCCGCCGGTGCACCAGGCCAGGCCCTGGAAGGCGGCCTCGGTGCGGTGGTTCGACAGCGCCAGCCCGGCGATGATCAGCGGCGGGATCACCCGGCTCTGCGGCGGGAAGCCGGGCCATGAGCACGCCTCCATCAGCCGCCCCAGCCAGCGATGACGGCGCGCCTGGAGACGCAACGTGATGGCCATGTCGATGCGCTCGCTGCGCTCCGCCTTCACGGCCGCGAAGAGGGCCAGGAAGCCGAGGAAGGCGAGGCCCCCCACCGTCAGGCCGGTCCGCGCCCTTTCACGGGCTTGCCGGTCCAGTGGCTCAGGCGGGGCGACCGGTATCAGCCCCGGCACGATCTCGTCAGGCACGGCGCAGATTGTGGCGAGCGTGCTCGGCAGCGTCGATGCGCACGCCGGCGGCGCACCTAACAAGGTTGCGACGGAAAGGCTGGTCAGATGTGCAGCGTCGAGCCTTCTCGACCCGGCACGACGTCCACCACGCCGCCGGCCATCGCCCGCGCCTCGGCCAGCATCGCGTCCAGCCGATCGTCGTCGTGGGCCGGGTCATGGTGCATGGTGACGAGCCGAGCGGCACCGGCCAGCCGGGCCAGTGCCACCGCGTCGCCGATCCGCGAATGGCCCCAGCCGACACGCCCCTCGTACTCGTCCGCGGTGTACTGCGCGTCGTGGAGCAGCAGGTCTGTGCCGCGGGCCAGCCGGACGCCGGATGTCCATGCCGCATCCGACAGCTCGCCGAAGCTGCCCAGCTGCGGCTCATGGTCGGGAATATAGGCAATCGTGGACTGCCCGTCGGAGATGCGGTAGCCAACGGTCGGCCCGGGATGAATGACGCTCTCGGCCCTGACGGTCATGCCACCGATGCGGAACTCGCCGATCGGAGCGTCGTGTAGCTCGAGCCGGGCATCCACGTCGCGCAGCCGGACCGGGAACAGCGGCGGCGAAAGGTAGCGAGCCAATCGTCGGCGCAGGTCCTCGGTCGCCGACGGAGGGCCCCAGATGTGGATCTCGAAGCCGCTCCGGAAGAGCGGCGCAAAGAAGCCCAGGCCCTGGATATGGTCCATGTGCAGATGGCTGAGCAGGATGTCCAGCCGGCGCGGCTGGCGGTGGGTATCGCCGACGCGACGAACGCCCGTTCCGGCATCCAGGATCAGGACGGTGCCGTCTCGCCCTTCGACCTCGACGCAGGCAGTGTTCCCTCCATAGACCATCGTGTCCGGGCCGGGGCTCGCGATGGAGCCGCGCGTGCCCCACAGACAGACGCGCACGGTCAGCGTCCGCCGGCGCCCGCCTCGCGGCCGGCGTCACGCTTCTCCCAGAACATCACCACACCGCCGATCAGATGGCCGCCGGGACCCAGCAGCGGGAAGGCCGTCACCTCAATCGCACGGTAGATGCCGTCGAAGCCACGCAGCGAGACAAGCCTGTGCACCGGTCTCCGCTCGCGCAGCGCGACGACCAGCGGCACCTGGTCATCGGGCACCGGGTTGCCATCCTTGTCGCGGAAGGCGAAGGCCTCGCTGCGCTCCTCGAGCGTGATCTCGCCCACGTCGTCGAAGCGCTGACCAAGGAGCCGCTCGGCGGGCTCGTTGAAGAAGAGCAGGTCACCGCTCTCGTCGACCAGCAGTATCGGCACGGCCAGGCGCGATGCCAGCTGGCGGAAGAGGATCAGCTCGATGTCGCGCTGTGGCATGCGCGAATTCTGCCTGCCGTTGCCTCGACACGGCATACCATTCGACACGACATGGACAGCGGCCTGCCCGATCCCACGACCCAGCCGGTCTACTGCACCGCCTGCGGCCGACCGCTCGGGCTGCACGTAGAGGACCAGCCGGACTGGGCGACCGGACCGATCTGCGGCGAGTGCTACCAGGAGTTCAACTTCGAGGACCAGGTCGCGTTCGACCTGCTCTACGAGGAGGACGAAGCGACCCCCTGGTAGGACCGCGTCACGCGCCGAGGCGCTAACCTGCCCAGCGATGCACTACGAAGCGATCGTCGTTGGGCTCGGCGCGATGGGCAGCGCCAGCGCCGCCGAGCTGGCCCGCCGCGGCGTGCGAGTCCTGGGCATCGAGGCTTTCGGCCGGGCCCACGATCTGGGCTCTTCCGGCGGGCTGTCGCGGATCATCCGGCTCGCCTACTTCGAACACCCGAGCTACGTGCCGCTGCTGCGCGACGCCTGGCAGGGATGGCGCAGCCTCGAGCAGGAGACCGGCCGCCAGCTGTTGCTCCAGACCGGCGGGCTGTACGCCGGTCGCCGTGGATCGGCGGTCCTGGAGGGCGCGCTGCGCAGCGCGATCGAACACGACATCGGCCACCGGCTGCTGGAGGCCGACCAGGCCGCGGCTGACTTTCCCGCCCTTCGCCTCGAGACGGACATGGTCGTCCTGCACGAGCACATGGCCGGCCTGCTCTATCCCGAGCGTTGCATCGAGACGCACCTGGCCGTGGCGGCGGCAAACGGGGCCGAGCTGCACTTCGGCGAGCGCGTCCTGTCGTGGGGCGGCGCCGACGTGCTCGAGCTGCGCACTGATGCCGGCTCCTACACCTGCGACCGCCTGGTCATAGCCGCCGGAGCATGGCTACCGAGGTTGGCACCCGAGCTGGAGCTGCCGCTGGTGATTGAGCGCAACGTGCTGTTCTGGTTCGACCCGGTGGAGCCCACAGTCCTGCAGCCCGAGCGCCTGCCGGTGTACATCATCGAGCTGGACGAGGATCACGCGTTCTATGGCTTCCCGCTGCTGCCCGACCAGGGCGCCAAGGTGGCCCGCCACCATGGCGGCCGCCCGACCGACCCGGACACAATCGAGCGAGCGGTGAGCCCCGAGGACGAGCGCCCGGTGCGCGCGTTCACCGAGCGCTTCATCCCCGCCGCCGCCGGGCGCCTGCTTGATGCCAAGGTCTGCATGTACACCAACACCCCGGACTTCGACTTCATCATCGACACCCACCCCGCCGATGAACGAGTCGTCATTGCCTCGCCCTGCTCTGGCCACGGCTTCAAGTTCAGCAACGTAATGGGGCGCATCGCGGCAGACCTTGCCCTGCACGGCGGCACCGCGTACGACATCAGGTTCCTGGCGGTCGATCGCTTCGCCCGGGTCTGAGCCGACCGTAGCCGGGTGGACGCGCTTGCTAGCATTCGCGCTGCCATGAGACGAGTCCGCGAACTGGCCGCCCTGGTGCTGCTGGCGGCGGCCCTGTTGCCGTCCGGGTGCACAGCGCTACAGCCGGGCACGAGCCCGCCTCCCACGCCGCCCGACCTGACCCAGCCGACACCAGCCGACACCGATCCGGAGGCCACCATGCCGCGCGCCGAGTTGCCGCCGAGCGGCGAGGTTCCCGCCGAGCTTTTCGAGCAGATCGCCCAGGAGGCCGCCGCGCTGGCCGGCGTCGCCGTTGCTGATCTCGATGTCGACCGGGCCGCGGCGGTCACCTGGAGCGATACGTCGCTCGGCTGCCCCGAACACGATCAGGCATACGCGCAGGTTCTGACCGATGGCTACTGGGTCGTGCTGGTGGCCAACGGCCAGCAGCTCGACTTCCGGGCCAGCGAACAGGGCGAGGTCAAGCTCTGCCCGCCGGGGCAGGGCCGGCCACCGATCGACGCGGCCCAGTAGCCGCCGGCGCTCAGACCGGTAGCAGCTGCCGAAGGGCAAAGACCACGTTGGCCGGTCGCTCGGCCAGCCGACGCATGTACCACGGGTACCAGGCGCTGCCGTAGGCAATCAGCACCCGCACGGGAAACCCCTCCTTCTTCAGCCGGCGCTGCTGGTCTGCGCGGATCCCGTAGAGCATCTCGACGTCGAAGGGGATCTGCTCGAACCCGTTCGAGCGAGCGTACTGCTCCACCTGCCGGATCAGCTCTACGTCGTGGGTGCCCAGGCCCAAGAACATCCTCCGGCCGTTGCGCATGGCCTCGAGCATCGAGACGCACAGCGCCAGGTAATTGGCATCGACCTCGCGCCGCGAGCGGTAGGCAACCGTCGGCGGCTCGGCATAGGCGCCCTTGACAAGGCGGATCCGGGGCTCGATCGGCAGGAGCCGCTGGACATCCGAGTAAGTCCGCTTCAGATAGGACTGCAGGCAGAGTCCCGTGTTCGAGTGGCGCGGCTTTACCGCCTCGTACAACTCGACCGTCGTCTCGGTGTAGGCCGAGCCTTCCATGTCGAGCCAGACCGTCCGTGGAGCGGCCGCCCCGGCCAGCCGCTCGAGATGGGCCAGTGTTCGGTCGCGGTCCAGGTCGAGGCCCAGCTGCGTCGGCTTGACCGAGACCTCACCGTCGATCCCACGCCGGTTGATCTCATCGATCAGCTCCAGGTACTCGGCGGCGTGCGCGTCGGCATCCTCCAGCCTGCTCAGGTTCTCGCCGAGCAGCGTGAAGAGCACAGGCGTGCCCTGCTCCCGGAAACGCTCGGCCGCAACCAGCGCTTCCAATGCGGTCTCGCCGGGCATGAAGCGGCGCACCGCGCGCCGCGTGAACCACAGGCGCGGCAGGTTGCGGCGCAGAAAGGCGTTGCCGGCCATCCATAGCAGCAGTCGGCGCATCCAGCACAGCGTATGCGTTCCCGTTCGCCTCGTGGGCCTGGCTTCAGCCCCGTAAACTTTTGCCGCCCGTCATAGCCGGAGGGAGCGACTCAATGGATCCTGTGATGCTCATACTGCGCGCCCTGCACATCGGCGCCGGCGTCCTGTGGGTGGGCGCCGCATGGACGTTCTACCTGTTCATCGGCCCATCCATGCGCGCGCTGGCAGCGGACGCGCAGCAGACCTTCATGACCCACCTCACGCGCGAGCGGAGGCTCACGCACGTGATCCTCGGAGCCACGATCGTCACGGTCGCGGCCGGTGCGATCCTCTACTGGATCCAGTGGCAACGCTTCGGTGAGCTGTGGTTCCAGTCCGGCTACGGCATCTCGCTGACCATTGGCGCCATCGCCGCACTTATCGCCTTCGCGATGGGTCCGACCCTGATCGCGCCGGCATTCGAGCGGATGGGCGAGCTGGGCGCGCGGATGGCCGGCGGGGGCGGGCCGCCGAGCGAGGAGGACCTCGCCGAGATGGGACACGTGGGCAAGCGCCTCCAGAAGCTGCTGACGGCCGACTCGCTGCTGCTCGTGGTAGCGGTGTTCTTCATGGCCACCGCTCAGTACTGGGGCTGATATGGCCGACCAGATCCGGGAGGCGCTCGCTGGTGCGTCCGCCTACCTGAGTGCCAACCCCGCAGAGGCCCGCTATACCGACAGCCCGGCCACGGCAGTCCTCGTCGAGGGCCTGCGGGTCGCGGTTCGCGGAGCGGCGGGCGAGACGCTGACCACGGACATGCCGAGCTCGGTCGGCGGCGGCAACGAACACCCGTCGCCCGGCTGGTTCCTGCGCGCGGCCGAGGCGAGCTGCGTCGCGACGTTGATCGCCATGCGCGCCGCCCAGCTTGACGTGAAGCTGCGTTCGGTCGAGGTCACCGTCGATTCCGAGTCGGATGACCGCGGCATCCTGGGGATCGGTGACGATGTGCCGGCCGGGCCGATCAGCACGCGGGTCGCCGCTCGCCTGGCCGTCGACGAAGCAGACGCCGAGTCCCTGCGCGAGCTGGTCGAGTGGGCGGTGGCGCACTGTCCGGTGACAGATGCGGTCCGCCGGGCAGTCCCGATGGCCATCGAGGTGGACATCGAGTCGACCTGACCACGCGGTGAGCCGACTCGACCCCGGGTCAGCGCACCTTGTTCAGGAGCCGTTGCAGCTCGGGCCCGAGGGAGCGGGCGAAGGTTGCCGTCAGGTGGTGCGAGTCGCGGTAGACGATCATGTTGTCGACCACTGCCGGGCACGGATTGTCGGTGCAGATGCGTGCGGAGATGTCGATCAAGGGCACGCGGGCCTGCTCGACCACCTTCGTCTCGATGACCCCGTGGTAGCCGAAGGCTTTCTTGCGGCCGGTGGCGCAGCTGCGGATGTCGTGCAGGTTGGACGACAGGCATGCCGGCACGTCATATGCCGATCGCGGGGAGTCTGCCATCAGCACGACCTTGCCCGGCAGCCGTTTCATCATGCGCGCCACGCCCGCCGCCTTGGCCGCGAACGTGTCCTCGGCCGCATCGACCGGGAAGATGGCGCGGTTGTTGATCACCACCGTCAGGTTGGGTCGCTCCTGGCCGAGGCGCGCTACGACCCCCTCGTTCCATGAGGCGCACTCCGTGTATTCGCGCTTGAGCAGGATGTTGCGGACGCGCATGTCGGTGAAGGTGCACGACACCTTGACCATGACCAGCAGCCGCCAGCCGTTCTGCTGGGCGGCCCACTCAAAGGCAGGGAAGAAATGGGCGGCGTGCGAATCGCCGACCAGCGCGACGGTGTAGGAACCACCCTTGTTGCCATATACACAGCCCGGCCGCGGCGCGGTGTGCTCGACGTTGCCCAGGCAGCGCTCGTACCAGATCCGCTCGCGGTCGTTGCGCGCGTTGACCAGCGCGGGCTGGACGTTTGGGCTGAGCGCGAAGTCGGTCGGTGGCCGGTGGGGCTTGGGAGTACCCGCCACGATCGTCGGCGCCGCTCCGGGCGTGGGCTCGGGTGTCGGCTGTGACTTGGGCTTGGCCGTCGCCTGCGGCTTCGGCTTGGCCGTCGGCTGCGTGGGCTCGGGCTCGACACTGGCGTTCGGCCGGGGCTTCCCCGTGGCAGTCGGCATCGGTGTCTCCGTCGCGCTCGGCCTGGGCTTGCTCGCGCGCGGCGTGCGCGGCGTGTCATCGACGACCGGTTCACCGGCGCCGGCTGAAGGCCGTCGCGGCGGCGTGCCGGCAGTAGGCTCGGGCAACAGCACGTCGGGCAGGACGACCTCGGGCAGGTCGATTTCGGGCAGGTCGTCGGGGGGCAGCTCTTCGTCGACCATCGGGTCGACGGCGAGGTAGTCGCCCGTGGCGGACGGCGCACTGATCGGCGCGCTGATGCCGGAGGCAGCATTGCCCAGCTCCTGGTTGCTGGCGTAGGCCATCCCGTTGGCCGCCAGCACGACGGCGAGGATGGCCGCGACCCCTCCGAAGACGGTCCGTCCCGGTCGCGCCTGAAGCGCCGGAAGCCCGCGCCGGAAGGGCTCCTCGACCAGCGCCCAGGAGGCCGCCGAGACGACGACCGACAGCCCGATGAGCAGGACGCCCATCGCGAGCCTCGGCTGGGTAAAGCCGAGCGCCAGGCCGCTGAGGATGAGGATCGGCCAGTGCCACAGGTAGAGCGAGTAGCTGATCCGTCCGAGGAAGCGCAGAGGCTCCACCGACAACAGAGCGGACGGCGCAAAGCGGCGTCCGCCTGCGGCGATGAGCGCCACGGTCGCAACGGTGGGCACCAGCGCCGCATGCCCCGGGAAGGCCATCGCGGCGTCGAAGGCAATCGCCGACCAGACGATGGCGGCCAGGCCCAGCCAGGCGAGCGGCGTGACGAGCAGGCCGGGGACGCGCACGACGAGGCCGGCGGCGACGGCCAACAGGCCGCCAGCGGCAAGTTCGAAGGCCCTGGTTGGCAGCGAGTAGAAAGCCCAGTTGGGAGCCGCCTCGGTCAGCACCACGCTGGCCAGCAGCGAGCCGATGAAGACCAGCACGAGTGCGGCTCCGACGCTCAGCCGGATGGCGCGCGCGGCAGCAAGGCCACCGGCAGCCAGCAGCAGCAGACCCGGCCAGACGAAGTAGAACTGCTCCTCTACGCCGAGCGACCAGAAGTGCAGGAACGGCGATGGCGTGGTGATGGCGTGGAAATAGTCACCGGCAGCAAGGGCGAAGCGGATGTTGCCGACGGACAGCGCCGAGGCCGCGCCGTCCAGCAGCACCTCTCCCCGATCCAGCGGTGCATAGAGGTTGTAGGCCAGCGGCAAGGTGACAGCGATGACGACGATCGCGGCCGGGAGCAGGCGACGCACCCGCCGCGCGTAGAACGCCAGCAGCCTGATCCGCCCGGTGCGCTCGCGCTCGCGCAGCAGCAGCCCCGTGATCAGGAAGCCGGAGATGACGAAGAAGACATCGACGCCGATGAAGCCGCCTGGCAGGGCCAGGCCGACGTGGAAGATCACAACCAGCATGACCGCCAGCCCGCGCAGGCCCTCTATGTCAGGACGAAACCCCTCACCGGCCGTCGTGCGCGCCGTGTCCGACATCGTGCCCCCTCTGGTCCCCTGCCACCCTTCTGAATTAGACATCACTCCGCCTGCGACGCGCAGGCCGGCTGCGCAGTGACGCACCGTCACGGCCCGCGCCGCGACGCTGCAGCGATGTTGGCGGTGCGGTGCCGTCTGGTGCAGTAAACGTAAGTACCTGCTCGGGCCGACTTCCGGTGGATGTGGCGGCAGCAACGGGCGTGGTCCCATTGCCGACGATGCACGATCAGCCGGCCGCGGCGGGCCGGATCGGACCACCCAGCGACTCCCCGCCTGCGCCCAGCGCACAGCAGCTCTTTGAGCAGGGCCGCTCCGCCACCAGCCGACCTGCCCTGCGAGCGGTGTCGCGGCTGCTGGCTGGCTTGGGCAAACCGGCTCGCGCAGCGATTGCCGGCTCGGAACAGCTCGATCCGCGCCACCTGCACGGCCTCCGCCAGCACGGGGTAGTGCTCCTGCACGGACGCCGCACTCCCGTCGGGCGCCGCTGGGTCGACCATCTGCTGGTCGCCCCATCGGGCATTTACGTGGTCGAGGACCGACCCTGGCGCGGCGAGGTGGCAGCAAGCGGTGACTGGCTGTACGTGGACGGGCGGCTTCGCTCCGGGGTGCCGGAGTCGGTACGGCGCACCGCACAGGAGGTACAAGCAGCCCTGGCCGATGAGCTGGGAACGGTGGGTGTCGGGGTCACCCCGGTGCTGTGCCTCCCGGAAGCCGCCGACAGCTGGCAGGCCGTCGTCGCCGAGGACGTTGCCGTCTTCGCTGGCCGAGGCCTGGCCCGTCACCTTCGGCGGGCGCAGCCGCTGCTCGGGCGCGACACCGTCGTGCGGCTGGCGTTGACCGCCGACTCGAGGCTCGAGCAGGGCTCATCGGGGCGAACCAGCTAGGCGATCGCTCCGCCGGCTGGGCCGAAGCGCAGCCAGATGGCTGAAAGCCCGACCGGCCTTACCCTTGCCTGGATGGACTCTTTCGAGCGGATCGTTGCCGCGCTGAGCCCGGCTGCCGGCTCGAGACTGGCTGGCAGCTCGGGGGACGTGGCGGCCGTCAACGCCGCTTTCCTGCTCGAGCTTGGCGGAGGCGGGACAGCAACGCCTGTGGCTCGGGAGCTGCTGGAGGCACCTCCGGCCGGTCCCGCCGAGTCGCTCGCCGGGCTGTATCGGCTGGCTCTCGCCAACATTCCCGATGAGCTCAATGGTGCACTGGCGCGCAGCGGTGACCTCCACGATGCACTGACCCGTGCTGCCGCGCTGCCCTCCCCGGCGGCCGACCCCGAAGCGGTGTGGGATGTCTTCTTCCCGGAGGGCGTCGGCATCCTGGGCAGTGAGGACGAGCGGATCGAGGATCTGCGCAGGCGTCGGACGATCCGGATCGAGCAGCTCAACCCGCGACCGCTGGGCGACCTGGCCGCGGAGCTGCTGCTCACATCGAACGTCCTGCTGACAGTGCCCTCCGAGGGCACGGACCTGGCCGCGCTGCCCTACGACGAACCCTTTCGGGCAGCGGTGCGGGCGGCAGCGGAGGAGGAACAGCTCTACTGGTACGACCACCCGATACAGATAGGGGTCCAGCCTGCCGGCAACGAGCTGCTCTACGGCCTGCGCGCTCTGGACGCGGCGCTGGCTTTCGAGCATCAGCGCGACCGGCGGCTTGGCCCGATGCGGATCGTCCTCTCGGCCTCGGTCACCCACGCGGGGCTGCGCGCCATCGCCCGCGACTACGTCCGCCTCGAGCTTGCCCGCGAGGGGAGGCTGAAGCACCTGGCCGTGCACCTCTTCACCGAGGAGGACACGCTCGCCCTCATCGAAGACGTCCTGGCGCCGCTCATCGGTGAGGTCGGCGACGACGTCCGGGCGCTTCACGCCGCTTTCGGAGTCGACGGTGAGTACGGTCGCCACTACACCTTCCTGAAGGCGATCTCGGCCCTGTGGCAGGTCGCAGCCGACACTGGTCTGCGGGCGACCTTCAAGATCGACCTGGACCAGGTCTTCCCACAGGAGGTGCTCGTAACCGAAACCGGAGCCTCTGCCCTGGAGCACCTGCGCACGCCGCTGTGGGGCGCGTTGGGGCGCGACGCGTGGGACCGCCGGGTAGAGCTCGGCATGATCGCCGGCGCGCTGGTCAACGAGCGCGACATCGGCCGAGGGCTGTTCACGCCGGACGTGACCTTCCCGCCCGGGCCGGTCAAGCCCGATGAGCACGTCTTCTTCAGCCGGCTGCCACAGGCGCTGTCCACCCGGGCCGAGATGATGGAGCGGTATGACGGCGCGGAACGGGACGGGCACCGGCGCGTGCTCGAGCGGATCCACGTCACGGGCGGCACGAACGGGATCCTCGTCGACGCCCTGCGCCGCCACAGGCCTTTCACGCCGGCCTTCATTGGACGCGCCGAGGACCAGGCCTACGTTCTGTCCGTGCTGGACGGCGAGCCGCGCCTGGCCTACGCCCACCGGGCCGGGCTGATCATGCGCCATGACAAGGAGGCTTTCGCCGGGGCGGCCATCGAGGCTGCGCGCGTGGGCAAGCTGGTCGGCGACGACGTCCGGGTGCTGTACTTCTCGGCCTACGCCGACCACCTCGGCCGCGAACGCATCAAAGAGCTGATCGATCCGTTTACCGGCTGCTTCGCCTCGCGCCTGCCGCTGACGGTGGTGACCCTCCGGCTGGCGCTGCGCATAGAGCAGGCCTTTGCCGACGGCGACGAGCGGCTGGGCGAAGAGCTGGCGCAGGTTGGTGCTCGGCGGCTGCGTCAGGCGGTCGAGCTGGTCGGCGACGGGAACGCGTTCAGTCGGGCCGTCGAGCGTGAGCGAGTGGCGTGGGATTCGTACTACGCGGCACTGGATCGACTCGAGCAGGGCCTCGCGACGGGCGATCGGTCGGCAGTCGATGCCGCCCGCAGGGCTCGGGAGATCATCGGCCGAACGCTCCTAGAATGACTGCCCATCGACTGCCCCGACCCCGTCACCTGGAGGGACCATGAGCTCCATCAGCATGCTCGGCACCGGCCTGATCGGCGACTTCTACACGATGACCCTGCACGGCCAGCGAAGCCGCGACAAGGTGCGCATCGTCTACTCGCGCAGTGCGGAGCGTGGTCAGGCTTTCAAGCAGCGCTGGGGCATCCCCGAGTCGACGACCGACATGAAAGCAGCCATCGAGCACCCCGAAACCGAGGTCGTGGTCATCGGTCTGCCCAACTTCCTGCACGAGGAGGCAATCTCGCTGGCCGCTGCGGCGGGCAAGGCGATCCTGTGCACCAAGCCGCTCGGCCGTAACGCCGAGGAGGCGCGCCGGATGCTCGAGGCGGTCGAGAAGGCTGGCGTCTTCGCCGGCTACCTCGAGGACCTCTGCTACACGCCAAAGACGCTGAAGGCGATCAATGCGGTGAAGGCCGGTGCGATCGGCGACGTGACCTGGGTTCGCTCGCGCGAGACTCACCCGGGTCCGCACTCGGCCTGGTTCTGGGACGGGCGGCTGACCGGCGGCGGCGCGATCATCGACCTCGGCTGCCACTGCATCGAGATCATCCGCAACTTCGTCGGCAAGGACAATCGGCCGGTCGAGGTCGTCTGCCATACGGATACCCTCGTTCACCCGATCAGCGACGAGGACAACGCGGTGGCGCTCATCCGCTTTGAGTCTGGCGCGCTCGGCCAGTTCGAGGTGTCATGGACGTTCCGCGGCGGAATGGACCTGCGCGACGAGGTGGCCGGCACGCACGGCACGATCTGGATGGACCACTTCCTGCGAACCGGCTTCGAAATGTTCACCGCCGGCGGCGCGGGCGGGTACGTGGCCGAGAAGGCGGAGACGGAGCGCGGCTGGCTGTTCCCCGTCGGCGACGAGGTCGTCGAGCTCGGCTACGTCGACATGTTCACCGACATGTTCAACGCGATGGAGAAGGGCGGCGCGCCGCAGGAGACCTTCTACGACGGCTACGTGGTCAACGCGATCATGGACGCCTGCTATCGCTCGGCTAAGTCCAACCGATGGGAGCCGGTGGAGCTGTTCGAGTGGCGCGGCGCCGGCGTGCCGCGGATCGGCACCGGCCGCGAGCCCGACCGGCACGAAGGCAAGGTCGTGATCAAGCGCGAGACGCTGCCCGACGGCCGCCAGAAGCTGATCCTCAAGGACGAGCAGAGCGGCGACTTCGTCGACCGCGTGGTGGCCGCGCCGGTCGAGATGACCGACAGCCAGCAGGTGCCCATCGAGCAGGAAGTCTGATGGCCGACGTTCGCGTCCTGCCTGCCGGGGACTGGGCGGCCGGGGTCACCGCAGAGCTCGCACAGCGGGTGCGGGCGGCCGACCGCCTGCGGGTATGCCTGCCCACGGGCAGCACACCCGCCCCTTTGTATGCCGAGCTGGTGGCCGCCGCCCGGCGCGGGGAGATCTCCTTCGCCGACGTCGAGATCGTGCTTCTCGACGAGTACGTCGGCCTGGCGGCCGACGACCCGGCCAGGTGCGACGTCCAGCTGCGCACGGACCTGGTCGACCGCCTGCCGGTCTCGCCGCTTGCCTTCCACCCGATCGCCGTGGACACCCTGGCCCCGGAGGACGCGGCGGCGGTCCATGATCAAGTGGCCGCAGCGGGCCTTGACATTGCCGTGGTCGGCCTGGGCCGCAACGGTCACGTCGGTTTCAACGAGCCCGGCTCGACGGCCGACAGCCCCACCCGCGTGGTCGAGCTGACTGCCGCCAGCATCGAGACCTCCGCCGATTACGGTGCCCATGGACAGCCGACCCATGGCATCACGCTCGGGCTCGACAGACTTCTGCAGGCTAATGAGGTCTGGCTGCTCGTCACCGGCGAACACAAGTCCGACGTCCTGCGGGCGAGCCTGGAGGGCGCCGAGACCCCAGATGTCCCGGCCTCCTACCTCCGGCGACACCCGCGGCTGGTGGTCTGGGCGAACGAGGAAGCTGCCGCCGGCCTCGCTGAGGAACGCAACGCGGGATAACGGTCTAGCCGTATAGACTATCGGCCCAGCCAGAGGAGGCGATCCCTTGAAGGGTATCGGCGAGATCGGGGCCGCCGTCATCGGCAGCGGCTTCATCGGCACAGTTCACATCGAGGCGCTGCGGCGCGTGGGCGTGCCGGTCCGGGGACTCCTCGGGTCGACCCCTGAGCGCGGCGCCGAGCGAGCGCGCAAGCTCTCCCTGCCGCGCGCGTACGCCTCCCTCGAGGAGCTGCTCGACGATACGCAGGTCGAGCTGGTCCACGTCACCTCTCCCAACCACCTGCACTACCCGCAGGTCAAGCAGATCCTGGCCGCCGGTCGCCACGTCATCTGCGAGAAGCCGCTGGCGATGGACTCGACCGAGACGGCCGAGCTGGTTCGCCTGGCCACCGAGAGCGGCAAGGTCTGCGCGGTCAACTTCAACATCCGCTTCTATCCGCTCAACCAGCACCTGCGCGAGGCAATCGCGCACGGCGCTGTCGGCGACGTCCGGCTCGTGACCGGCCGTTACTTTCAGGACTGGCTGCTGCTCGAGACCGACTGGAACTGGCGCCTCGAGCCGCAGTTCGGAGGCCTGCTGCGGGCGGTCGGCGACATCGGCTCGCACTGGCTCGACCTGACCGGCTTTGTCAGCGGCCTGCGCGTCAGCGAAGTCATGGCCGACCTGGCCACCTTCGTCGACGTTCGCCGGCAGCCCTCCGGCCCGGTCGAGACATTCAGCGTCGAGCGCGCGGCCGAGACCATTGAGCGCCGCGTCGCGACCGAGGACGTGGCCACGATCATGCTGCGCTACGAGAATGGAGCTCGCGGGCTGGTGGCCATCTCCCAGATCAGCGCCGGCCGCAAGAACCAGCTGCAGTACGAGATCGACGGCTCGACCGGTGCCGCCGCCTGGGACTCGGAGCAGCCGGACCAGCTGTGGCTCGGCCACCGCGACCGGCCCAACGAGCTGTTGATGCGCAACCCGGCCCTGATGAACCAGGCCGGTGTGGCCGCAGCGGCCCTGCCGGGCGGGCACGTGGAGGGCTTTGCCGACACGTTCGCCGCGCTCTTCCGCACCGTCTACGCGGACGTCGCCGGAGGCCGCATGAGCGAGCACCCTGTCTACGCCACCTTCGCCGACGGCCACGAGGAGGCGCTCATCGGCGAAGCGGTCGCGGCCAGCGCGCGCGAGAACCGCTGGGTGTCCATCGATCGTCCCGACAACGGCGCCCGCCAGGGCGCCGCAGCCACGGAGGCCCGCGCATGAGACTCGGTTTCCTGACAGCGCCCTTCCCGGAGACGCCGCTGATGGAGGTTGCCGACTGGGCGGCGCGCGCCGGCTTTGACAGCCTCGAGATCGCCTGCTGGCCGCGCACGTCGGGGCCCACCCGCCGCTACGCCGGGACGTCACACATCGACGTCGCGAACCTGTCGGACGAGCAGGCGCGTGAGATCGTCGACGAGATCGGCGGCAAGGGCCTGGCGATCTCCGGTCTCGGCTTCTATCCCAACCCGCTGCATCCCGACGAACAGGTCCGGCGGGCGGCGATCGACCACATCAAGCTGGTCATCGAGGCCTGCCGCAAGATGGGCGTGCCCTTCATGAACACGTTCATGGGCGGCGACCCGAGCAGGAACCTCGACCAGAACTGGGACGATGCGCTGCGCATCTGGCCCGAGATCGTCAGCCACGCGCAGGAGAACGGCGTACGCGTGACGATCGAGAACTGCCCGATGATCTTCAGCTACGACGAGTGGCCGGCCGGCAACAACATCGCCTGGTCGCCCTATATCTGGCGTCGCATCATCGAGCAGTGGGGCGGGACGGTCGGGCTCAACTACGACCCGTCGCACCTGGTCTGGCTGATGATCGACCAGCCTCGCTTCATCCGTGAGTTCGCCGATCACATCCTCCACATGCAGGCCAAGGACGTGCAGATCGACCGCGACGGCCTGTACGAACGGGGCACGCTGTCGAGCGGGATCGGCTGGCAGATTCCGCGGCTGCCGGGGCTCGGCGACGCTGACTGGCGGTCCATCTTCTCGACGCTGTATCGGGTCGGCTACGACGGCGACGTGATCATCGAGCACGAGGACCGCAAGTTCGAGGGTACCGATGATCTGGTCAAGCGCGGCTTCCTGATCGCCCGCGACATGCTCCGTCCGTACATGCCCAAGGAGGTTTGATGTCTGACCTGATCGAGCGGCTCAGCTACAGCGACGTCGCCAAGACGATCGACCACTCCCTGCTCAAGCCCGAGCTCGACGACAGGTTCGTCGAGGAGGGCTGCCGCCTGGCAGCGCGCTACGAGGTCGCGTCCGTCTGCGTGCGGCCGGCCGACGTGGAGCGGGCCGCCGCCCTGCTGCAGAACACGGAGGTCGCCGTAGGCACGGTGGTCGGCTTCCCGCACGGCAGCTCGGCTACCGCGACCAAGGTCGCCGAGGCGCGTCGAGCGATCGCGGACGGCGCCACCGAGCTGGACATGGTCATCAACATCGGCGCGCTGAAGTCGGGGCGCGATGAGGACGTGCGCGACGACATCGCCGCCGTCGTCGAGGTCGCCCATCAGGCCGGAGCCATCGTAAAGGTCATCTTCGAGAACGCCTACCTCGACAGCGAGGAGATCGTCCGTGCCTGCCGGGCGGCCGAAGCCGCCGGCGCTGACTTCGTCAAGACCTCTACCGGCTTCGCGGCGACCGGCGCTACCCATGACGACCTGCGCCTGATGCGCGAGTCGGTCTCACCCCACATCCAGGTCAAGGCGGCCCATGGCGTTCGCACGCTTGACGCGCTGCTCGAGGTCATGGAGCTCGGCGTAACGCGCATCGGCGCCACCGCCACCGAGGCGATCCTGGAAGACTTCAAGGCTCGCAAGTCGGGTGCGGTGCCGGCCGGCGCAGCTGCCGGTGGCAGCACGCCGGGACCGGAGCAGAGCGGCTACTAGGTGGCCAGCGTCCTGGGTGAAGTGCTCGACGGACCGGAGGCGCCGGCTTCGGCCATGCGCTGGTTCGATCACGCCGTCGAGCTGCTCAGGCGTATCGAGCGCACCCAGGCTGCGGGCATCGAGCAGGCCAGCCAGTGGTGCGCCGAAGCGATCGCCAGCGGCGGCCTGGTCCACCTTTTCGGCACCGGCCACTCGCGGATCCCGGTCGAGGAGATGTTCCCGCGCTACGGCTCGTATCCCGGCTTCAACCCGATGGTCGAGCTCTCGATGACCTTCCATACGCAGGTCGTCGGCAGCAACGGTCAGCGCCAGGCAATGCAGATCGAGCGCACGCCCGGCCTTGCCGAGGTGATCCTGTCCAACTTCGGCTTCGGTTCGCGCGACGTGGTGATGGTCTTCTCGGCGAGCGGGCTGACCGCGGTTCCGGTCGAGATGGCCCGCGGTGCGCGAGCTCGCGGCCTGCGCGTCATCGCCGTTACCTCTGTCACCCAGTCGCAGTCGGCCGAACCCGAGGCCGCGGCCGGTGCGCGGCTGATGGACGAAGCCGACCTGGTCCTCGACCTGTGCACTCCCGTCGCGGATGCGATGATTGAAGTCGAGGGATTGGAGACGCCGGTCGGCCCCGGCTCGACCGTGGCCGCCGTTGCCATAGTCAATCAGATCAAGGTCCGCGTCGCGGAGCTCCTGGTGGAGCGCGGCGCAATGCCCCCGGTCATCACCCGCGGCGCTGTCGTCGGTGAGGAGCGGTCGCGGCAGCTGTTCGAAGAGGCCTACCGAGAGCACGCCAGGCGCATTGCCCGTGCGATCGACCACGAAGGAGGTGAATGACGGGCAAGGACGTATCCCACGGTCAATGGCAAGAACTTGGAGGAGGAACCCATTTAATGTCCCATCGGACAATCGCCGCCCTGCTGGTAGTGCTCGCCCTGGTGGTGGCCGCCTGCCAGCCCGGCGCTCCCGCCCAGACTCCCGGTCAGACGCCGGGCGCACAGACGCCGGGCGCACAGACGCCGGGCGCCGAGACGCCGGGCGCACAGACCCCCGGCGCGCAGACCCCCGGCGCCGGCGACCAGTACCACATCGGCTACTCCAACGGTGCCGGCGTCGGTAACGGCTTCCGCGAGGAGCAGGTCTGCACCGCCAACGCCGAGGCCCTTGCCTCCGGCCGCGTCTCGGAGCTGACGACCATTCACCGCAACACCGACGCCGCCGGTCAGCTGTCTGACCTGCGCGACCTGATTGCGGCCGACGTCGACGCGATCGTGTTCAACCCGAACGATCCCGATGCCCTCACGCCCGCCCTCGAGGAGGCGCATGAGGCCGGCATCGTGACCGTCTCGGTCGACGCGTACGTCAACCATGAGGACACCTACAACCTCTACAACAACCAGGAGGAGTACGCCTACCTGGGCGCCACTTGGCTGTTCGAGCACATCGGCGGCTCGGGCACCGTGTACTACATGCGCGGGCTCGCCGGCCACCCGGCCGACACCGACCGCCATGAAGGCTTCCAGCGCGCGCTGGAGGAGTACCCGGACATCGAAGTCGTCCCGGGTGACGAAGGTGTCCACACCGGCTGGGATCCGGCCACCACCACTCAGCTGATCAACGACTTCCTGGCCAGCGGCCAGTACGAGCAGATCGACGGCATCTGGACGTCCGGCATGGACTCCCAGGTCGTCGACGCGATCCGCGACGCCAACCTGGAATTCGTGCCGATCGTCGGCGCGGACCTCGGCGCGTTCGTCGGTCAGCTGCTGGACGAGGAGAACTATCCGGGCCTCGAGGGCGCGGCGGTGACCAACACCGCGGCCGTCGGTGGCGCCGGTGTGAACCTGGCGGTCAAGCTGCTCGACGGTGAGGAGGTCGCTACCGACCCCGACGCCGACCAGCCCAACACCGTCCTGCTCGATCCCGTTGTCGCTGACAACGTGACCGACGGAGGTCGCCAGACACTCGAGTCCTGGCAGGTTGACGGTCTCGATCCGCTCTGGCCGCTCGGCCTGCAGATCGAGGGCTGGACGACCTACACCCCCGAGCAGGCAATCGCCTGCGAGGGCCCGTAGCCAGCCTCTGAGCTGACCATGGGGGCCGCCCGCTTGGGCGGCCCCCAGACTCTCTTCCGTAGCGGATGCAGATGACCGTCACAAGCACCGATTTGCTGCTCGAGGCCTCCGGCATCGCCAAGACCTACGGTGCCGTTGTGGCGCTCAAGAACGCCTCGCTGGCGGTCCGCCCGGGCGAGGTCCACGCGCTGATGGGCGCCAACGGCGCCGGTAAGAGCACGATGGTCAAGATCCTGACCGGTGCGGTGCGCCCGGATCGCGGGACGATCTCGATCCGAGGCGTCGAGCGGGCAGTGCACTCACCCCACGAAGCGCGCCGCGGTGGGCTGGTTTCGGTGTACCAGGAGCCCGCGCTCATCCCCGACCTGGACATTCGTAGCAATCTCCGACTGACCGAGACGCCGCTGGAGCCTTTCCGTCATTGGGCCCGGGAGCTCGGCCTGGAAGAGCTTGACCTGTCGAACATGGCGCGCGACCTTCCCCTGGCCTCGCTGCGCGTGATCGACCTCGCCCGCGCACTTGCCATCGAGCCGGACGTGCTGATGCTCGACGAGATGACCGCCGCCCTGCCGGCCAACCTGACCGAGCGCGTGCTGACGGTCATCGGCGACCAGCGCGGCGGCGATCGGTGCGTGATCTTCATCTCCCACCGTATGACTGAGATCTCATCCGTCTGTGATCGGGCCACGGTCCTGCGCGAGGGGGAGACGGTGGGGGTCGTCGACGTGACCACTCCCGGTTCGGCCCAGCGCATCGTCGAGTTGATGCTCGGGGAGATCGTCCAGGACCTGCCCTCTCACGGAGGCCAGCCAGCGGTGAGCGCCGGCCGCCCGGCAGACGTGCAGCCGCGCCTGGCAGTCAGCAGCCTGGCCGCCGGTGCGAAGCTGCATGACGTCTCATTCGAGCTGTACCCGGGCGAGGTGCTCGGGGTCGTGGCGCTCGAAGGACAGGGTCAGGACGAGTTGTTCGAGGTGCTCGCCGGCTCGCGCAAGCCGAGCGGCGGTGCAATCCAGGTCGATGGCCGGACGGCCAGCTTCGGTCACCCCGCCGACGCCATCCGTGCCGGCGTCGTGTACGTGGCCGCCGACCGTGCCGAGGCACTGCTCATGCAGCGATCCGTGCGCGAGAACATCGCGCTTCCGTTCCGGACGCGGCTGGCGCAGTGGGGGCTGATCGACCTGGGCGACGAACGGCCCAGGGTCAGCGAAGCAATTGAGCGGCTGCAGATCGATACGCGCGCCCAGGCGGAGGTGCGCCGGCTGTCCGGCGGCAACCAGCAGAAGGTGACCATTGCCCGCTGGGTGGCCAAGGGCGTGCACACGATGCTGTGTTTCGACCCCACCCGCGGCATCGACATCCGCACGAAGCACCAGATCTACCTGCTCCTGCGCGACCTGGCCGAGGCGGGGGCCGCGATCCTGCTGTACACCTCCGAGCTGAACGAGATCCAGATCGCGTGTGACCGCGCGATCGTCATCTTCAACGGGCGCGTGGTTGCCGAAGTCAACGCGGCGACCGCCGATGAGCCGGCGCTCCTGCGAGCGGCTTACAACCTGGGCGCGGACGCCGAGATGCCGACCCAGCTGGCCGCCGAATGACGACGCTCGGAGAAACCGTCCAGATGCGTGGTCGGCCGGCCGAGGCGGCCCTGAGCTGGGTGCGCAGCAGTGGCTGGATCCTCGGGTTGCTCGTGTTCCTGGCCCTGCTCTTCGTCTTCACGCTGTTCATCCAGCCGACGTATGGCGTGAGGGGGATCCAGGGCTTGGCCATCTCTGTGCTGCCGCTCGCCCTGGCGGCGGTCGGGCAGGCAATCGTGGTCATCTCCGGTGGCATCGACCTCTCGATCGGTTCGATGATGGCGCTGACCAGCGTCGTCGCCGCCCGGTTCATGGCCGAGCAACCGGATCTCTCGCTGGTCGTGGTCCTTGCGGTGCTTCTGTTGGGCCTGCTGCTTGGCCTGATCAACGGTGTGCTGGTCGTCACCACCAGGGTGCCCGACATCGTGGTGACCCTGGCCATGCTTTTCGTCTGGTCAGGCTTCGCGCTGGTCGTGCTGCCGACGCCCGGCGGCTCGGCGGCACCGTGGCTCCGCGACCTTTTCCGCGGCGAGTTTCTGAACGAATGGATTCCACGGGCGCTGGTTGCGTTGCTGGTGGTGGTCGGCGTGATCTGGTTGCCCATCCGCCGTTCTCGCCTGGGTCTGTCGCTGTACGCGGTGGGCAGCAACTCGCTGGCCGCGTACCGCAGCGGCGTTTCGATCAGGCAAACCAAGGTGCTGGCCTACACGCTGACGGGGCTCTTCGCCGCGCTGGCCGGCTTGACGCTGACCGCCAGCACGGGCATCGGGACGCCCGTTCCCGGGCCGTACACGCTGTTGAGCGTGGCAGCGGTGGTGCTCGGCGGAGTCAGCCTCGCGGGTGGGCGAGGCGGCGTGCTGGGCCCGATCATCGGCGTGATCATCCTGTCGCAGCTGCGAACGATCATGACCTTCATGCGCCTTGATCCCAATCTTGCCGTGGTCGCACAGGGCGCAATCCTGATCGGCGTGGTCATGGCCGGCAGCCTGATGGCCCTTCGCCGGATGCGCCAATGAGCACCACGGCGCCAGCAACAGCCGGCCAGCGCAACCGCTGGCTCACGACATCGGCCTGGCGGGCACTGTTCCGCGACCGGCCACTGATCCCGCTGCTGGCCCTGTTGGTGCTGCTGGTGATTCTCTACGAGCTGGTGCGGCCGGGAGTTGTCGGGCCGGGCTGGGCCGCCACGATCGTCCGAACCGCCGTCCCACTGGCGATCCTGGCCGGATGCCAGACTCTGACGATGCTGACCGGCGGCATCGACCTGTCAGTCGGCGCCGTGGCCTCCATGACCGGCTTCGTGGTGGCCACCCTCGTCGGACCGCTGGGCTTGCCGGCGGCCATGCTCGTCGCGCTGTTGGCCGCCGCAGCCGCCGGCCTGGTTACCGGTATCGGCGTCGGCGTCTTCAGGGTCCACCCCTTGATCATGACCCTGGGCATGGCGCTGGTCGTGCTCGGGCTGGCCAATGTCTGGCAGCTGCAGATGGTCCAGACCGGTTCCGGTGTGCCAACCGAGCTTCGATTCCTCGGTGCCGGCCTGTTCGAGCGAGTGGTACCGCACAACCTGATCGTCTTCGTGCCACTCGCGCTGCTGATACTCGTGGGCCTGCGACGGACCGGCTATGGGCGGCTGCTTTATGCGGTCGGGGACAACCCCGTCGCCGCTCGCCTGGCCGGGGTTCGCTCGTGGCAGGTGCTGATTGCGCTTTACATCATCTCGGCGCTGCTTGCTGGCATTGCCGGCTTCCTGCTCAGCGGCGCGACCAACACCGCCAGCGTGACCCTGGCCGATTCGCTCGTCCTGCCCTCCGTTGCCGCGGCCGTCATCGGCGGCACCTCGATCATGGGCGGGCGCGGCGGCTACGGAGGCACGATTGCCGGTGCCCTGATCCTGACCGTTGCGGTCGCCTTGCTCCAATCGCTCGGCTTCCGCGAGGCCGATCGCCTGATCCTCTTCGGCTCGATCATCGTCCTCGTGGCGGCCGCGTATGCACGCGTCACCTCCGACTCCTGAGCCTGGCGGAGGCAGGCCCACCACCCGCCATCTGGGGCTGGACCTCGGCGGCACGTTCATCAAGTGGGTCGTCGTTGAGCACGACGGCTCAGAGTGGCGGGCGATTGACCGCGACCAGGTTCCCACCCCGGCCGAGGGCGGTCCGACCGCGGTCGTAGGCGAGCTCGCGCGGATCGGTGGGTGGGCGATCCAGCGCTGCCGGGGCGTGGCCAGCGTCGGCATCGGCGTGCCCGGCCTGTACGACCCTGCCACCGGCACGGCGCGCTTCATGGTCAACCTCCCGGGCGAGTGGGCCGGCGTGCCGATCGCCGCGGAAGTCGGCCGGGCACTGAGCCTGCCGGCCTTCCTGGTCAACGATGCGCGCGCCTTCGGACTGGCCGAGCTGCGACTCGGCGCCGGACGTGGCGCCTCGTCGATGGTGGGGCTCACCCTGGGTACCGGCGTGGGCGGCGTGATCGCGGTCGGCGGCCGGGTCCATCAGGGCCACGACGGCACCGCGGGCGAGGTGGGGCACCAGACGATCGTGCCCGATGGACCATGGTGCGGGTGCGGCAACCGTGGCTGCCTCGAGGCGTTCGCCAAGGCGGAGGCGATCGCCGATGCGTGCGGCACCGCGACGGCCGACCAGGGTATCGAGCTGGCCCGGGCCGGTGATGCCCGCGCGCTCGAGGGCATCCGTCAGGTCGGTCGTTACCTGGGCATCGGCATCGCCAACATGATCGTCGTCATCACGCCCGACCGGGTCGTCATCGGGGGCGGCATCGGCGCCGCGCTGGACCTTCTCATCGGCCCGATCCAGGCGGAGCTGGAGCGACGTGTGCAGGTCACCGCGCTGGAGCAGGTCGAGGTCGTGGGTGCCGAGCTGGGCACGTGGGCGGGCGCCGTCGGTGCTGCCGTCCACGGTGCCGAGCGGGCGATCGAGCCAGGCTGATGGCAGGCCCGACCTACCAGCCGCAGTACCGTCAGATCGAGCACGCGCTGCGCGTGCGCATCGCCAGCCTGCCACCCGGCGCGCGACTGCCCTCGGACGCAGAGCTGTGCGCCGAGTTCGGAGTGAGCCGGATGACTGCGCGCAACGCGATGCAGCGGTTGGCCGATGAGGGCCTGGTGGCGCGCCAGCCCGGTCGGGGCAGCTTCGTGCTCGAGCCGCCGGCCCACCGCCACGCTGACCGGCTGATGACCTTCACCCAGGAGATGCTGCGCACCGGGCGCCAGCCCAGCTCCCAGGTCCTGACCCGGGTCATCCGCCCGGCCACGCCCCGCGAGGCGGCTGAGCTCGGCCTGGAGGCGCGTGAGCCGGTGGTCCATCTGCACCGCCTGCGCCTGGCCGACGAGGTGCCGGTGGCGCTCGAGTCCGCCGTGCTGATCGGAGCCTGCGCGCCAGCCGTGATGACCGCCGATCTGGCCAACAGCTCGCTCCACGAAGCCCTTCGGCGCTCGGGCATTGTGCTGCGTCGCGGAAGCGGCATGGTCACCGCAGGCGCCGCAACCCGCGAGGACGCCCGCTGGCTGGGCATCCGCCCGGGGGAGCCACTGCTGATCGAGCGCCGGGTGATCTCGGACAGCCATGGCCGGCGAATCGAGTCGACCGAGTCGCGCTACCTGGCCGAGCGGTACGCGCTGGTGGTCCGCTTTGACGTGGCCCTGCCCGATCGCACCGCCACCGGCGGCCACGAGAGTTACGGCGGCGAGGGCGACGCGGGCACAGCCGACGGTCGGGCAACCGACGGAGCGGGATGACCGCCGGCGCGGCTGAGGTCATCGGCCGTCTGGTCCTCGAAGACCGCGTCGAGCCGGGGCGGCTGATCATCGCCGACGGTCATATCGTCCGCGTCGATCTCGACCCAGTCGACCCGACGATCCCGAGAAGGCGCCCAGCTCTCGTCTGCCCGGGCTTTGTCGACGTCCACGTCCATGGCTGGGGCGGTCATGACGCGATGGGCGATCGTGCCGCCCTCGATGGCATGGCTCTTGCGCTGGCCAGCCGCGGGGTGACCTCGTTCCTGCCCACCGCCGTCACCGCTCCCCTTGACGACCTGGCGCGCTTCGCCGACGGCGTGCGGGGGTGGCGGCCGAACGCCCCCTCGAACGGCGCGCAGCCGCTCGGCTTCAACCTGGAGGGGCCATTCCTCGCACCTGCCCGGCGCGGCGCGCATGACCCCAACAACCTGCGACGTCCGGTCGATGTGAGCCCGAAGGACCTGGAGCCGTTGCTTGACGGGCTTCGCCTGCTGACGATCGCGCCCGAGCTGCCGGGCGCTCTCGAGCTCGTCGGCTGGCTCAGCACCATGGGTGTGGCCGTCTCGCTGGGCCACTCCGGGGCCACGCTCGCGGAGGCCCGCGCCGGCTACGCCGCAGGGGCTTCCTCAACGACGCACCTGTTCAACGCGATGAGCGGCATGGATCATCGCTCACCCGGCCTGGCCGCCGCCGCCCTGCTGCAGGACGAAGCCTATGTCGAGCTGATCGCCGACGATCACCATGTCGAGCCGGCCCTGTGGCAGCTGGTGATGCGGGCCAAGCCCGAGCATCGGCTGGTGCTGGTGAGCGACGCCATCGCTCTGGCCGGTACTGGTATCCAGCGAGGCCGGATCGGCTCGCTCGAGGTGGAGGTGGACGGCAGCCGGGTCACCCTGGCCGGCACCACGACCCTGGCGGGCTCGGTGCTCTCGCTCGATGTCGCCGTGCGCAATCTCGTGGGCTCAGGTGCTTCGCTGCCCTACGCGGCGAAGGCTGCCAGCCGCAACCCACTGGCGCTGTTGGGCATCGCGGACCGCGGGCGCCTGGCGGCCGGCCTGCGCGCCGACCTGGTCGAGCTTGACGACGATCTGCGCGTGCGCCGGGTGATGATCGGTGGCCGCTGGCTCGACTAGCGCGGCGGCATGGCGTCGAACGTCCGCTCGATGTCGTCGAGCAGCCGCACGGTTGCGCGCGTGACCACCTGCAGGTAGTGCTCGCCGAACTCCGCCGCGGCCTCGCGCGCGTCGCCCCACGTGCCTGATTGGCTGGCGCGGAAGACCGAGCCGGGTGACGAGAAGAAGAAGGCCGTGTGGACGGGCGGCTGGTTGGTCACCGGTGGGAATGGCGGCATCTCAGCGTTGGCCGCTTCGAGGTCGACCCAGTCTCGATTGATCGCCATGACGGCCGAGGTCTCGCCGCGATTGGCGTGCAGGCCGCTGGCAGCGTCGAAGAACTCGGCTGCCTCCTCGGCGGTCATGCCGTCCCAATAGTTGACCGGGAAGGCGCGCGTCCCGTCGGCCAGCCGACCGGCCTCCGCGGCGGCCGCGCAGGCATAGGCGATGGCGTAGGTGTTGTCGTAGTGGCCGTTGAGAAAGACGATCCGCCGGAAGCCCATCGTCGACAGCTGGGCGCAGAGGTCCTCGATCAGCGCGGCGAAGGTCGACATGCGCAGGAAGACCACGCCGGTGAAGCCTTCGTGCGGGTAAGAGAGCGAGTATGGGACCGTCGGGGCGACGGCCGCATCGACCTCCGGCGCGACGCGTCGGGCGACCTCGGTCGGGACGAAGGCGTCGGTGCCCAGCGGCCCGTGCGGTCCGTGCTGCTCGATCGAGCCGACCGGCACGATGACGGTCTGGCTGCGGCGCAGGAAGGCCTCCAGCTCGGGGTTGGTCATCTCGGCCAGGAACACGGTCGCAGGCTTCATCGGGTCCTCCTCATGAGATGGTCGTGGTCAGCTCGCCGATGCCCTCTACCCAGACCGTCACGACGTCGCCGGGCTGCAGGTGGTCGTCCGGCCCGATCGGCCCGGCCAAGCGGTGCGGGGTACCGGTCGCGATGAGGTCGCCCGGCCGCAGTGTCAGGTGGCGGCTGAGGTAGGCCACGATCTGGGGGATGGCAAAGCGCATCCACGATGTACGGCCTTCCTGGGTCGGCGTGCCGTTGATCGTGCAGCCCAGGCGAAGGTCGGCCGGGTCGAGTTCGTCGCGGGTGACGACGACCGGCCCGACCGGGCAAAAGCCGGGCATTGACTTGCCGATCAGCCACTGGTCGCCGTCGAGCCATGGGTCGCGCGACGACATGTCGTTGATGCAGGTGTAGCCGAAGACATGCTCCATCGCCTTCTCCGGCGCGACCGAGGCGGCCGTCGTGCCGATCACGACGCCAAGCTCGATCTCAGCATCGACGTTCTCGGTTATGGCTCGATCCCAGCCCACCACCCAGCCGTCGCCGCCGACCGACGAAGCAGCCTTGCCGTAGACGAGCGGGCGTTCCGGCCCGGTGTCATCCGGAGCGTCGGCCGAGCGGTAGTTGTGGCCGATGGTGTAGATCGCGCCGGGGTCCGGCACGACCGGCCCGAGGTGCAGGGCGTCCAGATCGAGGTAGGCCTCAGGTGGATGGCGCTCGGCCCAGGTGAGTACCTCGCCCAGGGCAGCCTCGCCGCCGGCTGCGATGCCACGAACGGTGTTCAGCCGCTCATCGGGCAGGGCCAGCAAGAGCGCGCGGCCCTTGCGCACCAGCGCGGCCCGCGGGCGGCCAGCGGCGATCACCGTAGCCAGACGCATGGTCAGGCCCTTGCCTGCGGGTCGGCGAGAAGCGGCGCTACCGCCTGGCGCATGACTTCGGTCATGCCGCCCACGCCGGTCCAGCGCTCAAAGGCGATGGCGGCCTGGGCGATCAGCATCTCCGAGCCGTTGGCCGCACGCAGCCCACGGGCGCGGGCGGCGCGCAGCAGCTCCGTCTCGGCGGGCACGTACACGACGTCGAAGACGGTCGCCCGGTCGGGCAGCGCGTCGACCGGGAAGGCCATTCCGCCGTCGACCATGCCGACGGTCGTCGCGTTGACGGCCAGGTCAGCCGACGCGAGGGCCGCGCGAAGCTCCTCGCTCTCCAGTCCCACCGCCTCGACCCCGCCGGGGCTGGCAGGCAGGCTCCGATTGGCAACGGTCAACCGTCCGACACCCGCCTCGCGGCAGGCATGGACGATCGCCTGCGCCACGCCGCCGGCGCCAACGACGACCACGCTGGCTCCCGCCAGCGGCCCGCCGATGGCCAGCTCGACACCGGCCCGGAAGCCGGGAGCGTCGGTGTTGAACCCGACCAGCCGCCCGTCGTCCGTACGCACGACGTTGTTGACCGCGCCGATCTGGCGGGCATCCGGTTCGACCTCATCCACCAGCTCTGCCACGCGCTTCTTGTGCGGCGCAGTCACGCCCAGGCCCAGGAAGTCAGGCCCGCGAGCCCGATCGATGAAGCCCGCCAGCTGCTCCGACTCCAGCTCCTGCAGCTCGTAGCGCGCGTCGATGCCGGCCGCCTCGAAGGCGGCGTTGTGCATGACCACCGAGTGGCGCCGTTTGAGCGGCTTGCCGAGCAGGCTGACGCGGCGGGTCATCGACGGCCTAGACCAGGGCGGGCGAGTTGCGCCTGACCGGTCCGGCAGTGGCCGGGAACTGGACGTTCGGAATGATCTCCTCGACCCACTGGCGGAGCTGGCCGGGGTCCGGCGTCATGGTGTGGAGCATGAAGTACTCGACGCCTGCGTCGACTCGCTTCTGGAGCGACTCGACCACCTCGTCCGGCGTACCGAAGAGGTAGACCGTCTCGAGGTACTCCGGCCCGCGCTCGTTGCTCATCACGCGCAGGAAAGCCTCGTGCTGCTCACGGCGCGCCTTGTGCGGGTCATTGGTCATGACCAGATGGAAGAAGTTCTCGTGGGCCACGACGCAATCACGCGGGGCCCGTCCGTGCTGGCGGTAGTAGTCCTGCAGCTCCTGCCAGTCGCGCGCGATCTCGTCCGGGGGGCAGGTCGGCCGCGGGATCCAGCCGTCGGTGCGCAGCACCCGCGCCTTGACGGACTCCACGAAGCGCGGCAGGTCGGGCGACTTGGGATCTGCCAGCTGAGATCCGCCACCGATCCAGATCTCCGGTCGCTGGGCGGCCTTGGGCTCGATGTACAGGTCCTCGACCGAATAGAACTGGCCGTCGTAGGTGACCGTCTCGCCGTCGAGCAGCGGGATGATGATGTCGAGCATCTCGTCGGTGCGCTTGCCGCGCTCCGACTTCTTCACCCCCAGCGCCGCGTACTCCTGCTCGTTCCAGCCCACGCCGGCGCCCAGGATGAAGCGGTTCTCCGACAGGAACTGCAGGGTAGCCAGCTCCTTCGCCAGCATGACCGGGTGGCGCAGCGGCATGATCAGGATCGAGGTGCCCAGCCGGACGCGGTTGGTGACGCCGGCAACGACCGCCAGCGCGGCCAGCGGCTCGAGGAAGGACACCGAGTAGAAGCGCTTGGCCGCGAGCAGGTGGTCGGTGATGAAGATCGAGTCAAAGCCGAGGTCTTCGACCTCGCGTGCGAACTCGCGAATGCCGCGGGCCCGCTCCGGGCCATCACCTTCCCAGATGTACGACGGCAGGAACACGCCGAATCTGCCTACCTCGGCCATTTCACTTCCCTTCCCTGTGTTTGGGTGGACTCGCTGGATGTCATCGGCCGCGGTACTCGGGCGGCCGCTTCTCGAAGAACGCCTTGGCGCCTTCGAGCAGGTCTTCGCTGTTGAAGACTCGCTCCGATGCGTCGAGCTCGGCGGCGAGGCCGGCATCGAGGTCGCGGTCGAGCGCCGTGTCGACCAATCGCTTGGCCTCGCGAACGGCGAGCGGACCGCGCTGCGCAATCTCCTCCGCCAGCTCACCCGCGGCGGCGACCGCCTGGCCGGTCGGGACGACCCGGTTGACCAGGCCGATCCGTTCCGCCTCGGAGGCGTCGAGGATCCGGCCGGTCAGGATCATCTCCTTGGCCCTGGCCACGCCGACGACCCGCGGCAGGCGCTGGGTGCCGCCGCTACCCGGTATGACCGCGAGACGCACCTCGGGCAGGCCCAGCCTGGCCCGTTCCGACGCTATGCGCAGGTCGCAGCACAGCGCCAGCTCGAGCCCGCCGCCCAGCGCATCGCCCTCGATCGCGGCGATGGTGGGCATGGGCAGGTCGGCCAGGGCGCGGTAGACGAGCTTCTCGAGCAGCAGCTTGCCCTCCGCCACGCGGCCCTTCAGGCCCTCGAACTCGCCGATGTGCGAGCCGGCGCAGAAGGCACGCTCACCCCTGCCGCTGACGACCACCGCGCGCACGTCATCTGCTTCGGCCAGCTGGGCCAGCGCCCGCTGCAACTCCTGGGTCAGCTCGCGGGTCACCAGGTTGAGCGGCGGGTTGACCAGCTCGAGGCGGGCAACCCGGCCCAGCTCGAGCTCGACCAGCCCGCTCATCGGGCCGCCCTGGCGCCGGAGCGGTCGGTCTCCGCACCGGCTCGGCCGGCGGCGAAGTCGGCGGCCAGGCCCATAGCACCGGTCGCGTAGAGGCGCCTGTCGCTGGTGCGCAGGTCGTCCGCCACCCGCGGCCGGAAGCCCATCTGGTCGAGCACATCCCGCTCGACGTCCACGCCCGGCGCTACCTCGACCAGCACGACCCCGTCGTCGGCCAGCTCGAAGACTGCTCGTTCCGTTATGTAACGCACCTGCTGGCCACGCTCCCGGGCCAGCCGGCCGTTGAACGAGACCTCGCGGACCTCGGGCACGAACTTCTGGAGCGAGCCCTCGCGCGTGATCCGTACGCCGTCGTCGATGTCCAGCTGCAGGCCCTGGGCGGTCAGCGTGCCGACAAAGTTGATCCGACCCGTCCGTGCGCTGATGTTGGGAAAGCCTCCTGGCCCGCGCACCCGACCCTCAAAGGCATGGACGTTGACGTTGCCCTCGGCGTCGACCTCGGCGAACGACAGGCTGGCCACGTCGAGGCCGCCGCCGTCATAGAAGTCGAACATGTACGGCTGGTCGATCATGGCCTGATAGTTGAAGCCGGCACCGCCCTCGTTGCCGGCCACCGGCACGCCGCCAAAGATGCCCTGCTCGACGGTCAGCACCAGCTGGTCGCTGATGCCCTCTTCCCAGGCCACGCGGCCTATCAGCTGGCTGATGCCGAAGCCCAGGTTGCAGATGGCGCCCGGCGGAAACTCGAGCAGCGAGCGCCGGGCGATCACCTTGCGGACGTCGAGCGGCAGCGGCGGCTCATCGGTGACCGGGCGGCGCAGCCGGCCGGCGTAGTAGGGCGAATCCTGGGTGATGTAGGTCTGCCACTGCTCGGGGTCCACGTAGACGTGGTCGACGAGCGCGGCGGGCACCTTGACGTCCCGCGCAGGCAGGCTGCCGCGCCGGGCCAGCTGGCGCACCTGGGCGATGACGATGCCGCCCGAGTTGCGCGCGGCCATCGCCATCGACAGCATCTCGCCCTGGACGGCCTCGCCCTCCATCGTGATGTTGCCGTCCTCATCGGCGGTCGTGCCGCGGATCACCGCCACGTCGATCGGGAAGGCGTGGAAGAGCAGCCACTCCCGCCCGCGCAGGGTGATCACCTCGACCAGGTCCTCGGTCGTGCGCGAGTTCTGCTTGCCGCCGGTCTGGCGCGGATCGACGTACGTTCCCAGTCCCACGTGCGTGATCAGGCCGGGGCGGCCGGCGGCGATCTCGCGCATCAGCTGGCTGAGCACGCCCTGCGGGAAGGAGTAAGACTCGAGCTCGTTGGCTTCAACCAGCGCACCAAGCCGCGGCTCGTTGCCGATATTGCTGCCGATCGTTCGCTTCATCAGGCCGGGCAGGCCGAGCTGCGAGAACCCGCGCTCGGCAAAGTCGCCGATGCCCACGATGCGCACCGTGGTCAGGTCACGCGGCCGACCCTGGTCTGCGTAGACCGTGGCCAGCTCGTCGATGAAGCGCTGGGGCAGCGCGTGACCGGCCCCCGAGCCGCCGATGACCACGGTCGCGCCATCGCGCACCAGCTCGACAGCCGTGCGCACGCTGACCACCTTGCTCATGGCATATAGCCCCCGCCGTTGGGGTTGAGCGTCTGGCCCAGGAACAGCGCACCGCGATCGGAGAGCAGGAAGACGACTGCGTCGGCGACCTCATCGGCACGCCCGAAGCGCCCGATCGGCATGTCGGCAAGCCGCTTCTCGCCCTCCGGCGTCCCGGCAAGGTCGGCGGTCATCTCGGTCAGGGTGAAGCCCGGCGCGACGGCGTTGACGCGGACGCCATGCGGCCCGAACTCGCGAGCAAGCGAGCGGGTCAGCCCGATCAGGCCAGCCTTGGCCGCGCTGTAGGCGCCGGCCCGGGCGATGCCCATCTGGCCAAGCCGCGAGCAGATGTTGACGATGCTGCCTTCACCCTGGGCCAGCATGTGCGGGAGCGCCGCCCTCGAGGTGTGAAAGGCAGCCGTCAGGTCGACGCTGATCACCTCGTGCCACATCTCGGGCGTGGTCTCGAGGAACGGGCCGACGAGGGACCGCCCGGCGTTGTTGACCAGGCCGTCGACACGCCCGAAGCGGTGGACGACCTGCTCGACCAGCCCCTCGGCCTGTTCCCCCACGGCCAGGTCGGCGGCAAAGGCGGCACCATCCCCACCGGCCTCGCGCACGCGAGCCAGCGTCCGCTCGGCTCCCTGGCGCGAGGAGTTGAAGTGGACAGCAACCGTGGCTCCCTCGGCGGCCGCCTTGACCGCCACCTCGGCGCCGATGCCGCGGCTGCTGCCGGTCACCAGGACGACCCGGCCGACAAGGCCGTCAGCCACGCGCGGCACTCGTTGACGCGGGCTCCAGAAGCTGCGCTGCGCGCAGTGCCTCGCGGACCTGCGCCGTGACCTCGTCCGAGACGGCCAGCAGCGGCGGCCGCATGACCGTGCTCTCGATCACGCCAAGCTCCCTGAGCGCCACCTTGGTGCGTGCCCGGTAGTCGCGCACCGGCTGGCCGTAGACGACCTCCTCCAGTGGCAGGATCCGCTCCCAGATCGCGCGCGCCTCTTCCCAGCGCCCATCAAGCGTCAGGCGGTGCATCTCGACCTGCAGGTCGGTTGCCAGCGTGCCGAAGCCGATCAGCGCTCCCTCCGCGCCGAGCACGAAGGACTCGTAGATGAAGTTGTCGTCGCCGGTCAGGAGGTCGATCGGCCGATCAAGCCTCTCGATCATCCGCCGCGTCTGGAGGTAGAGCCGAGCGTCGAAGGACGCCTCCTTCAAGGCGACGACGTTGTCGATGGCGGCGATCCTGCGCAGCGTTTCCTCGCTGAAGATGACGCCACCCAGCGCGGGCTGCAGCTGGAAGGCGACCATCGGCAGGTCGACGCCCTCGGCAACCGCTTCGTGATAGGCGACCGGGATGGCCGGATCGAGCGGCATGCCCTGGTAAGCCGGGATGGGGAACATCAGCAGGCCGCGCGCGCCGGCATCGCGGGCCCGCTTGCCCTCGACGACCGCCTGCTCGGTGAAGGTTGCCGACAGGCCGGCAATCACCGGCACCTCACCGGCCTCGTCGACCGCGACGCGCAGCACCTGCTCACGCTCCTCCGGCCAGAGGTGCGGGCCCTCCCCGGTGTCGGCGTTGATGGCGAGCGCAACCGGACCCTGTGGCAGCAGCCACTGCAGGTAGCGCCGGTAGGCTGGCTCGTCGAAGCGGCCGTCCTGGTCCAGGGTGACGATGCAGGCGGGGATGATCCCGCGCAGGTTCAGGGACATGCCAGTCAGCTCCTCGCTGGGGTGTGGGGCGGTGGGGCCGTGGAGTCGCGCAGGACGACCTCGTGCGGCAGGGTCTCGGCCATCAGCGTCTTGCCGGCCATCAGGTTGACCGCATGGGCGAATCCGCGCGCGCCGAGCTCGCGCATCGGCAGCCGGACCGTCGACAGCCGTGGTGACGTCATCTCGGCGAAGCTGATGTCGTCGAAGCCGGCGACCGAGACCTGCCCCGGCACCGATATGCCGAGCTCACGCAGCCGGCGCATGGCGCCCAGCGCGACCAGGTCGGTCGAGCAGAAGAGCGCCGTGAAGCCCATGCCCCCATCGAGCAGCGCGTCAACGCCCTTCACGCCGGCGGCCGCATCCAGGCCCCTGTGGACGACCAGGCGCTCGTCCACCTCGAGCCCGGCGGCCTTCATGCCGCGCCGATAGCCGGCCAGCCGCTCGCGCGCAAAGAAGAGCTGGCGTGGGGCAGCGAGGTAGGCGATCTGGTGATGACCCATCTGCACGAGCGCGTCGATCATCGCGGCGGCGCCATCCTCGTTCTGAACGCCCACCTCGGGCGTGCCGTCGGCGTAGGGCGACAGGTGGACGACGGCGCCGCCGTTCGCGCGCAGTCCGGCGAAATGCCGAGCAAGTTCCTCGGTCAGCTCGGGGTCGTCGATGCCCGAGCCGGCGAAGATGACGGCGCTGGCGCGCATCGAGCGCAGCAGCCGCACATAGGACGCCTCGCGCCTGGGATCCCGGTCCGAGCTGCAGGTGATGACGAGGTAGCCGCCCTTGGCGGCGGCGTCCTCCACGCCGCGCACGACCTCTGAGAAATATGGGTCGGTGATGTCGTGGACGATCACGCCGACCACGGGAATGCGGCTCTTCTGGAGGCCGCGAGCCAGCGCGTTGGGCACGTAGTCCAGCGCGCGGGCCGCCTCGAGCACCCGCGCCCTGGTGGCAGGGCTGACCGGGTAGTCGACCTCGGCCACCACGCGCGAGGCGGTGGCGATCGATACGCCGGCCCGGCGGGCAACTTCGGTGATCGAGGACACGGGCGGCCTCTCAGTACGGGGCCGGGAACGCCCGGCCCTGGTCGCGGATGGTCACCCACTGCCACTGGGTGAACGACTCCAGGTTGGCCTCGCCGCCGAAGCGGCCCCCGTTCCCCGAGAGGCCCATGCCGCCGAACGGGATCGTCGCCTCGTCGTTGATCGGCTGGTCGTTGACGTGGAGCATGCCCGCGCGGATGCGATTGGCGACCGCCAGGCCGCGCGAGACGGAGCGCGAATACACCCCCGCGGCCAGCCCGTATTCGCTGGCATTGGCGAGCTCGATCGCCTCTTCCTCGCTGCCGAAGGTGACCACTGGCGCCACCGGGCCGAAGATCTCCTCGGTCCAGGCAGGAGCATCCAACTGGACATCGGCCAGCACCGTCGGGCGATAGAAGAGACCGTCGTAGGTCCCCCCCTCCACCAGCCGGGCAGCGCCGCTGTCAACCGAGCGGCGGACGATGTCGTCGACCCGGCGGACCTGTCGCTCGTTGACGATCGGGCCGAGGTCGACCTCTTCACGGTAGGGATCGCCGGTGCGCAGGCCGCGCGCCTTGTGAGCAAGCAGCTCGACGTACTCGTCGGCGACCGATCGATGGACCAGGTGGCGGCCGGTGGCAAAGCAGACCTGCCCCTGGAACTGGAAGCTGGAGTACGCGCCGGCCGAGGCGGCGGCGGCCAGGTCGGCGTCGTCGAGTATCACCAGGGGGTTGTTGCCGCCGAGCTCGAGGCTGACCTTCTTGAGCTGCTCTCCGGCCAGCACGGCCACGCGCCGACCTACTTCGGTCGAGCCGGTGAAGGAGACAAGGTTGACGTTGGGGTCGGTGATCAGGGCTTCGCCTGCCTCGGCATCGCCGATGACTACCTGCAGCAGACCCTCGGGCAGGCCCGCTTCGCGGAAGACGGCGGCGAAGATGGCGCCGCCGCAAACCGGCGTCTGCGGGTCCGGCTTGAGCACCACGGCGTTGCCCAGGGCGAGCGCAGGTGCGACGACGCGCATGCCCAGCACGCTGGGCGAGTTCCAAGGGGTGATCGCGCCGACCACGCCAACCGGCACCCGCCGCACCATCGACAGGCGCTCCTGCTGGACCGTCGGCACGAGCGAGCCGTACGGCTGCCAGGGCAGAGTGGCCGCGGCCAACGCCTCGCCGGCGGTGAAGTTCTGCTCGTGGTGCATCTTGTTGCGATGGGCCCCGGTCTCGCGTTGGGTCCAGGTGCCCACCTCCGGTCGGTGCGCCTCGTAAATGTGGGCCGCCCGGCGCAGGATCGCGGCGCGCTCCTGGTAGCTGGTTTCGGCCCAGTCGCGCTGGGCACGCGCCGCGGCGGCGCAGGCGCGCCGAACGTCATCCGGGGTGGACAGCGGCACGTCGAGCAGGTGGCGGCCGGTGGCCGGCTCGCGTACTGAGTGCACCTCGCCGCTGCCCGGCTGCCAGTCGGCAAGGAACCTGTCGAGCCAGCCCTGCTCGCCACCCTGAGCCGTCGATTCAGGAGCCGTCGCGACCATCGTGTCCTCCTTCCGGGCGACCGTCGGCCGACCAGGTCCGTTCTTGGTATGAGCGTGGTGCAGCATCGTCAAGCGCGCGCTGGCCGGTGGCCGGGTCGCGCCACACGGGGCCGCGCGCCATGACCGCGTCGATCAAACCCTCTTCCATGTAGGGCGGGTACTCCCAGGAGCGCACCTCGATGGCCATCTGGCCGGGATAGCCGATCAGCTGCTTCACTCGCGGGTCGGTGTAGTAGCCGCCGACGATGACCAGCTGGAGGGCGGCCAGGTTGACCGGCTCATCCCCCTCCAGCGCGGCCAACCGGGCGGCGGCATCCGCACCCAGGTCAGGCCGAAGCGCAGCTCGCAATGGCTCGAGCAGGTCAGGCCGGGAACGCAGCACGAAACGCAGGCGGTCCTCGGTGACCACCTCTGCGGCGGAGGGCATGCCGTGGGCGGCCGGGATCAGCCGCTCAGCGACGGCCGCAAACGCCTCGTGCGCGCGCTGGTCCAGTGCGGCCAGCGGGTCGCCCGCCGGCTGCTGTGGATGAGCAGGCTCGGGCGCCGCGTCGGCAGGGATGGCCGCGCTCTTGTGCAGCGGCGCGCCCGTTTCGGGGTCGCTCATGCTGGCACTACCTGCTCGTGGCGCGTCCGGACCATCTGGTCGGCGGCACGCAGGGCGAGAGCGACGATCGTGGAGGTCGGATTTACGCCGGTCGAGGTGACGAAGCAGCTCCCGTCGACGACGTAGAGGTTGGGTACGTCGTGGGCCCGGTTCCAGCGGTCCACCACCGACGTCCGTGCATCGTCGCCCATCCGGGCAGTGCCGAGCAGGTGCCACCCCGAGTAGCGCATGAGCCGGTCCACGTCGATCTTGTAGGCTCCCGCCTCGAGCAGCGACTCGGTCGCCCGCTCGATGTGGAAGTCGAGCATTCGGCGCGAGTTGTCCGACATGCGGTAGCGGATCATCGGCGCCGGGATGCCATCGGAGTCGGTCACCTCGGCGGAGAGCTCGACGCGATTGGCTTCGTCGGGCAGGTCTTCGGCGAACAGGCCCCAGTTGGCGCCGTGGCCGAGATGCGAGCGGACATGCAGGTGATGGTCCGGCCCCCATGCCTGCTCGCCGGCGCGGCTGGGCAGGGCGGTGTTGATCGGCCCACCGGTCGGTGCCAGGCCCCAGCGTGCGCCGCGGACGAAGCCGCGCTTCTCGTCCGTCTCGTAGAACTCGAGCGATTCGATCAGGTCGCCGAACTGGCCCTGCCAGCTCATCAGCGGCTCTTCGAACAGGCCGGCTACGTTGGCAAAGGGGTGCATCATCAGCCGCTTGCCGACGAGGCCCGACGAGTTAGCCAGGCCGTCGGGATGCTGCGGGCTGGACGACAGCAGCATCAGCCGGGCCGTGCCGATCGCATTGGCGGCCAGCACGACCACTTGCGCCGGCTGGAAGTGCTCCCTGCCATCGCGATCGATCCACGTGGCACCCGTCGCCAGGCCGCGCTCGTTGCTCTCGATCCGGCGAACTCGGGCGCCGGTGATCAGCTGGGCGCCGCGGGCGATCGCCTTCGGCCAGTGCGTCAGGTCGGTCGACGCCTTGGCCCCCTCGTTGCAGCCGGACTGGCAGGTGCTGCGCTGGACGCACGGCCGCCGGCCGTCGTACGGCGCGGAATTGATCGAGTTGAACTCCGGCCACCAGTGCCAGCCGAGGCGGGTGTGGGCGCGGGCAACCTTCATGCCGGCGGCGCCGATGGGCAGCGGTGGCATTGGCGGGTCTTCGCCGTCCTGTGGGTAGGCCGGGTCGCCGGCCAGCCCGGACACTCCGAAGTCACGGTCGGTCTGGCGGAAGTAGGGCAGCAGCTCGAAGTAGTCGACCGGCCAGTCGTCGGCCACGCCGTCCAGCGAGCGAACGCGGAAGTCCGAGGGCAGGGCACGCGGCCAGGCGCCGGCGAAGATGATCATCGAACCGCCGACGGCGTTGTACATCAGGGGCGAGACGGGCGTGTCGTCCTCGACGATCGGGTAGTCCTGGGCCAGACCGCGGATGTTCGGGCTGGTCGCCCAGGTCTTGCGCGCAGCAAGCTCCCAATCGAGCTTGTTGCCCGGGTAGTCGTCACGGTTGTGCCAGCCACCCTGCTCCAGGCAGACGACGCTGAAGCCATTCTCCGCAAGGTGCCTGGCGACAACCCCGCCCGAGGCGCCGGCACCGATGATCAGGACGTCCGCGGGCTGCGAGGCCAAGGCTCCAACCTCCCCTTCGGATAGACTTGGCGACCCTCTTGCCCGTCGAGCTGGCCGACCGCTGGTCTGGACCAGCCTACAGTAAACGTTTCCTATCGGCAAGGGCTCCCGGCCTTGGGCGAGTCACCGCGTCGCGTTGATCGGGAGTGGACACTGCGGGCCCCGGGAGTGCAGATTGCGGGCCCTGCGCTGATCCTCGATAATCGATCAGCCGTGACTGACCGCCCAACCGACCGTGCAATCCCCGTCCCGACAGGGCACCGCGACGAGCTCGCGCGCTATCGCCTCGACGACCGCGTGGCGGTCGTGTCGGGCGGCACCGGCGGCATCGGGCGGCGGCTCTCGACGGCGCTGGCCGGCGTCGGTGCGCGGGTCGCGGTACTCGGTCGCTCCGCCCGCGAGTCAACCGACCTTGCCTCCGAGATCGAGGGCTTCGGATCGGAGGCGCTGCTGGTCAGCTGCGACGTCACCCGACGTGATGAGGCAAACCGGGCACTGGACGAGGTGATGGAGCGCTTCGGCCGGGTCGACATCATCATCAACGCCGTCGGCGGCGGGGCCGGCACGGCGCTCTACCCGGCCGAGGAGTATCCCGAGCAAGAGTTCGACCGGATCATGGACCTCAACCTGCGCTCGGACCTGCTGCCGACGCAGGCCGCCGTGCGGCACATGATCAAGGGCGGTCGGGGCGGTCGGGTGCTGCACATCTCATCGGTGCGCGGGCAGCTGGGCATCAACCAGGGCTTCTCGGCATACGTGGCGGCAAAGGGCGCGATCAATTCGCTGACCCGCCAGCAGGCCACCGAGTGGGCCAAGCACGGCATCACCGTCAACGCCATCTCGCCCACCTTCGTCGCAACGCCGCAGGTCGAAAGCATCCTGGCCGATGAGGACTTCAGGAAGGCCCTGCTGGCGCGCATCCCGCTTGGCCGGGTGGCCGACCCGGACGATCTCGTCGGGGCGGTGCTGTTCTTCTGCTCGGATGCATCGTCCTTCGTGACCGGCCAGATCCTGACCCTTGACGGCGGCCTGACGGCCACCCAGTAGCCGGCCAGCTGAGGTCGCCCGATGGCATTCGAGAGGGTCACGCCCAACGTCCGCACGGACATCACTATCCGCGGCTGCAATCCGAGCTATGTCGTCACCTCGGATGGCGTCGTCGTGGTCGACACCGCCCAGCTGCCGACTCGCGCCGTGGCCATGCGCGAGGAGGCCGAGTCGAACGGGCCGATCCGCTACCTGATCAACACCGAGCACCACGTAGACCACATCTTCGGCAACTACTTCTTCAAGGGCGCCGGCACGGTCATCCACCACCGGGGAGTGGCCGACAACTTCATGCTCCCCACGCCCCTGCTCGACCCGTTCGACTACGCCGCCGAGGCCATCCCGATGAGCGACCCCGACGGTGCCGAGATCATGCCCAGCCGGGAGGTCTACTTCCAGGATCCGAACCGGGCGCAGATCACGTTCACCGGCGACGTCGTGCTGAAGGTCGGCGACCACACGTTCAACCTGATCCACACCCCCGGGCACACGCCCGGCCAGATCGCGGTGCACGTGCCCGAGGAGCGGGTGGTCTTCACCGGCGACACCGTCTTTTCCGAGGTCCAGACGTGGGTCATGGCTTCCGACGTCGACCAGTGGATCGAGGCGTTGAACACCATCTCCCGGCTGGACGTGGACCATGTCATTCCGGGGCACGGTCCGGTGACCAACCTGCGCTACCTGCAGACGCAGAAGGCCGTTCTGCTCGAGTGGAAGTCAATGGTGGCGACGGCCGTGGCCAGAGGCTGGTCACGCGAGGAGACAATCGAGCGCTGCCACATGCGCGACCGCTACCCGGTCGACATCGGGCAGGAGTACATGATGGATTACATCCAGAAGCACAACGCCGGCATCCTGTGGGACAGGCTCAGCGCCAACGAGGTCTAGCAGCCGGGGATCAACCGACTGTGGGAGTGCCTAGGTGCCGGCTCCGGCGGGACGCTCGTCGCCGTTCTCGGCGTGCCGTCGCTCGGCGGCCGCAGCGTGGCGCTCGTCGGCGGCGAGCCGGCGGATGCGGCGGATGACCAGCCAGTCGATGACGACGATCGAGCCGCCGGCTATCAGGCCCAGCCCGAGGATGGCAAGGATGCTTTCGCCCATGGCAGCACCATCATGACCGGCTTCGCCCGGGCGGGCTGATGGGCGACTACCACCTGCACATCCACCCTCATAAGCCCACCCCGGGCGCACCCCCGCCGGGCACCTTTCCGGCCGATTACATCGAGCGCTACGTCGAGGTCGCCCTGTCACGTGGGGCAATGGAGGTCGGTTTCGTCGAACACCTCTATCGCTGCCGTGAGTCGCAGCCGGTGCTCGGCCAGTGGTGGAAGCAGGATCGCCATGCGCACCTGGTCGCCGAGATGGACGAGATCATGGCCCGCGAGCTGGACATGTCGCTCGACGACTACGTCACGGCCATCCTCGACGCCAAGGCGCGCGGCCTGCCGGTCAAGCTCGGGCTGGAGGTGGATTTCGAGCCTGGCACGGAGCAGGCGGTGATGGAGCTGATTGAGCCATACCCCTGGGACTACCTGATCGGCTCGGTTCACTGGCTCGGAGCGTGGTGGTTCCTCCGACCCGGCGCGCCAGCCGAGTACGAGCGACGTGGCGTGCGGCGTGCCTTCGAGGAGTACTTCGACCTCTTCACCGGCCTGGCTCGGGCGGGCATGGTCGACGTGCTGGGCCACGCCGACGTGATCAAGGTCCACGGCTTTGTCCCGGAGGGCGACCTTGGCGACCTGTATCGGCCGGTGGTCGAGGCCGCGGCGACACACGGCACGGCCGTCGAGATCTCAAGTCAGGGCCTGCTGCGCACGATCAGCGAGATCTATCCCGCGCCGGGCTTCCTGCAGCTCTTCCGTGAGGCGGGAGTGCCGATCACGCTGGGCAGTGACGCCCACTCGCCCGACGAGTCAGCCTTCGGCTACAGCGACGTGATCGCCGCTGCGCGGCGCGCCGGCTACACCCACTACCTGCGCTTCGACAGGCGCCGCCCCATCCCGACGCCGCTGCCGGAGCTGGCCTCCGCTCGCTAACGCCCTCGCCGCTGGAGCGCGCGCCATACGTTTTCAGGCGTAAGCGGCAGGTTCCGGATGACCGCTCCGGTGGCCTGACGCACGGCCGCGGCCACGGCCGCGGCGACCGGCAGCACGGCACCCTCGCTCATGCCTTTGGCTCCGTACGGGCCTGGCCCGTCACCGTTCTCGACGGCGTCGCTGACCATCTCGGCCGGCAGGTCCATTGAGGTCGGGATCTTGTAGTCGATTGCGCCGAGGTTGCGCACCCGGCCGGCATCGTCAAAGACGTACGCCTCCATCAGCGTGTGGCCGAGGCCCATGATTGCGGCCCCCTCGTCCTGCATGGTCACCTGCAGCCGGTTGATCGAGCGCCCAACGTCTGACACGGTGGCGTGGCGGTGGATGGTGATGTCGCCGGTCTCCTCGTCGACCGACAGCTCGACGGCCGTGGCATTGAACTCGAAAAAGGCGGCCGACCCGCCCAACGGGTGCCCTTCCTCGGCGTTCTTGCGGTCCTCGCCCAGTGCGCTGATCTCGCCACCCATCCGTCCGAGCGCCCGCTGGACCAGCTCCTCGGTCGGCCCGTCGGAGCCGGCCATCTCGACCAGCCGGGCACGCACCTGGCGTGCCGCTGACACGACCGCGTTGCCCATCAGCACGGTCGAGCGCGAGGCAGAGGTCTGCTGGTCGTAGGGCACGATCGCCGTATCGCCCGACACCACGGTGACCCTGCCGACCGGGATACGAAGCTCATTGGCGGCCATCTGGGCGAAGATCGTCCGCGCGCCCTGGCCCATGTCGGAGGTGCCGATGTAGAGCACCGCGCTGCCGTCGGCCAGCAGCCGGACGAGCGAGTACGAGAGTCCGGTGGTGGGGCCAGACTTGATCCCCAGCGCGATCCCTCGGCCGCGCCCCGGCGGCACCGGCGTGTCCCAATCGATCAGCTCGCGAACACGTTGGACCGACTGCTCCCAGTTGCCGTCGCAGGGCGTGTCGAAGGGCACGAAGCGGTCGCCCCGGCGGGCCAGGTTGCGCAGCCGCAGCTCGAGCGGGTCCATGCCCAGCTCCAGCGCCACCTCGGTGATGTTCGACTCGACCGCCCAGTTGATCTGGGGATTGCCGAAGCCGCGAAAGGCGGTCGAGGGCACGGTGTGCGACAGCACCGAGCGGGCGTTGATCCGTGCCGCCGGCCAGACGTACGGCCCGTTGCCGATGTAAGAGCCCTTGCCCACCACGCGATCTGCGATGTCGGCGTAGGCGCCAATCAGGTAGCTGGCGTCGATGTCCTGGAAGCGAAAGGTGCCATCACGGTCCACCCCGGTCCGCACGCGGATCTCGGTCTCGGTGCGGCGCACGGCGAGGAAAGTCTCCTCGAGCGTCAGCACCAGCCGGACCGGGCGCCCAAGGCGCAGCGCCATCAAGCACAGCAGCGGCTCGTACTTGGCGTGCTGCTTGCCGCCGAACGCCCCGCCCGGATCGGGCGAGCGGACGCGCACCCTGGACAGTGGCATGCCCAGCACGCGCGCCAGCAGCCGCTGCAGCCAGTACGGATGCTGGATCGAGCTCCACACGCCGATGCCGTCGCCTTCGGGCGCCGCGATGAACGCGTGGGGCTCGATGGCGAAGTGGGTCACCATCGGGAAGCGGTAGGTGTTCTCGACCACCAGGTCGGCGCTGGCCGAGTCGACTGCGCCCCACTCGATGTCATGGCGGCGCAGGACGTTGCTCTGGGCCAGCTCGTCGTCCGGCCGGAGGGAGGGGTCCTGGACCAGCGGCGCGTCGTCGGCCAGCGCGCCGGCGATGGTGAACACCGCCGGCAGCTTCTCGTACTCGACGCGCACCAGCAACGCCGCCTCCTCGGCCAGGTCGCGGGTCTCCGCGGCAACGGCCGCCACCGGGTCACCGTGGTACTTCGTCTCGCCAACCGCGATCACCGGGCGATCGCTGAACTGCGGCCCGAAGCGCGGCATCTCGCCCTGGATGTCGCCAGCGCTGAAGACCATTCGCACACCGGGCAGGGCCAGCGCGGCCGATGGGTCTATCGACAGGATCCTGGCTCGCGGCACGGGCAGCGTCACGAGCTTGACGTGGAGCTCATCGGGAAGGTGGATGTCGGCGACGTAGCGCTGCTCTCCGGTGACC